>Ga0070681_10004411_pt1 | contig 13403 bp, 15 predicted proteins | sample KBSC83BmetaG_FD_65650 | JGI IMG/M metagenome (GOLD analysis project Ga0070681, IMG submission 65650) | Corn rhizosphere microbial communities from Kellogg Biological Station, Michigan, USA - KBS C8-3B metaG | ecosystem: Host-associated > Plants > Roots > Rhizosphere | place: USA: Michigan... | reverse complement strand
CCTCCAGCGTCAGCGCCCCGGCCCGCCGGAGCCGGTCGACGGCGACCGTCAGGCGGGTCTCCGACGCCTTGGTGATGGCCGCCAGCGACGCCAGCGGCAGCGGTTCGGCGGCGGCGGCCACCGCCGAGGCCACGGTCGTCAGCAGGTCGACGGGGAGTTCGGCGGTGCCGGCGAAGAAGCGGCGACCGCCCGCGCCGTCCCGGCTCCGGAACAGGACGGCGGCGGCCGGCTCGCCGTCGCGCCCGGCCCGGCCGATCTCCTGGTAGTAGGCGTCGAGCGACTCGGGCGGGTCGGCGTGGAACACGAAGCGGACGGCCGGGGCGTCGATCCCCATGCCGAAGGCCACGGTGGCCGCCACGGCGAGCCCGTCGCCCCCGGGTTCGAGGAAGCGGGCGTGCACGTCCTCCCGGGCGGCGGGGCTGAGACCGGCGTGGTACGCCGCCGCCGGCCGGCCCCGCCCCTCGAGCTCGGCGGCCAGCTCCTCGGCCTGGCGCCGCGTGGCCACGTACACGATGCCCCTGCCCCGGGTGGCCGCCGCCAGCGCGACCAGCGCCCGGCGGGCGGCGGCGTCGTCGGGAAGGGTCTCGACGGCCAGGTCGAGATTGGGGCGCATGAACCCCCGCACGACGACCACCGGGTCCCGCATCCGGAGCTGCTCGATGATCTCCCGGCGCACGGGCGGGGCGGCGGTGGCGGTGAGGGCCAGCACCGGCGGGCGGCCGAGCGCATCGACGAAGCTGCCGAGGCGGAGGTAGTCGGGCCGGAAGTCGTGGCCCCAGGCGCTGATGCAGTGCGCCTCGTCGACGACGAACAGCGAGGGGCGGGCGGCCCGGATCCGCTCCAGCGTCTCCTCGTTGGCCAGCTGCTCCGGAGCGACGAAGACGAACTCCACGTCGCCGCCGGCCACGTCGCCGAAGGCCGCCTCCCGTTCGGCGGTGGTCATCGCCGAGTTGACCTGCACGGCTCCCCCGAGGTCGCCGCCGATGGCCTCGACCTGGTCGTGCTGCAGGGCGATGAGCGGCGACACGACGACGGTCGCCCCCGGCATCAGCGTCCCGGCGATCTGGTAGATGGCCGACTTGCCCGCCCCCGTCGGCATGACGGCCAGCACGTCGTGCCCGGCCAGCACGGCCGCCGCCGCCTCCTCCTGCCCCGGCCGCAGGTCCTCGTAGCCGAGGCCCGACTGGGCCACCGCCCCGACGAGGTCGCCGAGTTCGTCGATGTCGCGCACGGCCTGCTCTTACCCCGGCGGTGCGGGCTGTCGAAACGCGCCGGTGCGCCGCCCGGACCTCCAGGCGGCGCACCGGATGACTGCGTAGGTGGTACGGCTGGCGACTACTTGCCGGCCGCGACCTGCTTGATGGCGGACCGGATGCGGAAGTACGTACCGCAGCGGCAGAGGTTGCCGCCCATCGCCTCGTCGATGTCCTTGTCCGTCGGGTGAGGGTTCTGGTTGAGGAGCGACACGGCCTGCATGATCTGGCCGGCCTGGCAGTAGCCGCACTGGGCCACGTCGTTGTCGATCCAGGCCTGCTGCACCGGGTGCAGCTGGTCGCCCTTGGCCAGTCCCTCGATGGTGGTCACGCTCTTGCCCTGGACCGCGCTCACGGGCGTGATGCACGTGCGGTGGGCCACACCGTCGATGTGGCTCGTGCAGGCACCGCAGAGGCCCATGCCGCAGCCGTACTTCAGGCCGTGGACGTCCATGCGGTCACGAAGAACCCAGAGGAGCTCCTCGTCCTTGTCGGCGTCGACGGTGACCGGGTTGCCGTTGAGTGTGAAGGTGATGTTGGGCATGGCAATCAGGCTCCGTACTCGTTGAGCGGGAAGTTCCGGGGCTGCTTACCTGTGGCTCTCGCCCAGGCGTTGGCCGCGGCGGCCGTGGCGGAGGGCGTACCCACCTCACCGATACCACCGGGCGGCGTCATGGTGCTCGGGATGATGTGCACGCTGGACTCCAGCGGCGAGTCGAACATCCGCGACCACTTGTAGTCGTTGAAGTTGGACTCCCGCGTCGCCCCCCGGTCGATGTGGAGACCGGAGATGAACACGGTGGAGAACCCGTCCATGGCCTGACCGAGGAGCTGGTTCTCCACGTTGGACGGGTTCACGCAGTAGCCGCAGTCGACGGCGATCGTGACGTTGTTCATCCGCGGGACGTTGCCCCGGGTGTCGATCTCCATGACGTAGGCCGAGATCGACTTGTACTCGTCGTGCATCCCGATGCCCTGGGCCACGCCGGCCGGGAGCTTCTTGCCCCACTGCGCCTCGTGGGCCGCCTTCTCGAGCACCGCCCGGTGCCGGTCGGAGTCCAGGTACTTCATCCGGAACTCGAACTCGTCCATGCCCATCTTGCGGGCCAGCTCGTCGATGATGATCTCGTTGGCGCCGCCGACCGGGCCCGAGTACACCACCCGCCACGGCGCCGTGGGCTTGGCCAGCAGCCGCTCCTTCAGCGTGAGCGCCGTCGGACCGAACTTGTAGGCCAGCTTCTGGGTGTGCGTGAAGAAGAAGTTCGACGCACCACCGTTGTTGTACTCGGTGACGTAGCCGGAGACGATGTCGCCGAGGCCGTGCCGGAGGTCGAGCTCGGAGCCGGCCATGCGGTGCTCGAAGCTGACCACGTCGCCGTTGGCGATGGTCGCCTTGACGTGGTGGATCGAGACGGGCCGGCAGCGGCCGTGCTTGATGCCTTCCTCCCGCATCCACTGCAGCTTGATCGGCTTGCCGACGCGCTGGGAGATCTGGGCGGCCATGACGGTCTCGTCGTGGTGGGTGTGGCGGCCGAAGGCGCCACCGCCGGGCAGGCAGTTGTACTGGATCTGCTCGACCTTCATCCCGAGCGTCTCGGCGACGTGGCGCTGGCCGGTGGTCGGGATCTGGTCGGAGCCCCAGATCTCGGCCGAGTCCTGGCGGACGTCGGCGAGGGCGTGGTTCTCCTGCATGGGAGCGTGGGTCACGTAGGGCCAGCGGAACACGCCCTCGACGCCCTCGCCGGGGGAGGTCACCTTGTCGATGATCCCGTTGAGGAGGTCGTCGATCTGAGCGTCGGACATCGCGTCCATCGGGCCGGCGCTCCACTTGATCTTGAGCGCGTTCTTGGCCTTCTTGGCGATGCCGGTCGTCTCGGCCACGACCGCCACGGCCTCGGGAATGAGGTGGTCGGGCATGCCCGGGATCTGCGTGACGGCGATCACGCCCGGGATCTTCTTGGCCTCGGAGTCGTCGACGGAGACCACGGTCGCACCGTGGGTGGCCGGCATCGCCACCACCGTCGGCAGGAACTGCTTCGAGGAGAAGAGGTCCGTCGTGTACTTCCACTTGCCGGTGACGATGTCGCGGGCCTGGTACTTCGTCTGGCGCTTGCCGATGATCTTGAACTCGCTGGGGTCCTTCGGCATCGCCGCCGGGGCCTTGGGCAGCTTGGCGGCGTCGGCGGTGAGCTCGCCGTAGGAGAGCTTCCGGCCGTCGGTGGCGACGACGTAGCCGTCCTCGGTGCGCAGCGCGGTGACCGGGACACCCATCTTCTGGGCGCCGGCCGCCATCAGCTGGCCGCGCATCTGGGCGCCGATGACCCGGAGGGGCTCCCAGAAGACACGGGTGTTCTTCGAACCACCGGTGATGTACGGGGCCCGCTTCTGCTCGGCCGGAGACAGCACCGTGTCCACGCTCTCGAACGGGACGTCGAGGTTGTCGGCCAGCATCATGGTGGTCGACGTGACGACGCCCTGGCCGATGTCCATCCGGGGGTACTCGAAGTACACCCGGTTGTCGGGCTTGATCTCGATCTTCAAATCGAACGTATTCGGGGTCTCGGCGACGAAGAAGATGTCCGTGAAGTCCATGACGTCGGGGACTTCGTCGGTCTTCGTCGGGAAGGCACCCGCGCCGTCGGCAAACCCGAGCCGAGCGCCGATGGCCAACGTCGGCCCGGCGATCAAAAATCCTTTGAGGACCTGACGACGGCCCACAGCGTTATCAAGAACTGACATACACGAGCTCCCTTCAGTGATTCGTTCGGCCAGCTGCCTCGACGAATCAACCCCCCGTCGAAGACCTAGCCAGGCTGCGGCTGGTTCTGTGATGTGCCATCGAGCGGGGACGTCCGACGGCGTCTATCAGGAGTACTACTTCGTTTTAGAAGTCGCAACGAAATTGCAACAAATGCGTCAAACGAGCCCGACCTGGCCCGCCGGAGCCGACCCTAGCATGGATTTTCGCTCCGTTTAGAGATATAGTCCCGTTTGGTCGGCCGGACTCAGGCCGCGCCGACCAGCCAGGTCTCGAGCTCGTCGAACACCCGCTTCATCAGCGCGGCGTTCTCCGCCCGGCCCATCTGCTGGGCCCCGACGAGGACCCCGACCGCCATGACCGCCAGCGTCCTGGCCCGGCCGGGCGGCAGGCCGAGGTCGCGCAGGGTGTCGTGGACGACGGCGATGCGGGCTGCGTCGACCCGGGCCTGGGCGGCGGCGGCGACAGGATCGGAGCGGCTCCAGGTCCGGATGGCCGCCTCGGCGGCGTGGGGCAGTCCGGCCGACAGCTTCTTCAGCAGGGCCAGCCGGGCGACGGGATCCGGTTCGCGGCGGGCCTGGTCCACGAGGTGGAAACCGTGTTCCGCCTCCCACCAGCCATAAAAGGCCTGCAGGAAGGCCGTGCGGCCTTGGAAGTGATGGTAGAAGGAGCCGATCGTGACGTTGAGGCGCCGGCACAGCCCGGCGATCGTCAGCGCCTCGACGCCCTGGCCGGCGATGACGTCGAGCGCCGCCTCGAAATAGCGCTCTCTCGTCAGGCCGGTCCGCACGCTCAGCCCGCCGCCGCGATGAGGTCGTCGCGACCCGCCTGCCGGAGGATGGTCTCGTACCGGGCGTAGAGCGGCTTGGCCAAGGGGAGCATCTTGAGCATTTCCGGCACCGACCCCTTGGCCCGCACCTGGCCCCTGGCCATGGCCATCACGAGGTTGAGCCTCCCGAGCCAGAACCTGTTGGCCACGTCGGCCCTCATGCCCATGGTGACGGCGGGCACCGTGTCGGGGACGTCGTCACCGAAGCGGACGGTGCCCCGGGCGAAGTCCACGTGGATGGCACTGTCCGGATCGGTGAAGTCGAAGCGGATGGTGAGCCCCGCCTCCCTGGTCTTCGGGCCGATCTCGGGATCGGCGATCGCCTCCACGAAGATCCGCCCGATACAGCCGTAGACGTCCGGCGCGTCACGGAACGCTCCCACCGCCGACCTCCTTCGCCGTCACACGCGGTAGGGCATCGTGGTGATGCCCTGGATGAAGTTCCCGACGAGGAAGCGGGGCTCGCCGAGCTCCAGCGTCGGCGCCCGGGTCACCAGTTCCCGGACGACGCTGCGCAGCATGCTGCGGGCCAGCGAGGCCCCCAGGCAGAAGTGGGGCCCTCCTCCGCCGAATCCGACGTGCTGCGGTTCCCGGGTGATGTCGAACCGCCAGGGATCGGGGAAGGCGGACTCGTCGCGGTTGGCCGAGACGTAGAACATCACCACCTTCTCCCCTTCGGCGATCGCCGTGCCGTTGAGCGCCGCGTCCCGGGTGGCGGTGCGGCGGAACGTCATCACCGGGGTGGCCCACCGGACCATCTCCTCCACGGCGTTCGGAAGGTGGCGGTCGGGGTCCGAGGCGAGCAGCGCCCGCTGGTCGGGAAAGCGGCAGAGCGCCCGCAGCCCGTGGCTGATGGTCTGGCGGGTGGTGTCGTTGGCCGCCACCGACAGGAGCACGAAAAAGGCGGCGATCTCCTCGTCGCTCAGCCGCGCCCCGTCGACCTCGGCCGCCACCAGCCCGGTCAGGATGTCGTCGGCCGGCTCGGCGCGGCGCCGGTCGCACAGCGCCGCCGCTTCGGCGTAGAGGCCGACCAGCGTCTCCATCAGCAACGTCAGGCCGTCGCGCCCCTGGAGCACGTCGGGGTCGTTCCACGCCACCATGTCGTTGGCCAGGCCCGTGACCCGCTCCCGGTCCTCCTCGGCCACGCCCATCATCTCGGCGAACGTCGCCGACGGCAGCGGCTTCGAGACCACCTCGACGAAGTCGCCCTCACCCCGCTCGAGGAGATCGTCGACCAGCCGCCCGGCCCGGGCGGCGATCTTGTCCTCCAAAGCCCGCACCCGCCGGGGTGAGAACGCCGTCGACACCAGCCGGCGCAGCTTGGTGTGCCGGGGATGGTCCATGCCGAGGAACGATCCCGCCGCCTCGAGGATCTCCTCGGGAACGTCCTCGATCTGGAAGCCCTGCGCCGAGCTGTAGGTCTCCGGATCCCGGCTGACCGTCACCACGTCGGCGTGCCGGAGCACCGCCCAGTAGCCGGGATCGTCCCGGCCCGGCAGCGTGGCCATCCCCTCGGCCGGCCGCTGCCACGACACCGGACGCTTCTCCCGCAGGATCGCCAGCCGGTCGTCACGGGCTTGTGCTCCGAGCTCCCAGAAGGCCAGGGTCGACACGTCGACCTCGTCGAAGTCGCGCTCCACTGCCGTAGCATGACATATGTTATGGGGTGGCGGAAGCGCCGCCACGCCGTGCTGGGCCGTCCTACCAGTTGTTCCCGGCCGGCCCGGAGGTCGCCGCCGGCCGAGCGGGTCGGAGCGGCCGGCCGGTGACGATCCGCACCGCCACGACGAACATCGCCAGCCCGGCCAGGAAGTCGAGGGCGATGAAGGTGTTCTGGAACCAGTCGAAGTCGCCGGGCGGAACAGTGGTGTAGTGGAGGATCCCGATGAGGCCGCTCACCGAGTAGGCGCCCAGCAGCGAACCGCCCAGCGAGCGGTTGCCCCGGGTGAGCCGGCGGTATCCGGCCACGCCGGCGGCGGTGAACAGCACCCAGCTGATCGGGATCATGGCCCGGGTGACGAATCCCGGCTGGCCGCCGGTGTAGTCGTCGAAGCGGATGGTGTTGTCGACGTAGTGCACCACCGACAGCAGCAGCGCCGTCACGAAGATGCGCCGTACGACCGTCAGCTCGTCGGAGCTCATTACCGCCGACCTCCCGTTCCGGCCCGCGGCCAGGCCGGCAGCGCCGCTTCGGCGGCGGCGACCAACGATTCGCCGGCGGCATGCAGCGGCTCGGGACTCCGCAGGGCCCGGCTCAGCACGAAGGCTCCTTCCAGCCCGGTGATGATGGCGATTCCCAGCCGGCGGGCGGACCCGGCGTCGGCGACGCCGGCCGACTCCACCAGCCGGGTGGCGGCGTCGATCCAGCCGTCGAAGATCTCGGCGCTGACCAGCCGGAGCGGCTCGTTGGTGCTCGCCACCTCGAGGGCCACCGTCTCGATCCAGCAGGCGTCGGCGTAGCCGGTGGCGGCCAGCACCTCGGCCGCGCTGCCGAAACACGTACGGATGCCCGACACGAGATCGGGGGCCGACTCGAACACACCCTCGACCAGCAGCTGGTAGCCGTGGCCGGACAGGCGGAGAGCCTCGGCGGCCAGCTCCTCCTTGCCGCCGGGGAAGAAGTGGTAGAGCGACCCGATCGGCACGCCGGCCTCGGCCGCCACCTGCTTGAGCCCGACCCCGGTGTAGCCGTACCGCCCGTAGAGCTGGGCGGCGGCGGCCACGAGCCGGTCCCTGGTGCTCACGCCTCCGCACGGTAGCGCCCTAGTAGAACGTTCGTCTAGTGCGCCGTGCGTGACGACGACACAGGGTGGGAATCTCTGGGATGTGGACGCCCACCGCGGTCTTCGCCGTGTCGCCCGGCCCCTGCGGCGCATCGGCGTGCTCCTCGTCGTCGCGCTGCTGGTCGAGTACGTCGTCTTCCCGCAGCTGGCCGGCGCCCGCAAGGCCCTCCATCTCATCGGCGGCGTGAACGGATATCTCCTGGCGGTCGCCCTGCTGCTCGAGGGATCGGCCCTCGTCGCCTATGCCGCCCTCACCGCCTCGCTCCTCCCCGCCGACGGGCGCCCGTCGCTGGGGCGGGTCCTGCGGATCAATCTCGCCACGCTGGCGGTGAGCCATGTGCTCCCGGGGGGCTCGGCGGCGGCCGGGGCCGTCGGCTTCGACCTCCTCGGCGACGCCGGCGTCAGCGGCCCCGACTCCGGCTTCGCCCTGGCCACCCAGGCGCTGGGCTCGGCCCTGGTGCTCAACGCGCTGCTGTGGCTCGGTCTCCTCGTGTCGATCCCGGCCCGGGGGTTCAACCCCATCTACGGGACGGCGGCCCTGATCGGCGCCGTCCTCATCGGCGCCGTCGCCTCGTCGGTGGTGCTCCTGACCCGGGGCGAGGAGCGCGCCGCCCGCCTCCTGTGTTCGGCCGCCACCCACGTCCCGTTCCTCGATCCGGCGCTGGTCGAGCAGGCCGTCCACCGCGTCGCCGCCCGGCTCCGCACCCTGGCCGGCGACCGGGCGGTGATGACCCGGGCCGTCGGCTGGGCCACCGCCAACTGGGTCGCCGACGCCGCCGCCCTGTGGGTCTCGCTGGCCGCCTTCGGCTACCGGGTCGGGCCGGACGGGCTGCTGGTGGCCTACGGCCTGGCCAACGTCACCGCCGCCATCCCGGTCACACCCGGCGGCCTCGGTGTCATGGAGGCCGTCCTCACCACCAGCCTCGTCGGCTTCGGCGCGCCGCGCGGCGTGGCCATCCTGGGTGTCGTGACCTGGCGGCTGGCCAACTTCTGGCTCCCGATCCCCGCCGGGGCCGCCGCCTATCTGTCACTGCGGCTCGGGCCCCGGGCCAGCGGCGAACAGCGCAGCCGGGAACTCCAACGGCTTCTCCGGCAGGCCGCCACGAAAGTTCATGGCGTCGGCCGGTGGGCCGTCCGCCACGTGACTTAGCCCGGCTGGACATCCTCCCGCCGCAGGACGGCGGCGTCGCCGATCACGGCCCAGTTCGGGTCGTCCGTATCGGCCGGTCTGCCGAGCTGCGGATTCCCGTCGGACGGCTGCTGAACCGTCACCGCGGGGGCCGGGGACCCGGTGGTTCCCCCTCCGTCGGCCGGGGCGGTGGAGGCAAAGGCGGCGTTGCCGGCCAGACCGGCGGTCAGACCCAGGGCCAGCACGCCGGCGACGGCGGTGCGGCTGAAGATCCAGCGGCTGAAGTCGGCGGCGTCGCGCTCGCTCACGCCGAGGAGGCGGCGGAGCGTGGCGACGATGTCCTCGGCCGAGCCGCCGAGGGCCTCGGCCAGGAGTGCGGCGTCGGTCTCCCGGATCGCCAGCGGAGCCCCGGGCGCCACGCCCCGCTCCTCCCGTACGGCGGTGAGAAAGGCCCGCAGCGACTCGTCGTCGGAGCGCTGGAGGGCGAAGGCCACCGAGCCGATGCGGATCACGGCGGCGACGCCGTCCCGTTCGACCGACGTCGGGCGGTCGGGCACCAGGTACTGCGGAGCGGTCCCGTAGAGGACGGCCATCGTCTGTCGCACGGCCAGCGGGACGTCGGTCCGCCCGTGCTCCCAGCCCCGCAGGGCCCGGGGGCTCACCCCGAGCCGGCGGGCGGCCCGCCGGACGCTCAGGCCCTTCGCCTCCCGGGCGGCGACGAAGCGGCTGCCGGTCGTTCGCCTCTTCGACATTCCCTCTCCTCCGCCGCCGGACCACGCCCGGACCGGCATCATTGACTCCTGATCCATCGGCGATCCCCGGCCCCCGGTTGAGCGTCTCGACGCCGGTGGCCGGATCCGTCCGGCATGTTCCGGCGTTTTCGTCAGCCGGCCGTCGACTCGAAGTGGAGCAGGTCGCAGCCGCAGCCGAAGCGGGCGGCGACGGCGGCCCGGGCCGCGCTGGAGGCGGCGGCGTAGTCGGAAGCGCCGACGGTCACCATGGTGATCCCGTCGCCGCCCTGGTGACCCGTCGTGGCCACGATCCAGGTGAACTGCCGGGTGATGGTCGTCTGCTGAGCCACGGGGACCTCCTTCGCCGCCGGGACCTTCCCGGTGGCCGCCTCTTCGTCTCGGTATCGTCAACAGTTATGTCCGAGTTGAGCAGTTTTCCCGCCCTCTAGCGTCCCCCTGCGGAAGGAAGCCGTGAACGAGCTCCATCTGAAGTTCTGCGCCAGCGCCGAATGGGCGCAGATCATCGAGCATGAGGTGCTGCCCTGGGCGGTCGGCGACTACGACCTCGGTGACGACGTCCTCGAGGTCGGGGCCGGCCCGGGGCTGACCACCGACGTCCTGCGCCAGCGGGTCGCCCGGCTCACGGCGGTGGAGATCGATCCCGAACTGGCCGGGGGGCTCCGGTCCCGGCTGAGCGGCACGAACGTCGAGGTCGTGGAGGGCGACGCCACCCGGTTGCCGCTCGAGTCCGACCGGTTCTCGGCCGCCACCACCTTCAACATGCTCCACCACGTCCCGTCGCCGGAGCTGCAGGACCGGGTGCTGGCCGAGCTCTGCCGGGTGCTGCGGCCGGGCGGCCTCCTGGTCGGCACCGACGGCGTCGCCAGCGACACCCTCGATGAGTTCCACGTGGGCGACGTGTACGTCCCCTGCGACCCCGCCGGCATGCCGGCCCGGCTGCGGGCGGCGGGGTTCGTCGACGTCCGTGTCGACCGGGCCGATCTGTCCGACGCCCGCCTGGGGTGGGCCCGGTCGCGCTTCCGCTTCGTCGCCTCCGCTCCGTAAGCGGCAGCAGCCCGGCGCCTTCGGGTCATCCGCCGGGGTGGCCGGCGCCGAACTCCCGTCCGATGACCGAGCCCGCTGGATCCCCATCGTCCCCCAGGCGCCGTCGGGCCGTGTTGCCGACCGCCGTCGTGGCGCTCGTCGCCGCCGTCGTGGCCCTCGGGGCCTGCGGCGGAGGCGGCGGGAAGACCGACGACGCGGCGAAGCGATCGGCCACCCAGGCCGGCGCCAGTGCGCCGCCCGCCGGCGAGCCCGCCGTCCAGATCGTCAACTTCGAGTTCCAGCCGCAGAAGCTGACCGTCAAGGCCGGCACCACGGTCACGTGGACCAACCGGGACACGGCCATCCACGCCGTAAAGGACACCAGCCCGCTGGCCACGCCGGCCAGCAAGGACCTGGCCCAGGGCGACACGTTCTCGATCACCTACAACCAGCCGGGTTCGTACAGCTACATCTGCGGCATTCACAACTACATGACCGGGTCCGTCGAGGTCACCGGCTGATCACAACACCAGGAGGTTAGTGCGTGGAAATCAGTGAGAGGCAGCTGCGCCGGATGGTCGCCGAGGTCGACGACCGGCACCGGGCCGCCATGGCGTCGTTCACCGACGACAACCGGGACCTCATCTTCGAGACCGCCCCGTCCCGGCGGAAGTTCCTGGCCGGGCTCGGCCTCGGCAGCGCGGCACTGGTGATCGGCTCGGCCGTGATGCCGGCGGGCCGGCTCGTCCCCCGGGCGTGGAGCCAGACGGCGCCGAGCGACGCCGACATCGCCACGTTCGCCGCCAGCGTGGAGTACGCCGCCGTGGCCGCCTACCAGGCGGCGGCGAAGAGCGGCAAGGTCAAGACGCCGGCGGTGCTCCAGGCGGCCACGACGTTCGCCGGCCAGCACCAGCAGCACGGCGACGCCTTCAAGGCGGCCGGCAACAACCCCAACGTCATGGCCAACAAGACGGTGCTCGACATGGTCACCCCCCAGCTGACGGCGGCCAAGACCGAGAACGACGTCGTCGCCCTGGCCTACGGGCTGGAGAACACCGCCGCCGCCACCTACATCTTCGCCCTCGGCGTGCTCAACAACGAGAAGGCCTACGACGCGGTGGCCTCGGTCATGCCGGTCGAGGCCCAGCACGCCATCGTGCTCGGCATGGTGCTCGGGAAGACCCTCGACGACAAGGCGTTCATGCCGTCGTTCGAGCCGGTGGACGGGCATCTCGATCCGGCCAAGTTCCCCGCCGCCTGAGCCGCCGCGCTGACGAGAGGACAGACAACGACATGGACATCAACCACGACGAACTGCGCCGCGACCTGCGGGACCTCGACCGGGAGCACCGCGACGTCATGCCCCGATGGCGGGACTCGCTGATGCGGCTGCTGGTCGACGACCGGGACACCCCGTCCGAGGCCAAGGCCGACGTCCTCCTCGGGGGCTTCAACCGGCGGCGCTTCATGCAGCTGTCGGGCCTGGCCGTGGCCGGCGGCACCGTCCTGGCGGCCTGCGGCAGCGACAGCAAGGACAAGAGCGCGTCGAGCGCCGGCAGCGAGGCCACCACGGCCACCACCGCCGCGGCCGGCGGCGGCAACAAGACCGACCAGACCATCGCCCGGACGGCGGCATCGCTCGAGATCTTCGCCGTGTCGGTCTACGACAAGGCCATCCAGAACGCCGCCGCCCTCAAGATCAGCGACCCGGTGGCCAAGGCCGCCACGCTGTTCAAGAGCCAGCACGACGAGCACGCCAAGGCCTTCAACGCCGCCGCCACCCAGCTCGGCGGGCAGCCCTACAACGATCCGAACCCCACGGCGGCCAAGGCCTTCGAGGCCCAGATCGCGGCGCTGAAGAGCGAGCAGGACGTGCTCAAGTTCGCCTACGCCCTGGAGCAGATCGCCGCCCAGACCTACCAGGGGGTGGGCATGAAGCTGTCGACCTCGATGCTCCGGCAGACGGCCATGACCGTCGGCGGCGTCGAGGCCCGGCACATGGCCATCCTGGCCCACTTCATCCAGCCGCCGACCACGGTTCCGGAGAAGGCCTTCCAGCCGACGGAGAAGGCGGTGGACGCCTCGTTCTACGTCTGACGGAGTACATTCCCGCCCACGAGCGCCGACCCTCCCCGCCTCGAACCGCTGCCGGCCGGCTTCGCCGAGGCCCGGGAGGCGCTGCACCGCCTGGCGGCCCACGTGCTGGCCCCGGCCCGCAAGGCGGCCACCGGCCGGATCGGGCTGCGGGCCACCGCGGGCGGCTTCGGGACGCCGGTGTTCGGCGACGCCGGACGCCTGCGGGTGGAGGGGGCGTCGCTGCTCCGGGAGGTGGCCGGCGACGCCCGCTCCACCGCCATCACGTCGCTGCGAGCGGCGGCGGACTTCGCCGGTGTGACGCTGGCACCCGACCCCGGCATCGGGCCGGACCCGCCGCCGCTCGGCGACGCCGACGCCCCGCTGCCGGTCTCGGCGGCGGCCGGCGCGGCCCTCGGCGCCTGGTTCGCCTTCTCCGCTTCGTTACTCGGGGAATTGCGGGACGGGTTCAACGGCGAAGGGCGGGCCTGCTCCGAGGTCCAGCTGTGGCCCGAGCACTTCGATCTCGGCTGCAGCATCGACGGCGTGAACTTCGGCTGCTCGCCGGGCGACGGCCACGTCGGCGAGCCCTACGTCTACGTCGGGCCGTGGAACACCGACGGCTTCCCGGACGGCGGCTTCTGGAACGCCTCCTTCGGCGCCGTGCTGTCGTATGCCGAACTGCTCGCCGCCGACGACCAGCGGGCTACGGCGCTCGGCTTCCTCCGAGGCGGCGCCGGGCTGGCGCTGGAGCGGGCCGCCCGGCCCTGAATCACCGGCCTGGCCGCGCTTGGCCGAGCCGG
>Ga0070681_10004410_pt1 | contig 13404 bp, 12 predicted proteins | sample KBSC83BmetaG_FD_65650 | JGI IMG/M metagenome (GOLD analysis project Ga0070681, IMG submission 65650) | Corn rhizosphere microbial communities from Kellogg Biological Station, Michigan, USA - KBS C8-3B metaG | ecosystem: Host-associated > Plants > Roots > Rhizosphere | place: USA: Michigan... | reverse complement strand
TCGCCCTCGACGATTGGGTGAGCGCCGCGCTCTTCGCGCTCCGCGACGATGCGGTGGCGGGGCCAGTGAATCTGGTGGCGCCGTCACCGGTGCCTAACGCGGAGTTCACGGCGACGCTTGCGCGGGTGCTGGGCCGACCCACGCTCGGCCTCGTCCCCGAGCTCGCGGTGGATCTCCTCTTTGGCGAGATGGGTCACGCGACGCTGCTCGCCAGTCAGCGTGTACACCCGCGGCGCCTGATCGACGCCGGATTCGAGTTTACTCATCCCACGCTGGAACAGGCGTTGCGCGCCGAGCTCGGCGCGCAACGCTCCTGAAGCAAGGCCGAGCTACTCGATCAACGCGCTCAATCGATCGGAGTACACCCGGCTCGCGGTGAGCCGCGTGCCGTCGCGCATGATGACGATGTACTCGCCATGGAACCACGGCTCCAGCTCCTTCACGCGATCGATGTTGACGATCGCCGAGCGATGGATGCGCACGAAGGTGCTCGGATCGAGACGCGCTTCCATGTTCTTCATGCTCTCTCGCAGCAGATGCGACTCGCTGCGCGCGTGCAGCCGCACATAGTTCCCCGCGGCTTCGACCCAATCGATCTCCTCCGTGCGGAGGAAGAAGACGCGGCCGCCCGACTTCACGATCAGGCGATCCGAATGGCGCTGGCCCTTCCGCTCGGTCCGCAAATCCTCGAGGAGCGCGAGGAGCCTCGCGTCGACGGTATCCCGCGACTGGCGCACGTGGCGGCGAGCGCGCGACAGCGTCTTCTCGAATCGCGCTTCGTCGAACGGCTTGAGGAGGAAATCCAGGGCGTGGATCTCGAACGCCTTCAGAGCATGGTCGTCGTGCGCGGTGACGAAGACGATTGCTGGCGCTTTGCTCCCGTTCGGGGTGGGCGCCGTCGGGTCACCGCGCTCGAGCGCCTCGACGACGTCGAAGCCGTCGACTTCCGGCATCTGGACGTCGAGGAAGACGAGATCGGGATTCTTGTCGTCGATGGCGCGAAGCGCTTCGGCTCCGTCGGCGCATTCGGCGACGACTTCGATGTCGTTGTGCTCGGCGAGCAGAGCGCGCATGCGCTCGCGCGAGAGCTCTTCGTCGTCAACGATCGCGACGCGGATCTTGTTGGGATCTGTAATCAATCGGCCGCCGTCCGTTCGAGGGAGTGATATGGAATCGCGAGCGAGACCCGGGCGCCGCCGCCAGGGTTCGCGGTGAGATCGAGAGAGAAGTGCTCGCCGTAGAGATGTCGCAGCCGCGCGCGGGTGTTGCTCGTTCCGACGCCTTCGCGCGCGCCGACGGGCGCGATGCCGCGTCCGTTGTCGACGACCTCGCAGCGCAGCATGTCGCCGTCGGGAACGACCGTCACCCGCACCTGACCGGCGCGCATGCCGTCACCAAAGCCGTGCCGGAATGCGTTCTCGACGAGCGGCTGCAGGACGAGCGTCGGTACCCGCGCGTCGAGCACGTTCGGGTCGATGTCCAACGTCACCGTTAGGCGATCGCCGAAGCGCAGGCTCATGATCTCGAGATACCGCTGGAGAAACTCGAGCTCCTCGCGCAGCTCCACCTCCTGCACGCCGACGCTGCGAAGGGACATGCGCAGGAGATCGCTCAGCGCCGCGATCATCGAGTCCGCACGCTTCACGTCGCGATGCATGAGCGCGGAGATCGTGTGGAGCGTGTTGAAGAGGAAATGCGGCTGGAGCTGCATGCGAAGGACCTGCAGCTGTGCCTGCGCCAGGCGGGCCTCGAGTTGCGACGCGCGCAGCGCGCGATCCTGCGAGACGCGGTAGTACACCAGCGCGTGGTAGACGGCGAGCAGCGTGCAGTACACGATCGAGTCGAGCGTGAACCACGACGCGAGATAGCCGGTGAAGAGCCGCGCCGCTGGGATCGCGGACGTCCCGGCGGCGAGCACGAGCGACGCCGCGGTGAAGAGCGCGACATGCAGGAAGACGAAGGAGGCGACGGCGACCAGCTGCGCACTCCAGTTGCGTAGCGTGTGGCGTGCGTCCTCACCGTGATGAGTGCCCCACACGGGGAAGCGCCGCCCCATCCACATGACCAACGGGGTGAGCAGCGCCCAGAGATACGTGAAAATCAGCTCGGCGGGGACAAGCTGCCCCAACGACACTTCCTGGCCGAGGAGTCGCCGGTAGAAGTAGCGCTCGAGGGAGTAGAGGACGGCGACGACGGTCGCGATCGCGAAGATGATCAGCGCGAAGCTTGCGCGCCGCTCGCGGCTGATCGGTGGCTCGCCCGCTCGCGCGAGGCCGAAGATCGAATACTCACCGGTCTTCGCGAGCCCGTCGGCGAGCGCGATGTTGGCGTGACCGCCCGTCGGCGACAGGTTCCGCCGCCGCTCGTGCTCGTGCCGTGGTCGTCTACCAGCCGCGCCTGTTTGAGACATCGAGCTCCTGCAGGTCCAAGTTCGCGGTCGCGCGATCCAGCACAGGACAATCGAACCTTACTGTGACGACGCGTCCCGAGTTTCGCTCTTCCGCGTCGTGCTCATACCGCGCTGACACAATTTGACAGAGGAATTATGCGCAGCGTTGCAGGAGTGCTGTCTGACTTTTGTAAGCAATCAACGTGAGTGTCCGGTTTCGAACAGCCTATTCCCAACCGCGGACACTCACGGCCGGGAAATCACCGACTGATGAGCGATGCCCATTCGTTATGCGAGAGGTGCTCATGCACGACGCCCCTCGATGGCAAACCACCGAAGGGCGTTGCGGCTCTGGCGACGCGGCAGCTCAGGCGAACGCGGGCGGCCGTTTGAGATGGAAGCTCGTCGCCTGCTGAAAGGCGTGGGCGACGGCGAGGATCTTCTCATCCTGGAAGATCGGACCCATGACGTAAATCCAGGTCGGGAGCGGCGTCTTCGAGGGTGCCGGCGGTCTGAGGGCCGCGACCCGTAACGAATCGTTGTGCGTGACCGGCGGGGGACCGCCGAATCCTCCCGGCGGTGGTGCCTGCGGAATGCCGAAGCCGGTGGGGACGACGATGGAAGGCGTTCCGGTGATGTTCGTCACCGATGTGTTCTCACGTGGGGTGAGGATCACGTCGTGGTCCCGGAATAGATCCCACCACTCTTTGCAGAGCCGCGTCCGCGCGCGCTGCGCGTTGACGTAATCGGCGGCGGGGAGGAACTGCGCGGCGCGGAAGGTATTCGGCCAGGTGCTGTAGGTTTCGAGCTCGCTGATCTTGCCGTTGAGGGTATCGCCCTGGAACGCGGCGCCGCACTCGGCGTTGAGCGTCAACTGGGCGAGGAAGCCCGAGGTCGGCGTCGGCTCGTCGATCGGCGTGAGCTTCGCGCCTAACGACTTCAGCACCTCGAGAACGTTGAGTGCCTCCTCGTTGCGGAACGGCGTCCCGTCATTGCGCGCTCCCTCGAAGTGGGACTTGATGTACGCGATGCGCAGCTGAGCGGGCTTGGTGTTCGCGTTCCAGTTGAACGGATAGCTCTGCACCGAGTGGTCGATGCCGTCCGGTCCGTAGATCGCGTCGAAGACGAGCGCGCAGTCCTCGGCGCTGCGGCAGATCGGGCCCAGCTTGTCCATCGTCCAGGACAGCGCCATCGCGCCAGTGCGCGGAACGCGGCCAAAGGTCGGCCGGAAGCCGCTCAGCCCGCAGGTTCGCGACGGCGAGGTGATCGACCCGTTCGTCTCGGAGCCGATCGAGAAGGCGACGCATCCCGCGGCCGTCGCCGATGCCGGTCCCGCTGACGAGCCGCTCGATCCGGTTTCGGCGTTCCAGGGATTCCGTGTTCGTTCGCCGTACCACCGGTCGCCCTGCGCGAGCGAGCCGAGGGTGAGCTTGGCGATGAGCACGGCGCCGGCATCGTCGAGCCGCCTAACGACAGTCGCGTCGTAGTCGAAGCTCTGGTCCTTGTAGAGGCCGGCGCCCCACGTGGTCGGATAGCCCTTGACGGCCAGAAGGTCCTTCGCGCCCCAGGGCAGACCGTGGAGCGGGCCGCGGTACTTTCCACGCGCGATCTCCTCGTCGGCTGCCTTCGCCTGGGCGCGCGCGCGATCCTCGGTGAGGTTGATGACGCAGTGGAGCTGAGGATCGTAGCGTTTGAGGCGCGACAGATACATCTCCGTGAGCTCGGTCGACTTCACCTTCCGGCTGCGGACGAGCTCCGAGAGCTGAGCGACTGTCGCGTAGGCGAGCTCGTCGAGGCTGCCTGGACGGCTCATAACCGGCGTTCGACCGCGGACCATCGCGGCCTTGGTCTTGGCGGCCAGCTTCTCACCCGGCGGCACCGGGTCGAAGACGATTGCCGGAAAGACCGACATGTCGAGCGGGGCTTTGTGAAGCTGATCGATGGCGTTTCGAGCTTGCTGAAGTCCGCGCGCGATGGCGGCGCGCTGTTCGTCCGTGAAGCTCACGTCGGCGATCTGCTCGGCGGCGGCGATCGTCTCCTTCGTGATCTCTGGGCTCTGCTGCTGCTGAGCCTGTGCCCAGAGGACACCGGGGAACAGCGTCGAGCCGAGGCCGATCGAGCTGAAGTACGCCATGAAGGCACGTCGGTCGTACGTCGCTGTTTGCGTCATGTGGCGGTCGGTTGTTGAGTGGCGGATGGGGCAGCCGGCGCGAGAGCTATTGTCGAGCGCCAGCGATATCAAGGGCGTCGAGCCGCGCGCGATGTAGCCAGCTCAAGGTGCCGGGAAGCGCGCTCGGCGGGAGCGCGGGCCGCAACCGCGTGACGCCATTGAGGATGCGGCCGTCCTTTCCCGACCCCTCGCTACACGCTGAAACTGCCGGCTCGCACACCTCGTCATGACGGCACACGTATGAGCGTCATCATCATCGAGGGTGTGCTATTCGTCGCGCTTTTGGCGACGGGAGCCGCCCTTCTCTATTTCGTGCTCGTGCAATTCACGCCGGTGGGCGTCAGGCTCCGCCAGACGCAGAACCGGAGGCAAATCGACCGCGCGGCGGAGCTGAACTGCCCCATTCACGGGCCGCGCAACGAAAAGGACCTGGTGCGCCTCGCCAGCGGGGAATCGATCTGCCCCGACTGCTACAAGGAGACTGTCCATGGTTAGCGGGACAAGAGTTGGCGATCGACTCGAAACGATGGGCTTCGGTGGAACGTCGAGCGGCGGTTCGCGCATCCGGCGGCTGCTGGGCATCGCTGCCGGGATCATCGTGCTCCTGTTCTTGATTCCGAACGCGGTGACGTACGTGAATCCGGGCTATGTCGGCATCGTGATTCATCGGGCTGGTGGCGGCGTGGACGCCAAGCCGCTCAGCGCGGGATTGCACATGCGCAATCCGCTCACGACCGGAATCGAGGAATATCCGATCTACATGCAGACGCTCGTACTCACGAAGGGCACGAGCGAGGGCGCGTCGAGCAACGACGAGATCAACGTCAACAGCAAGGAAGGGCAGCCGCTTTCCCTCGATGTCTCGATGTCGTTCGAGATCGACCCCGACAAAGCGCCGTACCTGTATACGTCTTTCCGTCGCGACATCACCTCCATACAGCACACGTACGTCAAGCAGACCATTCGCCAGGCGCTGCAGGAGGTCATCGGCAACGAGGAGATCGCCGCCGTGATCGGACCAAAAAAAGCGGAAGCGGTTGCTCGCACTCAACAGCTTATCGCCGAGCGCCTGATGCCTTACGGATTCATTGTGAAGCAATTCTCGATGAACGAGTTTCGCGCGCCACCGGCCGTGATCGAGGCAATCAATCAGAAGAACGTCATGCAACAGCAAGCACTGACGGCGCAGAACGAGCTTCAGAAGAACACGTTCCAGGCGCAGGGTGACTCGATCAAGGCGGCCGGACGCGCCAAGGCGATCCTCACCGAAGCCGAAGCGCAGGCTCGCGCGAACGAGCTGTTGTCACGTAGCATCACTGGTACGCTGGTGCAGTACGAGATGGCCAAGCGCTGGAACGGGCAGATGCCGCAGGTGAGCGGTTCGGCGATGCCGATGATCCAGCTGGCAAAGCCGTAGACGGTTGACGGTTGACGGTTGACGGTTGACGGTTGACGGTTGACGGTTGACGGTCGTCGGTTGGCGGTAGTCGGATCAGGGCCGCCAACCAGCGACCACCGGGATCGAAGATCCATGTTGATGAGCATCTACGAATTTTCGCTCGCGCTCGGTGCCGCAGGGCTGGGCATCATGGGACTGAGTGGCTTTGCCCACACGGTCGGCGGGCACCACGCGGGTCACGCGGCTCCGAGCGGCCACACGGGCCATCATGCGATCTCGCTGCGCGCCGGAGCGCGCGCGATCCGCGGCGGAGGCCGGGGCAGCACTCGACTCCTCTGGGCACTCCTCTCACCGCGCGCTCTCTTCAGCCTCTGTCTCGGCTTCGGCGCGTCTGGCGTGGTTTTTCACACGCTGCTCGGCGGGAGCCTGCTCTTCGCCGTCGCCGTGCTGGGCGCGTTGTTGTTCGAGCTGGGTGTCATGCGGCCGTTGTGGAATTTCCTCTTTCGCTTCGAGTCCGCGCCGGCACTGACGCTCGAGAGCTGCATCGGCGACGAGGCGCGCGCGGCGACGAGCTTCGATGCGCAGGGCCACGGGTTGATCGCGCTCGAGCTGGACGGACAGCTCGTGCAGCTACTGGGCTTGCTCCGGCGAGAGGATCGGGACGCAGGCATTCGTGTTCGGGCCGGCGACCCCGTCCGCATCGACGACATCGACGCCGAACGCAATCGCTGCACGGTCCGAGCGGTCTGAGCCTAACGATTATTCATCGCGCTTTCGCGAAGGTGTGTTTATGGACCTCCATACTCTGATAACCAATCCCTTCTTCATCATCGCCGCCGTATTGCTTGGCGTGTTCGTGGTCGTGCCGACGATCGTCGCCGCGTTCCTGCGCGACGTCGAGGCAGGCACCATTCGTATCGTCAGCTGGATCACGGGTGGCACGATGATCTACCGCGGTCCGGGAAAGTCGAAGGAGATTCCTCTGCTCACCACGGGCACGACGATCTCGAGCAAGGTCATCAACGTCGATCTCGACATCACGGATCAAACAGCCGACGTGGACGAGAACGGCCGGCCGCAGCCGATCAAGATTCGCGTGCTCGCGAGCGCCATCGTCTCCGTCGGCGACTCGGACGTCATGGTGCGAACAGCAGCCAATCGCTTCTTCGCCAAGCCCGAGTCCGATCAGATGAGCACACTCACCGATCTGCTCTCGAGCTCCGGCCGACGGGCGATCAACCTGCTCACGCACGACCAGCTCTTCTCGGCGAAGTCGGTGCCGACGCCAGCGCGGGCGCTGCCGGAGTCGACAGCATCGACCGCCCCGAGCACCGCGTTGGTGTCGGCGAAGCCGGCCGCGCTCGCCCTCGCGCACGCCGTTGACGAAGACGAAGATGATCCGCTGGCCGTGATCATTCGGAAGGCGTGCTCGCGCGAGCTCACCGACCTCGGCCTGATTTTCAACTCACTTAACATCAAGGTCGTGCAGTCAGAGGTCGCGGAAGCGCGGCGGCGCATGTCGGCCGCGGAAGCGCAGGCGAACGCGGACATCGTGTCGGCGCAGCAGTCGCGACGCGCGAAGGAGGCGCAGCTCGAGGCGGAGCGCGCGATCTCGGACAAGCAGCGCGAGCTCGAGCAGACAAAGGCCTCCAACGCGGCGCTCGTCGCGCAAGCCGAGGCAAAACGCCAGCAGGCGCAGGGCGTGCAGCGCGAGGCCGAGCTGGATGCGACGCAGATCGCGCAGGCGAAGGCAGACGCCGAACGGGTGCGCATCGAGGCGGCCGCCGGCGCGGAAGCGGAAGCGATCCGCATACGTCGCATCGCCGACGCGCAGGCGGAAGCGATTCAGAAGGTGAACGACGCGATCAAGGCTGGTGGTGAAGCCTATTTCCGATACCGCCAAATAGAGATGCTGCCGCAGATCGCGCCCGCAATCGCCGATGCCTTGGCGGAGGCGAAGCTGGTCACGATCTCGGGAGGCGGTGACGGCGGTGCGCCGCAAGCGGCGACGGCCAACATCGCGAGCGTCATCCAGACGGTGCTCGCGGCGCAGCTGGTGACCAAGGGCGGCTTGCTGGACGGTGCGTCACCGCCGGCGCCAACCCCTCCCGCGCCGGTCGCGGCACCCGCACTGCCACCGATCTCGCCCGCGCCGCCGGTTCGCCGTTAGGCGGCCGCGCGTGCAACGATGAATGAGGACGCGGTACCATCGAGCGAACGTCAGCTCGATGGTACCGCGTCCTCTCTCGTCTCCACCGGCATTCCCTCTTCTTTCCAGGCCTGCCAGCCACCGATGAGGGCTCGCGCCTTCGCCCAGCCCCCTCTCCTCAGCTCGCGCGCCACACGGGCGCTCGTTGCTTCATCGGGTCAAGCACAGTAGACGACCAGCGTCGCGTGCTGCTCGAGACCGAGCTGGCGCGCGGTGCGAATCGCGTCCTCCGGTGGCAGCCGCACCGCGCCGCGGGCGCGCAATCCGTCTCCACGATACGTACGGTCGGTGCGCACGTCGACGAGGGCCACTGGCTCCTTGCGCGACCAGAGCTCACGCACCTCACCAATCGTTATGCGCTCGGGGACCTCCGCGGCCGCAACCGCTGAGGGTGCCTCGGCCTGCTCCACGACTGGAAGCATCGGCCGGCGGACTGGAGTCGGCGTCGGCGGAACGGCCTCGACCCGTCGTCGGAGGAAGAGGGCGATGCCGCCGCCATGGAGAATGACGGACAAAAGAACGACCAGGCAAGCGATGGCAAAGAGTCGCTCCGCTTCCGGAACGCCGGCAAAGACAGCGAGAAGCACGAGCAGCAGAGTACTGAGTCCGCGCGGGCCGAACCACGCTATGAGGCGCCGGCTGGCGTCGCTGACGCCGGCGCGCCGCAAGCCCGGCAGGAGCACGGCGGTCCGCATAACGAGCGCGAGGACGGCAAAGGCCAGGGTACGTGCGTCGATGACGGTGAGCCCAATCCAGATCAGCGACGCGCCGAACGCGACGAACGTGAGCAACAGGAACATCTCCGCGCTGGCTTCGCCGTAATCGAAGAAGCAGTCACAGAGCTCGACGTCGAGCGACGCGATGACGAGTCCCGCGGTGAAGGCGGCGAGGAAGCCGCTGCCGCCGACGCCTTCAGCTGCTGCGTACGCGGTGAAAGCGACGCCGAGCGCGTAGAGTGATTCGTAGTCGCGCCGGATGCCGAAGCGGCGGCGAATCTGCTCGAGAAAGGTGATCGCCGACCAGCCGATGAGCGCGCCGAGCCCTGGTCCGAGGACGAACAATCCGAGCAGTCGCCGGCCCACGTTAGGCGCGGCCGCCCCATTGCCGATCTGGAGGGCGAGGATCGAGAGCACGACGATCGGAAGCAGGACGACGTCGTTCATGCCGCTCTCGAGACGCAGCGCCGTGCGGGCGTCGCCCGGGAGCTCCGGCCGGCGCACCAACGAGCGGAGGAGGACGGGATCGGTCGACGCGAGCGCCGCGCCGAGAATGAGCGAAGCGGGCACGGACAGCCCGAGCAGCAGCCATCCGGCGACTGCGATGAGCAGTGCGGGGAGCACAGTGCCGGGGCCGACCACGTAGAGCGCGAGACGCCGGTTGCGCCGCGCTTCGCCGATATCGACACCGATTGCGTCGCTGAAGAGCACGAGGAAGAGCGCCAGCGTCGCGATCACCTCCAACGCCAGCGAGTGCAGCTTCAGATCGAGCAGGCCGAGACCGAACGGGCCGAGTACCAGGCCCAGGAGGAGGAAGATCGCGACCTGTGGCAACCCGGTTCGCTCGACCCACCCCGACAGGAGCGACGAGACCAGGACGACGATGCCAATGAGCGCGAGGGTTGCCGGAAAGTGCTCGAGCATGAAGGAGGAGTCGGAGTCGCGTCGCGAATGGCGCAACATACGCCCACTGTCCAGTGTCGGACAGCGCGATGCGACTGCGCCCAGTATTTTCCAACAATGCCTATTGTCTCATTCGATTCCTTGCCGGACGCGTCGCGCGTCTGGGTGTTTGGCAGCGATCGCGCGCTCTCCGGCGCGGACGCGGATCGCCTGCTCGCCGAGGTGGACCGCTTTCTCGGCCAGTGGAAAGCGCACGGCGCGCCGCTCTCGTGCGCGCGCGACTGGCGCGATGAGCATTTGCTCACCATCGGCGTCGACAGCACGCAGGAGAGCGCGTCGGGATGCTCGATCGATGGCCTCTTCCGGGTGCTCCAGGCGATCGAGCGGCCGCTCGGGGCGCGGCTCGTCGGCGGCGGGCGGGTGTTCTACCGCGACGCCGAGGGGCGCGTACAATGCGTGGACCGAGCGGCGCTGACGGCCCTCGCGGCGAGCGGCGCCATCACCGACGAGACGGCGGTCTTCGACACCGGCCTAACGACGATGGGCGAATGGCGGGCGCGGTTCGAGGCGCCGGCGCGGGCGACCTGGGTGAAGCAGCTGCTCGGCGCCTGAGCGCACCCGTCAGGAGAGCCAGCGCGACAGATGCTCGGCGACGAACGCGTCGTCGTCGAGGCCGGGATACGAACGACAGACGCGATCGATCTCTTCGGCTTGCCCTGGTGAGAGCTGTTCGTGCGGGTCGAGGCACCAGGTGCCTCGCAGCAGTCCCTGGCGCCGAAGCACCTCGTGGATGCCGGGGATGCATCCGCGGAAGCCGTGCGCGACGTCGAAGATCGCGCCGTTCGCGTCGGTGACGGCGGCGGCCTCGGTGAGCCACGGGGCGTCGAGCGTACTCGCCGCGCGCTGCGCCTTCGCGCGCTCGAGCAGTTGCACCGCCGTTCTCGTCCAGCAAGCCCACTGGCCGAGCAGGCCGCCGTCGATCCAGCGCACCGCGGGCTCGCCGCGGATCGTCACGGAGAACGGGGTCAGCAGGTCGACGACAATGTTGTCGTCGTTGCCGGTGTAGAGCGCGATGTCGTCACGGCCAGCGTCGGCGACGGCGCGGACGACGTCGATCGTCTGATAGCGGTTGAACGGCGCGATCTTGATCGCCCACACGTTCGGCAGCTCGGCGAGCTCTCGCCAGAACGCGTGGCTGAGGACGCGGCCGCCGACGGCGGGCTGGAGGTAGAAGCCGAAGAGCGGCATCACCTCGCTGACCTCGCGACAATGCATCAGCAGCTCGCGCTCGTCCTCGCGCTGCCAGTCACCGAGGCTGAGGAGGGCGACATCGTAGCCTAACGCGGCCGCGATCTGCGCTTCGCTGATTGCCTGCGCGGTGTGACCGCAAACGCCCGCGACCTTGACGAAGGGCCGGCCAGGCGTCCGCGCGACCGCGTCGTTCGCGGTCTCGGCGGCGAGCTCCAACACGGGGCGATACATGCCGAATCGCGAATCACGAATGGCGAACTGGGTCGTGTGCACTCCGACGGCGATGCCGCCGGCTCCGGCGTCGACGTAGTAGCGAGTGAGCGCCCGTTGTCGCTCTTCGTCCAGCGTACGACTGGCGGTGAGGGCGAGAGGATGCGCGGGGATGACCACGCCCGCACGTAGGTGCTCACGTGTGGATGGCATGCGATCGCAGGCTAGAACTTCCCGCTCCGCTCCTCGAAATGGGTCGGCTTGCCGAGCAGGGGCCGATCGTCGCGAATCCAGTCGGCGATCCATCGAACCATTGTGTCGAGCGACACGTCGGGCGCCGAGAAGGTGGAGCGCATGCGATCGGTGTTGCTCAGCAGCGCGTCGTCGCGCTCCTTCCCCTTGAAGCGCACCGGTTTCTCGAGCGCGTCACCGAGGGCCCTCGCGATGTCGCGCACGGCGAGGGTCTCGGTGCCGGTGACGTTGACGACGAATGGCGGTGTCGCCGCCTGCGCGAGCGCCTCGATGGCGATGCGACTCGCATCGCCCTGCCAGATGACGTTGACGTGCCCCATCGCAAGTGGCACGGGCTCGCCGCGCCAGATGCGGAGGGCGATGTCGGCGAGCACGCCGTAGCGGAGGTCGATGGCGTAGTTGAGCCGGATGATCGCGACGGGCGTGCGATTCCGCGCCGAATAGAATTCGAGAACCCGCTCGCGTCCGAGGGCAGAGCTCGCATACTCCCCGACCGGACCGACGGTGTCGGTTTCGCGCGCGCCGCCCGCCGTCACGGGCGTGAGCGGATAGACGTTCCCCGTGGAGAACGCGACGATGCGCGCGCCGCGAAACCGCTCGGCGCAGATTGCGGGGACGATGGTATTCATGGCCCACGTGTTCGCCGGCGCGTCGCTCGTGCCGAACTTCTGGCCGGCCATGAAGATCACGTTAGGCACGTCGGGGAGCCCGGCGACAGCCTCGCGGTCGAGGAGATCGCAGACGATCGTCTCGACGCCCGCGGCGCGGAGGGCGCGGGCAACCTCGGATGCGCCGAAGCGCGACACGGCGAAGACGCGCCGGCCGTCACCGACCTGATTCGCGGCGCGCGCGGCCATGCGGGCCACGGTCGGGCCCATCTTGCCGCCCGCACCGAGGACAACGACGTCGCCAGGGGAGTGCCGGAGCGCTTCCACCGTCTCGGCACGCGGCGTCGAGAGCAGCTCGTCGAGCTCGGCCTCGGTCACGAGTCGTTAGGCGGGGGCGGTCGCGGCCTGCTGCGCGTACCGCTTGACGCGCAGCAGCATCGCGGTGAGCCCGGCTTCGCGGCCCGCGAGGCCGATGCCTTCCATCACCTGCCGCACGAAGTCGTCGGGGATGGCGAGCGCGGTCGAGGGCGGCTGATCGTTGATGGCCGAGAAGAGAATGGCAAGGAACGCGGCGATCGTCGGCGACTGGCGCACGTTGAGATCCGCGTAGTAGTGCATCTTGCCGCCCTGAAATTCAGGAAAGAGATCGACGCGCGTCTGACATTCCGGCACCGCGAACGCACTCGCGTCGAGCTCGCGAAAGCGCTCGGGCACGGCCTCGAGCCGCTTCGAGTAGGCGACGAGCGCCTGCATCTTTTCCTCGCGGCCAAGCGATTGAAAGTAGCGCAGCACGCGCGCGATCGAAGGCGGCAAGGGCGCGGATGCGTTCGAATCCGATCCATCGGTCATCACGATCAGATATAGCGGGTAGGAAGCGGTCGAGCACAGCCGTGGTCGTTTCTTGAGGCCGTGCGCGCTGGCGGCGGTGGTTATTGTGCATGAAATAGTGAGATGCAGCGATTCACCATTCGTCGTCACGGAGATTCACGACATGCCGACACGCACCGCAAGCGCAAGCTGGAAGGGTGGGCTCAAAGGTGGGAGCGGAACCTTCAAAGGACAGACTGGACTCGGCGGGTCGTACTCCTTCGGCTCGCGCTTCGAAAACGCGAGCGGGTCGAATCCGGAGGAGCTCCTCGCCGCGGCGGAGGCCGCGTGCTTCAGCATGGCGCTGAGTGCGGGGCTGGAGCGGGGAGGCACGCCGGCGACAAGCGTCGACACGACCGCGCACTGCACGATCGAGAAAGTTGGTGAGGGCTTCAAGGTGACGAAGATGCGACTGGAAGTGCGTGCGGTC
>Ga0070681_10004408_pt1 | contig 13413 bp, 23 predicted proteins | sample KBSC83BmetaG_FD_65650 | JGI IMG/M metagenome (GOLD analysis project Ga0070681, IMG submission 65650) | Corn rhizosphere microbial communities from Kellogg Biological Station, Michigan, USA - KBS C8-3B metaG | ecosystem: Host-associated > Plants > Roots > Rhizosphere | place: USA: Michigan... | reverse complement strand
TATGGTCTGAACACCTGCACCCGGTGGAGCGATGGCGAAGCCATCGACTGGATTACCATTAGCTAACGGCTTGTGCTGTATCGGGATCGTTTTGATCGCAGCGAGTCGCGGTAGCCCACTTCGTACACGCGAGTGGTTTAGGTGACGCATGCAAGGAACCGTGATCAGCATGATCGTATCGCTGGCCGATAAACTAAAGCGATCGGGAGGCGCGCAGCGCTACTTACCCCAGTGTCTACCTTGCAGCAACAAGCAAGGTGGTCGTGTCAGCCAAATGGATCCTGCTCCTCCTGCTGTTCCAAAACCGTGGTGGAAGTGCTGGTAATGACAACCATTCAAGTTGATATCGCCTCTGAGTACGGGATGATGTTTTTGTATGATTCGAAAGTACGCCCGGCGTTTCCTACTGAGGCAGGCACGAGCCCGGTTAGTTGGACATCGACATGCCTTGCGTTCAGCGTACTGATCTACGTCGATGGAAACGCAAAGATTCGCTTATGTGATTCTCCAGGAGACCAGAGTTTCACTGAACGGTTTCGCGGGATCATAGAATGCCCGAGCAAGGCGATTTTCGCTCTGCGATCACAACGGATTCGCTTATGCATCCGTTCCGCTTACGGAGACGCATGCTCGTGTCTTGCTTCGGGCCTCCGCGGATCGCAATCCCGATATCGTGGAGTGCGTCGTTCAGAACATGCAGCAGTATTGAGCTTGAGATACGTAGGCAACGGTCCGCTCGGCCGGACCGATCCGTCGGGCAGGACACCGCTGGGTCAGTAGCGACCGACGTGCTAAAGTCGGTGGGCAGTCCGAAGCCGTTGGACGTCAAAGACGTGGCAGTGAATGCCGCTTGATGGAAAGCCCTAATCGGCGACCAGGGTACTGAGAATGAAACCTACGCTTGCTGAACGGTTTGCACGAGACCGAGGGGCGCCTCAAGAAGTCGACGGGCTCGTCGTTCACAACATATATCGTCGCAAAGTGGGTGATCGGGAGCATATACGTATCCGGCGACTTCGTGCGGTATCTGTGCCACCGCAAGGACTGCGGGTGAAGGTCGATCGAGGATCACTTTTGATTAACAAGCAGGAGCTGAAGGAGGCTGTTCTGTGGGCCGAAACCGCGCCTGAAGAAGTGGAGGCAACTTGCAGACTTCGTGGTGCGGCTGGCGAGCTGATGATTTGGAATTGCTGGCAGAATTCCGCTGGCGTCATGCAAGCATGGATCGGCGATGCTGGGATGGTTGTTGAGGACAATGGGGACAGGGTGTTACTCAGGTGCAGTGCTGGTTCTCACCCCTTCGCGCCGACTGACCTAGAGGTGGAATTCGAATTCGCATGAGGACGTCAGGCCGGCGGAGTTGTCGAGTCCTCGCGTGTTGCGGGCGACCTTTCGGAAGTCCATGATTTGCTCATGATGGAGTGGCTACAGTGGCTGGGATGGACCGCTGTCTTCTTTGCTTGCGGCATCCTCGTGGACATGGCATTCAAGTACCGCTTCCAACTCGTTTGGGCAGCCGCTCACGCAGACGTGCCGGGCAGGCCAAAGGTCCTCACGAAACCTTCCATCAGGCACTTTTTCACCCTTCTGATTGTGTGCGCCGCCGAGTATCTGCATCAACAGCGGGTGCGGGACCATCCATTGTCGCCCGGAGTGATTGTCTTGTTTGTGCCGGCAGTCCCTTGCATTGTACTGTCGGGTCGTGATTCGGTACGAGAGCTGAAGGGGCGGTAGCGCGCGGAAGTCTTTCGGCATGATGCGATCGAATGCAATCTCGTTTTCGCCTGACGGATACTTTCTGACCTCAGTGGAGGGTGGCGAACATCCTCCGTTGCACACGATGGGTGGTCCCCAGTCCATTCCAGGGGCGATATCGCCGGATTCGGGAGCGCCGCTGTTGCTCGTGGCGACCCTGAATCTGCGGGATGCGCGACTTCATGTGCCACGAACGGCGGTCGAACGGCTTCACCTCCTGTACTCGTGGACGTGTCCGATCAGCGAGGGACCGTTCAGCTATCGGGAGACGGCTTCCGGTGTGGAGCTGCTGCAAGGGAGGAGGGGCGATGCCTTTGACGACTTTCCGTACGCGGGGTATCCCGCGTTCTTTCCGGAGACGTCTCTCGCGCTCCAGCGTCTCACCGAGGAGGAGCAGCGCGTCATCCTGAAGCTGAATCGGCGGGAGGATGATCCGATAGCGCTCGAATCATCGTTTTCGCATCTCGCGGTGCCGGCCTCTCAGATCGGAGGCGAGCCGCGCCTGCTGCAATGGCCCTTACATCGATTTGAATGTCCGGAATGTCGGCGGATGATGCCGCTGCTGGCCATGATCGGAAACAGGAACGGCTCAGAACGGGGATTCACCGGTAACGACTTTGTGCAAATGCTGTTCTTCTTCTGCGTTGCGTGCTCCGTGGTCACCGCGGAGAATGTGACCGACTGACGACCTGCGGTCAGCATGAGGTGCGGTCAGCACGGGGTTGCCCCGGCACGGGTTGCACCCGGTAGGGGTTGCACCCCGGCATGGGGCCGCCGCCGTTAGTGAGCGACGGCGCGTGCAGAAGGGTCCGCGGGCAGATTGCGCATCCACTCATCAGGGTTCGCGGGTAGGGGCGCGTGGTGTGATGCGGACGTCATCGCCAATACAGAGCGTTTCGTTCGGGCGGCGGGCTCTTCGAGAAGCTGAGCTCGAGTGTCGAAGGGGTGGTGTACCGCCACACCATCCGCGCGGGGGACAAGACGATGGCGGTCCGGCTGATCGCCACAGGCGTGGATCATACCTACTACTTCCACGACGACCACCTGGGAAGCACGGGCGCTCTGACCGACGAGACCGGCGCGGTCAAAATCCAGGAGTCCTTTGATGCCTGGGGCAAGCGGCGCGGGAGTGCGTGGACGGGCGCGCCGAGCGCGGCCGACTTGGCGGCGATCACGAAGACCACGCATCGCGGGTTCACCTCCCAAGAGGAACTGGACAACCTGTCGCTAGTGGATTTGAACGGTCGGGTCTACGACCCGACGGTCGCGCGATTCATGTCGGCAGACCCGGTCGTGCAGGCGCCGCTCGATTCGCAGTCGCTCAACCGCTACAGCTACACGTTCGATAACCCGCTGAACGCGACGGATCCCACGGGGTTTGACGCCTGCACGACGGGAACGCACATAGACCGGCCCGCTGGTGTGGGGTGTGAAGCTCAGACGGTTTATCGTTCGAATGGCGACGGAGGCGGCGCGCAGCAGCAGTCAGCTGCCGGACAGCCGGGTGCCAGCGGGTCTGCAAGATCTCCCGACGCTGGGCAGCAGAGTGGTCAGGTGGATCCGAGTAAGCTGCCGCGGGAGCGGACAACAGCCGATCAGAACGGAGCGACTGCTCCAGTTACGGTCTCTGGGGCGCGGCAAGGTTTCGGCGACCTCGGGAGCATTGTCGGCGGACTTATGATCCCGAATGTCATGGCGTTTGAACAGAGAGGCACTCCTGGGACGTGGTTGAGCAACGCCATCGGGTTTGGGAAGTCGCTTTTCAACTTTGCAAACGGAATGTCGAGCGCCGCCAACCCGCTCTCAGGGGTCCTTGATGTCATGGGACTGGGCACGCCTGATCTGCCAATTGATGATGACCAATTGGGAGGAGCGGCAGGACTTGATATTCTGTCCGCCGGTGTGGGCTTCGTTTCGTTGGAGGAGGGTGCGGCAAGGGCAGCCGGAACTTTGTCGCGCAGCGCGGCATTCCGACTCTCGAAAGAACTGGGAGGAATACCGCGATCGGCGCAGCCTTTAAGAACATTTACGGAACGGCTTCGCGATCAGGTAGGTAACGTCCGAAGCCGAGTCTACGAGTACGGTCGAGGAGACGGGAGTACGGTTACCATCAGAGAGCATTCCCTTGGACACGTCGAGGGGAATTTGGGCCCCCACTTCAACGTCGAGGTTCGTCCACCGGGTGGTGGACCACGCCAACCACTTGCCGGGGGAGCGGACAATCATGTCTTCTTTGGACAGCCATAGCGCGGACAGAATATTCGTCGTGCAGTCGGGGATCTCCGGGTGGGAGGATCCCGAACCGATCGCCGACTGGAAGAGGAAGACAATTAGTGTTGTCACCAGAAAGCTAGAGGTCGCGACGGAACTGCTATGGCTCATCGTTGCGTCTCGGCCACAGCGTTTCAGTCGGGTCTTACGGCTCTTTCTCGCTCCGCTCTTGCCCTCGATGACCAACGCTCAAAAACGCCGCTTGGTGACGCAACTGAAGGCCGATCCTCCGGGTTTCTCGGAAACGACTCTAACGATTGCAGATACACACGCGTGTGTCACTTCAGTACTCCGTGATCCATCGGTCGTGGACACAGGCTTTCTCACAGCGTATCGACGTTGCGCTCTCGTGGAGATGGACGACGCCACCCAGCACAACACTGGCCTCCTGAGGGATGGTTGCCCAACCATCAGTGACTTGGGTAACTCCGGCATTGCGACGCTACTTGATGAGAATGACGGCTTAGCGATTCTGCGGCTTCTTGACTTCGAGTCGTATTCCGTGGTTCAGCTAATCGGTCCGCCTGCGGTTGAGGACCCGGCGACTCAGTGTCTACTCCGACAAGGCGTCCGCCAGTTCCACGATATTGGAACACTGTCGCAAGAGATTGCCGGACTGCGCGAATGAATGCGGAAAGGGTAGTCGAGGAACTCACTCATCTCTATTCAGAACGTCGGAGCGGCCGGAGAGCACGTAAGTTCGGCGTCACGAAGAGCCCTGCGACGCGCTACACGCAGGAACAGCTCGTGGATGGGTCGGTTGCGTATCATTGCCAGGGGATCACCCAATAGGACCCGAAGAGTGGCAATCGTTCTACATTCAGAAGCAGATTGAAAAGGGGCTCAAGCCGCCCCCATACGAACCATGAAGTACCAATTAGTAGTGCAATGGCCGGCAGAGTCGCTGGGTGACTATGACCGGATGATCGCAATCGAGACCCGGATCATTGATAACCTGGGTGAAGATGGTGACGTCGATGGTCACGACGCAGGATCTGGCGAGATGAACATCTTTGTTCACACTGACTTGCCGGAGCGGACCTTCGAGAGAATCCGAGCGATTTTGGCAACGGATAACGCCTTGGTCGGTGCCCGGGTTGCCTACCGGGAAACGACCGCCGATGACTACACTGTTCTGTGGCCCAGGGGCCTGACGACGTTTAAAGTTGCTTGACGCGCAGCCGGAGTCACCGGAGAGCCCCGCTCTGGAGGTTGAGCGGGGCGCAAGCGCGTATGTCGATGCCGTCCCCGATCCAACAGCACCTGCAAAAACGCGCGATGGAGACGCTGATCTATAACGCCCTAGGCCAGCGGATCGAGACCTCGGGCGGCGCCGCGGGGGCGGTGCTGTACGCGTACGACGAAGCGGGGCACTTACTCGGGGAATACGACGGCGCGGGCGCGCTGATTGAGGAGACGGTGTGGCTGGGGGACATCCCGGTCGCGACCTTGCGTCCCCATACGGGCGGCGGGGTCGACATTTACTATGTCCACACCGACCAGTTGAATACGCCAAGGTCCGTGACTCGGCCGAGTGACAACTTGGCTGTCTGGAGCTGGTACTCCGATCCGTTTGGGACGGATGCGGCAAACGAGAATCCGGCCGGGGCGGGTGCGTTCAAGTACGACCTGCGCTTCGCGGGACAGATCTTCGATGGGCTGCACGCCAACGGGTTCCGCGACTGCTATGACCCGGCGATCGGGCGCTACTGCGAGCCGGATCCCATCGGGGTCGACGCGACTATCAGAAATCCGGCCTTGCAGGTCGGCGTGGGCATGCTCGACGATTTCGACGACAACGCGTTAGGAGGTCTGAACGCTCTCTACCCGTATGCGAATAACGACCCGCTTGAAACCTTCGATTCCACGGGTTTGGCAGGCCAGCGCGGGCGCGGAGTTTCTGGGGGTTCGTCTGGCAAGGGAACGGCGAAGCCGTACAAGCACTGTGTGGAAGATCCGACAGATCCGAATTTCATAATCTGTAAGGACAAGACGACAGGCAAGAAAATTAGAAAGCCAAAGCCTGCCGACTGGCCGAAGGCGAAAATGGAGGCGTGCTCGACGTGTCAGACTGCCGCCGATGTTGTGGTAGTCGGCGGCGTTGGGTACATCGTGTACCGCTGCGTCCGAATGCTGCCATCCTTGGCACCGCCGCTGTGGTGGACTATCCCGGAAAACGCTCTACTTCCATGAGCAGATGGAGTGGCCGCAAGTCATGACGACGCAAACGAAATCCCGTGGGAAAAAAGCCGAGGAGTTGTTCGCAAGGGCGAACGCCGTCTGGGACGCCGGCGACCCGAAAAGTGCCTTGAAGCTATTCCGACAGGCAGCCGCGGCCGGACACAGCTCAGCCAAGAACAGCATCGGATATTTTCTAGACCACGGCATCGGGACCCGCAAGAACGGCAGCCAAGCAATGCTGTGGTACAGGAAGGCGGCCAGGCAGGGCGATCTGAGTGCTTACTCGAACATCGCAATCAATTACCGAAATGCCGGAAGGCCAAGACAAGCCCGGCTTTGGTTCACCAAGGCGGCTGGCAAAGGCGACGGAGGCGCGGCAGTGGCACTGGCCAAGCTGTTGCTCGAAACCAGACGCAAACCCGACAGGACGGAGGCACATCGACGGCTACGGGGCGCGCTGAAATCCAAATACATCAACGAAGACGATCGCGAGGAAGCGGCGGCTTTGCTCAAGAGGCTCGAATAAGGAATCCCAGCGACGCCCGGGACCGCCGCGTGTGTGACGTTCCGGGCCGCGATCGAGGGCGTGCAGGATAGGCAGCGAGCGCCTCAGAGGGCCAAAGGTGGGGATCGAGGCCGGAGCGCAATAACCCAATGACGATGAACGTGCGCGGGTGGGCGGCCATGGTGCCCATGATGAAGTGCAGGTTGCGCGTCGGAATCGTCTCCCCGTACATGCGCTTGAGGTGATCGAGCGCCTCATCGCCATAGCGGCGCTTGTACTGGCGGTGGGCTGCCTGGACTTCCCAGTCGTGGATCTGGTTCGTGTGCGGCTGGTTGGCTGAGGTGTAGCGGTAGAGGAAGGCGAACTCGGGCTTCTCCAGGGGCGTCAGTGGCGCTTCGAACAATGAGCTTTGCTGCACCTGCAGCACCTGATCGGCGATCTGCCGATCCTCGGCATCGGCGTCCTTGGCGGGCTTGACGATGAACTTCAGGCTCCCGGGGTCGGGCCGGATGATGCCCAAGCTGCGGTTGTTCGCCCGGTTCTCGGCGTGCAGCTGCGTCAGCGAGGGCGCGATGAAGGGCTGCCAGAGGTGAACCTTGGCCGCATCGGAGAGTTGATCCCCCGCTCGATCAGACGGATGGAGCCTTCATCGACACGGAAGCTCTCCGGGCGTGGGTCGCTCGCTTTAGTCGCCGTCATCTCGACCAGGTCGAACCGATCGAACTGGTGTTCCGGGGGGAGCCGGCGAAAGCGGATCGGATACAGACGCAGCATCTGCTAGCCGTCCTCGGTGCGTGAGATTCGTAGGATTCATCTCAGGCGTCGTCCTCTTTCTTGTCGTCACGTGGCTCGGCATGGTCGCGGATTCCGGCACACGGTTCGGTCCCAGGACGATGGGGGGAGCCTTTGCGGCGATCTTCTTTGGCTCCCCGTGGCACTCAATTTGGCCACTTCTGCGGCCGCACCTTTGCCGACATCGTCGGTGAGGAACCGGATTCGACACTCGAGATCGGGGAGCCGCCCACCCTCACCTGAAGTGGATGCCCGTGACCGCTCTTGCTCGACGGGCCCGCAATACCGCGGGGGAATCGGAGAGATGGAGCGGGAGGGGGCCGTGCTGAATGCGTCACGCGCGCGGTGCCGCTATCATTCAGCTGCGAACGAATTCACGTTTGATGTCCGCTGAGGCCAGCCGCTTGATGATCCAGGCGAAAAGCACGGCCAGGGCCACGGCGACCAGAGCCGAGAAGCCGAACATCAGCTTCGGTAGGAGACTGAATTGCGCTCGGAGATCGGGCGGTACGGTCCCCGGGAGCTGTGTGAATGACCGGAAGAAAAAGGGCATCACGGCGAGACTGCCGAGTTCCCAGGCGATTCCGATGCCCATGACTGCGATGAAGGCGAGGCGGCCCCAATTGCGTCGCCTCAGGAGGGCGATCGCGGCGATGAGCGTGATGAGCGAGATACCCAGGAAGAACGCCGGTATCCACTGAAGGTGATCGAATGCAAATTTCGCCAAACCGCCCATGGGCGGTCCGTTGCCCGTATCCTGGAGCGCCGCTGCCATTGCGCCGGAACGAAACATCACGTGGATCATGATGTTCTGGAGCAAAGAAATCAGGCTCGAGAAGCCCGCGAGCGCGATGAAGATCCAGGCGAGCACGGTGACGAAGCTCGATCGGGGTACGGGATTCTCCATGGTGTCGTCCTTCAGCATCCCTGAACGCGTGACCTCTATTGTGCCATTATAGCGAGACCTCGAGCGGCGTTACATCGATTGCGGGCGAGGCGAAACCCCAACAGAGACATCGACATCCTCACTGAATGAGCCGATGACGTGAATCGATCGTTTGCTCGGGAAGTCCTTAAATTGAGGCCGCGGTGGCAGCTTGCCGAGGGCTACTTCTACCAGCTACCTGTCGAACACCTCCTGTGCGGGTTTGTATACGAAAAGATTCCCTACAGCGGAGCGTATCTGTGGCACTACGCCTTTCCCCTGTATGTTCCGTCGGATTTTATTCACCTCGGATTCGGAGATCGGTTGCCGCATCCGCAAGGGTTCATGCCGCGAGACCCCCATCGGCAAGCCCTTGCGGAGGCCGCGGAGTTCATCTGTCGCATAGCGCCTTACGAGGCGGACACGTATTCATGGGGATCCCTTCCCGGCTTTCTGACTCTGCTGGAGTCGAAGCGGGGTTCAGAATACCTCCCACGGACCGTAGCGCATGCGCTGACACTGATCCTGCTGGGTCGGTATGGGGAGGCGGAGACCCCATTGAATGACGTTGCGCGGCACGCGGATCGCGACCAGATTCCGCCCGGGTTTGTAGAGTCGATGGAGGAGATTCGAGCGGACTTGGCCCGGGATGGCGAACAGGCGGTTGAGTGTTTAAAGAGATGGGAAGCGGACTCAAAGACGAGATTCGGGATCCGTTGAGCGGATCTGGGAGTTGAAGCGTGCATGAGGCCGGTACCGGCGCCATTATGGACATGAGTCGACCATGCTTCTGAGCCCGCCCTATCAAGGCAATGGATGGTGGATTGTTTTGGGGATGGGTTCACTCTTCATGCTGTCCCACTTCCTTTTGGCAGCCCGGCGAAGGCGCAGGCCGGTCTGCCGGTCGACACGCGTGCCACCGTCGGGGCGTGCGTTTTCTGCATCGGGTTTTTCGCCCTCGCATTGTTTCAAGTGCTGTCGCATCGATGAGTGCTGAAGTGAGTAGCGGCGTTGCAGTCGCAGTCTCAGGAGCCCCGTGAGGAAGTGTTCGGTGAAGAGGGCGATAGTGGAGGCTGTATGCTTGGCGATCCTCTGGGTGTCGCGCGCAGGATCTGCTGATGCGCTGCCGCCGGCTGCTTCCGGACGTCCTGAAGGCGAGGCTTCGAGGAGCCCGCAACGTATTCCTCAGACGGTCAACTGTGGAGTGGCGCGGAACGAGCGGGTTCCGTATTACGGACTCGACGACGCTTCTTTGGCGCGGAATGTTTGTCAAGAGGCTCTGCGGGCCGCTCAGCAGTGCACGAGGGGACCCTGCGCAATTCCCGGTCTGGAAGCGGTCCGCGGCAGTCACATGGATGGCCTATTGAAGCAAGGGCGGATCACTGCCCTGGAGTTCGATGTGAAGGCGAAGACCGTATGGGGCGCGGAAGTTTTCTTCGGTCATGTGGGTACGCGGAAGATCGCACTCAGCTTCGTTCGTGAGGGCGATCGGCTTCGCATTGAGCGATGGAGTATCGTTCTCCCGTGAGCGCATTTCGCCCCGATGTGATATGGGGCAGCGAGTCGTGCCGGGACAGCGGCGAGTAGGGGAGCGGTGGGTGTGCCAAAGCGTTTCAGAATTCCCGCGGAGGACATGAAGCCACTGGCCCCCGGGCGGGGCTCGTGCATCGCATCGGACAGAATTACGGTCGACGGTGCAGGCGTGGGTTTCATGTATCGGGAGTCGCCTGACGATGGCGACGACCTCGATAGCGGCTGGCGGTTCCTTTCAGGCGATGAGTCAGAGGCCTACGTGAGCGACCCCGCCCACTTTGAGATCTATGACGTGAACACCCACGCGAATTATGATCCCACGATCTTCGGGCTGATGGACCGTCCGGCGCCGTGTGCGTTCGAGCGGGATGGACAATCCGGCGCGTGGGTGCCCGCGCGGTTTCCGGACGGTGGAATACACTAGAACGCTTGTGGGTCGTTCCCGCTCTTCTTCTTTGCCTGATTTTTCTTGGATGCTACGTTCGCATCCTTTGGTTGATCGGTCGCAGCCGACAGATGTTTCGGCACATAGAAGGAGCCAGGTAGTGAAGCTTGCCACGATGCTAGCCTGCCTATTTGTCGTCGCTGGGTCCGGTGCGGTCGTGTCTCATGCGGATGAACGACCGGTGCGCGTCTTGATCACAGGGGAGCCGCGACAGGTTTCGCTCATTCAGGATCGGACGAGCGCTACGGGAACGCCGGGAGAGGTCTATGTCGGCAGTCTACTCCGCGTGACCCTCGGGGATGTGCGTGTCGTTTTTGGAGAGGGTGATGTCGAGAAGACCATCACTGTTGAAATGACGGCGGCCCACCGGTTCGACACCGCCTCTCACCAAAGGATTTTTGCGCTGCTGGAAGCCGATCAAAAGCATTGGAAGGTCTTGTATTGGGGGTTCCCTGAGGTTGTTGGGTGTGTGCCCGCTGAGCTCATCAAAGGGACAGATCTGGAGGCTTTCGTAAGGTTTCATGCATCAGAGGGCATGGATTGCGCAAATGTAATGTGAGATTGGCTGAGCCCGCTGGTATTCAGCGCACGCACGTGTGATCCAAAATGCCTCAGCGTCGAGGTGCGCGCCTGGGAAGTGGATGCGGCCCTTGAGGCCGCTCGCCTCCCTTTGCCAATGATCTATGACCCTGAGAGCAAATCATCCGGCCCCCGCTTAGGCTGCTTTTCACACGTGGGATGCGGATCTTCAGTGAGGTTTGGCGTGCGTGACTTTCTACTCGTTGTCTGTGCCTTGGTGGGTCTTGTGTCAGTTTCGCGCGCCGAGACGCCCGTGGCGGATTCGGCGCTCCGGAAAAACGACTCTGGTTGGACGGACGCAAGTGTCCCGCGCGGCAAGACCGTGATCGACACCTCTATAGTAGATTTGATCGCGCATGGCGACCGGCTGAATGGTACGCAAGTGCGAGTGCGCGGCTTTCTCAGGTTGGACTTCGAAGCAACCGGGGTTTACATGTCCCGAGATACTTACAATGATCGGCAGCTCGAGTACTCAGTCGATGTCTATCTCACGCCACATCAGAAGATGTCGTCGGCGCAGTTTCAAGGTCGTCTGGTGCTGCTTGAGGGCACGTTTCACAAGGCTTTCCCCGGACTCGGGGCTGTCGGGAAGCTCACGAACGTACGGAGCTTGGAAGTATTCGAATAATACATGGCGTTTTCAAGGGATGGAGGCGTCCACGTTTGAGACCTTCCGGGGAACAGTACCTCGTACTGGTTCGACGCGGGGCCGCATGCTGAGAACGCTCGGAGAGATACGATCATACGTCCCGAGCTTGGAACGCTGTAGTCGAGGGTCACAAACTGTAACCGCTGCGATCGGGCCACCCAGGCCGCTCGGGTCTATGCCGTCGTTCACGGCACGAGCCTCGTGCTGGCGTTCGCCATGCTCGGGAGCATGGTGGTGATCGTGTCCCTGGCGTTGTTGTGGCTGCCCAAGCCGTGAGTCAATGTAGGGGTGGCCGGCGGGTGTTCAGCATGGTCATTCTGGATCGAGTCTTTGAGGTCGTGTTGGCCCGGTTTCGCCGGCAGATGGGCGATGCACATCTCGAAGCGGCGTGGCGGCGAGCCAGCCTTCGAGTGTCGGCATGGGTGGGCTGGCCTATGGCGGCTACCTTGGTGATGCTCACGGCGCTGTTCTACGCGGTGGCGGCCGTCGGATCGCCGCCCGAACACAAACGAGGGGCGCAGCTGATCGCCGGGGCATTGGGCGTGGTTATTGCGATGCGTTTGGAAGGTCGATTCCGAAAATATTTAGCCGATCCCCCGAAGCTCTCTGCGGAGGAATCCTCGTCAGAGGCGCGGCTTGTGTTCTGGTTTCGAGCGGTGTGCTACTCAGTATTCGGCGGGATCTGCCTCATCGGATTTTTGCTGCACGAGAGTGGAGTGCGACGCGCTTGGTAGGTGGGGCTTCCCTGCCGGTGCGGATGTCGTTGCAGGAATCGACCGCCAATCCGGCATAGAGCTTGCCTCGCCTTCTCTATGCCCGTCAGGGAGCTCACAGTCGGCGAACTCACAGTAGGGATGGCCATGGCCTCAAACGCTCTCCTCGTCCTTAAGATCCACTGGCGATGGTTTGTGTGGGCGTGGATCTTTCCGCTGATTGTATTTGGTGCCCTTCTAACTCCGGTGGTCACACACTACCCGAGACTGTCATTTTTTGGCGTGGGGTTACCCGCATTCTTTGCTTGTTTTTACGTCGCGTCGAAACCAGTGCGTGATCGACAGGTGACTAACGGCCAAGCTATGATTTTTATAGTGCTATTGCCGATCATCATTTGGGCGACTGTCATTTTCGGCGTCTTTGGTCTCGCGATGACGACAGGGGCAGTGCCCGGGCCTAAGTAGGACACTTCTGTCGCAAAAGAATCAGAACCAGCAACAACAACAGCAGTGCCACAGAAATTCTTCGTCTGGGAGGTCTAACGTCGTTCAGAACGACGCCGACACAAATGCTGCGCTGCCAGGCATGCTGGCGCCCACAGGAACAGGGTTGCTGATTGGCGGAGCCGTATCGGAGTCTTGGCTGGGCACCAGGGCAGCAACTGCTGGGCAAAGGGCATTCTCAGGCTTCCGTGCCATTCAAGTGGGTACTGCAACCTTTATGACCTTCGAGTCTGGGTTGCTCGTCGGAATTACTGCCGGTTTGAACTTCGCATAGTAAGCGTGTGACGGTCACCCATGGACGGGTGTTCTCCGGGAGGTACAGGATGGGTGTGACGTAGCGGACGAGAGTGTCTGTGTCCGCTTGGGGCATAGATGGACATATCCACCGCTATCGCAGTCACGGACATCTTGGGCCGACGGGTGGCACCGCGCCGGCATCGAACGGTCGCCGAGAAGATCCCGATTGTCCATGAGTCCCGCGTTCCGAGCACCTCGGTGGCGGAGGTCGCCCGGCGCCATGCGGCGAACGCGAACCCGGCGATCCTTCGGATGACAACGGGA
>Ga0070681_10004406_pt1 | contig 13415 bp, 9 predicted proteins | sample KBSC83BmetaG_FD_65650 | JGI IMG/M metagenome (GOLD analysis project Ga0070681, IMG submission 65650) | Corn rhizosphere microbial communities from Kellogg Biological Station, Michigan, USA - KBS C8-3B metaG | ecosystem: Host-associated > Plants > Roots > Rhizosphere | place: USA: Michigan... | reverse complement strand
TTCCCCGAGCGCTTCCAGCTGCTCCTTCGTCTGAAATTGGCGCAGGCGCGCGCGAATCGCCGCTTGCACGGCGCTTACCAGCGTGCGCGCCGAGGTCGGCCGATCGAGCAGCGTCACGTTGGTGAGCGAGGCGATGATTCGCGCCGCCAGCGGGGACTGATGCCCCGTCTGACACAGCAGGACGATCGGCAGGTCCGACCAGGCGGGCTGGCGGCTGAGCACGTCCTGAACCTGATCGAAACCCCGGGCCCCGAGCGCAACGTCTGTTAGAACGATCGCGGCCGCTCCGGCTGCGATTTCGCGTGCCAAGGTCGGCGCATCGTTACAAACGAGGCACTGCACTCCCGCCTGCTCGAGCAGAGCGCAGGTCACCTCGCCGTCCCGGCGGCCCGGCGGAAGAACCAGTACGCGTCGCTTGTCCACTATGCCTATAAACCGCGCAACGCGTGGGCAGGGCTTTCATAGCGATGTTCCGCTGCAACCTCCACTGGCACGCCGGTCAGCACGCCACGCAGCTCCAGCAACGGCTCACTGAGTTGAATGCCGGATGCGCCGAACATCAGCTGCCGGATGGACTCCTCATGCCCGCCGGTGCGCTTTTTCATCACGGAAATGGCTTTCTTCACACTGCCGTGATGCTCGAAATATCGCAGCGTTACGACCGAGTCGGCGAGGTAGCTGGCATCGATTTGCGAGGCGGTGTTCGCACCGAGCATGCTGCCGTGGTGGGCGACGACGAGAAATGTTGTGACGCCGCTGTTGTTCAGGTACGAGAGCAGCTCGTGAAGCTGCGCGGTGAGGAAGTTATCTTGAGGCATCGCGTTCAGATAGCCGTTCAGGCTGTCGATGATTACGACGCGCGCTTTGTCCTCTTCGACCGAGCGGCGCACCGCTGACACGAACTCCCCGGGCGATATCTCGACCGGATCTATTTGTCTGAGCGCGATCTCACCGGGCCCGCGGCCTTCACGGATGTGCAGCCCGATACCTTCGGAGCGAGCGAGGAGGGCGGCCTTGCTCTCATCGAATATGAAGCTCGCGGCGTGATCGCCACGTCCGGCTGCAGCGGCGGCATACTGAAGTGCGATGGTCGATTTGCCGCAGCCGGGCGGGCCCACGAGCAAAGTACTCGTGCCGCGTTCGACTCCGCCGCCGAGCAGCGTGTCCAACCTGGCGACGCCGCTGGTGATGAGGGATCTATCGAACACCGAACCGTGGGCCGCCGCGACGAGGCGCGGAAAGATCGTGAGGCCGTCGTGACGGATGGCAAAATCATGGAACCCCGTCGCGAAATCGCTGCCGCGGAACTTGAGCACCTGCAGCTGCCGTCGGGCCTGGCCGTAGGTGGGGGCCCGAAGGTCGAGCGCAATCACGCCGTGTGCAATGCTGTGGAGTTGAGTGTCAGGGCCTTCGGCTGTCCGGTCATCCAGCAGGAGCACCGTGCAACGGCGACCGACAAAAAACTGCTTCAGTGCCAGAATCTGGCGGCGATACCGCAATGAGCTCTGTGCCAGCAGCCGCACCTCCGACAGGGAGTCCAGGACCACGCGCGCGGGATCGCTTCTTTCGATCGCGCTGAGAATTTTCCGCATCGTCTCGGTCAGCTCGACGTCCGACGGATGAACCATCGTGAGAATGCCTTCCCCGTACAGCTCATCTTGCTGATCGGCGGTGAGCCCTACCACCTCGATTCCATCGAGGCTCCAGCCGTGTGAAAGGGCGCCCGCGGCCAGTTCCTCGTGCGTCTCCGACAGGGTGACAAATAGACATTTTTCACCCGCGCGTACACCATCGAGCAAAAACTGCAAAGCTAGCGTGGTTTTTCCGGAGCCAGGGTTGCCATCGACCAGGTAGAGCCGCTCGGGCACCAGCCCGCCGTGCAGAACCTCATCGAGTCCCGGAACGCCGGTCCGCACCCGCGGCCCGCTCTGAGTCATTTCGCCTCCTGTTCGTAGTCGCAATGACCCTGGCTGAGCAAATACCGTGCCAGTCAAGCCTGAGCTTCGGTCCCCTGGCCCCTGCGAACTCCCCCGTCGATACAGCCCGGTGCGATCTTCAGTGGCTTTGAAGAAAAGCGGCGAGCTGATCGGAGCCGCCCACGAGTTTCCCGGCAACGAAAACCTGGGGCACCGTGCTCTCCCCGGAGGCCGCCTTGACCCCTTGCATCGTCAGTTCTTCGCCCAGGTACACGGCGTCGAAAGAAATGCCTCGCTCCCTCAACAGGCTCTTCGCCCGCTCGCAGTACGGGCAGCCGTGGCGCGCCAGGACGAGAACCGGCCCGAGCGTCCTGCTGTTCGGTCTGAGGTACCGGAGCATCGTCTCGGCATCTGAAACCTCAAACGGATCGTCCCCGCGTTCGGGCTCGATGAACATCTTCCGGATGTTGCCGTCCTCGACGAGCATCGAATAACGCCACGATCGAGTGCCCAGCAGCGACTCACGATGATCCACCGCCATGCCCATGGCAGTGGTGAAGTCAGCGAAGGGATCGGCAACGAAGTGAATTCCCTGTGCCTTCTCCGATTGTTGCCAGGCTTGCATCACGAACGGATCGTTGACCGAGAGGCAGATGACATCGTCGATGCCCGCTGCTTTGAATTCATTCAACAGCGCTACATAGCCAGGTACGTGTGCCGTGCTGCAGGTCGGAGTGAAGGCTCCCGGCAAGGCGAACAGAACGACGCGGCGACCGCCGAAGAGCTCCGCGGTGCTGACTTCCCGAACACGACCGTCCTGCATCTGCGCCAGGTTCACGGATGGCACTGGCTGACCTTCTTTGGATGCTCTCATATCAGGCACTCACGGCAATTTTCGGGAAGACGGGACCGTTGCGGATTCTCCATCGGCCCGACAGGCTGGAGCAGCGCGCGTGCCCGACTGACCGCTCAGCCCGAGCGTCGGGTTGGCGTGGTATGCGGGCTGCTCCTGTCCCTACTCATGAGCGACGAGACAAGCCCGCGCGGCGCTCCCGGCAACAAACGCATTGATATACACGACCCGGACGAGGTTCGGCACGGGTCACGGGGTTCGCCAAGCACCGACGTCCCGCGCCAGGAGCCTCAGAAAAGCTATCACACCATCCTCGAACAGCACGTGCGTCAGGCGCAGGAAGAACTCGAGCGACCCGCTGTCGCACTGTTGCTTTCGGGGCTTTCCGCAGGCCTCGACCTGGGTTTCGGCCCGTTCCTCATGGCCGTGATGACCACGCTCACCGCCGGGGAATTGCCGCACTCCGTGAGCCAGATCCTCATTGCCCTGGCCTACAGCGCGGGCTTCATCTTCGTCGTCATGGGCCGATCCGAGCTGTTCACGGAACAGACGACCTCCGCAGTGTTACCCGTCCTCTCACGCCGCGCCAACCTGCGGCAACTGCTGCGGCTCTGGGCCCTCGTCCTGGTTGCCAACCTCGTGGGCGCCACCGTGATCGCTGCGATCATCGCTCAGGTCGGACCGCGGATGGGAGCAATTGAAATCAGCGCGCTCGGCGAAATCGCCGCAAGACTCCTCAGCCATCCCTGGTGGATCATGTTGTTGAGCGCCATCGCGGCAGGATGGCTCATGGGGCTTCTGGCCTGGCTGGTGATCGCCAGTCGCGACACCGTGAGCCAGATCATCGTCGTCATGCTCACGACCTTTGTCATCGGCATCGCCGGGTTTCATCATTCGATCGCCGGGACGACCGAAGTGCTCATGGGAGTGTTCGCCAGCGCCGGCCCGACCGTTGCCGATTTCGCCCCGTTCCTGCTCTGGTCGGTATTGGGCAACGCCGTGGGAGGCGCGGTTTTCGTCGCGGTTCTGAAATTCGGCCACGTCCACGCGAGTTGACAGTAGCTTGACTACGGCGAATCGCATATCGTGCGTCACGTCCAAGGCGCCCCAGGCGCAAAGGAGTTCCCATGAGCAAGGGTATGGATCAGAAGAAGTCCGAGAAGAAGAAGCCGCAGAAGACGCTGGCAGAGAAGCGGGCGGCGAAAAGAGAAAAGCGGGCCAACAAGAGATAGGCGAGAGCCCGTAGCCGCTACGGGCCTCTCCTCAAGGGCTCCAGTGTCGTGGCTTCAGGCTGGTGGTGGGTGCTCGCGATCGCCCTCATGGCCGCAGGTGTCGTCGGCACCTTTCTCCCGGTGCTTCCAGGGGCGGCCCTGGTTTTCGCGGGTATGCTGCTCGCCGCGTGGATCGACCATTTTCAGCGCATCGGCTGGATCACGCTGACGATCCTGGGTGCGCTGACCGTGCTGGTTTTCCTCATCGATGTCGTCGCCGCGCTGTTTGGCGCGAAGCGGGTCGGCGCCAGTCGACTCGCGATCACGGGGGCGGCGGTCGGTACGGTCATTGGAATGTTCTTCGGGATCGTCGGCCTGCTGATTGCACCGTTCATGGGTGCGTTCATCGGGGAGCTGGTCGCCCGCGGCCGCATGGAGCCCGCGGCCCGTGTCGGATTGGCCACCTGGCTGGGCATGGCCGTGGGTGCGTTGGCGAAGATGGCCGTGGTGCTGGCGATGCTCGGCGTGTTCGTGACGAGCTACCTCATACATTGAGCCAGCGGCTGCGCCGCCAGCTACTCGAGCCGCAGTACCACCACCGACTTCGCCGGCAGCGTCAATGAGAGCGTGCCATTGGTGATCCTGGCGCCGCTGAACGCGACTGGATGGACGGCTTGTGGCGCATCAAACGTGTTATGCGCGTCCATGGCGGAGGCCGTGAGGATGTCCCCGCTCACATGGCTTGGCTTGCCACCGGCCACGGTGATGGACAGTGGGACGCCCGTTTTGGGGCTCAGATTGACGAGAGCCAGCGCGATGGAGCCATCCGCTGCGCGGGCGGCGGACAGGCTCACCGCAGGGACGGACACCGATCCCAGCGCGTACGTCCCAGTCTGCAGGCTGACTGGCAGGGAAGTGGCGTCCTGGAACGGCCTGAACATGTGGAACACGTGATACGTGGGGGTCAGAATCATCTGCGGGCCGTTGGTGAGGATCATGGCCTGCAGCACGTTGACCATCTGCGCGATTGCGGCCAGGCGCACGCGATCGGCGTGACGATGGAAGATGTTGAGGTTGAGCGCGGCGACGACGGCGTCGCGCAGCGTATTCTGCTGATACAGGAAGCCCGGCTCGCGGCCAGGCTCCGGATCGTACCAGGTGCCCCATTCATCGACCGCGAAGGCAACCTTCCTGGCGGGGTCGTACTTATCGAGCACTGCGCTGTTGCGCGTGATGAATCCATCCATGCGCAAGGTGTGGGCCAGCGTTGAGATCCATTGGTCCTCGCCAAAACCGGTCGAGGGTCCCTTCTGCTGCCAGCGATCGCCGGGCAATGTGTAGTAATGGAAGCTGATCGCGTCTATTTCATGCTGGGCCTTCGAGATCAGCGCCTCCGTCCATGACGTGTCCTCATCGTGACCGCCGCTCGCAATGATCGCCGGACGCGTGCCGGGAGGCGACTTCAGGTAAGTCGCCGACTGGCGCAGCAGGTCCACGTAGTGCTCAGGAGTCATATTGCCCCCGCACCCCCATGCCTCGTTGCCAACTGCGAAATAGGCGATCTTCCAGGGGCCGGGATGGCCGTTGCGCGCTCGCTCGGCGGTCAGTGCGGTCGCCTGGTTCGAAGTCAGGTATTGCAGCCACTCGGCCATCTCGCGTGCGGACCCGGTCCCGAGATTGCCGTTGATGTAGGCATCGGCGCCGATGAGCTCGGCAAACTCCAGGAATTCGTGGGTGCCGAACGCGTTGCTCTCGGGAACTCCGCCCCAGTTCGTGTTCAGTGTGGCGGGGCGTGAAGCGCGCGGACCTATACCGTCGCGCCAGTGATATTCATCTGCGAAACAGCCACCCGGCCAGCGCACCAGCGGAACGTGCAGATCGCGGAGCGCCGCGATGACGTCATTGCGCAGGCCGTGAGTGTTCGGAATGGGGGAATTTTCGCCTACCCACACACCCTCGTATATTCCGTGGCCCAGGTGCTCGGCAAACTGGCCGTATATCCCCCGAGCAATCCTGGCTCCCGGCTGATCGGCGTGTACAACCGCGGTTGCACCCGCAAGCGATGCCTGCTGTGCCGGCACGCGCTGCGCCATTGCAGCGACCGCTGCAACGGAAACAAACAGCACCGCCGTGCGACGTAACCCTGAGCGCATGGTCATCTCCAGATGAGAGCGCCGTACAGGGCGCAATTGCGGAACGATCATAACTCAGACAATAGGCGAGTCCGGGCAAGGGGACAAGGTCGAGGAGGGGTTTGGGCACGGGATCTGCGGATTCTCACGTATAATTCCGGCGCGCCAAATGAAACTCACCTGCTTATGACCGAGCCGCCAAAGCCGCGGGATCTGCCTGCAAGATCCCTGCGCCTCCACGGAACCATCGCCCGTAAGCTGGGTATCGCGATCGTGTCCGGGAAGTTCCAGCCCGGGGATATCCTGGATGGGGAAATCTCCTCGAGCGAGCAGTTCGCGGTCTCGCGAACCGCGTACCGGGAGGCCGTGCGCATTCTGGCAGCCAAGGGCCTGGTGGACTCGCGGCCGAAGGTGGGGACCCGGATCAATGCGCGTTCCAAGTGGAATCTGCTGGATCCCGATGTGCTGGAGTGGACGTTCGACAGCGAGCCGGGCGAGCAGATGCTGAACAGTCTGTTCGAGCTACGCAAGGCCGTCGAGTCGGCGGCCGCTGGCCTGGCCGCCCAGCGCCGCACGTCCGCACATCTGAAGGCCATGCGGATCGCTCTGAACGACATGGCGAAATACACCCTGGCGACGCCGGCCGGGCGCCAGGCCGATCTCGACTTCCATGCGGCGCTCCTCGACGCCACTCACAATCCCTACATTGTCTCCCTGACGAGCGGGGTGAGCGCGGCGATCAGAATCACGACGATCTTCAAACAGCGCAAGGGACCCCTGCGGCGCGACCCGCTGCCCGATCATCTGCGGGTGTTCGAGGCAATCGCCGCGGGGGATGCCGAGAAGGCGCAGTTGGCCATGAGCGAGCTGGTTTTCCTGGCGCGCGCAGATACCTCCACCCCACGCCGCCGGGTGCGCCGGCGGGCGATTGAGGCGGGCCCTCGGCCCGGCTGACATATTGTCCGAGTTATTCTAGGATCCGGGGGCGCTCGGGAAACGGTCACGCCTGACGGGAATGCCATGCCTTTGCGATTGGTGCAGCTTGTCGACTCACGCGGCGAGCGACTCGTGGCCGCGGCCACAGACGGAACCACCGGCAGACGAGTGCAGGGGATCACGAGCGTCTACGCTCTTGCGACTGCCGCGATCGGCGCCGGTTCCACTGTGGCAGCCATGCTCGAGAGGTGTGGCTACGGTGAGGAGATCGACCTGGAGGGTGCGTTGCGCGCTGGGCGCATTCTTGCACCCATTGACCAACCGGATCCCTCCCGGATCTTCCTCACTGGCACGGGACTGACGCATCTCGGATCGGCGGATGCACGCGACCGGATGCATGCGAAGGCGCAGTCGGCCGAGGCTTCGGACTCACTGAAGATGTTCCGTCTCGGCCTGGAGGGTGGTAAACCCCCGGCTGACCGGATCGGTGTACAGCCGGAGTGGTTCTACAAAGGTGACGGCCGCAGCATCGTGGGCCCCGGGCAGCCGTTGTGCTCGCCGCAATTCGCGTTGGACGGCGGCGAGGAGCCGGAACTCGCGGGAATCTATGTGATCGGGCCGGACGGCACGCCCTACCGGCTGGGCTGCACGCTCGCCAACGAGTTCTCCGACCACATTACCGAGCGCACCAACTATCTGTATCTGGCGCATTCCAAGCTGCGGCCGGCCGCGCTCGGTCCGGAGTTGCTGCTCGGCGAGCCGCCGCTCGACATCCGCGGCACCGTGCGTATCAGCCGAGCCGGCCAGACGCTCTGGGAAAAGCCATTCCTGACGGGCGAGGCCAACATGTCGCACAGCCTGAGCAACCTGGAGCATCATCATTTCAAGTACGCGCTGTTCCGCAGGCCTGGCGACGTCCACGTGCATTTCTTCGGAACGGCGACGCTCTCTTTTGCTGACGGCATCCGGGCGCAAGACGGGGACATCTTCCATATCGAGGCGCGGCCGTTCGCCCTGCCGTTGCGCAATGCTCTGCAAACGATACCCGCACCGGCGACCGGCGTTCGCAATCTCTAGGATGCTCAAGGTGCTCGCTGTGCTGTTGCTCGCGGGCGGGCCGATTGGCAGCTCCGCGGCCTCTACCGACGCTTTGCCCGTGAGCGTCCGGATCGACGCCGGGAAGCCAGTCGGTGCGTTACCGCCGATCTGGCGCTTCTTCGGCGCGGACGAACCCAACTACGCGACGCGGCCCGAGGGCGAGAAGTTGCTGCTCGAACTGGGCAGCCTGCGTCCCGGGCAGGTGTATTTTCGCGCGCACAACCTCATGACGACCGGCGACGGCACGCCGGACTTGAAGTGGGGCAGCACCAACCTGTACACGGAAAGCAACGGCAAGGCGGTCTACGATTTCTCGATCGTCGATCGCATCATCGATACCTACCTGGCGCGCGGGATCCATCCTTATCTCGAGATCGGCTTCATGCCGGAAGCGATGACTTCCGCATCCGCCGGTGTGCCCTATCGCATGCCGTGGCGGGCGGGCGCGGACCCCAAAGCCGGTACGGGCGGGTGGTCCTATCCGCCACGCGACTACGACAAATGGGCCGAACTCGTCTACCAGTGGATCCGCCACGATGTCGAGCGCTACGGGCGCGCCGAAGTGGAGCGCTGGTATTTCGAGGTGTGGAACGAGCCCAACCTCAAGTTCTACTGGCTGGGCACGCCCGAGGACTTCTATCGCCTCCACGACTACGGCGTTGATGCGGTTCGCCGTGCTCTGCCGAACGCTCGAGTCGGCGGACCGGACGTCGCTGGATCGGGAGGCTCTTTCATGGATGGTTTCCTGCGGCACATCGCCACTGGAACCAACTTTGCGACCGGGCAGGCCGGAACGCCCACCGATTTCCTTTCCTTCCATGCAAAGGGGCAGCCCACGCTGGTGGATGGTCACGTGCGCATGGGCATCTCCAACCAACTCAAGACCGTGGATGAAGCTTTCGCGAAGATAGCCGCCGTTGCGGAGCTGGCAGGCAAGCCGATCGTGATCGGCGAAAACGACCCCGAAGGTTGCGCGGCCTGCACGGGTCCGCAGAACGCCTATCGCAATGGCACCCTGTATTCGAGCTACACGGCCGCCAGCTATGCACGCATCTGGGAATTGGCCCGCCGCAGACAGGTGAATCTCGAAGGCGCGCTCACCTGGGCCTTCACCTTCGCGGGTCAGCCCTGGTTCGCGGGCTATCGCCAGCTCGCGACCAACGGTGTCGATCTGCCCGTGCTCAACGTCTTTCGATTGTTTGCGCGGCTGGGTCCAACGCAGGTCGAGGCAAGTAGCAGCGGTGAAGTGCCACTGACGCAGATCGTGTCAGATGGAGTTCGCGGTGCGCCCGATGTCGGCGTACTGGCCACCCGCGCCGACAACGGTCGTGTTGACATCCTCCTTTGGCACTACCGCGACGACGATGTGAAGGGGCCGGAGGCGGACATCCATATCTCACTGGCCGGCCTGGCTCCCGGTCTGGGGCGGCAGGGTCGGGTCTGGCGAGTTGATCAGGACAACGGCGATGCATTCACCGCATGGAAGGCCATGGGCTCACCGCCCATGCCCACGCGGCGCCAGATCGCGCAACTCGTTCGGGCCTCGCGCATCGCAGCTCGACCCATTCAGGTCGGCCCTCGGCTGTCCGACGGCAGTGTGGCGCTGCAGACTCGACTGCCCCTGCAGGGTGTCGAGTTGATCGAGGTCGGGCCGGTCGAAAGCCCCTAAGAGGCTGGAACCAAAGCGTCAGAGACGCGTTGCTGCCATGTGCTTGGGGGCGCGAGTGTCCCGATAAGGCAGGCGCCCTGGTCTCGCAAACGCTCGTCAGCGTGTGCGGCTTCCATAGTGGAGTTGGCCGGGTTCGGCCTGCTGGGAAATCCTCGTGCGATCGATTCACCTGCTTGCTTTTGTCCTCAGCATCTGCTTTCTCTCGGCCAGCTTTGCGCCACCCGCCCACGCGCAGTCCACGATCACCATCGGCGACAAGAATATCGAGAGTGCCGGCGACAGCGGCAACGGCAACCTGGTGCCCGCACAGGCCGTGGCGCTATCGCAGGCTGCGACCCTTCAGAGCCTGTCGTTTTATGTGACCGGCGCGAGCGGCAATCTGATCCTGGGTATCTATGATGCGACGGGACCCGGGGGCCACCCTGGAAAATTGCTGGCGGCCACCGGCAGCTTCGCGACCGTCAACGGTTGGAACACCGCGAATGTCGTGACGCCAGTGTCATTGGCGGCAGGCAATTACTGGCTGGCCTATCTTCCGAGCAGCAGCAGCCTGAGTTTTCCAAAGCAGAATGACTCGGGAAGCTGCGTCTATCAGGCACAGACGTTCAGCAACGGCATGCCCGCCACCTTCGCAACGTCGGTAACGGATTGCTCGCCGACGACCTGGTCCTTCTACGCCACATTGGTGACTTCAGGTAGCGGGTCAGCCGTGGCTCCGAGCATCACGACCCAGCCCCAGAGCCAGACTGTCACGGCCGGTGCTACGGCTACCTTCACCGTGGTGGCCTCCGGTACGGCGCCGCTGAGTTACCAGTGGTCCAGGAATGGCGCCGCGATTGCCGGCGCAACGAGCGCCAGCTATACGACTCCGGCTACCGTGAGTTCAGACAGCGGTTCGACCTTTACCGTCACAGTTTCCAACACCGCCGGCAGCCAGAGGAGCAATGCCGCGACACTGACCGTCAACAGTTCGTCCACGATCATCATCGGGGACAAGAATCTCGAGAGTGGCCTCGACAACGGCAACGGCAACCTCGTGCCGGCGCAAGAGGTGGCGCTAGCGCAAAGCGCAACCATTGTGAGCCTGTCGTTTTACGTGACCCAGGCGAGCGGTAGCCTGATCCTGGGTCTGTACGATGCTACGGGACCCGGGGGGCACCCTGGAAAACTGTTGGCTGTGACCAACAGCTTCGCGACGGTCAAGGGTTGGAACACCGCGAGCGTCGTGACGTCCGTCTCCTTGGCGCCAGGCAATTACTGGCTCGCCTATCTTCCGAGCAGCAGCAGCCTGAGTTTTCTTAAGCAGAATAACTCGGGAAACTGCGTTTATCAGGCACGGACATTCAGCAACGGCATGCCCGCCACCTTCCCGACGTCCGTAGCGGATTGCTCACCGACGACCTGGTCCTTCTACGCCTCGTTAGTGCCCTCCGGTGGTGGCACAGTCGTCAACGGTGTTTGCGGTTCCTCGAACGGTGGCACGTTCAGCAGCGCTCCGACCACGAATCTGTGCAGCGCGGGCACCGCTTCGTCGGTAACGGGTAGCGGTCCATGGAATTGGACCTGCGCCGGTTCCGGCGGTGGCACGACGGCGAGTTGCTCGGCTCAGCCGCAAAGCGGCTCGGCCGTGGCTCCGACCATCACGACCCAGCCCCAGAGCCAGACTGTCACGGCCGGTTCTACGGCCACCTTCAGCGTGGTAGCTTCAGGCACCACGCCGCTGAGTTATCAGTGGTCCAAGAATGGCGCGGCGATCGCCGGGGCGACGAGTGCGAGCTATACGACCCCGGCCACCGTCAGCACAGACAGCGGTTCGACCTTTACGGTCAAGGTTTCCAACAGCGCCGGCAGTCAGGCAAGCAATGCCGCCACGCTCACCGTGAACACTGGCGGCAGCGCGATCAGCGTCTCCATAACTCCGAAGCGCGCAGCCGTCACCTTCTCGCAGAGAACGCAGTTCAGTGCGACGGTCACGGGGGACTCCCGGAACCTGGGCACGACGTGGGCAGTCGATGGCACTACCGGTGGCAACAGCACGGCAGGCACCATCAGTAACAGCGGACTCTACACTCCCGGGACGCAGCCCGGCTCCCACACCGTTACGGCGACCAGTGTTGCCGATACGTCCAAGAGTGCTTCGGTTGCAATTGTCATCACCGACCTGACCGGGGTGTTCACGTATCACAATGACGTGCAGCGTACAGGTGTGAATCCGAAGGAGTACGCACTTACCGCCTCGACTGTGAATGCCTCCTCCTTCGGCCTGTTGTTCTCCTGCTCGGTGGATGCGCCTGGCTATGTCTACGCGCAACCGCTGTACGTGGCGAATTTGATGATGAACGATGGCCAGCTGCACAACGTGCTGTTTGTCGCTACCGAGAGCGATTGGGTATACGCGTACGATGCCGATGCGAGCTCCTGTCAGCAGCTCTGGCGGAAGCGCGTGCTTGTGGCGGGTGAGGCGACCGTCAATCCTGCGGACGTCAGCGACACCACGGACTTGACGCCGGAGATCGGAGTGACCTCCACCCCGGTCATCGATCCCGCGACCGGGACACTCTATGTCGTCTCGAAGTCCGAAGACAGCAGTGGAGGTTTCCATCATCGCCTCTATGCACTGGATCTCGCGACGGGGAACACTAAATTCGGTTCGCCGGTGCAGATCACGGCGACGCACTTCAATGTGCTCACTCACATGCAGCGTCCCGCGCTGCTGCTCAACAATGGAACTGTCTATATCGCCTTCGGGTCGCACGGTGACGCGGGCACCTACCAGGGCTGGGTGATGGGCTATGACGCGACCACGCTGGCGCAGAAGTTCGTGTGGTCGGCGACCGACCCCACCAATGGCAACAATCAGGGCGCTATCTGGATGTACGGCAATGGCCCGGCCGCCGATAGCAGCGGCAATGTGTACCTGGAGACCGCCAACGGCGTTTTCGATGCCAACGGCGGTGGACACAACTACTCGGACTCGGTGGTCAAGTTGAGCTCCTCCGGCGCCGTGCTCGATTACTTTACCCCGTTCAATCAATCGATGCTGGCCGCGGACGACGTCGATCTGGGTTCTTCCGGCCCGATCGTGCTGCCGGACTCTCTGGGTCGATCGGGGCATCCGCATCTGCTGCTCGCGACGGGCAAGACCGGCATGCTGTACGTGCTGGATCGCGATAATCTCGGCAGATACAACAGCGCCAGCGACAACGCTCTCCAGGAAGTAGGGGTCGCGCCGAACAACAGCAGTGTGGGTGGCGGTGTATTCGGGCAGCCGGTGCTGTTCAACGGCGCCGTATACGTGGCCGCCAACCGCAAGCCGATTCAGAGATTCACGATCGACACCACGTCGCTCTCGAGCACATTTCAGTCTCAGTCGGCGCACTCGTTCACCTTCCGCGGTGTAACTCCGGCCGCTTCTGCAAACGGGACGAGCAACGGTATCGTCTGGGCGTTGGATACCAGCGGAGATCCAACGAGCGGAAACCCCGCGCCTGCTGTTCTGTTCGCCTATGACGCCGCCAACCTGGGCACACTGCTGTACTCGAGTCCGACGAGCGGGATCGGCGCCTCGGGTACGGCCATCAAGTCTACGGTGCCAACCGT
>Ga0070681_10004404_pt1 | contig 13417 bp, 12 predicted proteins | sample KBSC83BmetaG_FD_65650 | JGI IMG/M metagenome (GOLD analysis project Ga0070681, IMG submission 65650) | Corn rhizosphere microbial communities from Kellogg Biological Station, Michigan, USA - KBS C8-3B metaG | ecosystem: Host-associated > Plants > Roots > Rhizosphere | place: USA: Michigan... | reverse complement strand
CGCCGCAGCTGGGCACTTTTCGTGCAAACCCTTCGGGGCGGTGCTTGGCGGGGCGATCTGCTTTGTTGCGAGCCTTGCGAATAGTCCGGCTATTCGTCTGCGGCTCGCGTCGCGCATCTCGCCCCGCCAAGCAGCGCCGCGGCCCCATGGGGTTCTGCATCAGCCTGCTAAACGCGGGTCATTTCAATCAACGTGCCCGCATTCTGCATGTTTTCGAGCGCCCACAATTGCCGCACCAGAGTGTCCACCTTTTCCGGCGGTAGTTGCCTGCGCGCGAGCAAACGAAACTTCTCTTCCATCTCGGCGTCCGTCATCGGATTTTTCCAGTGCCCACGGTGGTAATCAACGCGCACGGTCTTGCGCTGGCCGGATTTCAGAACGACTTCGAGGTCGCACAGATTGAATTCCTTCTCGTGCCGGTCGGCTTCTTCGGACGGAATGCATTTCACGCGGCTCACGAGATCGAGCAGGCGCGCGTCGTGCAGGTACGGGTCTTCATAATAACTGTCGTCGATAGTGCCGTACATCAGCGCCACTCCCGCCGAATACGGCATGCTGTGATCAGCGGTCTCGTGAGTCTGCGGCCGCCACTTGTCGGGGCTGTCAGCCATGACTTTGATCGCGCTGCGCGAGACGCGAATGTTGACCTCCTGGATTGCGCTGGGATCTTTGAAGAACGGCCGCGCTTCGACTGCGGCCTGCGCGACGGTCTGCGAATATTGCCCGAGCGCGAAGCGCTTGGTGAACGCGTGCATGATGCCGTACGGCTCGCCGCCGCCACCGAGCTTCGGCAGCTTGAACGGCTTGCGACTTATCACATTGAAGAAACCGTCGCGCCCTTCGAACACCTGGTTGGGACCCGTCATTCCGGCCTGCGCGAGCTGCGCCGAGAATATCGCTTTGCGCGATGCTTCAGCGGACGCGAAGGTTTTCCAGTTCGACAGCGTACCCACGCGGCCCTGGTTGATCGCGGTGTTGCCACCGACGGTAATGCCGATCGCGTGCACCATCTGCTGCTGCGTGAGCCCCATCAGGCGGCCCGCGCCGACCACGGCGGCTAGCCCGATGACCGTGGAATGATCGAGCCCGATCCCGCGCGTATCGAGCACGTCGATCACTTTGCAGAAAACCTCGAACGTGAGCACGGTCGCCGTGATGAGATCGCGGCCGCTGCGTCCCGCCAGTTCGGCCGGTGTAAGCAGCGCGGCGATCGTGTCGCTCGGGTGTCCGCTGCCGAGGCTGATATAACCATCGTTGAAATCGAGATAGCGGATCATCACGCCATTAGCGAAAACCGCGAGCTCGGGGCTCGTCTTAATGCTGCTGCACAAAACGCTCGCCCCCTGCTTCGCGCTGACGCCGCCTGCGAGCTTGACCGCGATCTGGCTTGGCCCGGCCGTGTAGCCACCGATTGCGCAGCCGAGCGTATCGAGAATGGTGCGTTTGGCCGTGCGCGCGACTTCCGGCGGCAGATCGTCGTACTTCAGACTGGTCGCGTAACGCGCGAGTGTTTCGGCCACGGGAACCTGGTCAGTTCCCAGCGTCGACCACGTCCGCTCGGTTTTCTCCTGCGCCGATGCCGGCAGCGCTGCCGCGGCACCTGCCACGGCACCCGTCGTCACCACCTGCGTCAGGAACCTGCGGCGCGTCTCGCTCATTCGGTCGACCGCTTCGTTTTGCCATGGCTTGTCCATGACCCCTCCCTGTATAGAATGGTGGTGAGTCTGCGCCTCATTCCGGGTCAGAATCAACTCACCCTTTGCGATCATCGCGCATGATGTCGCGAGTTGTGACGTGTTCCGGACGAACCCCCAGCCCGATCATGCGTGCAGGAATGCGGCGCAGGCGCGCAAAATGGCGCATCAGCCGTAACGGCCACGGCGGCACAGCGCGTCCCGGATTGCGAAAGATCGGCGCGAGGAGGTGTTCGTGCAAGAAGATCTGGGCGCGCTGTGTCAAGCGCGCTGGCAACTCCCGGCGACGCTGAACCGCGCTCAGGACATCGATGTCGGGTGCTCCGCGGCCGAATGCGGGCGCGAGAATATTAGCCGCCGCGACAGCATCCTGGATTGCGAGGTTGATGCCAACGCCGCCGACCGGCGACATCGCGTGCGCTGAATCGCCAATGCAGAGCAGTCCCGGCCGATACCACCGCCGCAGCCTGTCGACCGCGACCGACAACAATTTCACATCGTCCCATGTCTTGAGATCTTCCGTCCTGTCGCCGACGAAAGGCGCGACATCCGCAACATCGGTGCGGAATTTTTCGATGCCTGTGCGGCGGCGGTCGTCGAAAGCGCCTTTGGGAATCACGTAGCCGCATTGCCAGTAATCACCGCGATCTATCATCACCATGAACTTGCCGTTGCGGACATTGCCGAGCGACGGCGCCGGATCGCCGGCGCGTTTCGAGAGCCGGAACCAGAGCACGTCGATCGGCGCGCCGAGATCGATCACTTCGAGACCCGAACCGGCGCGCACGGTCGAATGGCGGCCGTCCGCGCCGATGACGAGGTCCGCGCGCACTTCGAGCGCGCCCTGCGGCGTTGTCGCGCGCACACCCACGACCGTTTCTCCGTCTTCGATCAGGTCGGTGACTTCGGCCTCCATTCTGAGATCGAATGCCGGATAGCGCCGCGCGTGGCGCACGATGAAATTCAGGAAATTCCATTGCGGCATCATTGCAACAAACTTGCAATGCGTCGGCAGATGCGTCAAGTCCGCAAGCGCGAATGATGCGTCGCCGAACGTGGCGCCTATCTCCTGTAATTCCTGATGCGGCTCGCGCAGAAGCTCATCGAGCAGGCCGAGCTCGTGCATGATCTCGAGCGTCGAGGGATGAATCGTATCGCCGCGAAAGTCGCGCAGAAAATCCGCGTGCTTCTCGAGCACGCTCACTGCAATGCCGGCGCGCGCGAGGAGTAAGGCGAGCATCATGCCGGCGGGTCCGCCGCCCGCAATGCAGCAGCGCGTCGTTACGCGTGCAGCAGCCGAAGCATTGATGTCGTTGCTCATGTGATGACGGCCGCGATGACTACGCTAGCAACCCTTGCAGAACGCATACGCTGGCGTTCGTGTGTGAGGCACGGATTACGCCGAGAGCTCGTGCGACGTTGCCGATTTTCTTGCGCAACGCTCGGTCTCGTCGGCGACTTCGGCTTCGATCAGATCGAGCAGGCCGCGGATCCACGACTCGCGCAGTTCGGCGCCGATGAAAACCATCCGCGTGCGCCGGTCTTCGGAGGGCCAGCGCTCGAGCCACACCGGCGCGTGATACACGTGCTGAACGCCGTGGATGACCGCGGGGCGCAAAGGCTCTTCCGCGACATGCACAATTCCTTTCATTCGCAAAAGATCGGCGCCGCAGTTTTCTGCAAGCGCCGAAACGAACAGCGCGAGCGTGACCGCGTGCAGCGGCTCGTCGCGCACAATTGAGAAGGTCGTAAATTTATCAGCGTGGCTGTGATGTGCGCGGCCCCCCGCTGCGGCAACTGACGCGTCGGCAAGCCAGGTCTGTACATCGGTATGCTTGCGCGCTGCGTTGTAAAGCCCACAATCGAACAACGCTGATGGCGCGATCGCGCCGCGCTCGACCGCGAAAATCGGCGCGCCGGGATTGAATTTAGCGAGCCGCTGCTTGATCGCGGTGGTACGCGCGCCGGGCAGATCGGTCTTGGTGAGCACGATCCTGTCGGCGAACGCGGCCTGACGCAGCGATTCAACGTGATGTTCGAATGTCGCGAGCCCGGTGACCGCATCGACGGTCGCGACGACACCGTCGAGTGCATAGACCTCGCACAAGTCCCGATCGGTCATCAATGCGTGCAGGATAGGCGCGGGATCGGCAAGTCCCGTCGTCTCGATGACGACGCGCTCGAATCGCGGCACCGTCCCAGCGGCGCGCCGCACCGCAAGGTCGCCGAGCGTGAGCATAAGATCGCTGCGCACGTTACAGCACAGACAGCCGTTCGAGAGGCGGACGAAGCTCTCGTCGCTCGTTTCGATCAAATCATGGTCGAGCGCGATTGCGCCGAACTCGTTGATGATGACCGCGGTGCGGCTCATCGCAGGATCGCGCAGCAGGCGCGCGAGCAGCGTCGTCTTGCCGCTGCCGAGGAAGCCCGTAATGACGGAAACCGGGATCATTCGTCAGGGGGCGCCGGAGCAATCCGGGCCGTGCTGCCATGATCCGCGCGCAACAGGCCGCGAATGGTGTTGAGCAGGGTCACGAGCGATGCGCACGCACGCGGATGCTCTTCGCGCGGGCTGCCGGGTGCTTCGCCGGCGCCGCGCGAGCGCACGAGCCATCGGAACGGCATCGCCTGTCCGGACGGGCGTTCGACCCAGACGATCGCGCCCTCCTGGGTGCGGATCACGGCGACGATCGGAGGCTTTCCGGCTTCGACCGAAGCTGCGACGCGCCACAACCTGAGGCTGTCGGCGAGAAAAGCCCGCACACCCACGTCATCCACTCTCATGACATCGTCCCGCTGCGAATTTCGTCGGAGATCTTGCGCACTAGGTAGCGGCCGTCGTTCAGGTCGCCGAGAAACTTCTCGTTCTCGACCACGATCTTGCCGCGCAGCACTGTGAGCGACGGCCACACGTGCACCTCGTGACCCTCCCACGGCGTGTAATCGGACTCGTGCAGCATTTCCTTGCGGATCGTGGTCTTTTTGGACGGGTCAAGCACCGTGATATCGGCGTCGGCGCCGACCGCGAGCGCGCCCTTGCGCGGATAAAGTCCCATTATTTTCGCGGCATTCGTCGAGACGAGGTCGACGAATTTCGCGATCGAGTAGCCGCGCCGGCCCACCATTTCGGTGTACATGAGCGAAACGCGCGGCTCGACGCCGACGTTGCCGCCGGTCGTGTCATCGATGCGCTTGCCCATGGTCTTTACTTTCAGCGAGCAGCAGACTTCGTCGGTTGCGACCGTCTGGATTGTGCCGTCGAGCGTGCCGGCCCACAGCGCGTTCTGATCCGACTGCGCCTTGATCGATGGATAGGTGTGATACATCTGACCGTTAGGGCGCTTGTAATCTTCGCTCGTGTACATCAGGTACTGATGCAGCGTCTCGCCATACACCGCCATTCCGCGCGCGCGCGCCTCGCGCACGGCTTCGACGCCAAACGCCGCGCTGACGTGCATGAAGTACAGCACGATCCCCGGCACGTTTTTGGCAAGACCCAGCACGCGGCGGAACGACAGGTCCTCGGACATCGCATTGTGGACTTCCGCCAGGTTCTCGAATCCGACGCGGCCCTCGCGGATCAGCTTGTCGTACATGTGCATCACGATGTCGTTGTCCTCGCCGTGCATCACGCACATGCCGCGCTCCTGCGCAACGACCTTGAAGACCTCCCAGATGTCGCCGAAATCGACCATCCGGCCGCGGCGGCTCGGCGTGATATCGGTGGTGAAAATCTTGACGGTCGGATAGCCGGCGCGCAGCGCTTCGCCGAGCTGGCCGAATATTTCAGGCGGCAGCGCACCTTCGACCATCACGTGAAAGCTGTAATCGCAATAGCACTGCGCGGTCCAGTCTTCGTGGCGGCGTTCAATCGCCTGCTGGATCGTATTGCCGTGCGTCCAGCGCGCGAAATCGATCATCGTGGTGGTGCCGCCGTGAAGCGCGGCGCGGCTTACGACCGAAGGGGGATCGGTGTACGTGACGCTGCCGTCGGGATGCGGTGTATACCACTTGAGATGCACGTGCGGATCGATGCCGCCCGGCATCACGATTTTCCCGCTCGCGTCGATCATCCGCTTTGTGCTTGCGGCGTCGAACGTGCCCGCGGCCGCGACCGCGGCGATCTTCTCACCCTGCACCGCCACATCACACGCTGCAACGCCCGCCGGGGTCACTACGCGATCGCTGCGGATCACAAAATCAAACATGCGCAAATCTCCGCTTTCATTTGAATTTCAGGAACGGCCGCTGCGACGCAGCAGGTCGGTCAGTTCGTGGATGCCGGCCCATTGTTCACAACGATCGACCGCTTGTTCAACTTCGATCACGCCAGCGGGCGTGAGCACGACTCCTGCAAGCTCGCGGAATTTTTCGCGCAGCTCGGATTCTTCGAACGGCCGCTGAAAATCGCCGCGATGGCTCTCGCACGAATGCGTGTCTGAGCGTCCGTCTTTCAAAGTCAGCGTGACGCGCGCGGGCCGCATGCGCGGAGCAACGGCACTCATCGCGGGATCTTCGGTCACATGCACGCGATGACGCAATGCCGCGATGGCGGGATCGTCAAGGGCGGCGTCGTTGAGAGACGCGTAACCCGCATTTCCATTCACGATCATCGCCGCCGCAGCGTGAGGCAGCGAGTACTTGGAGCCGAAATAATTCGGCGGATCCGGGTTACGCATGACCGAAGCAAAACGATACGTCGCGATATCGATGCGCTCGACTTCATCGGGCTTGGGATGCAGCTTGAGCAGCGTCTCGTGCAGCGAATCGAGCGCAGGATGGATAGGATTGCAGCATGCATAGAGACGGAAATAGTTGCGCGTGATTTCCCAGCGCGTGCCGAGCTCGTCGAGCAGACCTTCAGGTTTGAAGCCGGCCCCGACCAGATTTCCGAGCGCCTCCTCGATCGCGTCGTGCTGTGCTTCGAAACCCGCGCGCGCGAGCTCAGGTGCAAGCGCGCACGCAAATCCGCTCATCCCGCCTGCCACGTTGAGCGTCGTCGCGCCTGCGACCGCATTGGTGTAGCTCGGTGTCAGCACGAGCGTAGTCGCGATGCGCATGGTTAAGCTGACGCCGGCTGCGTCGAGACCGCGCAGGCGCGCGCCCGCAGCGGCCGCTCCCAGCAGTGACGCCTGGCCGTTCTGATGCGCAAGCGGCCGCGGGGTGAACGCAGTGCAAAACCGCGCTGCGACGTCGTAACCGAGGACGAAAGCGCTCAGCATCTCGCGCCCGCTGCTGCGCGCGTGCTCGGCTACCGCCAGCACGCCCGGCAGAACCTGCATCGCCGGCTGGCCGGTGACAAGGCGCAGGCCTTCGCATAGCTCGATCGCACGGCCGGCGATACCATTGAGCAGTGCGGCGGTAGGCGGATCATGAGCAGGCCAGCCACGCGCGAATACGGTCGCGCCCGTGCCCGCGGTGCCGGCCAGACGTTCCCTTAGCCGCAGCACCTCGGGGCGCTCGGCGCCTGCCAGGATGACGCCGAGCGTATCGAGCAGCACGAGTTTCGTCTGCCGCTGCACGGCCGCCGGAACTTCGTTCCATTGTGTCGTGGCGACGAACTGCGCCAATTCTTCGATCTGCCGGCCCATGACGCAGCAACTCCTTAGAATAATTCGCGTTGCCCGCAATGAGCCGTGAACCGTGGTCTCATTCCAGCGTAATTCCCGCCTGTTTGATGATGGGCGTCCACTTCGCGATTTCATCGCGCACGAAGCGGTCGAACTGGGCCGGCGTACTGCCGACGGACGTAGCACCCTCCTGCAGCGCGCGCTCGCGCATCGCGGGTGTCGACATCACCTTCGCAATCTCGCCGCTCAGTTGCTCGATGATCGCGGGCGGCGTGCCTGCCGGGGCGAGCAGACCGAACCAGCCCACCACTTCGTAGTCCCTGATTCCCGCTTCGATTGCGGTCGGCACGTCCGGCAGCGCTGGACTGCGCTCGCGCGTCGATACCGCGAGCGGCCGCAGTCTGTGAGCACGAATGAGCGGCAGCACGGTCTCGATGGTATTGAATGCGGTCGTCGCTTCGCCGCTCATCACGGCGGTCGCCGTGGCGGGGCCGCCTTTGTAAGGCACATGGGTGATTTGAGTGCGGGTGACCACACCGAACAATGCGCCCGCGAGGTGCATCGCGCTGCCCGGGCCGGACGATGCGTAGAGTACAGCGCCGGGTTGCGCGCGCGCAATCTTGACGAGATCGGGCAAGGTCTTCACCGGCAGCGACGGCAGCACGACAATCACGTGCGGCACCCGGACTACGAGCGAAACTGGCATGAAATCCTTGATCGAGTCGTAGCGCAGCTTCGGATACAGCCCCGGGTTGAACGAGAACGACGCCGAAGTCATCAAAAACGTGTAGCCGTCGGCCGGCGCGCGCGCGACAAACTCGGTGCCCATCGTCGATCCCGCACCAGGGCGGTTGTCGACGATGAACTGCTGGCCCAGCACTTCCGACAGGCGCTGTGCGAGAATGCGCGCGAAAACGTCAGTTCCGCCGCCGGGAGCGAACGGCGTCACGATGCGAACCGGCTTATCAGGCCATTTTTGCGCTGCGGCGTCATCGACCGCTGCAAGGCACACGGCGACCGCTGCTATCGCTGCGGCAGTCAGCGCGCGAACCCTACCAGAAAGGCGCCGCCGGATATTCATCGTTGAAACCTATTTAATATTTTTGGGTCCGTCTCTGCGAGAACGGAGCGTTTTCCGGGCCCGTTTAAAATCCGAGCGCGAGGCCTCCGGGCCGCGGATCGGTCGCTCCGCGCAGCACGCCGTTCTCGCGGTCGAGCTGAATCAGCTGCACCGCGCCGCCGCCGCCCCATGCGCCCAGCGTCTCGACGGTGTGGCCGAGCTGCGCCAGCGCTTCACGCGTCGCTTCCGGTACGCGATTCTCGGCTTTGACGACCGGCGGGCGCCCGAGATTGGCCGGGTCGGTTCCCGGGAAGCTGTGGAACCGCGGCGCCTCGACTGCCTCCTGCAGTGACATGCCGTGATCGATGATGTTGCTGATCATCTGCGTATTCCACTGCACCTGCTGGTCGCCGCCCGGAGTGCCGCCGACGAGCCACGGCTGGCCGTCGCGATGGACCATGTAGGCGTTCAGCGTATGCATCGTGCGGCGTCCCGGTGCGATGCAGTTCGGATGGTCCGGGTCGAGGCTGAAGCCGCGGCCCGCGCGGTTGTTGAGCGTGATGCCCGTCTCGCCTGCAACCACGCACGAGCCGAACGGATTCGACAGACTGTGGATGAAGGAAATCGCGTTGCCGTTTCCATCCGCCACCGCAAAGTAGCTCGTGTCACCGGCGTGCTCCGGTACCAGCGCGCCGTCGGGCCAGCGCGCATGGTTGGGATCGATCTCTTCGCGGCGGATTGCGGCGTGCTCTTTCGAGATCAGCGTCCTCAGCGGCCACTTCACGAAAGCCGGGTCGCCGGCATGACGGTTGCGATCGGCGAACGCGAGCTTTTTCGCTTCGATCAGGAGATGCATGCGCTCGGGGCTGTAAGGCGCAAGTTTGCCGATGTCGAAGCCTTCGATGATATTGAGCTGCTCGAGCACGAGAAAGCCGTGCGAAGGCGGGGCGCTCTCGTACACGGTCGCGCCGCGATACTCGGTAGAGATCGGCGTATAGATGACCGCCTGCTGCTGCGCGAAATCGTCGGCGCTGAATGTCTGGCCTTCGTGCTTCAGGAACGCGAGCAGCTTCTCGGCGATCTCGCCGCGGTAAAACGCGTCGGCGCCGCCTTTCGACACGATACGCAGGGTTTGCGCGAGGTTCGGCGCCGACCAGCGCTCGCCTGCAGCGGGGACGCGGCCGTGCGGCAGATACTGCGCGGCCGAATACGGAAAGTTCGCGAGCATATCCGCTCGATCAGCGATCCGCGCGCTGATGTATTTCGTGATCGCAACACCTTCGTCGGCAAGCCGGATCGCGGGCTCCCAGAGCTCCGGCCAATCCAGGGTGCCGTAGCGCCGCCACAGTGCTTCGTACACGGCGACGCCGCCCGGGACGCTGACGGCGTGCACGCCGTCGAGCGGCATCGACTTGTGACCTCGGCTGCGGTAGTAGTCCGCCGTGGCGCCCGCCGCCGCAACGCCGCTGCCGTTGAACGCGACCATCTCGCGTTTGCGCGCGTCATACAGCACCACAAACGCATCGCCTCCAAGGCCGCACTTCATCGGCAGAACCACGCCTTCCGCAGCCGCAACGGCGATCGCCGCGTCGAATGCATTGCCTCCGCGCTGCAGAATGCTGAGACCGATAAAAGCCGCCACCGGGTGGGCGGAGCACACCATGCCGCGCGTGCCGAACGCGTCGGGCCGCTGCTGGACGCGCGTGGCTTCGGCCGCGCTCAAACTCCAGGAACCGTCGTCTATCTTCATATCGATCTCCTAATTGTTGTTGTTTCGTTCCCGAGCGGCACGGCGCCGGACATTATTGTAATGGTTCCGCAGAAAATTCTCGACGCCGCGTGCGTACGCACCTCATGGTACAGCGCAGGCTACGCTTTGAGCCGAAATCCGGTCTTGAAGATCCACCCCACGATCGCCATAAACAGCGCCAGAAATACGACGGTCATGGCGAGGCTGATGCCGACGCTCACATCGGCGATGCCGTAGAAACTCCAGCGGAAACCGCTGATCAGATAGACCACGGGATTGAATAACGTGACCGTCTGCCAAAAGGGCGGCAACATATGGATCGAGTAAAAGCTGCCGCCAAGAAAGGTGAGCGGCGTGATGATCAGCAGCGGTATGATCTGCAGCTTTTCGAAACCGTCGGCCCAGATGCCGATGATGAAGCCGAACAGGCTGAAGGTCACCGAGGTCAGCACGAGAAACAGCATCATCCATAACGGATGTTCAATCCGCAGCGGCACCAACAGCGCCGCTGTCGCAAGGATGATCAGCCCGAGAATAATCGACTTGGTCGCCGCCGCGCCGACATAGCTCACGACGATCTCGATATAGGAGACCGGCGCCGACAAAAGCTCGTAGATCGTTCCGGTGAACTTCGGAAAATAAATGCCGAACGACGCATTGGCGATGCTCTGAGTCAACAGTGACAACATGATCAGTCCGGGCACGATGAAAGCGCCATAGCTGACTCCTTCCACTTCGGCGATGCGCGTGCCGATCGCGGCGCCGAAGACGACAAAGTACAACGAGGTCGAAATGACGGGAGAGATGATGCTTTGCATGAGCGTGCGCCCGGCACGCGCCATCTCGAACATGTAAATCGCGCGCACCGCGTGATAATTCATGATTTATCTTTCACCAGGCTGACGAAGATATCTTCCAGCGAACTTTGGGTCGTCTGGAGGTCCTTGAACCTGATCCCCGCCGCGTTGAGGTCGCTTAACAGCGCAACGATGCCGCTTCGCTCGCCGCGCGTGTCGTAGGTATAGATCAATTCGCTGCCATTGCCCGACAGCTCCAGGTGGTGGGCGGACAGCTGAGGCGGAAGATGGTCGAGTGTGTGCTCCAGCTGCAGCTTGAGCTGTTTCTTGCCAAGTTTGCGCATGAGCTCGGACTTGCCTTCCACCAGGATGATCTCGCCCTTGCTGATCACCCCGATCCGGTCGGCCATCTCTTCGGCCTCATCGATATAGTGGGTGGTCAGGATGATCGTCACGCCGGTCGCGCGCAGCGAGCGCACGAGCTGCCACATGTCACGTCTCAGCTCGACGTCGACACCTGCGGTCGGCTCGTCGAGAAACAGTATTCGCGGCTCGTGCGACAGCGCCTTGGCGATGAGCACGCGACGCTTCATGCCGCCTGAGAGGGTCCTGATCTTGCTGTCTTTCCTGTTCCACAACGACAGATCCCGCAGCACCTTTTCGATGTGCTGAGGATTTGCGCGCTTGCCGAAAAGTCCGCGGCTGAACGACACGGTCGCCCACACCGTTTCGAAGGCATCGGTTGTGAGCTCTTGCGGCACGAGACCGATCATCGAGCGGGCGGCGCGATATTCGGTAATGATGTCGTGACCGTCTACCGAGACGCTCCCTTCGCTCGGATTGACAATTCCGCAAATAATGCTGATCAGCGTCGTCTTGCCTGCGCCGTTAGGACCCAGCAGCGCGAATATCTCTCCGCGATGAATGTCCAGATTGATACGCTTGAGAGCGTGGAAACCCGAGGCGTAGGTTTTGGAAAGGTCCGATACGGAGATGACAGCCGGATTGACTTGTGCGTTTGTTTTCATCATTGTTCCGCTTGCGCGAATTTTAACCCGACTCAACCACAGGAGTGAGATCAATGAACTACGAATCCTTATTCGCCGAGACGATCTATCTGCGCGGACACCAGGGTGACACGATCGATTCCTACCTCGCGCGCCCCTTCGGCGCCGGGCCGTATCCGGGCGTAGTGGTCATCCACCACATGCCGGGCTGGGACGAAGCGCACAAGGAAATCGGGCGCCGCTTCGCCCATCACGGCTACGTGACAAACGTGCCCAACCTGCAATTCCGCGAGGGCAAAGCGACGCCGGAAGAGAACAGCGCCAGCGTTCGCACAGCCGGCGGCATGCCCGACGATCGCACCATGGGCGACGTGCAGGCGGCGATCGACTACCTGCGAGCGCTGCCTTATCTAAACGGCAAAGTAGGCGTGATCGGATATTGCTCCGGCGGCCGACAGGCGTACCTTGCCGCATGCACCCTGCGCGGCATCGATGCCGTGATCGCTTGCTACGGCGGCGGCGTCGCTGCCAAGCCCGAGGAGCTGACGCCGCGGCAGCCGGTCGCCCCGATCGATCTCACGCAGAAGCTGCAGTGCCCGCTGCTTGGATTTTTTGGCATCGAGGACACGCGCCCCTCACCGGCCGACGCGGCCAAAACCGAGGCAGCGCTCAAGCAATTCGGCAAAACTTACGAGTTTCATACGTACGAGAACGCCGGGCATGCGTTTTTTGCCGTCGACCGCCCGCAATATCGCGTGCACGCCGCGGTCGACGGATGGAAGAAAGTCTTTGCCTGGTTCGGCAAGCATCTGCGCTAATGTGCTCCGCGACTGCCGGTGAGCGCGCGCGTTGGCGCGACCGTCGTGTTCGAATGCAACCGGCAGCCCTAAAAATAGCGCCGCTGGCGTGCCGGTTCCGCATCAACTTACTTGTGCTCGGTCACTTTCGGTTCGTTGCCTGTGCCGAATTTCGCGGATGCAAAGTCGAGTATCAGGATCGACAGCGTGAGCATGAGAATTGCGCCGGTCAGGATGAGGATATTCATGAATTGCAGATCTTTGACGTCGGCCACGAGAAAGCGCGTCAACGCGGTGATCGCAACGTAGAGCAGGAACATCACCGGCAGCCGTGAAGTCTTAAAGTAAATTCCGATCATCGCGCCGAGCTCGAGATAGATGAAAAGCAGCAGGATGTCGTCAAGCCTTGCATAACCTGCCCCGATCATTCGCCAATATTCGAAGACCGCCCCCCACACGATGGTCGCGCCAAGAACGAACAGTCCGACGAGCAGAAATGCATCAACCAGATTATTCCCAATTTTTTCAATCTTCGTTCTCAGTACCGCCATGTCCGGCTCCTCGCACGTTTTCTAAGATTATTAATTGCAAAGCATGACCGCGCCTGCGACGAATGTCTAGCAAGCTGATGCAAAACTCCATGGCTCGGGCCTCTTAGTCGACGACCAGGCGCCATAGCGAAGTCAATTCCGCCGCGCGCGCGGCGTGAAGCGGGTCGGCGGCATCGGAGGCGCGCGGATGG
>Ga0070681_10004401_pt1 | contig 13419 bp, 10 predicted proteins | sample KBSC83BmetaG_FD_65650 | JGI IMG/M metagenome (GOLD analysis project Ga0070681, IMG submission 65650) | Corn rhizosphere microbial communities from Kellogg Biological Station, Michigan, USA - KBS C8-3B metaG | ecosystem: Host-associated > Plants > Roots > Rhizosphere | place: USA: Michigan... | reverse complement strand
TGCTCGAATGGATATCCGATACCGGTGTGGCGGCGATTGCGGCCGACAATCTTGCCGTCGAACGCTCATCCACGCTCGGCATCGATCCGCGCCTGCCGCATCGCGGACCGCAGCTGCCGCTGCACGAGCATTGCCTGGTCAAGCTCGGCATTCATCTCGGCGAGCTATGGTACCTGACGGAGCTCGCGGCGTGGCTGCGCAAGAATCATCGCAACCGCTTTCTGTTGACCGCACCGCCGCTGCGCATGCCCGGCGCAGTGGGCTCACCGGTGACGCCGGTGGCGACAGTTTGAGGTGCTGAGCGCAGAGGCAATTCCGTGAACGTTCTTCGCTTGAGAAAGGAGACGTACAGCGCAGGCGCTCGAAGACGGCGGGCATGAGCATTAGAAATCTAAATTATCTGTTCGAACCTCGTTCGGTTGCGGTGATCGGCGCTTCGGAGAGAGCGCACAGCGTTGGCGCCACCGTTCTGCATAACATGATAGCCGCGGGATTTGCCGGCGATCTTTATCCCGTCAATCCAAAATACAATACGCTCGCGGGCCGTAAGACGTACGCCCGTATCGACGGTCTCCCTGCCGCACCGGAATTGGCCGTGATTTGCACGCCGCCGGCGACTATTCCCGGCCTGATCGGCGATCTTGGCGCACGCGGCACGAAAGCCGCCATCGTGCTCACTGCCGGCCTGGGCGTAATCCGGGACGAACAAGGCGTGAGCCTGAAGCAAGCCATGCTGGCTGCGGCAAAACCGCATTTGCTGCGAATTCTTGGTCCCAACTGTGTGGGCCTGCTCGTCCCCAGAATTAAACTCAATGCGAGCTTCGCGCATACGAACGCGTTGTCCGGCAAGATTGCTTTCGTTTCGCAGTCGGGCGCACTGGTGACGGGCATGCTTGATTGGGCCACGTCGCGCGGCATCGGTTTTTCAAAATTCATTTCGCTGGGCGACGGCTCCGACGTCGATTTTGGCGATCTGCTCGACTATCTCGCAGGCGACGCCGACACGCATGCGATATTGCTGTATATCGAAGATATTCAGCATGCGCGCAAATTCATGTCGGCCGCGCGGGCTGCAGCGCGCAGCAAGCCTGTAGTGGTGATAAAAGCGGGCCGTGCGCCGGAGAGCGCAAAAGCTGCAGCTTCGCATACCGGCGCACTCGCTGGTTCCGACGATGTCTACGATGCGGCGATCCGGCGCGCCGGCATGCTGCGCGTGTTTTCGACCGAGGATTTGTTTGACGCGGTGGAAACGCTCGCGCGGGCACGCCCGCTGGCCGGCGATCGGCTGACGATCATGACCAATGGCGGCGGCCCCGGCGTGATGGCGACCGATGCGCTGATCGCGAGTCAAGGGCAACTGGCTTCGCTCTCGGATGAAACCCGCGCCCGGCTCGACACGAGTTTGCCCGCCACGTGGTCACACGGCAATCCGGTCGATATCATCGGCGACGCGCCGGCTGAGCGTTATCGGCAGACGCTGGAAGTCTTGCTGCAGGATTCCCAGTCCGACGCGATCCTTTTCATACATGCGCCGACCGCGATCGTCTCCAGCGTCGACATCGCCAAAACGATCGTGCCGTTGCTGCAGAAAACGACGCGCAACATTGTGGCCTGCTGGCTCGGGGGCGATGCGGTGGTGCAGGCGCGGAATATTTGTGCCGAAGCCGGGATTCCAACGTACAACACACCGGAGGAAGCGGTGCGCGGTTTTATGCAAATCGTGCAGTACCGCCGCAACCAGAATCTGCTGATGCAAGTACCGCCGTCGCTGCCAGCCGATTTCACTCCGGATCGTGCCAAGGCACAGACGGTCATAAGGGACGCGCTCGCCGGCGGCAGACGCGTGCTGTCTGAGCCGGAGGCAAAGACGATGCTCGCGGCGTATGGCATCCCAGTCGTCGAAACGCGCATCGCCCATACCATCGAAGAAGCGGTACAAGCCGCGCAGCAGATCGGATTTCCGGCCGCGGTCAAGATTCTATCTTCGGATATTACGCATAAGACCGACGTCGGCGGCGTTGTGCTCGACCTCGAAACGCCGGATGCGGTGCATGCGGCAGCCACGGCCATGCGCAAGCGCTTACAGGAACTGCGGCCTGACGCCAGGGTGCAGGGATTCTCGGTTCAGGCGATGGCGCGCCGGCCGCAGGCGCACGAATTGATCGTCGGTGTCACGACCGACCCGGTGTTTGGCCCGGTTATCCTGTTTGGGCAGGGCGGAATTGCGGTCGAAGTCACCGCGGATCATGCGATTGCTTTGCCACCGCTCAACATGGTGCTGGCACGTGAACTGATTTCGCGTACGCGCGTCGCAAAGCTCCTCGCGGGTTATCGCGATCGTCCGCCGGCTGACATCGATGCGATTTGTCGCACCCTTATTCAGGTGTCGCACCTGGTTACCGACATTGCAGAAATCTCCGAGCTCGATATCAATCCGCTGCTCGCCGATAGCAACGGCGTCATTGCACTCGATGCGCGCGCGCACGTTACGCTGCCTGGCGCGGCAATTGCGGGCGTGGATCGCCTGGCGATTCGTCCTTATCCCGAAGAGCTGGAAGAGTGGATCACGTGGCAGGGCAAGCCGCTGTGGCTACGGCCGATCAAACCGGAAGACGGCGCAGCGCATGTCGCGTTTTTCAACGCCCTCGATCCTGAAGACGTGCGCTATCGCATGTTCATCCGCATGCGCGAATTGCAGCCGTCGCAGCTCGCGCGCTTCACGCAGATTGACTACGACCGCGAGATGGCGTTTATCGCCACGCGGTCACGGCAAGACCACGGATTTGAAACGTTGGGCGTGGCGCGCGCCGTTGCCGATCCTGACAATATCACCGCGGAATTTGCGGTCATTGTGCGCTCCGACCTCAAAGGTCAGGGTTTAGGGCCCATTTTGATGAAGAAGCTGATCGACTATTGTCGCAGCCGCGGTATGCAGCAAATCGTAGGCGAAGCGTTGGGCAATAACCAACGCATCCTCAAGCTCGCGAGTCGCTTGGGCTTCGATATCCGTTTTTCGCCCGAGGCCGGAACCACGTTCATGCGGCTCGATCTCAGGGCTGATCAGCGTGCTAGAGTGGCCGCAATTCAGTGAATCGCCGATCGGCGTTTGCTATTGCTCGCCGCGGATATTGGCCTCTTTGATGACGCGTGCCCATTTGTCCGCGTCCGCGCGCGCGAACTTCGCGAACGCGGCCGGCGTGCTGTTGGCCGCATCGAGCCCCACCTGCGCAAGCTTGGTCTTTGTTTCGGGCGCGTTCATGACCTTGACGACTTCGGCGTTCAGGCGCTCGACGATATCGGGCTTCACACCTGCCGGCGCAAACAGACCGTACCAGGTAATGACGACCAGTCCCGGCATGCCTGCTTCGGCAGTCGTCGGCACTTGCGGCAGCGTGGGCGCGCGCTCGGGTGACAGCACGGCGAGCGCCCGTATGCGGCCGGAATTAATGTACGGAATGGTGGCGGGTACGGTCGATGTCACCAGGTCCACTTCGCCGCCCAGCATCGCCGTCAGTGCAATGGCAGCGCCTTTATAGGGCACGTGCACAAGATTGATTTTGGCGAGCGACTTGAAAAGTTCCGTCCCCAGTTGGCTGCCCGTGCCGAGTCCGCCGGAGCCGAAGTTGAGCTTTCCCGGATGCGCTTTTGCGAGCTGTACCAATTCGTTGAGGGTCTTCGCCGGCACCGACGGATGAACGACGATCACGTTGGGCACCGTTGCCACCAGCGCTACCGGCGCGAAGTCGCGGAACGCGTCGTAGCCCAGCTTCGGGAAAAGGCTGGGACTGATGACGATGGTCGCGCTCGTCAGCAGCAGCGTATAGCCGTCAGCGGGCGCTTTGGCGACGAGCTCGGCAGCGAGATTGCCGCCTGCACCCGCCCTGAAATCAGGGACGACTGATTGACCCAGCGAATCGCGCAGCTTTTCCGAGATGACGAGCGCCAGCGTGTACGGGGCGCCTGACTGAAACGCTACCACGAGCCGAATGTTCTTCTCGGGGTACTTCTGCGCCACTACCGGCGACGCGAGCAAAACGAACAGGGCAGGGCAGAGCAGCGCTGCTGCGGCTCTCATGCGATTTCCCTAATGCAAGACCTCGTGTTTGCAGTGCGGGTGGTGAGCGTGCGTTCGTGGAGGGCGAAAGCTGTGTGTTGGCGCGGCCCCCTCGATCTTGAGCAGTAATTTTTCCGCTTCCTGGGGAGAGAAGAAGTCCGGGTAAAGAGACCGGCTGGACGCCTTTTGTCCTCCGCCGTAGATCGAAATCTGTTCTGCCGCAAAGCCCAGGCTCAGGTGCAGCAAAACAGCTGGCGCATTCACTCTTGGACAGGTCTTTTCTTCGCCAGCCCGCGAGAATCCAAGCATGCGCCGGTAGAAGATCGCATGCCTCGGATTCACCTCCACAAAGAGGTCTGTCGCGCGATGGACGCGGTGCGCGTAGATGTAAGCGAGATGGAACAGGGGCGGGAGCACCTTTTCGGCATTCAAGTCCGGAGCGACGGCGAGCTTGGTGAACTCGCATACGCGCGCGCCTGCCTGCCGGTATTGCGCGATCTCTTCCTTGTAAAGGCGTTCCGCCTGCAGACTGGCCGGCGAATCCAATCCGACGCTGATGGTTCCGACCGTGCGCTCGTCGCTGACTGCTTCGAGTGTGATCTGGTGGTGAGGCGCCGGCGAAGTCGCGGCAGGCGAGTCAGACTTGTAGCCACGCCAGGCGTACATGCGGTCCAACAGTTCGCCGACCGGGACGTAATTTTCGGCCAGTCGGATCCGATAACTCGGCGCTTCGACCAGGACCTGTGCTTCAGCGTCATCCGCTACCTCAGCCTCTGATAGACGGTCCATGACCCCCCCGAAGAAAAAAGTAAGTTGAGTTTGGATCAGCAGCGCAGCCGTCGCAATCAGAAAATTCCTTAGGCGGCCGCGAGCGGCGTTTGACTATGGTGGTTAAGTAGCTGAGCGCGATCATTCCGAGAACTGGACCCTCCCGAGTCTTGCGGGTGAATTCCGCAGCATGATACCCGCATACGCCGCGCGCTGGAATACTATTGTCAAGGTCACCAGCATTAAAGTCGATTCGCACCCTAAGGCGCGCGCCGTTTCAGTGGACGTTCAGTCCGGCCGCTTGGGTCACCTTCGCGTACTTTTCGATCTCGCGCGCGACGTGCGCGTCGAGTTCCTTCGGTGTGGTGCCGAGCGGCACCAACCCTTCGTTGCTGAGTCGCTTGCGCAGCTCCGGATGTTTCGCGCTCTCCACAATCTCGCGATAAAGCCGATTTAATATGTCAGAGGGCATCTTTGCCGGGCCGAGCAGCGCCTGCCAGCTCGAGCTTTCGTATCCGGGTACCCCGGATTCGGCGACGGTCGGGATGTCGGGCAGCGCCGGCGAGCGGTCGCGTGAGGTGACGGCAATTGCCCGCAACCTGCCGCCGCGAACCAGCGGCAGCGAGCTCGCCATGCTGCCGAAGCTGAAGTCGGCTTCGCCGCTGATGACTGCGGTCATCGCCGCCGGGGCGCCCTTGTACGGCACGTGCAGCATCTCGATTCCGGCCATCAGCCTGAAAAGCTCGCCGGTCAGATGCGTTGCACCCGCGGTACCGGACGAGGCGTAATTAAGCTTGCCCGGTTGGGCGCGCGCGGCGGCGATGATATCTCCCACGGTGCGCGCCGGATGGCTTTGGCTCACGACCAGGATGTTGTAACCGGCGGCGAGCAGCGAGATCGGTGTCATGTCGCGGCGAGTGTCGTACGGCAGCCTGGCGACGAAGCTGGGATTGATGGCATGAGAAGTCGGCGCCAGCAGCAGCGTATAGCCGTCAGGTTGGGCGCGCACCACGAGCTCGGTTCCAATAACACCTGCGCCTCCGGGCCGGTTATCGATAACGATCTGTTGCGCGAGCTGTTCGGTGAGCCGCTGCGCATACGCGCGCGCAACCAGATCGGCGCTGCCGCCGGCGGTCTGCGCGACGATCAACCGGATCGGCTTCGAGGGATAAGGCTGCGCGAACACGCCGCCGGCTGCGAGCGCGCCCGCGATTAAAGCAACCCGAATACGAGACGACGGTTTCATACTAATGCGTGAACCCTTTCGATTACTTCAGCCATTGCCGTATAGCATGTCTTGAAAAGCGCACGCTGGCAAACTAGGAATCTTCGCCGTGGATGTAATGGCGCTGCTACTATGTACTGGTTGAATTATGGAGCAATGCATGGATAAGTTTTGGAAAGTAAAAGTGCGGCGGCGGGCTGCGCCGATTATTGCGCTGACAGTGCTGATCGCGGGCGCGATTGCGGCACCGAACGCGTGGGCGCAGGCTTATCCGGTCAAGCCGCTGCGATTGGTCGTCGCGTTTCCGGCGGGCGGCGGCATCGATACCGTGACACGCATCATCGCGCCCAAGCTCACCGAGGCGCTCGGCCAGCAGATGATCATTGACAATCGGGTCGGCGCGAGCGGCAACATCGGCGCGGATTACGTTGCCAAGAGCGCGCCCGACGGATATACCGTGCTGATGGCGTACGCAAACCACGCGAGCAACGCTGCGCTGTTCGACAAGCTGCCGTTTGATACCGTCAAGGATTTCGCACCGGTATCGATGATCGGCGGGGTGCCGCACATTATCCTGGTCAACCCTTCTCTGCCGGTTAGAACCGTGCCGGAGCTTATCCGGCTCGCCAGGGCGCGGCCGGGAGAAATCAACTACTCGTCTCCGGGCAACGGCACGCCGCTGCATCTGGCGGCCGAGCTGCTCAACGTGAACGCCGGAATCAAACTGACGCACGTGCCATACAAGGGCGCACAGCCTGCGATGGTTTCGCTGATGAGCGGCGAGACTCAGTTGACCATCACCACCATGGTCGTCGCGACTCCGCTCGTCAAGGCAGGCCGCCTGCGCGCCGTCGCGGTGGCAAGCGCGAAGCGCGTCGCGACGTTCCCGGAGCTGCCGACGGTGGCCGAATCGGGCGTGCGCGGCACCGAGTCGAACTCGTGGTATGGAATGCTCGTGCCGGCGGGTACACCGCGCGCAATTGTCGAGCGCTTGCACGCGGCAATGGTCAAATCGCTGGCTGCGCCTGACATCAGGGAGAGTTTCGCCGCGCAGAGCGTGGAAATCTCGGGCAATACGCCCGAAGAGTTCGACGCAGTCATCCGTGCCGATATCGCCAAATGGTCGAAAGTGGTGAAAGCGAGCGGCGCGCGCGCCGACTGATCGCAATATATTCGCGGCCTGATATGCATCGAAGCCACGGCGAGTAAAATTGAGTTAGACTTATCCGTGCGCGCTACTGGTCTCTAAGGAGAGTTAAAAATGGAAATCGCCTCTGACAAATACATGTACTTCACCCAGCCGGGATGAAGTAGCTGCCTCCGAACGAAAGAGTTTCTTTCGAAAAACGGTGTTGACATGGTCGTGATCGACATTCTCAACGATGCCGGCGGCCGCGAACTTCTGCTCAGCAAGTACGGGCTGCGCAAAGTACCCGTCCTCGCGAAGGGAGACCAATACGCATTCGGTCAGATGCTCGATCCGTTTGCGAAGTTTGCCGGTCTGCCCATGCCCGGTGCTGACAGGCTGTCGCCCGAGCAGCTCTACAAGAAGTACGAAATGGTGTTTGCCGCGGGGCAGCGTTACACGCGCCAATTTCCCACCGAACGCCTGCGCGAGCGCGTCATCCCGCATCGGGAACGCGTGATCAGGACGCTGTGTTACCACGTGTTTCGGATCGGCGAATCCTTTCTGGAAACGTGGAATGGCGCGGAATATTCGGCGAAGATCGCTGACAATGAACCTCCCGAGTCGATGCAGACCGGCGACGATATCGCGCGTTATGGCGCGAGCGTCTGGAAGCGATACGAAGCATGGTGGACTGGACTTGAAGACCGTACCCTTTCGCGCATGCTCAAGACCTATTACGGCGATACGATTGCTCACAGGGTATTCGAGCGCGTCACGTGGCATTCCGCTCAGCACTGCAGACAACTGGCTGCGGTGCTGGACCGCATGGGGATCCAGGCCGACGGGGCGCTCACACCTGCGGATCTTGCCGGGCTTCCGCTGCCGGAACGGCTGTGGGAATGATGCGCTAACGACTGAATTACACTCGTAGAGCTCGTGCACGTCCACTCTCCAACCCGTGAGCGGCAGCGGCGCGCGAACAATTTCCGGAAAGTGCGCAAGTCCTTGAACTCACATTTCGCGGCGGTCGCGGCTGCGCGGCATTCGCTTTACCCGCCGATATGCTGTGGTACGATAATGTCGGCAATCGAAAAATACCGCGGAGACTGATACCGCATGGCACGTGTGGAAGAGCTTTCGATCGAAGCGATCCGCAGCCGCTATCTCGACAAAGGGGAGCCGGTTTCGGCGCAGATTCTCACGCGGCTGCAGCGTGATTCGCGCCAAGGGGTGCGCAGTCTGTATGCGATGCTGAAGAAACGCTATGAACGCCAGCGCGACGAGCGCGTGCGCCTGGATGCCATGCGTCACTTCGAGCGGCTGCTGTGGAAATCCGGCGTGTGCGACATCGCGGGCGTTGATGAAGTGGGCGTAGGGCCGCTCGCCGGGCCGGTGGTGGCCGCGGCCGTCATGTTTGCACCTGATACGGAGATCGAAGGCGTCGACGACTCGAAGCGGCTCGCACCCGAAACGCGCGCATTGCTTGCCGAGGAGATCCGCGCGAAGGCGACGGGCATCGGCCTGGGGGTCGCCTCGGTCGAGGAGATCGACCGCCTCAACATCTATCATGCAGCGCTGCTCGCGATGCGGCGCGCGGTCGAAGCGCTGCCGCGGCGCCCTCAGCATGTGCTCGTCGACGCACGCACGGTTCCCGGCATCGACGTTCCACAGAACCCTTTCAACAAGGGCGACGGCATCAACTTCAGCATCGCGGCGGCCTCGATCGTCGCGAAGACCGCGCGCGATGCAATGATGGAGGCGCTCGACCGCGACTACCCCGGATACGGCTTCGCTTCACACAAGGGATACGGCACCTCCGAGCATCGCGAGGCGCTGTTGCGCCTGGGCCCTTCAGCCGTTCACCGCATGTCCTTTCCGGTGATGCACGAGCTGCGCGGCGAATACTCCGCGCTCTTCTACGTGCTCAAGAATCAGCTCGAGCTCGCGCGCACGCGCGCGGCGTTGAACGAGCTCGAGGCCGCGCTGCGCGCGCAGGCCGAAGCGCTCGCCGAGCAGGAATGCAAGAAACTGCGGCTGCTCGTGGCGCGGCGCTGGAAAATGATCGGCTAACAGACAGACCTCGCGACGAGTCGCCGCGTGTTTGTCGGAACCCAAAGCCGTCAGTCCTATTAGTATTCAACTTTGATTCTGACGATTTTGAGATTCGCTATCGGTTGCGCACTCGGATGCGCGTCGATTGCGATCGAGGCGCAGACCTACCCTGCACGCCCTCTGCGTATCGTCGTCGGATTTCCGCCGGGCGGAGGCATCGACCTGGTCGCGCGCATTCTTGCACCCAAGCTCACGGAGAGTCTTGGGCAGCAAGTCATCATTGACAACCGGGCCGGGGCCAATGGCCTGATCGCCACCGAGATCGCAGCCAAAGCCGTCCCTGACGGACATACGCTCTTCTTCGGAACCACCGGCAACCTGAGCGTGAATCCGCTCTTGTACCCGGACTCGAATCTCAATATCGATCGCGCGTTCGCGCCGGTGACGCTGGTGTCGTCGGTACCGTTTCTGCTGTATCTGCACCCGGCACTGGCGCCGAGGACAGTGGCCGAGTTTGTCGAATTCGCCAAAGCGCGTCCCGGCAAGATTCACTATTTTTCTGGCGGCAACGGTGGTTTGCCGCATCTTGCGGGAGAGTTGCTTAACCTCGTTGCCGGATTGAAGACGGTACATGTTCCGTACAAAGGCAGCGCACCCGGCCTCAACAATCTGCTCGGAGGCGAGGTACAGTTCGGTTTCGGCGCGGTCGCGATTGGCCTGCCCCATGTCAAAGCGGGTCGTCTGCGTGCCCTTGCCACCACGGGCCCGAAGCGCATCGCGTTTCTGCCTGAGGTCGCCGCCATGAATGAAACGCTGCCCGGATTCGAGGTCGTCAACTGGTATGGCGCGGTGGTGCCCGCCGGCACGCCGCGTCAGATCATCGCGCGCCTGAACGCAGAGCTGATCAAAGCGATGAGCCTACCGGAGATTGCCGAGAAGCTGATCGCCCAGGGTACGGACCCGACGGGAACGAGCCCTGAGGCATTTGGTTCTTTCATGAAAGACGAAACCAGGAAGTGGGCGCTGGTCATTAAGTCTGCCGCCATCCGCGCAGATTGATCGTTCATATCGTCCGACTTTCACCGCGTTCCCTGGGCGCGCGAGCAACAATCCGCGTGGACCCCACTTCCGAACCTCAATATCGAGGCCGGTGCAGTGTCGCAATCTCGCGCGTGAACAGGCGCTGCCCGCGCTTGAAACCCATCACAGGCTGAGCCACGGTCGCGATGACCTCGGCCGGCGTTTTTGCATTCCACACGACGAGGTCGGCTGGATTGCCGACCGCGATGCCGTAATCTTTCCGGCGCAGAATCCGTGCCGGGCGATCGGTCAGCATGGCGAAGCAGTCGGTGAGATCGCCCGGCGTGCCGCGCTGCAAGACGTTGGCGTACATGTTCGCGATCCGCACCAGCGAGCAGTCGCCGAACGGCGTAAACGGATTCATCACGTTGTTGGTCGAGATCGAGCAGTTCGCTCCCTGGGCGATCAACGCATTGGCGTCCGCGACGCCGCGGATGACGCTGTGCTCCATGTGACGCCCGTTGTTGAACAAGTCGGTTGCCGGAAGTACCGTCACTGCGACGCCGGAGTCGGCAAGCCGGCGGCCCAGCGACTCGAGCTGCGCCTGCGGCAGGCAGGAATATTTCGAGCCGTGGCCGATTGCCACGCGCCCGCCCCAGCCGATGCGGTCGGCGAGATCGCAGACGAGAAAGATATCGAGATCGTCGATCGTATAGCCGCCATCCAGATGAACGTCGACGTCGACATCGAATTCCTTGGCGAGCGCGAAGATGCGCTCGATCTGGGCAGGGCGATCGGTATCGTACCGCGGTGCGCCGCCGACGACTGGCGTTCCGCGTTTCAGCGCTGCCACCACGTTCGCCTCGCCACCCTCGCTGTTGGTCCAGCCTTCCTGCAGGAACACGCAAAGCTGCAGGTCGATGGCCCAGGCGTAATCTTTGGCCAGGCGCTCGATCGCCTTGTAGCCGCGCAGGCCGACGTTGGGATCGACCTCGACCTGGGTCCGCATGTGGGTGACGCCATTGAGCAGGCACTGCTCGAGCGTCGCGCGGGCGCGCGCGTAGACGTCCTCTTCAGTGAAAGTATGCTTGATTGCAGCGGTCCGACGCATGTGGTCGCCCGTGCGCCGGTCCTTGGGCGGCTCGCAGCGGTCGACGATCAGCGCTTTGTCGAGGTGAAAATGACTCTCCACCAGCCCCGGCGATACGAAGCGCCCGCACGCGTCGACTCGCTCGCCGTCGCCGGAGATGTCGGGCCCGATCGCGGCGATACGTCCATCAACGATCGCGATATCAACGTTTGCGCTCGCCGCAGCGCCATCCGCCAGCCGCGCATTGCCCAGAATAAGATCGAATGCCACGGTGGCGCCCTCCTACGCTAATTTTTCACGCGCTGCAGCTGTAGCCGCGAGCAGCCGGTAACGCCATGAGACCCGTTCGGCATCATCCGCTGCTCTGGCAGCCATGAGCATCAACCTATCAGCGCCGGACACCGCTCTGCGTTTTTGCGCGCGACACACGATACCTCATGATTCGAGGTTGATCAAATGCGATGGGGCCTGATTCGGGCGCGGACATTAACTGTCTTCGCGGTACAATGCGCGCGATAGACAAACACCGTGGAAAGACACCCAGCATGGCAGTAAAGAAATACGATGAAAGCTCGGTCAAGAAGCTGCGCGGCATCGAGCCCGTGCAGCGGCTTCCGGGAATGTATACGCGCACGAGCGACCCGACGCACATCATTCAGGAAGCGATCGATAACGCAGCCGACGAATCGTTCGGCGGACACGCAGACCGCATCGATGTGACGCTGCACCGCGACGGGTCGGTGACGGTCACCGATAACGGTCGCGGCATTCCGGTCGGTCCGCATCCGGTGGAAAAAATACCGACCGTGCAACTGGTTTTGACCGAACTGCATGCGGGTGCCAAGTTTTCCAAGACCGAAGCGGATTCGGCGTATAAATTTTCCGGCGGTCTGCACGGCGTCGGCGTGTCGGTCACCAATGCGCTTTCCGAACGGCTTGAAGTCGAAGTGAAGCGCGAGGGCGCCCTGTATCGCATCGTGTTTGCGAACGGCGCGGTCGCCGAGAAGCTGAAACGGCTGCGCAACTGCCCAGCGCGGGACACCGGAACGTCGCTTCGGATCTGGCCCAACAAGAAGTATTTCGATTCGCCGAAAGTCTCGCTTCCCGATCTGGAGCGCATCGTGCGCTCCAAGGCCGTGCTGCTGCCCGGCGTGAAGGTCACGCTCAACATCGAGGGAGCGAAGGAGACGACGACGCATAGCTGGAGCTACCCGGAAGGCATGAAAGGATATCTCGCCGAATTGCTCGCCGATGCGCAGCCCGTCGCGGCTATTTTCGACGGCGAGAATTACATCAAGGAGGCGAATGGGTACGCAGTCGGCGAAGGCGCAGGCTGGGCAGTCGCGTTTGTCGAAGAGATCAAGGGCTACGGCGAATCGTACGCGAATCTGATCCCGACTCCGGCGGGCGGCACGCACGAGGCGGGATTGCGCGACGGACTGTTCGATGCCGTCAAAGCATTCGCCGAACATCACAACATGATGCCGCGCGGCGTCAAGCTGATGGCGGACGATGTCTGGTCGCGCACGGTCTATTTCCTCTCGGCGAAAGTGCTCGAACCGCAGTTCCATGGCCAGACGAAGGAAAAGATCTCCAATCGCGACGCGTTCAAGCTCGTTTCGACGATGGTGCGCGATCCGTTCGAGCTGTGGTTGAACAGCCATGTCGACTGGGGCCGCAAAATCGCCGAACTCGTCATACGCCAGGCGGTCGAGCGCTCGCGTTCGGTGGAGAAGATCGAGCGCAAGAAGTCATCGGGCGTCGTTATCCTGCCCGAGAAACTCACCGACTGCGAAATAACCGATTGCGCAGAGAACGAGCTTTCCTGGTCGAGGGCGATTCTGCGGGCGGCTCAGCCAAGCAGGCGCGCGACAAACGCTTTCAGGCGATCTACAAGATGCGCGGCAAGGCGTTGAACTCATGGGAAGTGAAACGCGAGCTGCTCTTCTCAAACGCCGAGATCCACGATATCGCGGTTGCGATCGGCGTGGATCCGCACGGAACGGAGACGGATCCCGATCTGTCGGGGTTGCGCTACGGCAAGATCGCATCGATGACCGACGCGGATGTCGACGGCGCGC
>Ga0070681_10004399_pt1 | contig 13422 bp, 10 predicted proteins | sample KBSC83BmetaG_FD_65650 | JGI IMG/M metagenome (GOLD analysis project Ga0070681, IMG submission 65650) | Corn rhizosphere microbial communities from Kellogg Biological Station, Michigan, USA - KBS C8-3B metaG | ecosystem: Host-associated > Plants > Roots > Rhizosphere | place: USA: Michigan... | reverse complement strand
TATCGCTGTCGAAAGCGATAGCTGTCAGTTCAAAAGTGGCTAGTGGGGAAGTTCGGAGTGTTTGTTCCCGCACCCCGCACCCCGCACCCCGCACCCCTCGTCCCGCGTCCCGCGCCCCGCGCCCCGCGCCCCGCGCCCCGCGCCCCGCGTCAGAACTCGACCTGTGCTCCGAGCTCGACGACGCGATTCGGTGGAATGCCGAAGAACTCGGTGGCCGAGCGGGCATTGCGGGTCATCACCACGAAGAGCCGCTTCCGCCAGCGCGCCAGACGCATCGGGCGCGGCGCGCCTTCCGCTGGGGCGGGCGCGCGGCGTACGCCCGGGCGAGGCGACAGCTCTTTTCCACGCCGCTCGCGATCGGCGATGATGATCTGCTCGCGGCCCAGGTAGAACGTCGTGTCGAGTGCGCGCGCGCGGAGTCCCTGCGCCTTCGCGATCGTCAACACCTCCGGCACGTCCGGCGCCTCCATGAAGCCATACCGGGCCGTCACGCGATAGAAACCCTGCTCGAGGCGCTCCACGCTCACGCGCTCGTCCTCCGGCACCTCCGGCACTTCCTCCGACAGGATCGACATCAGCACGACTTGCTCATGCAGCACCTTGTTGTGCTTGAGGTGATGCAGGAGCACCACCGGCACTCCCTCCGCGGAGGACGTCATGAACACCGCCGTACCCGCGACCCGAGGTGGCTTTCGCCGCTCGATGTCGTCGAGGAAGAGACTCAAGGGCAGCGAGCCGGCGTGCAGAATCTCGTTCAGCATCATCCGCCCTTTCTTCCAGGTGCTCATGAGCGTGAACACCGCAACGGCAATCGCGACAGGGACCCAGCCGCCGTGCTCGAACTTGATCGCGTTCGCGCCGAGCAAGGAGAGGTCGACGAAGAGGAACGCGACAGTGAGCGTCCCGATGTGCAGCAGCGACCAGTTCCACCGCGATCGCGCGACGACGTAGAAGAGCAGTGAGGTGATCGCCATCGTACCCGTGACCGCGATGCCGTACGCGGCGCCGAGCGCGGTGGAGTTGCGGAAGGCAACGACGAGGAGCAGACAGCCCACCATCAACGCATTGTTGATCTCCGGGATGTAGATCTGCCCCGCCTCGGAGTGCGAGGTGTGTACGATCGTCACCCGCGGCGAGTAGCCGAGCTGCACGCTCTGCTGCGTCAGCGAGAACGCGCCAGAGATCAGCGCCTGCGACGCGATCACCGCGGCCATCGTCGCGATCACGACCAGCGGCCAGAGCACTGCGCTCGGCGCGAGCAGAAAGAATGGATTCGACGCCGCCGACGGATCGCGCAGGACGAGTGCCCCCTGGCCGAAGTAGTTCAGGAGGAGTGCCGGAAAGACCAGACCAAACCACGCGAGGCGAATCGGCCGCTTGCCGAAGTGGCCCATGTCCGCGTACAGCGCTTCTGCGCCCGTGACGGCGAGAACGATCGCCCCCAGAACGAGGAAGCCAATCTTGCCGTTCGTGATGAAGAACTGCAGTCCGTACCACGGATTCAGTGCGAACAGAACGCGCGGCTCGCGGGCGATCTCGGCGGTGCCAAGGACGGCGATGGAAACGAACCAGAGCGCCATCAGGGGTCCGAAGGTGCGTCCGATGCGGGCGGTGCCAAAACGCTGAAAGACGAAGAGCGCGAGAAGCACGGCGAGCGCGAGCACCACCGTGATCGACTCAGACAGGTGCGGGTGCACAACCTGGATGCCCTCGACCGCGCCGAGCACGGAAATCGCCGGCGTGATCATCCCGTCGCCGTAGAGGAGCGCTGCGCCGAAGAGACCTAACGAGATGAGGACGATGCGCCGGCGGCGATCGACCGACCGGCGCTCCTGCTGCAACAGCAGAGCGAGCAGCGCGAGGATTCCGCCTTCGCCGCGGTTGTCCGCCCGCATGATGAAGACGATGTACTTGATGCTCACCACGAAGATGAGCAGCCACACGATCAGCGACAGCACACCGTAGACGTTCAGCTGCGACGCCTCGAGCCCGTACTCCGGGTCGAAGCACTGGCGGAGGGCGTAGAGCGGGCTCGTTCCAATGTCGCCGAAGACGATGCCGAGGGCGATAAGAGAGAGCCCGGCGAGCCGACGGCCGGTTGGCTTGGCATCTGGCCCCGGCCGATGAGGACGTCGAGCCGCGGCGAAGAATCCGCTGCCGCCTGGCGGGGGCTCTTTGGGTGTCACCGGGGGTGAAGCCTCCTGCCCTGTCTGGGCTGGGGCCTCAGTGGCAGCGTGAGCGCTACCATTTCGAAGGGGTTCTGCAGTCATCGAGTATGGCGGGCCATCCCGCCGAGTCCCGTCGCAATCCGACTGGAGCTTGAAGTGATCTCCAGAAGAGTGCAACGCAAAAATGGGTCACGCACGAGTGGCGTGACCCAAGACCCAATCTAGCGGAGTGGTGAGGCCGGTAAAGCCGCTTCTGTCCCTTACGGTTGCGGCGGTTCGCCCCCCGTTCCGGGCGCGCCCGACCCACTCGAGGGTTTTGCGGCGCCCGCGCCCTCCTGAGTCAGGCCTTCGATCTCGGTAGCAGCCCGCTTCAGGATTTCGCTGATCCGCGCGATGCGCTCACGATCGTTCGGGGAGCGGGAAGCGACGTAGAAGGTCGCCCGGCCAAGGTTGCCGAACGCGCGTTTGAGGTCGGACATCGGCGCGTCGAAGAACCCTTCGACGAATTTGGCGATGCGCTCGAAGATGTCATCGACCGTCGCACTATGCTCCTCGAGATGCTTTCGTCCCTCGTCGGTGATCTCGTAGATCTTCCGACCCCCCTCCTCCGGCATGGCGCGCGCGTAGCCGAGGTCCTCGAGCATCGTGAGGGTGGGGTAGACGGTGCCGGGGCTTGGCGCGTAGGCGCCGCCGAACCGGTCCTCGAGCTCCTTGATGATCTCGTAGCCGTGTCGCGGCTTCTCGGCCAACAGGCGCAGGATCACGTACTTGAGGTCGCCTTGCTCGAAGACGCGGCCAGCCCGCGCCTTCCAACCTCGACCGCGTGGCCCGCCCCCAGGTCCCCAGAACTCGTTCATGAACCCCTCGAATCCCCAGCGCCCGCGCTGATGCCCAGCCCCAGACCGCCCGCACCGCCGTCCGAGCTCATCGAGATCGAAATACGCGCCGAACATAGAAATTCTCCTTGCGATATACCGTAGATATATCTTGATCGGCATTACGATATATCAGGAGATATATCGGCGCAAGGCAGGCTGCCAAGGATGCGTGAACAGATGAGGCACATGCCTTGCCCCCTCGCCCGCAGCGGGCTGCAACGGGATGTCGCTTCTGGGTGGAGGCGCGGGCAGCCCCAGCATCATGGAGAGGACTACGATGGGTGACGATCTCACCAGAGACGGACTGAAGAATCAGGGCGAAGGGCTCCTCGACGAGGCAAAGGGCCGTCTTCGCAACACGGTCGGCGGGCTGACCGGCGATACGAGCGAGCAGCTCAAGGGCAAGGCCGAGGAGCTGAAGGGCAAGGCTCAGCGCAAGATCGGCGAGAAGCAGGTAGACGCTGACAACTGATCACTGCAGTCGATAGCTAGAAGTCCATAGCTATGGACCGATAGCTATGGACTTCAGCTAGCGAGTGGCGACGAAGGGTCCCGAGATCCGCGGTCCCCTGCTGTCGCTCAGCTTTTTTCGCAGTCGCTTGGCGGTGTACATCGTCGTGTCAGCGCGAGTGAGCAGATCCTCGGGAGTCATCTGACCGTGCTCGTCCGGCTGAGCGAGCCCGACGCTCACTGAGAGCGGCAGGTCCTTTCGCGTTGCCAGGGCGACGAGCGGCTCGCGCCACCGCGCCGTCCAGCTTTCCGGCGCAGCGTCGGCAGGGGCTGTCGCGAGGACGGCGAACTCGTCGCCTCCGACGCGGGCGACAATATCAGTCGCCCGAAATGCCTGGCGGAGCACCGACGCGAGCTCCATCAGCGCGCGGTCCCCGGCCCAGTGGCCGAACGTGTCGTTGATGATCTTCAGCTCGTCGACGTCGAAGAAGATCTGCCAGATCGTTTTTGGCTCGGCCACCTTGAGCAGGGTCGCGGCACGGGTGACGTAGCCGCGCCGATTGTACAAGCCCGTGAGCTCGTCGGTGAACGCGGCGGCGCGCAGCGATGACGTCAAGCGATGCCGCTCGGCGGCGACGAGCAGCACGCGCAGCAACCCGGGCGTATCGAGCTGCGTCGCGGTGACGCAGTCCTCGGCGCCGAGTCGAATCGCGCTGAGGAAGAGTGCTTCCTCGAACCAGGGTACGACGACGACCGTCGCCGCCTCCGGAACAGCGCGGCGCGCGGCCATCATCGCCATTCCCAGCTCGACCGCGGCGCCTAACGCGATGACGATGACGTCCGGCGCCGACCAGGTCGCGCGCGCCATCTCGCCCGACGTCTCGTCAGGCGCGATCGCCGGCACGAGCTCCACGGCTCGCACGTCTCGCAGGAGCACGCGAAGCTCGTTGGCGACACCATCCGATCCGTGATCGACGATGGCGATGCGCAAGCGAACAGGCGGCGTGTTGGATGCAATCATGCGGCGAAGGGAGACACGATCGGCTTCGAGCCGGACTGTGGCGTCGCAGGAGCCGTCGGCGGAAATGCGAGCGGAGCTGGCAACGATTGCACGATGCGCGCGAACCGATCCAGGATATCCGGGTCGAAGACGCGACCTCGATCGGCGCGCATCGCTTCGAGCGCCTGCTCCGCTGAGTACGCAGCGCGATAGGGGCGGTGCGTCGTTAGGGCGTCATACACGTCGGCGACGCAGAGGATCCTGGCGCTGATCGGAATGGCCTGCTCGGACAATCCGTCCGGGTACCCGGCGCCGTCCCAGCGTTCGTGGTGGTGGCGGATCATCGGCAGCACGTCCCACGGAAACTCGACGTCCTTGAGCAGATCGGCGCCGGCGGACGCGTGGCGCTCGATGATCGCGCGCTCGTCCGGCGTGAGCGGCGCCGCCTTGTTCAGGATGTCCGATGGAACGACGATCTTGCCGACGTCGTGGAGCATCGCGCCAATGCGCATCCAGAAGAGCGTCTGGGCGTCGAAGCCGAGCTCCTTGCCCATGGCACAGGTGTAGTCGGCGACGCGCTCGCAGTGGCCGAGCGTGTAGCGGTCCTTCGACTCGATCGACTGGCCCCACTGCCTAACGACGTCCAGGAAGCGCCGCTCGAGACGGTCGATGCGGCGCCGCACGTCGGCGATGTCGCGCTGGACGCGCAGGGTCGTGAAGAGCCGGTGGGACGCGTTGAGCGATTGCAGCGCGTCGCGGTTGCGCCGGAGCGTCGTGAAGAGCTCCGCCTGCTCGCGGGCGCTCTCGGCGGCGAGGAGGAGATCCTCGCGCCGCAGCGCGCTCTCGAATGCCACGCGAAGATATTCCTCGGCCTCTTCGGTTCGGCCGAGCTCACGCGCGATGACACCGCAGTGCTTGTACACCTCGCTCAAGACGCGGATGTCGTTGAGCGGCCGTGCCTCCTGGAGCACGCGCTCGCAGACGACCTGCGCGTCGACGTAATCGCCGCGGGCGATGCGCATCGCCGCGCGATTGACCTCGACCATGAGGGCGGTGCTGGCGTCGCTGCAGGACTCGCAGAGCGCGAGTGCCTCGCGATAGGTGCTCTCGGCGTCGTCCCACCGCGTGAGATCGGCATACGCGAGCCCGATGTCGTTGAGCAAATTCGCGACGTAGTGATCGAGGCCGAGCGCTCGATAGCCGGCGAGGCTCGTCCGATAGTGCCGCAGAGCGCGCGGGACGTCGCCGCGCATGCTCGCGATGACACCGAGGTTCTGCTCGACCATCGCGACCAATCGGGCGTCGCCGGCGAGCTGCGCCATCGTTCCCGCCTCGAGGTAGAGCGCTTCGGCCTCATCCAGCTGACCGCGCTGCCAGTGGCTGATGGCGATGATGTTCTTCGCGTTCGCGACGGCGGCCGAATCTCCGCGGAGCTCGGCCACGGCGAGCGCCGCGGTCACGCAATCGAGACCGGCCTCGAGGTCGCCGTCGTCGAGATACAGACGGCCGATGCGCCGCAGGATCATCGACGCCTCTTCAGCGTCGGTGTCCGAACGCAGGAGGTAGAGGGCGCTCTCGTACCGTCGGCGCGCGAGCTCGCGCTGGCCCGCGCGCTCGGCGCGATGGGCCTCGTCGAGGAGCGTGCCGACCGCGGTCGCGTGGCGTCCGCGCGCGGCTCGTCGCGGGGCGCTCGTCGGACGCATCAGTTAAAGTCCCAGAACGAATGACCGTGGCTTTGCGACGTGGTATCGCTGATCGCCGACGCGACCGTGTAGCCCGAGAAATGTCGGACGAAGAGGATCGCGTTGTGCGCACGGAGATCGATCTGAACGGGGAGGATCTCGATGACACGCGCGTCGCCACTCGCCGAGTCCGTGACGAGGGTATCCTCCGCGAAGTAGCCGGCGAAGAGTCGCGGAATCGGCTGCGACGCACCATTGAGGAGAAGGCCGTGGAGCGACTGCGTGAGCTGGATGGGCTGCGCGAACTGCAGCCCGTGCGGCTCGAAGCGATAGGCGAGCGGCGCGCCGCGCAGCGCAAAGACCGTGATGTGCGTCAGTCCGGCGACCGCGCCGGCCGGCACGGTGATCGTGAGCCCCGTCGACGAGTTGCGGACGCTCGTACCACGTGCGTCGACGTCGAAGCTCCAGCTCACCTCCTGCGCGATGGGGAGCTGGCGACGGACCGGATGAACGAGCGCGCCACTGGGACTCTCGACGACGCCTAACGGCGGCGCGCCCGGCACCGGTGGTGAGATGAGCAGCGCCTGCTCGCCGCCGCATGCGATGACGATCGCGGCGGCGGTGATGATCGCAATATGTGAGAGTTGCAGGCGCTTCGACTTCATCTGATCTCCGGCGATCGAAGTAGCGGCCCGTCGGTGCGTCGAGCCAACGCATCAAGCGAACACAACAGGAGATAACCTTTGGTACCGATCACCGGCCGTGACTCGGGTCACGGCAGATGAGAAGTAACAAAAGCTCTCAATTCGCTGTTAAAATGCTCGTCAGGCGGCGGCCTGTTTGACCTCGGGCCGGCTGCCCGCGGCAACCACGAATCCGTGAAACGTCGGTACGAGTCGCTCGAAGATCGGGAAGAGTGACGGATCGAATGCGCCAGCCATGTCCACGCGCATCATCCGCAGCGCTTCTTCCGGCGAGAACGCCGGCCGATAGGGGCGATCGGTCGTGAGCGCGTCGAAGACGTCGGCGAGCGCGAGGACGCGCGCATGGAGCGGAATCTCCTCACCCGTTAGGCGGTCTGGATATCCCTTGCCGTCCCACCGCTCGTGGTGACTGCGCACCATCGGCAGCACATCCCAGGGGAACTCCACGTCCTTGAGCAGCTCGACGCCGGCCACGGGGTGGCTCTCCATCAGCGCGCGCTCCTCTGGAGTCAGCTTGCCAGGCTTGTTGAGCACTTCGGTCGGCACGTTGATCTTGCCGACGTCGTGGAGCAGCGCTCCGATGCGGAACCAGAAGAGCGCGCCCTCGTTCGAGTCTACGGCGCGGAAGATCGCACAGGCGTAGTCGGCGACACGCTCGCAATGACCCAGCGTGTAGGGATCCTTCGATTCGATCGATCGCGCCCAGGCACTGACGATGTCATAGAAGCGCTGCTCGAGTCCGCGCATCCGCCGCGCGACGTCGGCAATGTCGCGCTGCGCGCGCAGCTGGCCGAACAGGCGGTGCGAGGTGTTCAGCGCCTGCAGCGTTTCGCGCTCACGCCGCATCGTCGAGAAGAGCTCGGCCTGCTCACGGGCGACCTCGGCGGCGAGGAGGAGATCTTCGCGCGTTGTCGCCGACGAGAATGCATCCCGCAGGAAGCCCTCGGCGAGATCGAACGACCCCGAGTTGCGGGCGACAACGCCGAGATTCTTCTGCGTCTCGGAGATCGCGCGGAGATCGTTCAACGGCTGGGCGCGGCGCAGAACACGCTCGCAGATGACTTTCGCATCCGGTAAACGACCGCGGGCGATCAACGTCTCGGCGCGGTTCACCTCGATCATGAGGCTCGTGCGCACGTCACCGCAGGCCGCGCACATCGCGAGCGCTTCGAGATAAGTGCGCTCGGCGTCCTGCCACTGCCCGAGCCGCGCGTGCGCCATCCCCATGTTGTTGAGGACATTGCCCAGCTGATCGTCGAGACCCAACTCGCGGTAGCCAGCGAGGCTCGTCTCGTAATGCGAGATCGCGGCCGGGAGGTCGCCCCTGGTGTTGGCGATGTTGCCGAGGTTCTGCTCCACCATCGCGAGCAGCTTCACGTCCCCGACGGCTTTCGCCTCGTGTCCAGCCTCGCTGTAAAGACGCTGAGCGTCGTCGAGCCGGCCGCGCAGCCAGTAGCCGATGGCGAGCGCATTCTTCGATCGCGCGAGTGCGGAGCGGTCGCCCGCGAGCTCGGCGATCGCGGTCGCTGCCGCGAGGCAGTCCTCACCAGCGGAGAAATCGCCGTCCTCGAAATACAGGTTGCCGATGTTGCGCAGGATCGCCCCCGCCTCGTTCGCCTGCGACGGTGAGCGCAGGAGATAGAGCGCGCTCTCGAATCGCCGGCGAGCGAGCTCGCGGTGGCCCGACGCGGCGGCTACACGTGCCTCGTCCATCAACGCCTCCGCCAGGCCATCAGCTGATGGCCTGGCGGAAGTCGCGGTTCCAGGTGCGGAATCGCGCCCGTTCATGGTATCCTCGACAGGATGCGCCGCCGAGAGTTTAGAATCCTCCGAAGCCGCTGTTGTCGCACATCGCGACTGTGTATCCGGAGAAGTGACGGATCTGGAAGCTGAGCAGCCCACCGCCGGTAACCGTCGGCTCGAGCTCGTTCACCGTCGCAGTGCCGGTTTTGGGATCGTATTGCAGGGTCGGGGCAGAGTAGTACGCGCCCTTCGCGGTCTTGCTCGATCCCAGCAGCCCGCCGAGGAGCGAACCGAGGAGCGAATTGTCGGAGACGTCCTGCGTCACGACGACAGGCAGCGCGAACTGCAGCCCTTCCGGCGCGAACTGATAGTTGTAGACCTTGCCTGCCTTCACCGTGACAGTGATGCGGACGCTCTTCGAAAGCGCGCCCGGCGGAACGGCGATCGAGAGGCCGGCCTGACGATTGGCAGAAATGGCGCCGCCTGGGCCGGCGTCGAAGGACCAGACGACGTCCTGAGACAACGCGGTCGGCCGCTCGACGAGGGTGACGACGATGTTGAGCAGCTTGCTGACGGTACCAATCACGCCACCGAGCAAGCCACCGAGCAGGCTATTGGACTGCTGCGTCGGAACAGGGCTCGCCGACGGCGCGCTCGGCATGCGATCGGAGCATCCGACCGCGAGAGCGCTGAGCAACAGCGCGGCACTGGCCACTCCAAGAAGACGTTTCTTCATCGAAAATCTCCAGAATGCGCTGGGCCGATGCCCCGCGTGCCGCGTGAGACGCGACAGTTCTTTATCAGTGTGAGAAAGACGCGCAGCGCTTCGGACGCCGCTGGAGGCCGCCCTCGTTCCCGCGCGCGGAGTTGGAGATACCAGTTAGGCGGCAGGCAGACATGTGATTCATGTCACGCCGGCGCTGCGACACAGCACGCGGCTGTCGAGAAACGCGACAGATCGGTAAGAGTGGCCGCGTCGACCGGCCGTCGCGTCTGCCTAACGATGCGCGGCGCTGCCTAACGATCGGCAGCGCGCGAGTCGGGCGCTACTCGTAGCGGAGCGCGATGATGGGGTCGAGCGAGGCCGCGCGGCGCGCGGGCCAGACGCCGAAGAGCACCCCGACGAGCGCCGAGAACGCGAACGCGAGGCCGACCGCGGCCGGCGACACCTGTGTGTTCCATCCCGCCGTCCGGCTCATGACCGTCGCGCCCGTGGCGCCGAGGAGGATGCCGACGATTCCGCCGAGGCAGCAGAGCACGACCGCCTCGATGAGGAACTGCAGGAGAATGTTCCGGCGCGTCGCGCCCAGCGCCTTCCGGACGCCGATCTCACGCGTGCGCTCGGTGACCGAGACGAGCATGATGTTCATGATGCCGATGCCGCCCACCAGCAGACTGACGGCAGCGATTCCCGACAGCAAGAACGTAAAGACCTGGGTCGTCTCGCCGAGAGTATTGAGAAAATCAGCTTGGCTGCGGATCTGGAAATCGTCGGGACGACCCTGGCGGAGGCGATGCTCGCGGCGCAGCACGCGCTGGATGTCCGCCATCGCCTCGGGAATCTTGTCCTCGGTCTCGGCGAGCACGCTGATGGATCGCAGCCGATCGCTGCCGATGACACGGAAGCGGGCCGTATTGATCGGGATGAGAATCTGATCATCGGGATTGCCGAAGGGCGTGGCCTGCCCTTTGGACTCGAGGATGCCGACGACCGTGAACTGAATGCCGCGGATGCGAATATTCTCACCGAGGAGCGCGTCCGGCGTGTCGAGTCCCATGTTCGTCGCGACCGTGGGTCCGAGCACAGCGACACGCTGCCGCCCCTCGTCTTCGGCGCTCGTGAACATGCGTCCGGAATGGAGCGCGTACTTGCGGACCTCGAGGTAGTTCGCCGACGTGCCGACGACCTGTGTATTCGCGTTCTTGTTCCCCCACTGTACCTGGAGACTGCGATTCATCTCCGGCTGCACGGCGAGTAGCGACGTCGCGCGCTCATCGAGCGCTTTGGCGTCGTCCATCGTGAGCTTGGCCTGCGCGTCGGCGATAGCCACGCCAAAGCCGCGCTGCTGGCCCGGGTTGATGGTCAGCAGCGTCGTGCCGAGCGCGGCGATGCGGTCCTTCACGGCGGATTGCGCTCCGGTGCCGAGCGCGATCATCGCGATGACGGCCGCGACACCGATGACGATGCCGAGCATCGTGAGGACGGAGCGGAGCTTGTTCGCGCGCAGCGCGCTGAGCGCGACGGTGATCGTTTCGCCGAAGAGCATGGTCGATGACGCTCCGTCAGCGCGCGCCGCCGCGCGGGGCCGCGCCGCCACCGCCGCCACCAGGACGACCGCCTCCGCCCGGGCCGCCGTTAGGCGTCAGGCCGGGCACGCCCATTCCCTGGCGGAGCCGATCGTTCTGCTGCTGCCGCTGCGCCTGCAGAGCGAGCGAGGTGAGGAGCGCGACGCGCTCGCCCTCCTTCAGGCCGTTGACGACCTCGGTGTAATCGAAGTTCGAGGCGCCGAGCATGACGACGCGTGCGTGATAGGTCTTCTTGGCGCTGTCGGCAACGAAGACGAGGCCGGGGCGCGTGCGGCGGGTAACGCCACCCATCTCGGGCGTCTGCAGCTGCAGGTTGCCGCCACCCTGCGCACCGCCCTGTGCCTGCTGGCCCTGGCCGCGCGCGGCGCCACGCTGGCCAGAGTTGCCGGAGCCGGCACCAGCGCCAGCCATGCCGCCGCCGTTGGCCTGCATCTCCTTGCGCCGGCAGGCGCCGGCCGTGCGCATGTCGATGCCAGCGCTCGTGTAGAGCTTCTCGCTCTGATCGCGCATCGCCGAGAAGTCGATCTCGCCCGAGCGTGCCTTCGTACGCAGATCGTCGAGCTTCTTCTGCAGATCGGGCTTCTTCGCGAGCGCAGCCTTGATGTCCGCGCACTGTTTGTCCGTGACCTCGATCTGCTGGCGCCCCTGACCAAAGCCCTGCTGCGGTTGCTGTGGCTCGCCCTGCGACGCGAGCGCGACCTCGCCCGACGCGGACGCGAGACGCGCCGTCGTGCCGCTGGCCGAAGCGTCGGCGCGGGAGCGGCCGAAGCCGTTCTGCATCTGGGCGCGCACTTCGGCGGTGACGCTGTCGGGGTTGAGGCCGAGCATCTGACCGGTGGCCGCCGCCTCGCGGACGTTCTTCACCGCGTCGTTAGGTACGGCGAGGACGTCGTTCACCTGGTCGACGAGTACCGCGACCTCTCCGTTCATCCCCGGCTTGAGCAAGCTCTCACTGTTGTCGAGAGTGACGAGCACCGGGAACATCGTCACGTTCTGCTGGATCGTGGCGCTCGGCTCGATCTTCTCGACGAGGCCCTGGAAGCGGCGGTCGGGGAATGCGTCGACGGTGACGCTCGCGCTCTGGCCGGGGCGCACCTGGCCGATGTCCGTCTCGTTGAAGAGCGCGCGAACGCGGACGCGGCCGAGATCCGCCATGGTGAGGAGCGTCGTGCCGCCTGTCGCCGAGCTCGTCGCCGAGGTGATGACCTGGCCTAACGAGACGGTCTTCGTGAGGACGGTGCCGGCGGTGGGTGCCGTGACCGTCGCGTCCTCGAGGCGCTGCTTCGCCAGATCGAGATTCGCCGCGGAGCGAATCAGCGCGGCCTTGGAGTTCTCGAGGTCGAGCGAGGCGCTCTCGTACTCCTGCGACGTGATGACGCGCGCCTTGAACAGCTCGTCGCTGCGCTTCTTCTGCTGCTCGGAGACCTGCAGCTTCGCCTGCGACGCCCTGAGATCGGCTTCGGCCTGGTTGTACTGGTTCTGGACGTCGCGGGTATCGATCTGCACGAGGAGATCGCCCGGCTTAACGAGCGTTCCGGTCTCGACAGGCATCTTCGTGATGAGGCCAGACGCCTTCGACTTGACCTCGACGACATTGATGGGCTCGACCGCGCCGGTGGCTTCGGCATCGATGACGATCGTGCGCCGCGTGACGGCCGCGGTCTGAACGAACGCTGCTTTATCCTTGCTGCCGCCACACGCGGCTGCCGCGACGCCAACGGCCATCGTCAGCGCGAAAATTCGCTTCACGAGAGGGGTCTCCAGGTGGGGTAGAGCATCCCGGATAATACGCGCGACCGGGCGGAAACGCTGGATTGGTGGCTGGTGGCTGGTGGCTGGTGGTTGGTGACTGACAGTCACCAGTCACCAATCACCAATCACAAGCCACTACTGCAGATCCCGGCCGATGATCGCTTCGATCTGGGCGCGCGCCAGGCGATAGTCCTGACGAGCCTGAATGAGCGCGGCGCGCTGCTGATTGAGCGTCGTCTGCGACGTCAGGAGGTCGAGGAGGGTCGAAGCCCCAAGTGAATAACGCTGCTGCTGCACGCGCAGATCTTCCTCGGCGGACGCGACAGACGCCTGCTGAATCTGAATCCGCTCTTGAGCGGCACGGAGCGCCGCGAGCTGCTGGGTGAGATTCTGCTGCGCGGCGAGTCGTGCGTCTCGCAGCGTGGCGTCGGCGTTGATCTGCGACACCTTCGCCTGGGTGAGCGCGTACTCGCGCTGATAGTTGTTGAAGAGGGGATACGACAAGCTGAACGAGTATGTGTTCACGTATGGGTAGAGCCGGTCGTCGGCCACGCCCGTGCCATACGGTGCGTAGCCGCTGCCGCCGCGGGAGAAGCTCAGATCGAGCGTCGGCAGGTACACGGACTTGGCGGTCCGCACCGCGGCACGGGCCGAGGTGAGTTGCGCCGCCGCAACCTCGACAGCGGGACCCTGCTGCGCGTATTGAACGAGCGCCGCGCTATCGATAGGCGAGAGGGG
>Ga0070681_10004398_pt1 | contig 13426 bp, 9 predicted proteins | sample KBSC83BmetaG_FD_65650 | JGI IMG/M metagenome (GOLD analysis project Ga0070681, IMG submission 65650) | Corn rhizosphere microbial communities from Kellogg Biological Station, Michigan, USA - KBS C8-3B metaG | ecosystem: Host-associated > Plants > Roots > Rhizosphere | place: USA: Michigan... | reverse complement strand
ATCGAGGAGTCGGACATGCTGCTCGCGCCGGATCTCTCGACGTTCCAGGTCTTTCCGTGGAGCGATCCGGAGAGTCGCATCTGCCGTGTCATCTGCGACATCAACACGCCCGACGGCGCGCCGTTCGCCGGCGACCCGCGCGGCGTGCTGAAGCGGGTGCTCGCGCGGGCGTCGTCGTTAGGCTTCACCATGAATGCGGGGATGGAAGCGGAATTCTTCCTCTTCCGGCCGAACGCCGAGGGCGAAGCGACGACGGTGACGCACGACGTCGGGAGCTACTTCGACCTCGCGCCGGCGGATCTCGGCGAGGAAGCGCGCCGGGCGATGGTCGACGTGCTGGAGCGGATGGGGTTCGAGGTCGAAGCCGCACACCACGAGGTGGCGCACGGGCAGCACGAGATCGACTTCCGTTACGCGGACGCCCTGAGAACCGCGGACAACATCGCGACGTTCCGGTTCGTCGTGAAGCATGTCGCGCAACAGTTCAACCTGCTCGCGTCGTTCATGCCGAAGCCGATCTTCGGCCAGAATGGAAGCGGGATGCACACGCATCAATCGCTCTTCCGCGGCGGCGAGAACGCCTTCTGGGACGCGAAGGCGCAGTGGGAGCTGTCACCGGTAGCGCTGCACTACATCGGAGGACTCCTGCGCCACGCGCGCGGGATGTGCGCGATCACGAATCCGCTGGTGAACTCGTACAAGCGGCTCGTGCCGGGATACGAAGCGCCGGTGAACGTTGCCTGGTCGATGCGGAATCGCTCGCCGCTCATCCGTGTGCCCGAGCGGCGCGGCCTGGGAACGCGGGTCGAGCTGCGCATGCCCGATCCGGCAGCGAATCCGTATCTCGCGCTGGCCGTGATGCTCGCGGCGGGTCTCGACGGCGTCGAGACCAAGGCCGACTACCGTGAGCCCGTGAACGAGAACATCTGGGAGATGTCGTTTCGCGAGCGCCGCCGTTTACGCATCGACGATCTGCCGCACGACCTCAACGAAGCGCTCGACGAGCTGGAGAAAGACGACGTCGTGCGCGCCGCGTTAGGCGATCACATCGCGAAGCATTTCGTCGAGGCGAAGCGGCAGGAGTGGCGCGAGTACATCACGCAGGTCTCGCCCTGGGAGCTGGATAGCTATCTCGCGAAGTACTGATTAGGCGAGGGTCTCACCGGCCAGCTCGTCGGCGCGGAGCGCGCCGGTCATCACGGCGACGGTGTCGCTCATGCTGATCCGCTTCGGATCGACCACCGCGACGCGCTTGCCTAACCGCTGGACGTGGATGCGGTCGGCGAGCTCGAAGACGTGAGGCATGTTGTGTGAGATGAGCACCACCGCGAGTCCCTTGTCGCGCACGCGGCGAATGAGCTGCAAGACCATCCCACTCTCCTTCACGCCGAGCGCCGCCGTCGGCTCGTCCATGATGACCACATGCCGAGCAAAGGCGGCGCTGCGCGCAACCGCCACGCTCTGCCGCTGGCCGCCGGAGAGCGTCTCCACTGGCTGATCCATCGAGCGAACATTGATCTTCAGCTCGGCGAGGTGCGCTACGGTCTCTCGCAGCATGCGCGGCTTGTCGAGGGCGCGAAGGACGCGTCCGAGGATGCCCGCACGTTGCAACTCGCGGCCAAGGAAGAGATTCTCGGCGATGGACATCGCGGGAGCGACGGCGAGGTCCTGGTAGACGGTTTCGATGCCGGCGCGGCGCGCGTCGAGTGGGTTCTTGAAATGGACTCGCCGCCCGTCGAGATGGATCTCTCCTTCATCGGGGACGACGGCGCCGGCGAGCGTCTTGATGAGCGTCGATTTGCCCGCGCCATTGTCGCCGATGACGGCGAGAATCTCTCCTCCGCGAAGATCGAAGTCCGCGCCGTCGAGGGCGGTGACATGACCGTAGCGCTTGACGAGGCCGCGCGCCTGGAGAACGACGCTGCCCGCATCCGTTGGCAGCGTCATCCTGCCCCCCGGCGCGAGAGCTCATCCGTACCGACCGCGAGAATGACGAGAATTCCTGTGATGAGGATCTGATAAACAGACGACACGCCCATCAGCGTCAGGCCATTGCGGAAGACGCCGACGATCAGCGTGCCCACCAGCGATCCGAAGACGGCGCCCCGGCCGCCGAAGAGGCTCGTTCCGCCAAGGACGACGGCTGTGATGGCGTCGAGATTCTCGGTCTGACCGGCGTTTGGGTCGCCGACGCCGGTGCGCGCCACCGAGAGCAGGGACGCGATGCCGTACAAAACACCGGCGGACACGTAGACCCCGAGGAGCACACGTTGAGTGGCGATTCCCGTCAGTCGCGCCGCTTCCGGGTTGTTCCCAACGGCATAGACGTGTCGCCCCGACGCCGTCTCGCGCAGCACGTACCAGGTGAGCGCGTAGAGCGCCAGCATCACCACGACGCCATACACGACGGCAGTCCCTCCGACGCGAAAGGTGCCGCCAAGCATGGTCATCGATGCCGGCAGCTCCGTCACCGTTTGTGCCTGCGAGTACAGTTGCGTGATGGCGAAGGCGATATTCAGCGTGCCCAACGTGACGATGAACGGCGGGAGCCTGATGGCGCTGACGAGCAGTCCGTTCGCGACGCCAAGGAGCGTGGTGACGGCGAGCCCCGCACCAATCGCGACCGGAACGGGGAGCCCATGCTCCGCCGCGAGCTTCGTCATGACGATCCCACCGAGCGCCATCACCGTGCCGCAGGAGAGATCGACGCCGGCGGTGAGGATGATCAGCGTCTGTCCGATGGCAATGACGCCGACGACCATCACCTGCTGCAAAATCAGGGAAAGGTTCTCGCCGGTGAGGAAGCGATCGCTGCGCGTCGCGAAGAAGACGCAAGCGACGGCGAGGGCGACGAACGGACCGAGCGCGGCGGCGCGCGGGAGATGCCTCACGTCCGCCAGCGGCGCGTCGTTGAGTAGGCTCTAATCACGCCGGCCGAAGCACTGGGCCATTCCCGTCTTGACGTCGCTGCTCGGAACGCCGGGCACCGGCCGCGCGGCGATGAGGGTGACGCCGGTGTTGGTGTACCCACTCGGCTTCCTGCCCGTCTTGAGGTACGCCACTCCCGCCGCGACGCCTAACGCGGCCATCTTGAGCGGGTACTGCTGCGCCGTCGCGGCGATCGCGCCCGCGCCGATATCGCGGATCCCCTGGCAGCCCCCGTCCACGGAGACGATGACGACGCTCTTCTCCTTCCCGGCCGCCTTGAGTGCGGTGTAGGCTCCCGCGGCGGTCGGCTCGTTGATGGTGTACACGAGGTTGATGGCAGGGTCCTTCTGCAGGCAGTTCTCCATCGCTGCCTGGCCCTTCGTCTGATTCCCGTAGCTGTCGGCCATGCACACGACCTGGGCTGGCCGGCCGAGTTGGTTGCTTTCCTTGCCCGGTGCGGAAAGGCCCAGGCCTTTGAGGAATCCGTTGTGGCGCTGCGCGCCCACCGGATGGCCCGGGAAGAGGTCGAGCGTCGCGATGCGCGCGGGCTTGCCGCCAAGCATCGCTTTGGCGTACGAGCCAATGAGTGTCCCGGCCTCGTAGTTATCGGTCGCGAAGAGCGCGTCGGTCGCGTCCACCGGGTCGGTTGGGCTGTCGAGCGCGATGACGAGAATCCCGCGCGATCGCGCCCGCTTGATGGCAGGCACGATCGCCTTCGAGTCGTTGACGGTGATGAGAATGACTTTGGCGCCGGCGGCGATCATGTTCTCGATTGCCGTCACCTGTCCCGCATTGTCGGCGTCGCTCTTTCCCGCGGCGGTCAGCAGTCGCGCGCCGTTGGATTGCGCGGCGGCCTGAGCGCCCTCGCGCATCTTCACAAAGAACGGGTTGCTCTCCGTCTTCGTGATAAGACCGATGATCGGCTCCTGCGCGCTCGCCGGCGACGCGACGAGAGCGAGCGCGAGGAGGAGGATCAGGCGTGCGGCGCCCACGCCTTGTCGCCCTTCTTGTATGGCACACACGGGTCGTACCGGCCCGGCGTCTCGGCGTAGCGCTGCGCCTGCTTGCAACCGATCTCCGACGTGAAGTAGCCGAGCATCGTCAGCTCCTTCATCATGCGGAAATAATGTGGCGGCGAGTCGGCGGTGATGGCCGTGGCAGTGCCGACGTCCGCGCCGAGGCCGCCCTCCTTTCTCTGATCGGGAAGCTGCGCCTGCGCCTTCTTCTCCGCCGTGCTCGTCGTCGTGTCGCCGGGCTTCCGATTTCGCGCCGCCTCGACGGCGTCGGTGTAGCTCTTGGCCTCCTTGTCGAGCGCGGTCAGGAGTGAGAGCCGCTGCTCGGGCGTGGCCGAGATGAACGAGGCGCTGTTGTTGGCCTTCTTGCTGGCGTCATCGAGCTTCTTCATCCCGTCGCGGAAGATCTTCTGCTCCTTCGCGTCGTAGCAGTCGGTGACCATGACGGCAATGAAGGGCCCGACCTTCGCCGCCTTTGCGCCCGGTGTGGAGGTGGTGGGCAGAATCGTATCCGCGACCTCGTCGAGGAATGCCATGTCGTCCGGCGTGAAGTCGCCGACGTTCGCGCCCGACGCAACGGACTGATGGCCTTTCTCGCACGCGGTCAGCAGCGACGTGCCGCCGATGAAAGTCACGCCACCCAGGAGCACGCCGACGCGCCAGATCGCTTCACGCCGGTTGATGGTGACGGGTGCTTCTTCCTCGTGCCGATCGTTCATCTCTTCACCGTTAGGCATGATATGAGTCTCCGAATCAGAGGCTGCGCCGATTGAGCTCGCCGACGGCGAACTCCGCCGCGCGCGCGGTGAGCGCCATGTAGGTCAGCGAGGGATTCTGACAGGCCGTCGAGGCCATGCAGGCACCGTCGGTGACGAACACGTTAGGCGCATCCCACACCTGGTTGTGCTTGTTGAGGACCGAGTTCTTCGGGCTCGTGCCCATGCGGGCAGTACCCATCTCATGAATGCCCATGCCGGGGAAACACGGCTCGTCGTACGTATGGACATCCTTCACGCCGGCCGCCTCGAGCATCTCCGCCATGTCGTTCGCCATGTCGGGACGCATGCGGTGCTCGTTCTCTCCGGTGGCGCAGTCGATCTTGAGCACCGGGAGACCCCATTTGTCCTTCTTCGTCTCGTCGAGGGTGACGACGTTCGCGTGGTTCGGCAGCATCTCGCCGAACGCAGTGCCGCCCACCGACCACCCGCCCGGCTCGGCCGCCATGTCCTTGAAATTTCCACCGACGCCGAGCTCCGCGACGGCGCGCGACCAGCTCTCGCGACTCGCCGAGCCCTCGTAGCCGAAGCCGCGCAGATAATCGCGCTTCTCGCCGAAGAGATTTCGATAGCGCGGGATGTAGACCGAGTTCGGCTTGCGGCCGTATTGGTCCTTGTCCTCGAGCCCCTCGATGCGACCCTGCGCGCCCACGCGGAAGTGATGGTCCATCAGGTTGTGGCCGAGCTCACCCGAGCTCGAGCCCAATCCACCAGGCCAGATATCGGTCGCGGAGCGGAGCAGGATCCACGTCGAGTTGAGCGCTGACGCGCAGAGGAAGATGACCTTTGCCTTGTAATCGGTGCTCTGCTCGCTCACCGCGTCCAGCACTCGCACGCCGGTGGCGCGCTTGGCATTCTTGTCGTAGAGCACCTCGTTCACGATCGCCCATGGCTTGAGCGTCAGGCGTCCCGTCTTCATCGCCGCCGGCAGCGTCGACGACTGCGTGCTGAAGTAGGCGCCGTAGGGACACCCGAGCCAGCAGGCATCCCGGTACTGACAGGCCGATCGCCCGCCGATGGGTTGCGTGAGATTCGCCGTTCGCGCGGGGATCCAACGACGCTTCCCGTCGAAATGCTGCCTAACGCGGTCGGCGACTTGCTGCTCGGCGCAGTTGAAGGGCATCGGCGGCTGGAACTTGCCGTCAGGCAACTGCGGCATGTGCTCGACGGAGCCCGAGATGCCCGCGAACGGCTCGACGTGATCATACCACGGCGCGATGTCCGCGTAGCGGATTGGCCAGTCGGTGCCGACACCTTCCTTGCCGTTCGCCTCGAAGTCGAAATCGCTCCAGCGGAAGCTGCACCGCCCCCACATCAGCGAACGTCCGCCGACGTGATAGCCGCGGTACCAGTCGAAGCGTTTCACTTCCGTGTACGGCGAGTCCTTGTCGGAGGCCCACCAGTCGAGATTCTTCTCGTTGAGCGGATAGTCACGGCGCAGAACCGGGTACGCGTCCTCCATCGCCTTGGTGCGCCCGCCGCGATGGGGATACTCCCACGGTCCCTTCTGCGCGTTGACGTAATCCTTGATGTGCTCGATGTTCTTGCCGCGCTCGAGGAGAAGGACGTTGAGACCTCGCTCGGTGAGCTCCTTCGCGGCCCACCCACCCGAGATCCCGGATCCCACCACGATCGCGTCGAAAGTCGTGCTTTGCATGAGCAGATTCGTAACTAGAGGGATCGTCGTTTGAGCTCGTTCACGGCGAAGTCGGCCGCGCGAGCGGTGAGCGCCATGTAGGTCAGCGACGGGTTCACGCAGGCCGCGGACGTCATGCACGAGCCATCGGTGACGAACACGTTCGGCGCGTCCCAGACCTGGTTGTGCGAGTTGAGCACCGAGTTCTTCGGGCTCGTGCCCATCCGCGCGGTGCCCATCTCGTGAATGCCCATCCCCGGGAAGTAGCCGCCGTCGTACGTGCTCACCTTCTTCACGCCGGCATGCTCGAGCGTCTCGGCCATGTCGTTCATCATGTCGACGCGCATCTTGCGCTCGTTCTCCCCGGTCGCGCAATCGATCTTGATCACCGGGAGGCCCCACTTGTCCTTCTTGTTCTCGTCGATGCTGACCTGATTGGCATGGTTAGGCAGCATCTCGCCGAAGGCGGTGGCGCCGATCGTCCACGGCCCTGGCTCCGCCGCTTCGTCCTTGAAGGCACCGCCCACTCCCAGCTCCGCCACGGCGCGCGACCAGCTGTCGCGGCTCGCGCTGCCCTGGTAGCCGAAGCCGCGGAGATAGTCGCGCTTGTCGCCAAAGAGGTTTCGATAACGCGGGATGTAAAAGCCGGTGGGACGGCGGCCCGTGTAGTACTTGTCCTCCATTCCCTCGATCATGCCCGACGCGCCTAGCCGGAAGTGGTGGTCCATGAGGTTGTGACCGAGCTCGCCCGAGCTCGAGCCAAGTCCACCGGGCCACAAGTCGGTGGCGGATCGCATGAGCAGCCAGGTCGAGTTCAGCGTCGACGCGCAGAGGAAGATGATCTTGGCCGAGTAGTCGGTCGCCTGATTGTTCGTCGCGTCGAGAACCCGCACGCCTGAAGCTCGCTTGGCGTTCTTGTCGAACAGCACCTCGGTCACGATCGCGAACGGCTTGAGCGTCAGCCGGCCAGTCTTCATCGCCGCCGGGAGCGTGGACGACTGGGTGCTGAAGTACGCGCCGTAGGGACAGCCGAGCCAGCACGCGTTGCGATACTGGCAGGGGTTTCGTCCGGGCAGCGCCTGCGTCGCGTTCGCGGTGCGGCCGGGAATGATGCGCCGCTTGCCGTCGAAGAGCTTCGTTAGGCGACCGGCGATCAGCTCTTCGCCGCAGTTGAGCGCCATCGCCGGCTGGAACTTGCCATCCGGGAGCTGCGGCATGTGCTCGATGGAGCCCGAGATCCCCGCGTGTGGCTCCACATAGTCGTACCACGGCGCGATGTCCTTGTAGCGGATCGGCCAATCGGTACCGACGCCCTCCTTCGCGTTCGCCTCGAAATCGAAATCGCTGTGGCGGTAGCTCTGACGTCCCCACATCAGCGATCGACCGCCGACGTGATAGCCGCGATACCAGTCGAAGCGTTTCACCTCGGTGTACGGCGAGTCTTTGTCCGACGCCCACCAGTCGAGGTTCTTCTCGTTCAGCGGGTAATCGCGCTTGAGAACGGGATACGCCTCTTCCATGGCCTGGGTGCGGCCGCCGCGATGCGGATACTCCCAAGGCCCCTTCTGCGCATTGGGATAATCCTTGATGTGCTCGATGTTCTTCCCGCGCTCGAGCAGCAACACATTGAGCCCTTTCTCAGTGAGCTCCTTCGCGGCCCAGCCTCCGGAGATGCCGGATCCGACAACGATCGCATCGTACGTCGTGCTTTGCACCAGTGTCCTCCGCGCAGCTCGCTGCGCCGGCTGCAAGTCCGTTGGAGTGGCGCGTGCCGAGCGGCGCGCGCCGAGCGTGGGCAATTATGACGCAGAACGCGCGACTTCGCGAATCCCCTACCCCGCCCGGGTCTTCCTAGACGAAACAGCACATTCGCCCTGACCGTACAGGGAGGACCTCGAACGAGAGCTACCGACATGATGCGCGACGTGCGATACGCCCTCCGTGTCCTGCGCAAGAATCCAGGCTTCACCGCCGCGGCGGTGCTCACGTTGGCATTGGGGATCGGCGCGAACGCGGCCATCTTTTCCGTCTTCGATGCGATGGCGCTGCGACCGGTAGAGCTCCCGGGCCCGGCCAAGGCGCTCAAGATGTACCAGGACATGCGCGGCGATTTTCAGCGGGACGTGTTCGGCGGCCCCAGTCTGTTCAGCTATCCCGAGTACGCGGATTACCGCGATCACAATCACGTCTTCACGGGACTGACGGGGTTCGCGCCCGAGTTTCGCGCTCTCGTCGACGCGGATGTGAAGCCGGTGCAGGGTCAGCTCGCATCGTGCAACTATTTCGCGGTGATGGGGGTGGCCCCCGCCAGCGGGCGCGGATTTCTGCCTAACGAGTGCGCGGCCGTGGATGCCGGCCCCGTCGTCGTCCTGAGCGACGCCTTCTGGCGCAGCCACTTCGCCGCGGACCCGAGCGTGCTCGGCCGGACGATGAAGCTCAACCGAGTTCCACTCACCATCGTCGGCGTCGCTCCGGCAGGCTTCACCGGCACGGAGATCGTCAGCGCTTCGTATTGGGTGCCGCTGAGCATGCAGTGGGCGCTCTCCGGCCGCACCGATCGTGAGCCGTTTCAAGCGCGAGACAACATGTCGTGGCTGACACTCATCGGAAGGCTGAAGCCGGGCATCACAGAGTCTCAGGCGCGGGCTGACCTCGGTATCATCGCCGCGCGGCGCGACGCGGAGGCGAAGAATCGCGTCACGACGCTCCTTCTCAGCGAGCCGAACATGTTCGCGCGCCGGGACATGCGTGAGGTGATCGTGAAGATCGGCACCGTGTTCCTCGTGGCAGTCGGTCTCGTCCTCCTCATCGCCTGCGCCAACATCGCCAACCTGTTCCTCGCACGCGCGACGGCTCGTCAGCGGGAGATCGCGATTCGTCTGGCGATCGGCGCGTCTCGCGCGCAGCTCGTGCGGCAGCTGCTCATTGAGAGTTTGCTGATTGCATTCGCCGGCGGTGTCCTCGGGACGGCTGTCTCCTTCTCCTCGGCGCGGGCGCTGATCGCCGTTCTCCTCCGCACACCCGACATCGATCCGCTCGCCATCCACGTGATGCCCGATGCGCGGGTCTTCGGCTATGCGCTCCTGCTTGTCGTCGTGGCGGCGTGTGCGTTCGGCCTCGTGCCCGCGCTCCACGCCACGCGGCCCGATCTCAACGCAGTCCTCAAGGAGGGGTCAGAAGGCAGCGGTGCGCGCAGCCGCCTTCGGAGCACGTTCGTCGGCGTGCAGGTCGCTGTCTCGATGATCCTGCTCGTCACCGCGGGACTACTGCTGCGAGGGCTCAGCCACGCGCAATCCGTCGATCCTGGGTTCGCGCTGGAGAACACCACGACGATGCAAGTCGATCTTCGCGCGGAAGGCTACGGTCAGGAGCGAGCGGTCGCCTTCCACCGCGCGCTCGGCGGATGGCTGCGCACGGTTCCCGGAGTCGTCGCCTACTCGGAGGCGGCAACTGCTCCACTGGCCGGCAGACACTACTTCGGCAGCTTCGGCATTGCGGGTGCAACGCACAAGCGGCAGATGCAGTACGACCTCGTATCGCCGGGATTCTTCGCGAGCCTGGCGATCCCGATCGTGCGCGGTCGTGACTTCGGTGCATCGGAAGCCAAGGGCGAGTACGCGATCGTCAGCGAAGCGGCCGCACGAGTGCTGTGGCCTGGTCGCGATCCGATCGGGCAGATGCTACGCGGCGAGCACGACTACACCGTGATCGGTGTGGCGCGGGACGCGCAGGTTGACAACCTGGGCCAGAAGCGCGAACCGTACGTCTACTTGTCCGCGGGCGACGCCGATGCGCTGGAAGTGGGGACGATCATCGTGCGCAGCTCGGCGCCGCAGGCGACCGTCGCGGCGGCACTCCGCGCAGGTGCCCTGGCGCAGGATCGGGATCTACACCTGAGGATCGCGCCGCTGCGCGACAACATCCGTTCGTACATCGAGACGTCGCGGTTCCTCACGTCGATCTCGGGCACCCTCGCGGCGTTCGCGCTCCTGCTCGCGAGCATCGGGATCTACGGGACGGTCGCCTTCGCCGTAGCGCGCCGAACGCGCGAGATCGGCATCCGCATGGCGCTCGGTGCGGCTGGACGCAACGTCATTGGCGTCGTGGCACGCGAGGCGATGCGCACGGTCGCCATCGGCGCGGCGATCGGCCTCATCTTATGTGCCCTCGTGACGAGAGTTCTCGAGAGGGTGCTGTTCGGTGTGAGCCCGCTCGACGCACTGGCGTTTCTCGTCGTCCCAGTCGTTCTCGTCGGCGTGGCGCTGGTGGCCACCTACCTGCCGGCCAGGAAGGCGGTGCGGATCGACCCGATGATCGCGCTGCGCGCGGAATAATCGGCGACGCTGACCGGGCCCTACCGGACACTACTGGCACGTCTAGTGCTCCGGAGAGTTCGCTCGCGGTTTGTCGGTGGTTCGGTTCGGACTTTGCTGATGGTCGACGTGTCGTCGGCTCTCGGCGAATCACTCTTTTCAACGGCAAGGAAGGCAGGCAATGAACCGGTACGCTTCGGTGGCGGCTCTCGTCGCGGTGGTGGGTGCACTCGCTGCATGCGATCGCACAACGAGCCCGAAGGGAGGAATGGACGCGACATTCAACCTCACGTCGATCGACGGGACCTCCCTGCCCTACACGAAGACGCTCGGCACGGCCACCTTGCGCATAACGAGTGACGTGCTGGTTCTGCACGCCGACGGCTCGTACGAGGACACGACGACGTACGGCGTCCCCTATGGCGGCGGCATGCAGTCGAGCACGACGATCGAGCGTGGCACGTACAGCGTCGATGGCACCACGATCTCCTTCAAGTCACAGACGACCGGCGGTCGGTACAGCGGATCGCTGAACGGCACGACGCTCACGGAATCCGTGAACGGACGAACGCCGGTCTACGAAAGGCGATAGCGGAGCTATCAGTTACCTGTCCATAGCCATCGGCGAATTCGGAACGAAACGTTGATGGGGTGGTGAGAACCTTTCTCTCACCACCCCATCAGCATTTCAGCGACTACCAGTCGTCAAACCGGGAACAGCATCTCGCGGTACTTCGGCAGCGGCCAGAGCTCGTCGTCGATGCTGACCTCGAGGGAGTCGCAGGCAGCGCGAGCCGCGGCCATCGCGTCGGCGCCCTCGTGGGTGAGGAACTCCGCCTGCTCGTCCAGCTTCTCGTGCATCCCCTCGGCCTTGTCGATCGCCTTGCCGAGCTTTGCGCGAGCGGCCTGCAGCTCCTCGATCAACTTCCCTACCCTGTTCGCCGGCTCGATCTGCGGAATGACGCTGATGCCAGCGGCCTTCGCCTGCGCCGCGGCGGACGCGAGCGAGCCGACGTACTGCAGCGCGGCGGGAAGCACCATCGTGTCGACCGTCTCACGCAGGGTGTGCAACTCGATGAGCATGTCCTTGATGTATCGCTCGAGCCGCACGTGGTAGCGTGAATCGATTTCCTCCTCCGTGAAGATCCCGAGCTTCGTCAACAGCTGCCGTGACTGCTTGCCGACGAGCTGCTTCAGGGCTTCGGGCGTACGGCGGAGATTCGGGAGACCGCGCTTTGCGGCTTCCTTCACCCATTCCTCGGAGTAGTTGTTCCCCTCGAAGCGGATCGCTGACGTCTCCTTGAAGATGCGACGAACGATCTTGAGCACCGCGTCGTCGACCTTCTTCGTCTTCTTGAGCTCCGCCTTGAGCTCCGCCGTGATATCGCCAATCGTCTCGGCGACCGCGGCGTTGAGGAGCACGATCGGGAACGCGATCGACTGCGACGAGCCCACCGCCCGAAATTCGAACTTGTTACCGGTGAAGGCGAATGGAGATGTCCGATTCCGATCCGTATTGTCGCGCTGAATCTCCGGGAGCCGCGCGACGCCGAGCTTGATCATCTCCTGATCGCCGTTGTTCGTCACCTTGCCTTCGGCGATCGTCTCGATGACGTGCGTGAGGCTCTCGCCCATGAACACCGAGATGATCGCCGGCGGCGCCTCGTTCGCACCGAGACGATGCTCGTTGCCGGACGTGCCGATGCCGGCGCGAAGCAGACCGGCGTGCTTGTGCACCGCCTTGAGGATCGCGGCGAGGAAGACGAGGAAGCGGAGGTTCTGGTGCGGCGTCTGCCCCGGCTTTAGCAAGTTGTAACCGTCGAGATCCGGGCTGTCGGCGGCGACCGACATCGACCAGTTGCAGTGCTTGCCCGAGCCGTTGATGCCGGCGAACGGCTTCTCGTGCAGCAGCGCCTGGAGATTGTGGCGCAGCGCCACGCGCCGCAGCGTCGCCATCACGAGCTGGTTGTGGTCGACGGCGACATCCGTCTCCTCGAATCGCGGCGCCATCTCGAACTGGCTCGGCGCGACCTCGTTATGCCGGGTGACGATCGGCACGCCGAGCTTGTACAGCTCGTACTCGACTTCGGCGATGCAGGCCTGGATGCGCTCCGGGATGCCGCCGAAGTAGTGATCCTCGAGCTGCTGGCCGCGCGGCGGCGCCGCGCCGACGAGCGTTCGTCCCGCCATCACGAGATCGGGACGCAGCGCGAAGTGGCCGCGGTCGATGAGGAAATACTCCTGCTCCGGTCCGAGCGTCGTGAAGACGCGCTGCACGCCCTTGTCGCCGAGCAGCTCGAGAAGCGCGATCGCGCGATCGCTCAATGCGTCGGAGCTGCGGAGCAGGGGAGTGAGCTCGTCGAGCGCCTCGCCATTGTAGCCGATGAAGACCGACGGAATGCAGAGCGTCTTGACGCCCGCCCATTCGGCGATGAAGACCGGGCTCGCGGGATTCCACGCCGTGTAGCCGCGCGCTTCCCATGTTGCGCGCAGTCCGCCCGAGGGGAAGCTCGACGCGTCCGGCTCACTCTGAATGAGCTGCGACGCGCTGAACGACTCCATTGGCTGACCGTCGTCGAACGAGAGAAAGGCGTCGTGCTTCTCGGCGGTAAGACCGGTCTGTGGCTGGAACCAGTGTGTGAAATGCGTCGCGCCGCGGCCGATGGCCCAGTCGCGAATGACGGCGGCAACCTTCGGCGCGATCTCGGAGTCGAGCTTCTTTCCGAGCCGGATCGCGGCGAGGAGCTTGTTGTAAACCTC
>Ga0070681_10004397_pt1 | contig 13427 bp, 13 predicted proteins | sample KBSC83BmetaG_FD_65650 | JGI IMG/M metagenome (GOLD analysis project Ga0070681, IMG submission 65650) | Corn rhizosphere microbial communities from Kellogg Biological Station, Michigan, USA - KBS C8-3B metaG | ecosystem: Host-associated > Plants > Roots > Rhizosphere | place: USA: Michigan... | reverse complement strand
TTAACGCCGCCCTGCGCGTAAGCCGCGGGTGCGATAACCAGAAATGCCAGCAATACGATTAAAATCTTCATTTCTTACCTCGCTGCAAAACTTTCACGCAGCTCCTTTGCGGCTTTGCGGGAGAAATCTTCATACGTACTTCTTAACAATCGCTTCAAGCTTTTTCTTCGTCTGTTCCGGCCAGAGATTCGACCGCGTGAAGATCGCGTGCTTCAGCGCCGATCCACATTTGCACTCACGCGCACCCTCCTTCAATCGCCTGACCGACTCGCGCAGGATGATCTGTGCATTGCGCACGTTCTTGTTCAGATAATCAACCACCGTTTCGACACTCACTGCATCGTGCCCGGGATGCCAGCAGTCGTAATCTGTAACCAGCGCCAGAGTCGCGTAGCAGATCTCCGCTTCACGCGCCAGCTTCGCCTCCTGCAAGTTCGTCATGCCGATGATGTCCATGCCCCAAGACCGATAAACATTCGACTCCGCCACACTCGAAAACGCCGGACCCTCCATGCACAAGTAAGTCGCGTTACGATGAGCCTTAACATCTGCAACCTTGCACGCCGCCTCCAGCACATCGCCAAGCCTGCCGCACACTGGATGCGCAAACGAGACGTGCGCGACTATCCCTTCTCCAAAGAATGTCGATTCCCTCACCCGCGCTCGCGTTCGATCAAAAAACTGATCGGGAATCACCATGTCGAGCGGCGCATATTTCTCCTGCAACGACCCAACCGCGGAAGCCGAGAGAATACTCTCAACGCCCAGCAGCTTCATCGCATAGATATTCGCGCGAAACGGAACCTCAGTCGGCGTCAGACGATGACCACGCCCGTGACGCGGCAGAAAAGCAACGCGCTCGCCTTCGAGCGTCCCGACGATGAACGAATCCGATGGTGGTCCAAATGGAGTATCGACCGTGACCTCTTCAACCCCGGTCAACTCGGGCATCTGGTAAAGACCACTGCCGCCGATGATGCCGACGCGAACTCCTGAAGCTGAACTCATGAAAGCCGCTGATCCGCTTCGCGATACGGAAGCGGACTCAATTCCTTTTCTCCCTGCTGCAACCGGCACAACGGCTCATCAGGATCGTGATAGAACATGCATAACCAGTTTTCGCGCGCTGCCTGCGGCAGCAATCGCTTCTTGGCCTCGAGAGTCTCCACCGGATAAAGGTCGTAACCCATGATCCACGGCAGACGCACGTGCGCGCGCATCGGCACGAGATCGGCAAAGCCAAACATCGTCTGCCCGTTGCGTGCCAGGCGCCAGCACTGCATCGAGCGATTGTGGCCGGCGATCGTTTCCATTCTCAAACCCGGCACGACTTCGTAATCGGAGTCTTTTCTTTCGAGCTGACCCGATTCGATCAGCGGGCGCCAGTTCTCGGGCAAATAACTCGCGCGATCGCGTTCACTCGGACGCTCGGCGTGGTCCAACTCGGCGCCGGAAACAAAGTAACGTGCGTTTGGAAACGTGGGCGTCGGTCTGCCGGTTTCATCAAGCCGCGTATTGCCGCCCGCGTGATCGAAATGCAGGTGCGTGTTGACGACGATCGTGATTTCGTCAGCCGCAACACCGGTGCGCATCTTCAACGTCTCAGAGAGCGGTCGAACGCGATCGATGCCATACATCGACGTCTGCTTCTCGCTCCACTTGTCGCCGATACCGGTTTCGATCAGGACCTTTTCCGCGCCCGTATCGATGAACACACAGTTCATGTTCATCCGAATTCTGTTTTCATCGTCAGGCGGACATTCCCTCGCCCAGAGCTTGCGCGGGATCACGCCGAACATCGCTCCTCCATCGAGATGGAATTCGGTGTCCTGCACGATCTCCACGCGATAGTCGCCTAACTCCAGGCCACGGATAAACACGGATTTATCGCGGATTATTCTGCTTTGGCTTAACCGGACTCTTGCTTGTATTTTGTTTCGGCATCTGCTCGTTCCCTGCCGGCGGCGGCGCCTCAGGCTGACCCATTCCCGGCGGCAAGCCCTCCATACCCTGCTGCGGCTCAGGCGCCTTTACCTGATAATTGTCGGCGACCTTCACGTGTGAACGGGCGACGATCTCGTCCAACACCTTCTTCGTCTTCTCCTGCTCGAGCGCAGCCTTCGCACGGTCGCGCGAGGACTGCGGTGGTCCAAACGGATTGGCGCCCGGTTCGCTGATCAGGATGTGACGCGCGTGAATCTTCTCTTCAGTCTTGCCGTCTTTCGTCTCGGTCTTGCGCTCTTCGAGCTTGATAATGTGAAAACCAAACTTGCTCTGCACAACGTCGCTGATCTGACCGGGCTTCAGCGCAAACGCAGCTTGCTCAAACTCGGGCACCATGTCGCCGTGTCCGAACCAACCGAGATCGCCGCCCTTGTCTTTACTGCCGTCAGTCGAAAACTCCTGCGCGAGTTTCGCGAAGTCCTCGCCGGCACGCGCGCGCTTTAGGACTTCCTCCGCCTTGGCGCGGTCCTTTTTATCCGTATCGAGCTCAGGATGGCCTGCGAGATAAGCATCGACCTCAGCGTCGGTTGCTTGCATCTTGTCTTTCAACGAGTCCATCGCGTATTTCTGCGCGACCGCTCGAGCGTGCTGTAGCATCACCTGCAAACGAACCTTCGGCTGCTTGTCCAGGCCCTTGTCAACCGCCTTCTTTTCCGCGACGTAGATGCGGCCGAGACGCTGCTTGAGCATGTTTAGCTGGTCTGGCGGAATTTCCTGTGCAGCGAACTGCGGATCCTGGCTCTTCGCATCGGCGAGGAGTTGGTCAAACTTGCTCTGATTGCCTGGCTGTTTGAAAAACTCGTCCACCTCGGCGTCTGTGATGTCAGCCTTGTCGCCCTGTTCCGAAAAATAGTTTTGCGCAATGACGTTGGCTTTCTGGAACTCGAGCTGTCGCCGCATTTCCGGACTCTTGTCGACGCCATGTGCCTGTGCCTCTTCAGCCACTGCCAGCAGACGACGAACGTCGAGTGCAAAATCCTTGCGCGCCGCCTCGTCAGTTGAGAGCCGCGCACGCAGTTGCGGCGGTTGATCTTCGGCGATGAGAGCCATGTCTTCGGGCGTCAACTCGACCGGTCCGGTTCTCCTGGCCTTGACCTGCCAGAGGATGAGGCCCAACGCGAATATCACTGCGACGGCCGCGGCGATGAGAGCTTTTCTTGTGGAATTCAAAATACTGTCCTTTCCCCTAAAACTTATTGATGCTGCACCAGCTCGAGCAGTACGCCATTAAAAGAAGACGGATGAACAAACGCTACCAGGCAACCGCCTGCACCTACGCGCGGGTTCTCGTCAATGAGTCGCGCTCCTTTGTTTTTCAAGTCCGCGAGCGAGGCACGTATGTCCTTAACCTCGATGGCGATGTGATGCATTCCCGGTCCGCGTTTGGCTAAGAATTTTCCTACTGAGGTTTCGGGACCGAGCGGCTCGAGCAGCTCGACGTGAGTATCGCCGATTGCCAGCATACACACCTTCACGCCCTGCTCCCGGACTTCTTCCGTCGAATCAACCTTCAGACCAAGTGCATCACGCCAAACTGCCAAACCTTCTTCGATGCTCTCAGTGGCGATTCCGATATGATCAACTTTCAGCAGCCTGGATAATCTCCTCTACCGCAGAATAAGGGTCTCGCTGCCGGGTTGCAACTTCGTCAGCCAGTTGGTTAAGCATAGCAACGGACGCATCACTTGCCAAAACGCGCGCCAACAGGTTTTCACGCAATAACTCGACAATGCGCCAGCGGGCGATGGCGCGGCGACGTTCGCTGCTGACGCGGGCTCCGAGTTGGGCCTCGCAAAAACGCTCGATTGCCTGCGCGAGGTCGGCGATGCCATGGTTTTCAGTGGCGATTGTTCTGACGATTGGCGGGTCCCAACCGTCGTCACGCGAGGACAGCGACAGCAGCGACTCCAGCTCTTTCTCCGTAGCGTAAACGCCTTCTTTATCAGCCTTGTTGATCACGAAGATGTCGCCAATCTCCATGATTCCGGCTTTGATGGCCTGAATGTCGTCACCCATTCCCGGTACCAAGACCACCACGGAAATATCCGCGGCTTTGACGACTTCGACTTCGTCCTGACCCACGCCTACAGTTTCAACGATGATCTTCGCGTAGCCAGCCGCATCGAGAATCGCTACCGCATCGACAGTCGCTCTGGCCAAGCCGCCGAGATTGCCGCGTGTGGCCATCGAGCGAATGAAAACGCCTTCGTCCAACCCAAGCGTCTGCATTCGTATCCGGTCTCCGAGAATCGCGCCGCCGGAAAACGGGCTCGACGGATCGACTGCAACTATCCCGACTCGGTCGCCACGTTGGCGATAGAACAGCGCGAGCTTATCCACCAGCGACGACTTGCCGGCGCCGGGCGAACCGGTGATGCCGATAACGAGCGCGCCTCTCGAACGCTGATAAATCTCCTTCATCAACGCCGCCGCACCCGTCGAGCCATCCTCGATCTTCGAGATGGCGCGCGCCACCGCCGCCGCCTCGCCCCTGCTCACGCGTTCGCTAAGAGTGTTCGTGGTCATTCAGAATTTTTTCCCGCAAAGGCGCAACGACGCAAAGTTAAAGCTCGGAAATATTTTTCTTTGTGTCTTTGCGCCTTTGCGGGAGAATTGCTTAGACGGCTTTCAGCACTTCACGGGCGATGATGATGCGCTGAATCTCAGAGGTGCCTTCGCCGATCGTGCAGAGCTTCGAGTCGCGCCAGTATTTCTCGGGTGGATAGTCTTTCGTGTAGCCGTATCCACCGTGAACCTGGATCGCTTCCTCACAAACGTTGACACTGACTTCTGACGCAAACAGCTTCGCCATCGAAGACTCTTTCGTCGTCTTCTTCCCCTCGTCCTTCATCCATGCCGCGCGATACATCATCAGCCGCGCCGCATCGATGCGCGTCGCCATGTCAGCCAGCTTAAACTGAATCGCCTGAAACTCCGCGATCGGTTTTCCGAACTGCTGTCGCTCCTTCGCATACCGCACCGCCGACTCGTACGCGCCCTGCGCAATGCCAACCGCCAGCGCCGCGATCGAAATACGCCCGCCATCAAGTACCTCCATCGAGTTCACGAAACCCATTCCTTCTTCACCCAACAACTGGGCGTCGGGAACGAGGCAGTCTTCAAAAACAACACTCGCCGTTTCCGACGCGCGCAGGCCCAGCTTGTTCTCTTTCTTCGAAGGCGAGAACCCCTTCATTCCCTTTTCGAAGATGAACGCGGAAATGCCCTTGCTCCGTTTCGACTTGTCCGTGACTGCCATCGCAACGCACGTATCCGCATGAATCGCGTGAGTGATGAAATTTTTCGAACCGTTGACTCTCCAGCCACCGTCTGCGCGCACCGCTGTCGACTTGGTTCCCGAGGCGTCAGATCCGGCGCTTGGTTCAGTCAGTCCCCATGCGCCGAGATGTTCACCACTCGCCAAAGGCACGAGATACTTGCGACGCTGCGCTTCAGTTCCGTACTGGTAGATGTGGTTCGAACAAAGCGAATTATGCGCAGCGATGGAAATGCCGACAGACCCGTCAACGCGCGAAAGCTCTTCGATAATCGTCGCGTACTCGACATAACCCATGCCCGCGCCGCCGTACTGCTCCGGAAAGATCACACCGAGCAAACCGAGTTCTGCGAGTTGCGGTTTCAGCTCGATCGGAAAATGCTGCGACTCATCCCACTCCATCACATGAGGCGCGATCTCCGACTCCGCAAACTCGCGCACACTCATCTTGACCTGTTGCTGCTCTTCAGTTAACTCAAAATGCATAGTGCTCTGTTTTTACCTCTTTTTCATCAATCTCGCCACTTCAGAAGCAGACAACAGCCGCCAATGACCCGGCTTCAGATACTCATCGTTGAGAAATCCGATCCGCACACGACGCAGCTTCAATACCGAGTGGCCGATTAACTCAAACATGCGACGCACCTGCTGGTTGCGTCCCTGGTGAAGCAGGACTTCAAACCATGTGTTCGTTTGCGTCTCGTTGAGCTTCTTGATTCGTGCTGGCGCGGTGCGCGTGCCGTCTTCGAGCGTGATGCCGCGTCGCAATCTCAGAATCCCGCTTTCAGCCGGCACACCTTTGACTTTGACTTCGTAGACTTTCTCGACGCGATTGCGAGCCGCCGTGATGAAGTTAGTGAAGTCGCCGTCGTTCGTGAGCAGCAGGAGACCTTCGGTGTTGAAGTCGAGCCGTCCAACCGGATGCAACTTCCCCAGCGAAGGCGGCAACAACTCCGTCACTAACGGGCGCCCTTCCGGGTCAGAGACACTCGACAGATAACCCTTCGGCTTGTTCAGTAGGACATAGACTTTTTCACGAGACCGGAGTTGAGGATTGATGAGCTTGCCGTTGACCTTGATGTGATCCTTCTCGGGATCAGCCTTCGAGCCGAGTTCCTTGATTACTTCGCCATTGACCGTCACGCGCCCAGCAGCGATCAACTCTTCAGCATGCCTTCGCGAAGCCACCCCCGCCGCCGCGATCAATTTTTGCAGACGCTGTTCCACAATCCGTAAACATCCGTGTTAATTCGCGGCCAAAACTAGGATCCGCCACTCAGATCGTGGAAGTCCTCGACGCTCGGCAACTCCGACAAATCTTTCAGCCCGAATTGCAGCAAAAACTCCTTCGACGTGCCGTACATCATCGGCCGTCCGACAGTTTCTTTGCGTCCCTTCGCTACGATCAATTTCTTGTCTAGCAGCGTCTTGATTGACGAAGGCGATTGCACCCCACGTATCTCGAGAATCTCAGGCACCGTCACCGGTTGCCGGTACGCGATCACCGCGAGTGTCTCGAGCGACGCGATCGTGAGTTTCGCACTCGGTCGTGTCTTTAGAAACGCGCGCACATGTTCGTGATACTCAGGCCGAGTCGCAAACTGCCAACCACCCGCAACCTCGCGCAACTGCAACCCTCCAGTGCGACCATTAAACTCTTCGGCCAACGCCACGACCGTCTCGTTGATTACATGCTTGTCTTCCTTGAGAACGTCGGCAATCATCTTCACACTCAACGGCTCGTCGGAAACAAAGATCAATGCCTCGACGATCGCCGCTCGCTCGGCATTACTCTGCGGCGCCGACAGCGGCCCCTCATCTTCGCCTTGTTCGTCAGCGGCTGTTGGCGACGACTGCTCAGCTTCAGCAACCATCGCAGCAAGCTCGCGACTCGCTTCCTCGTTCAGCGCCGCCTCGTCGAGCGACTCCTGATTCACATTCTCTTCGTTAGTTGCCATCTCAGTTTAGCTTGCTGCGCGCGCGATGATGTCACCAAACGTTTCGCGCTGAAATAGTTTGACTTCAGTTGTTCGCACCAGTTCCAACACTGACAAAAACGCGAGCACCAGTTCGCGACGCGACCGCGAACGCTCAAAGAACAAACGCAGGTTGAGCTCGCCGGACGACATCACCATGTTGCGTAAACGCTCGAGCATCTCCGCCATCGAGATCTCTTCACGCTCGATCTCGAGCAGCTTCTCTTCCTTGTGTCTCGCCAGGATGTCTTGAAACACCTTGAGCAGATCGAATAAACCCACTGCGACTTCGGGATTGTTCTTGTCAGTTTCAAGCTCCGCTCGTTTGAAAACAGCCTGTTCGATCGTCGCGCGCGACCAGAGCATCTCGGCGGCGGCTTTGTACTTCTGATACTCAAGCAATTGATTCACCAGATCGGCGCGCGGATCCTCCTCTTCATCGTGCGGCGCGCTCGGATCGCGCGGCAACAGCATCTTCGTCTTCAACTCGATGAGCGTCGCTGCCATCACGAGAAAGTCACCGGCTACAGCGATGTCCAACTCCTGCATCACGCGCACATAACGCAAGTATTCGTCAGTGATGCGCGCGACGGGAATGTCGTAGATGCTGACGTGCTCCTGACGGATGAGGTGAAGCAGCAGATCGAGTGGTCCTTCAAACTCGCCGAGCAGGATTTTCAGATCGTCGCTGTTGTCGTCGCGAACTATTTGCGGGATCGCGCCGGCGACATTCAGTGGGACACCCGGCTCAAGTTTGGTTGTCTCTTCGTCCATCGTAACTCAACGTTTCGAACTTCGGGCCAAACCGGTGAGACGAAACACCTGGTCCAAGGTTGTCGCGGCAACTTGTTTCGCCTTGTCACGCCCCTGGTCCAGGATCGCGTCGAGTTGCTCGTCGCTAATCTCTCGCACGCGCTGCTGGAACGGGCGCAGAAACTCGATCGTCGCCTCGGCAAGATCGGCTTTCAGTTGCGCATAACCTTTACCTGCAAAATGAGCCTCAGTTTCTTCGGGAGACTTGCCGGTACTCAGGTGATAAATCTCGAGCAGGTTGTTGATTGCCGGTCGCGACTCGTCGAAACGAATCTCCGTGCCCGAATCGGTCACCGCTCGTTTGAACTTCTTCTGCACGGCATCTGCGTCATCCATCAACAACACGCAGCCGTTTGGATCGTCGTCCGACTTCGACATCTTTCGTGTCGGATCAGACAAAGACATAATGCGCGCGCCGACTTTCGGGATGTAAGCCTCGGGCACGCGGAAGGTCTCGCCGTAATCGCGGTTGAAACGAATCGCGAGATCGCGAGTCAACTCCAGGTGCTGTCGCTGATCGTCACCAACAGGAACGAGATCCGTCTGATAGAGCAGGATGTCAGACGCCATCAACACCGGATAATCAAAGACTCCGATACTGACGTTCTCCTGTTGCTTGCGCGCCTTGTCTTTGTACTGCGTCATGCGCTCGAGTTCGGACATGCGCGCGACGCAGTTCAACACCCACGTCAGTTCGGCGTGCTCGTGTACATCTGATTGGATGAAGACAGTCGAGACCTGCGGATCGATTCCCACGGCCAGGTAGATGCGGGCGAGATCCATCGTCTTCGCGGCGAGCTGCGCCGGGTCGTGAGGGACTGTAATCGCGTGCATGTTGACGATACAAAAGAAACTCTCGTACTCGTGCTGCAACGCGACCCAGTTGCGCAACGCGCCGAGGTAATTGCCGAGGTGTACGTTGCCGGTAGGTTGAGCGCCACTGAATATTCGCTTTGTCATCTAACTCCGGCCCTTAACAGAGCAATGACTACTTCTATCACCGGATCGATGATTACATCGAGTAAACCGAAATACATCAACATCAATAAAATGAGGAAGCCGTACTGCTCCAGAATATCCAGCACCGGGCGCATGCTCGCGGGCAAAATACTGTCAAGCACCCTGCTGCCATCGAGCGGCGGAAACGGAAGTAGATTAAAGACCGCGAGGGAAATGTTCATGATCAACATTTGAAACAGGAACAGCATGATCGGTTCCTGCGTTGACGCTGAGAGACGATACCCGGCATCCGTCATCAAAATTATCTTCAAGATCACAAAGGCGATAACGGCCAACAACAGGTTCGCGAGAATTCCGGCGATTGACACCATGATGTTCGCGACGTCCTTGTTACGCCAGCGCAGTGGGTTTACCGGAGTTGGTTTACCCCAACCAATAAGCGGGATCGCTGCCAGCGGGCTGTTGATGTGACCGAGAATGAACATCATGATCGGGATCAAAAGCGTGCCGATCGGATGCGTATGCGCGACGGGATTCAGCGTGATGCGGCCTAACAGGTACGCCGTGTCGTCTCCAAACTTGTAAGACATCCAGGCGTGCGCTGCCTCGTGTGCCGAGATCGCGAGCAGCAGCACCACCATATAAATAACGAGTTGGGGAATGAGTTGTTCTAAGTTCAAGTGGTTCAACTTAGCATAAGACGTTTTTCCCGCAAAGGCGCAAAGCCGCAAAGAGTTCTCTTACCCAGGCAGTAACGTCCCTTTGATCTGCACGGGCAAACTGTAAACCGAGTCGATCGAAACAACCGCCATGTCTCCCGCGGCACTAAACGCCAGTCCGACTAAGTTAACACCCGCGACGATCACCTTCGCGTCACTGCCGTCCGGTGAAATACGCACAATCCCACGCCGCCCACGCAAGGCAGCAGCTACATACAAATTCCCGTCACGATCAAAAGCGAGCCCTTGAGGTCGTCCGAGACCTTTGAAGAAAATGTCAGCCTCGCCATCCGCATTTACACGCCAGATCACATCGAAGCTCGTCACCGTCGGCGCCGTGACGTACAGTGAATCGTCCGGCCCGAACGCAAGATGAAATGCCGAAACGGACGGCTCGATCTGCGTCCACGCACGTTCCTCACCAATTCCGTTGATCCTGAAGATCGTTCCAGTGCGATCGCCGACGTACATCACACCACGCGGATCGAAAGCGATTCCAGTTGCAACGCCGAGGTTGCGCGCAAACGCGACGGCTTCTTTGAACGGATTCACTCGATATACAACACCCTCGAGCCTGCTGCTCACGAACATCTGGCCGTCAGGACCGAAAGCAATCCCGGTCGGATTTGAAATGTCTCCCGAATATTCTGAAACGTCGCCGCTGATGTCGATACGAAACAGCGTGACCGGCAGTTCCTCGCCGCGCGAGCCGGAACGAGTGACAAACAGCGCGCCATCGTCAGGATCGAAAGCCGGATTAGCGACCGGATGAAGATCGCCCGCGAGTTTCTTAGCGACGGTGAGATACGCCGGCTCACCCAAGTAGCCGCCGCCGCTGAGTCTCACCGCAACCTTGCCCGCTTTGGTCTCAGGAACGATTGCCAACACGCGACGCGGGGCGAGCGCGACGATCTGCGCGGGTGAGTCGCCGATGAGGACGGCACAACTAGACGGATCCCTTGTGTCAAAGCCTTCACAGTCAATCACGATCTCGCCGCCGGGAATGCCGAAGGGCGGATCGATATTCAAGATTCTCGCGAGGTTAGCCATAAAAGTCGTTCATCATACGATGCTGCCGGATCGATGTCTAACCGCAACCTGCTCGGGTGCGCTGTGTTATAATCCGCCCCTGCGAGGATAAGTCCATTAGCAGCGTTCTAGGCAACACTCTAGGGTTGAAACCGAATCAACTGCGGCGCATCGAGAAGCTGTACACTCGCCGTATACCTCCCGACCAAATCGTGACACCTGAATTCGCGCGGCAGTTGAGCGAACTGTCTCATGAGACCCGCCGCCAGCTCGGTGCGCTCATAGATCGCTCGGGACACATTCAATACGTGATGGTTGGCGACAATCGCCGCATCGAGTTGCCTGACTTCAAACGCGTGCGCGTCGCATCGGGACGATTTCGCGGTCTGCGTTGCGTTCACACACACCTGCGTGGCGAACCACTCACCCAGGACGACTTAACAGACCTCGCTCTCCTGCGTCTCGACTTGATGGCCGCGATCGACGTCGATGCCGACTCAGGACTACCGGGACTCGTGCGCGCCGCACATCTCTTGCCACTACACGCCGGTGAACTCGACAACGGAACAACTCCGGAACTGTACGCGTTTCTCGAGCCCAAAGTCGCTTCGCAACTCGATCACGATTTTAAGGCTCTGATCAACTCGCTCGAAGAAGAGATGGCTCGCAATCGTCGTACGGCCCGGCGCGCGGAAGTACGCGACCGCACGATCCTCGTCGGCGTAGCGACCGGCTCGCTCGCGGACGCGGAAGAGTCGATGGCCGAGCTCGCGGAGCTTGCGGCTTCAGCAGGCATGGTGGTCCAGGACAAGATCATCCAACGTCGCTCCGCGATCGATCCGCGCACAGTGCTCGGCCGCGGAAAACTCGACGAGCTCATCATTCGCGCGCTTCAACTCGGTGCCGATATGCTCGTCTTCGACAGCGAGCTTTCTCCGACTCAGGTGCGGTCGTTGTCGGAAGCGACGGATTTGAAAGTGATCGATCGATCGCAGTTGATCCTCGACATCTTCGCGCAGCGCGCGCAGTCGAAAGAAGGAAAGATCCAGGTTGAGCTGGCGCAGTTGAAGTATCTGTTGCCGCGTTTGATCGCGGGTCAGGATTCGGCGTTCTCGCGTTTGGCAGGCGGCATCGGTGGGAGAGGTCCCGGTGAAACCAAACTCGAAACGGATCGTCGCCGTGTTCGCGATCGCATCAATCGTCTCGAGCGAGAGATCGAAACGCAACGACAGCGTCGCCAGGAACGTCGCAAGGGACGAACGCGACAAGAGCTCCCGGTGATCTCGATCGTCGGTTACACGAACGCCGGCAAATCGACATTGCTTAACGCGCTGACGAAGAGCGATGTACACGCCGAACAGCGGATGTTTGCAACGCTCGATCCGACTTCGCGCCGGCTGCGTTTGCCACGCGAACAGGAAGTCATCATCAACGACACGGTTGGATTTATACGCGCGTTGCCGCCGGATCTGCTTTCGGCTTTTCGTGCGACACTCGAAGAGATCAGCGACAGTCGCTTGTTGATTCACGCCGTTGATATGTCGAATCCACGCTGGGTACAGCAAGTTCAATCGGTTAAGAGAATTCTCGCCGAACTGGATTTGGCCGAGATTCCTTCGATACTGGCGCTAAACAAAGCCGACCTGCTTGCACCTTCGGACGTCGATGCGGCTGTCCGGCAAGCACATCAACTCGACAGCGGCGAAGTAGTTGTCATCTCGGCTCTCAAACCGGCGACGTTGGGGGCGCTACTGGAAAGGACAGGCGCGGTGTTGGCCCGCGACCTCGCCGCGGCTTAGGCAATTTTCAGCCACAAAAAGGCACAAATGATCAGAAAACTTTCAGCGCCAAGATAAGTTCTTCTTTTCGGCCTTTTGCCCTTTCTTGTGGCTAACTTTTTATGGGATTCCGCCCACGATTCAAAACGCCCATGAGCCAGGCCCGCGATAAGCTAATGGCTTATGCAGTGCGCCCGCTGATGGTGTTCAAGCCGCGACAGCGATTCCTCATCGGGTGCAGCGTCCTCGTTCTTCTCACCACCTTCCTCCTCTATTCGAATCGTGCTTCAACTTTCAACGAAAACTACAAACTCGGCGACGTGCTCAGCAGATCGATCATCGCCCCAGCCGATCTGACCGCGGTGGACCAGGCTGAAACTGAAAGACGTAAAGCGTCCGCACGAGAATCAGCGCGCGCAGTTTTTAATTTTGATTCGAGTCGCGCGGAGAGTTCTGTCCAGAGTTTCCGCTCCGCCTGGGAAAACCTTCAGGAACAAACTGCCTCAGGTCAAAAATCGTTCACGTGGACCGGCGAAGGCGGTCCGGCCGTGGCGCGAGCCATCATCGCGCATCGTTTCGACGACACCGACCTCGACCGAATCGAGTCACTGATTCGCGAAATCGGCGGAGGTTACATTTACGACGACGCGGACGGGGATCGTCTTAAACAGGAGATCGTGCTGGTCGACATTCGCAATCCCACCGCCCAGATGATCCCGACGAGAATGACTTCGCTCTCGGCGGCGCGCCGGAGTGTCGAACTGAGAATCGCTACTCTACCGGGTTGGTCACCGGACGAAAGAACAGCTCTCACCGCTGCACTGTTGCCGCTGATTCGTCCGAACGTCGTGTTGGACCAGGCAGCGACTGC
>Ga0070681_10004396_pt1 | contig 13427 bp, 10 predicted proteins | sample KBSC83BmetaG_FD_65650 | JGI IMG/M metagenome (GOLD analysis project Ga0070681, IMG submission 65650) | Corn rhizosphere microbial communities from Kellogg Biological Station, Michigan, USA - KBS C8-3B metaG | ecosystem: Host-associated > Plants > Roots > Rhizosphere | place: USA: Michigan... | reverse complement strand
CGCCGCGGGTTCAACAATTATGTCGGCACAGCCGCGGCTCCCACCCTTGGCGTGTTGGGCACTTTGCGGCGCAACGAAAATAACATCGTGCGCGATGTCGATGAGTACGTGCAGGGCACGTGGGATTTCGCTGCGATGTGGTCGATCATGGTCGGTGCGCGTCACAGCGACGTGAATTTCGACTCCATCGATCACTACATCACCTCGACCAATGGAGACGACAGTGGCCAGGTGAGCTATTCGGCGACCTCGCCGGTGGCTGCATTGAATTTCAAGCCGCTCTCCTGGGCGCACGTCTACATCTCGTACGGCCAGGGATTTCAGACACCGCTTGGATCTGAGCTTGCGTATCGTCCCGACGGGCGTGCGGGGTTGAATTTCGGTTTGGCGCCTGCGCGCAGCGACAACACGGAGCTCGGAGCTAAGCTGCGAGTCACCTCCGCCTTCGATGTCGAGGCCGCACTCTTCCAGACGCTCACGCGTAACGAGATCGTTGTCGACACGAATCTCGGTGGTCGCTCGACTTATCAGAACAGCGGACGCACGCGCCGCACGGGTGCGGAGCTGTCTCTCGACTACCGATTCGCGCCCGACTGGCGTTTGCAGGTTGCGTATACGTATGTGGATGCGACCTATAGCGACGCCTACCTGACCTGCGTCGCCGCGCCGTGTCCGAAGCCCACCGTGCTGGTCACCTCCGGCAGTCGGCTCCCCGGTGTACCCAAGAGCAATGTGTACGCAGTCGTGCGCTGGGGCGGAGACGTCGGTTGGCGAGCTAGCGCGAACGGTCAGTATGTGAGCGCCGTCCCGGTCAACGATGTGAATTCCGTGTTCGCGCCGGCCTATGCCGTTTTCGGTGCCGACGGCGGCTACACGTTCGAGCGGGCGGGCTTCCGGGTGAGCACGTTCGTGCGAATCAACAACATGCTCGATCGGCACTACGTGGGTTCGGTCATCGTCGATGACGGGAACAGCCGTTACTTTGAGCCCGGGCCCGGATTCAGCGTGCTCGGAGGAGTGGCCGTCTCGATAAAATAGGCCTGGGAGGAACCCGCCATGAGACTTCGGGGCAAGTACGCACTGATCACGGGCGGCAACAGCGGGATCGGGTTGGCGACCGCGCGTTTGTTCGTCAGCGAGGGAGCGGAAGTCGTCATCACGGGGCGGAATCAGGCCACCCTCGATGCGGCGGCCAAGGAGCTGGGCGAGAAGGCGCTCGCCATCGCGGCCGATGTGACCGAGCTTCAGGCGATCGAGCGTAGCGTGGCGGTGGCCGTCCAACGATTCGGGAAGCTCGATGTCGTGTTCGCGAATGCGGGTGTCGCGGCCCCGACGACTCTGGGCAGGACGTCGTTCGATCTCTTCAATCGAATCGTGCAGACGAATCTCACGTCTGTGTTCTTCACTGTGCAGTCCTGTGCTCCGTATCTGCAGGCGGGCGCGTCGGTGATCCTCAACGGCTCCGTGTACGCCGATTTGGGACCACCGGGGTTCTCCGCCTATGCGGCCACCAAGGCAGGCGTGCGAGCCATGGGGCGCGTGTTGGCTTCTGAGTTGGCGCCGAAGGGCATTCGCGTCAACGTGGTTGTGCCCGGCGGGACGCGAACGCCGATCTGGTCCTCTGCCGCTCCGACACCCGAAGCGTTCGAGGCACTCGAGGCGCATCTGTCGAGGGCCGTGCCGCTTGGTCGATTCAGCGATCCGGAAGAGATAGCGAAGGCCGTGCTGTTTCTGGCTTCCGACGATGCGTCCAGCGTGACGGCCACGGAACTGGTCGTCGATGGCGGCATGACGGGAGCACCTGCTGGCGCGCCGGTGTACGCCCAGGTCAAGACGCTGGGGTAGCCCCGACTGGCTGGTGGAGGCGCTCGCATCGGTCCCCCGGCGGCGCCGTCCTCGGTCGATATACTCGACCGGCGGTATCGTCTGGAGGGGATTCCATGACTAAACGCGACCAGGCGGATTCGACGGGTCCGCTGCTGAGTGCTGTCACTGCTCTTGGCTTCTTCGTGGCTGCACCGCTGGCTTTTGGCGCTCCCGGCGCCGATGCGTGCATGGCGCTTTCGAAAGCCGCCTTTCCGCAGACGACGATCTCGTCGGCGAAGGAAGTCGCTGCGAGCGAGTCCACGAAAACTCCTGCGTTCTGCGAAGTCTCGGGCGTCGTCTCGCCCGTGCCCGGCTCTCACATCGGTGTCGTCTATCGGCTTCCCGATCGCTGGAACGGCAAGCTCCTCGGTCTCGGCGGCGGCGGTTGGGCCGGCAACGTGCGATTGGAAACGGCGGCGGCAGGTCTCAATCGGGGATACGCGACTGCACAGACCGACGCGGGCCATGACACCACGAGCCTCTGGGGCACCGCGTGGGCGGAGAGCCAGCCTCAGGTCGATGACTTTGCGCATCGGGCCATTCATCTGATGACGACGACGGGCAAAGCGGTTGTCGCCGAGTACTACGGAGAACCGCAGAAGCGTGCGTACTTCCAGGGTTGCTCCACGGGTGGCCGGCAGGGGCTGATGGAGGCGCAGCGTTACCCGGATGACTACAACGGCGTCATCGCGGGAGCGCCGGTTTACACACTCACGACGCAGACGACGGGATTGTTGCGCAGTCAGGCGTTCTCCAAACCGGGCGCCGGTGTGAGTGCCGCTCAGCTTTCACTTTTGAACGACGCGGCGCTGGCCGCGTGCGACACGGCCGACGGCGTCAAGGATGGGATCGTCCCCGATCCGCGTGCCTGCAAGTTCAATCCGGCGGTGCTCCAGTGCAAACAGGGTCAGTCGGGAGACAGCTGCCTGACTTCGGCTCAGGTCACCGCGGTGCTCGCGATGTACTCGGGCGTAAAGACGCCCCATGGGGAATTCGCTGCTTACCCCCTGTCTCGCGGGGGCGAGCGAGGTTGGGATCGGTTCATTGCCACCAGCCCGCCTGCGGACGCCAAGGCCCCGGGAACCTCCGCTTCCGGGGGAGGGATGGGGGGACTGCGAACACTCCTTTTTTCGGACGCGAACTTCGATCTCTCGAAGTTCGGTGTCGATCGCGACTTCGCTACGGTGCGCTCCAGCGCCTTCGCCAAGGAGTACGAGGCCAAGGACCCGAATCTCGCGCCGTTCTTCAGCAAAGGCGGCAAGCTGATCCTGTGGCACGGGTTTGACGATCCGGGCCCGAGCCCGCTGGGAACCATCGAGTACTACCAGAACGTTCAGAAGGCGACTGGCGCCGCTGAGGTGAATTCGGACATGCGGTTCTACCTGCTGCCTGGCGTGTATCACTGCCGCGGCGGCCCTGGGGCCGATACGTTCGACTCGGTCGCTGCGCTGGACGCGTGGGTGGATCAGGGAAAGCCGCCGGAGACGCTGCTGGCCAAGCGGACGGACGGGAAGCTGTCTCGGCCGCTGTGCCGGTATCCGGCGGAGCCGCATTACAAGGGGAGCGGGGACCCTGGCTCGGCTGAGAGCTTTGAGTGTAAGTAGGGGGGCCTGAAGGGGGCCGAAGGCGCTCTGCGGATGTGCTAGGATGCGCGCCCCGCGTGGGGGCGGGGGGCGGAGCCCCCTGAGGCTTCAGACCTGAGGCCTTACAGCGCCCCAAGATCTCGCTCGAGGTCCTGCACGGCGCGCCCGTAGCTCAGTTGGATAGAGTACCTGGCTACGAACCAGGGGGTCGGGAGTTCGAATCTCTCCGGGCGCGCCAATTAATCAATCACTTACGCATGCCGCTATTCAAAGACAGAAAACAGGCCTATCTCGGAATGCTGTTCGCGGCGTTGGTAGCCTGCGGCGCGAAAGATCCTCAACCGGGGAAGCCGGGCGCGGCGCAACCCGTGTCTGTCCAGGTGCTCAGAAGAAGACTGGCAGAGATCGCCGGTCAGGCCAACGCGGCCGCTCCTGCCGACGTCGACGCGAACACCCGGCTGGAGGGCGCGAAAGCCGGGCCGGGGCTGAGACTGACGACCACCTATACGCTCGTGAACGCCGCATCGGAGGGCGTCAACAGTGCGACGTTCGAGGCGAAGTTAGGTCCGATGATCCGGGAGGGCAGCTGCAAAAATCCCGAGCTGCGACCGCTCATCGACCGGGGTGTCGTGGTAGTTCTCGATTATCTCGGAAACGATGGCAATCGAATCGGAACGATGAGCATCGACCGAGAGACGTGCGCTGCCATCCGGTGACCGCAACGTTCGGCTGCTGAGGCTGCCCACCGAAGCGCGCAACAGAATGCCCCGTCCGCGCTGATTGTTGTCCGTGGCTCGTTCCAATCTTCGCAAGCACGGTGTGCGCTTTGAGACCGCTCAAGGCGTGTTCGACGATCCCAATACTCTCATGAGACAGGATCGCTTCGAGGGAGCCGAGGAACGGTGGCAAGCAATCGGCCGCACCGGCGCACACACGGCTCTCGTCGTCGCCCACATAGTGCGTGAGCAGGGCGGGTCTGGAGGTTATTCGCATCATTTCAGCGCGGTATGCGCTACGACATGAACGAAAGAGATAGTGCGAAACCCGTTCTATCGCCCGATAAAGCGTTCGACGACCGTTCGCATCGATGCCGACGTGCTAGCCTGGCTCAAATCTCAAGGACCTGGATATCAGACTCGAATCAACGAGCTGTTGAGATCTGCCATGGAAATGGCGACCGGCGCGAATCGTAGTCGGTGAGAAAGCCTCAGCCTTCAGTCTGAGCACGCGTCCAGCCGCCGGCGCAGCAGCGCCTTCTCCGCGTGCGTGGGGGCGGCGTTAAGCGCGCGTGTTAGGTGAGCTACTGCGCGATCGCGATCTCCGCGGCGACGATAGAGCTCGCCGAGTGTCGCGTCCCACAGGTAATAACCGAGCAGCCACGCTGGCGGGTTGATCGCTTCGAGTAGGGCGAGGGCCGCTTCGGGGCCGTGCCACTCAGCAATCGCAATCGATCGGTTCAACGTGTTGATCGGCGACGGAGCGACGCCGTCGAGCATTTGATAGAGGCGGGCGATCTCGGCCCAGCGTGTCTGTTCGTAGGTTGGTGCGAGACAGTGCTCTGCGGCGATTGCAGCCTCGGCGTGGTACCGCGTGAAGACATCTCCTCGAGCCGCGCGATGCAGGCAAGAGATGCCGATGGCGATCAAATCGCGATCCCAGAGCGAGCGATCCTGTTGTTCGAGAAGAAGCAGGCCTCCGGTGCCGTCGACGCGCGAATCGAAGCGCGCGGCGTCCAAGTACATCAAGGCGAGTAATGCGGCGGTCTCCGGTAAGGCCCCTACCGGATGCTCCTCGAGGAGCAGGGCCAGTCGGATCGCCTCCTCGCACAGCTCGTGACGGATCAGCTGGTCCGGTTGGGCCGAACTGTAGCTTTCGGTGAAGAGCAGATAGAGGATCTCGAGCACTGCGGGAAGGCGGGTCGCCAGCTCGCCGAGGTTGGCGGGCTCGAGCTCCACGACGCACTCGCGCAAAATCGAGCGAGCCCGCTGCAAGCGCTTGTAGACGGCTTCACGACTTTGGAAGAGTCGGAGCGCGATCTCCTCCACGCTGAACCCGCATAGGGTTTTTAGCGCGAAGACGATCTGCGATTCGCGAGGGATCTCCGGGTTGGCGCAGACGAAGAGCATCCGGAGCTGGTCGTCCTTGACCTCGTGCTCCAGGAGGACGGCTTCCTCTGCGCTCGCCTCGTCGGCCACGTGCTCCGCGTCATCGACGGAGGCATCGGTGCGTTTCATACGCCGCAGCGCACCGAGTACCTCGTTGTGTGCTACGCGGTACAGCCATGCGCTCCTGTCGTTCGGCTCGCCGCGTTGTGGCCAGGACTGCACCGCGCGGAGCAGTGCTGTTTGGACAGCGTCTTCGCACAGCTCCACGCGGTGTACGCCAAAACGGCGCGACAGTACCGAAACCAGGCGCCCGAACTCGTGCCGGAAGTAGTGCTCCGGAAGCTGGGACGCGGATTCCGGTTCAGGCACTGTAGCCCCCGAGCCGGCGGATCTCGACGCTGGCGTTGGGATCCATGCCGATCGGGCACGCCTTGATGATCTCGATCGCGCGTTCGAGTGAGCTCGTCTCGATGAGGCTGTAGCTGGCTACAACTTCCTTGGCCTCGATATAGGGGCCGTCGGTCACCGTGCCGCCCCTGATGACAGCCCCGGCCGGCATCAGCCCGTCCCCGGGAATCAACTCCTTCTCGAACTTCGCCATCCAGGTCTGCCAGGCGGCGTATTGAGCTTGCATCTCTTGAGGCGACGAGGGCTTGGCCGGCCAGCCCGCGGCTGCGAAGCGAAACAGACAGAGGAACTTGGTCTTGGTCGTGGACATCGTGATTCTCCGAGTGTTTTTACCACCGTCGATCGGTGGCTCTCATACGGAAGATGCTCGGGCCGGTTCCCATTGGACGCCGGGTCGCGAAAAATTGCGGCCCGGTGGCCGTGTCGGCGCGACGTGACTGTCATACAGTAGCGCCTGCGCTTACGATAGGCTGAGCGCGCCATCGTCGGCGCCAGCATCTCTCAGGGAGGGGACGACCGTATGCCTCGCATCGCTGCCGGAATCGCTGCTTCCATTGTGTGCACGCTCAGCGCACCCGCCGCTTTGGCCTGGAGCGATCCGGGGCACGAGGTCGTTGGGCTGATCGCCGATCACTACCTGAAGCCCGCGGTGCGCCAGAAAGTGCAGGCGATGCTGGCTGGCGATACGACGGGTCTTGCGAGATCCACCGGCATCTCGGATGAAGCGACGTGGGCCGACAAGTATCGAGACTCCGATCGGTACACGACGCATGTACGCTACAACTTGACGCACGAGTGGCACTTCGTCGATGTCGAGATTCAAGGGCCCGACTACGACAAGGCTTGTTTCAACCATGCCGCAGCCCAACCGACGGCCTCACAGGGACCCGCGAAAGCCTGCGTGGCCGACCGGATCGACGCCTTCATCGCCGAATTGAAGGATCCGAATGCGGATGCCGATGAGCGCCGCATGGCGTTGCAGTTTCTGCTGCACTTCGTGGGCGATGTTCACCAGCCCCTGCATACGATCGACGATAAGGACCAGGGCGGGAATCTCAAGAAAGCCAAGTCGGACGGTCAGAAGACGGACACCCTGCATCATTACTGGGATGCGGTCTTCGTCTCGAGGCTGGGGGGCACGCCGACTCTGATCGCCAATGGGTTGATCAAGACCACCACGGCGGCCAACGTCAAAGCCTGGTCGAAGGGCACTGCGAGATCCTGGGCGCTGCAGAGCTCCCAGATCGCCCGGTCGCACGGCTACGGAGATCTGCCGCAACCGGACGCGGACGGCAAGTATGTCCTTCCGGCGTCCTACGTCACCAACGCCACCAAGCTTTGCGCGCGGCAGCTGGCGCGGGCGGGCGTAAGACTGGCAAAGGTGTTGAATGAGGCCCTTCAGTAGGGAATATCCTGCAGCGCCTCTCGAAGCCCGCGATCGCACCTGGCTCTCGTATCCTGGAGTCCGATTTCGCGCACGCGACCGAGGGCGCCGATTCCTGAGCTGAGCAGACTTCGCGCCTCGTTTTTAGACAGGTCCGCCGCGATGTTGGAACTGCAGATCTGCGCAAGCGGATATTGACCCTCGTGCAGCAGCAGAAGCACCTGGACCGGGGACCGTACCATGGCGCGGAAGACCGCGAGATCCAGTGCTTCCGGTGCGCCATTCTCCGCGTCCGCGCCTGGACGAAGTCGCCTGGCGACCTCGATCCAGTCGTGATTTCCCGAGGCGATCCTGGCTATCACGCCGTTCCACTGGTCCTCGTCGAGCCACAGCTGCTCGATCACCTTGCGGGGACCGATGGCATCGATCTGGGCCAACAGCTGCGCAGGGGGCAAGGGCTGTGCGGCGCGCACGAGTGGGGCCGCCGTCAACAGGAGCAGAACGATCGATGTCAGTGGGCGCATTTTCGGTCTCAAAGCGGAGAATTGACGAGGGCTGCAAGGTTGCGAGCTTGCAGGAGCGCCGGGTGGTCCGGATCGACGCTGTTGGAGAGATGCTCGATAGCGGCCTGATACGCCTTGTGCGCCTGCGTGTCGTCGCCGAGACCCTGCAGTGCCCGCCCTAACATCAGCCACGACAAGCCGGTCCGGTTGGAATACGGCAGGCCCGCCTGCAGCGACTCGGCAGAGCTCAGCGCGAGTCGGGCAGCGGCGGCGCTCGAGTCCGGATCTCCGGCAAGCAGCTCGGCTCGGGCCTTGCCCAATGCGCTGTCGATCGCCAGGGACACGTCTCTTGGGTCGCTCAGTGTCTGCGCGAATTGCCGGCGCGCAGCGTCGATTTTCCCCTGACCGACCGCCAGGTTGGCTCGCTGGAGTGCCAGCCGCTTGGAAGCCAGGCTACCCGGCGGCTCGTCTGGACCGAGAGCGTTAGTGGCTTCCGCAACGTGCCCCGCTGCCGCGCCCGTGTCCCCCATCTGCAGGGCTGTCTCCGCGAGTCCGAGCAGGCCGGCTACGTGAGCATATTTGTTCTGCGACTCCGTCGCGCGCTGCACGGCCGCCCGATAGGCCTCGGTGGCGGAGTCATATCGACCCAGCGCTTGTAGAGCACGGGCGCGATTCAACAGCACGTAGTAGGGCGCGGGACGTTCCTGATCGCGTTCGGTCAACAAAGCGAGCGTCTCGTCGAACAAAGCGAGAGCTCGCCGCGGTGTGCCGGCTCTGACGCTGGTCAATCCCCAGTTGTTGCGGATGATGATGGCGATCGGACTGTGGCTGCGCCCCAGCGCGTCGATTTTTCGCAGCGCCTGTGAGTAGTAGTCGAACGCGTCCTTGTTGCGATTGTTCAGGTGATAGGCTGAAGCAACGGTCTCCAGGAACAGCGCCTCACGGGCCGCGGAGAACTGGCCTGCCGAGCGAAGACGGGCGAGGGCTTCGGTTGCATAGCGCAACATGACTTCGGGATCCTCTTCCGAGTCTTCGACTGCAGCTTCGGCCACGAGCGAGCGGTCGTGAAGGCATTCGGCGGCGTGGCGCGGATCCTTGGGAAGATGCTCCAGCTGCTCTGAGATCGAGCGCCGGGCTTCGGCGAACTGGCCCATCTCTGACATGACGACCGCGCGGTCGCATATCAGCTCGGTGCGCAGCTCGCTGTCAGAGGAGTCGCCGAGTACCGTAAGTGCGTCCTCCACCAAGCGCTTGGCTTTGCCGTGATCGCCCAGGGACTGGTAGTCGGAGCCGATGGCGCTCAGGACGGCGGCGCGACTCTCTCGATTGTCGCTCGTATCGATGAGTGCCAGTTTTTCGCTTCGAGCCAACATGTCGCTCACGGTGACGGGTTTGTCGGACTCAGCCGCTTCCGTGATGACGGTGCCCATGAACTGTTCGACCGCCTCGTTACGCGCTGCTAGCGAAAAGGCGCGGTCGCGCTCCGTTGCCGCCATTCGCGCCTGTGTAAATGCGAATGCCAAAGCTGCGCACAAGCTGACCAGAGCGGTGACGGATCCGAGTACGGCAAATCGATGGCGACGCACGAACTTGCGCGCGGCGTAGAGCGCAGCGCCGCGGCGGGCGATGACCGCCTCGCTATTCAGATAACGCAAGAGCTCTTCGCGCAAGGCCGCCGCCGTTGAGTAGCGCTCACCCGGCTGTCTTCGCAGCGTCATCGAAAGAATGGCGTCGAGGTCGCCGCGCAGTTCTTTGCGCACCGATTCGGGTCCGAAGTCCGACGCGCGGGGTAGCCGGCCGTCCAGTGCGCTCTTGATCCGTTCCGCGCGGCCGCCGGTAGAAGGCAGGGGGTGGCGGCCGGTGAGCAGCACATAGAGCAGCATGCCCAGCTGATAGACGTCCGTCGCCGTGGAGGGAACCTCTCCGAGTAGCTGTTCCGGAGCGGCGTATTCAGGGGTCAGCGCGATGCACTCGAATCTGGTGGTCGCCGGATCGCCGTCGGTGAGGTCGGGACTCAACAGCTTGGCTACGCCAAAATCCAGCAGCTTCACCACTCCGTCTCGCGTAACCAGCACGTTCGAAGGCTTCAGGTCCCGGTGGATAATGAGGTTTGCGTGTGCGTGGGCCACCGCTGACACGACATCCAGGAACAGCTGCACGCGCTCCTCGATGCAAAGCGAGCGCGCCTCGCAATACTGATCGATGGGCTCGCCATCCACATATTCGAGGACCAGGTAGGGACGCCCATTGTCCGTGGTACCGGCGTCGACCAGGCGCGCAATGTTCGGGTGGGTGAGTCGAGCGAGCACCCGGCCTTCGTGACGAAAGCGATCGGCAAGCAGGGGCTGTGCCAACGAGTTGTCGAGAAACTTGATGGCACAGCGACCTTCGAAGCGGCCGTCGTTGCGAGAGGCCACCCAGACCTCGCCCATGCCACCGCGACCGATCGGACGCTCGAGGGTGTAAGCGCCGATCCGTTTGCCGGCCATCACGGCATCGGGCATGACAGCGGCGGCCCAGATCGGAGGTCGGTGCTCGAGAAATCCGCTTGCGTCCAGCAGCGCATCCTCGGCCAGCAGCTGCCGGATTGTTTCCGCAATGGAGGGCGCAGTGGTGGCCAGGGCCGTGAGCCACTCTTCGCGCTGCTCCGGGGCGAGATCCAGCGCCGTATCGAGGTACCCCTCGATGTTCTCCCAGGTGGACAGATCCAATGTCACGCGGCTCACACCGGCGATGAGTGGCCGGCGAGTCTAGCTAAAGCCACCGGAAACGGCATCGGGAGCGCGCCGGCGTCGCCGTTCGTATCCACAGCGGTCGGGGCAGGTCGTCGTGGAGAGATCCGCCGCAATCGTCGACGGCGGACACGCCTGAGTCGTGTAGCAGCCGTATTCCACGCCCGCCTCAGCCGAATCGCCGGCGACCTCGGCCGCGAGGTGCCTCAGACACGGTCAGGTGCGCTAGGTAACATAATCAAGGAGTTTGACTCGTCCGAGGGGACTCGCGCACCTTAGGCTGATGCTCACCTCGCTGCTCTTCGAAGCACGCCTGCGGACGGCAGTCTGGCGGCGCAGGTTCTCGTACTACCGACACGTCGGGGAGCGGCGTGACCTGGCGTTTTTCCTGATGCTCGGCCTGCCGATGCTCGGTTTGGCCGCCATCCTCGGTTTCTCCTACTTCAGTGGAACACGGATTGAGCCGGCTCAACTGTTGGCCGAGCAGCGGGCCGAAAAACGCGCGCTGCGGCGTGAGGGGGATCTGGAGTGTCTCGCCGAGAACGTCTATTTCGAAGCTCGCGGCGAGCCGCTGGAAGGGCAGTACGCGGTCGCTGAAGTCACGCTGAATCGAACGCGCGCCCGGCACTTCCCTCATTCGATCTGTGCCGTGGTCCATGAGACCCGTTGGGATCCGAGTCGCCAACGCTACGTGGCGGACTTCTCGTGGACGGAGCTTGGCGCCCTGACTCCGCAGGACACGCAGGCCTGGAAGAACGCGATGACGGTTGCCACCGCGGTGTATGACGAACTGCGCTCACCTCTCGTCCCGGGCGCTCTCTTTTATCATGCGACGAGCGTCCGGCCTGTCTGGGCGCGCGGCCGAAAGGCGGTCGCCACCATCGGTAATCACATCTTCTACCGGTGACCGTCGTGCAGGCCGCTAATGGATGGCTATGTACTTCGGCTCCTGTTTCGGCGTCATGTCAGCCATGTTCCAGGCCGAAGCGTCGAAGGGCTGAAACGTGGGGGTCTGCTCGGGATAGCCGCCCACCTCATCCTGACTGTTGATGACGTGCCCGCGACCCTCAATGGTGTCTGCGATGACACGCCAGTCGTGCTCGTCGCGCTGCCAGGGTCGTGCGCCGGCGTTGCGGATGACGGAGTCCTGAACCTCTGCGGACGGCAACACCTTGACGCCTTCCGGTAGCGCCGGTTCGGTGCTCAGCTCGATGATCTTCGCCGACGAGGTGGTATAGCGGCCGATCAGCGGCATCGGTCGCCCGATTCGATCCACGGCGATATTGTCCTGCATGTACAAACGCACATCGCCGGAGCCGCCGAGCATGAAAAGCGCCACATCGGGCGGCGTCGAGAGTCCCGCCCGCATCACGTTACCCACGAGCGAGATCTCACCGACCTCGAACGGGCGATCGCCCCATTCGGCCGCAATGAGGTTGTAGTGCACGGCGCGCTGCCCAGGGTCATAGATCAAATTGTTGATGATCGCTCCACGCACGCCGCCCTTGAAGAGCGGACTGCGCTCGTAGTCGTGGGCGTACAGATTGCCGACGATCAGAATGCGGCTGACGTTGTCGTGAATGAGACTGCCCTTGGAATGCTCGCCCTTGGCGTGTGTGGCGTTGGCAAGTCCCTCGGCGATCAGGTTGTTGCTGAAGGTGATGTCGTGGGAGGTGTGTTGACGCCACTCATCGGGACCGTTTCCGATGAAGCGGGGGCCGGACGCCGAGAGGTTCTCGTCGATCGCCCACGTGAGCGAGCAGTGATCCACGATCACGTTGTAGGCGCCAACGGTACCCATGGCATCCGGCTCCCAGCCAGTGCCCTTGGCCATGCCTGCGGTGCCCGTTCTTACACGGATGTGACGAATGATCACGTCGTGAGTGCGGATGTTGACGCCCGCGCGGATGAGAGTGATTCCGGGATGTGGAGCGGTCTGGCCCGCAATCGTCAGGAACGGCTCACGAATGTCGATTTCCTGGCCGTGCAGGTCGATCACGCCGCCGACTTCGAACACGATGACTCTCGGACCCGCCGTCTCGAGGGCTTCCAGGAATGAGCCCGGTCCTTTTGCGGCCAGGGTGGTGACGCGCAGGATCTTTCCGCCGCGCCCCCCTCTCGTGTGAGCCGCCCAGCCCTGGGCGCCCGGGAAGGCGAGGGGCTGACCGGCTTGGGGCTCATTGCGGGAGGCGCTTTGCTGAGCCGTCGCACGCTCGCCGGTCCCGGCGAGTACGCAAACGCCTACTGCAATCATCACCCTTGCCAGCCATCGATCCGTCTTCGGCTGTCTACCGGTTACCGGACGACCTTCGGCGCGTGTACCCATCGTATCGCCCCTCCCCACGAAACAGCCTGCGGCTTGACCGATTGTAAATGACACCGGTTTCCATTATACAGCTTGTAGAGCTTCACATGAATAGCCACGCAATCGCAGAGCAGTTCGTCCGCGCACGACTTCGTGCCGAGGCGCTTCCCGCCTTTCCCGGGGAGGCGCCGACGACGCTGGAGGATGCCTATGCGACGCAGGACTGCGCGATCGGCTTGTGGCCCGATCGGGTGGCGGGCTGGAAGGTCGGACGGATCGACCCGCCGTGGGCGGATCGCCTCGGACAAGACCGGCTCGTGGGACCGATCTTCGCACGAGCCGTCCAGCCGGCAGGCTCCGCCGAGTGCGTCGAGTTTCCCGTGTTTGAGGGCGGGTTCGCTGCGGTGGAGGCCGAATTCGTGTTTCGGCTGCTGGCGGACGCGCCGCCTGACAACACTTCGTGGACTGCGGAAGAGGCGGCAGAGCTGCCTTGCGCGTTGCATGTCGGCATCGAGACGGCCGGAAGTCCTCTGGCCCTCAT
>Ga0070681_10004395_pt1 | contig 13428 bp, 10 predicted proteins | sample KBSC83BmetaG_FD_65650 | JGI IMG/M metagenome (GOLD analysis project Ga0070681, IMG submission 65650) | Corn rhizosphere microbial communities from Kellogg Biological Station, Michigan, USA - KBS C8-3B metaG | ecosystem: Host-associated > Plants > Roots > Rhizosphere | place: USA: Michigan... | reverse complement strand
ATGTTCATGCGGCCCTTCTCCGTCTCCGGAAAGCCGCCGCCCGTGATCTCGTGCCAGGTATTCCCGCCGTCGGTGGTCTTCCAGAGCGCGGAGCCCGGGCCGCCGCTCTTGAGATAGTACGGGCCACGCACGCGTTCCCAGCTCGCGGCGTAGAGCGTGTTCGGATCGCGCGGATCCATCGCGATGTCGATGAATCCGGCCTTGTCGCTTACGAATTTGCTCAACTTCCAGGTCTTGCCGCCGTCGGTGGACTTGTAGAGGCCGCGCTCGGGATTCGGTCCCCACGTCGCGCCGACCGCCGCGACATAGACGATGTCGGGATTAGTCGGATTGACGACGATGCGCCCGATGTGCTGCGTCTTCTCGAGGCCGGCCGACTGCCACGTGACCCCGCCGTCGACGGATTTGTACAACCCGAATCCCGGCGCGACGCTGTTGCGCGCGTTGTCCTCGCCGGTGCCGGCATAAAGGATCTTTGAATTCGACGGCGCGATGGCGATATCGCCCATCGACGCAATGGGTCCATTCTCCCAGAGCGGAATGAACGTCGTGCCGGCGTTGATGGTTTTCCAGATTCCGCCCGTCGCGCCCGTGACATAGAATGTCTTCGGGTTCCTCGGATCGCCTTCGACGTCGGTGATGCGGCCGGCCATGTTCACCGGGCCGATCGAGCGCCATCGCATCGTGGCGAGCGTCGCGGAGTCAGGAGTCTGGCCGGGAAGCGCCGTGGCGAAACCGGCAGCGAAAGCTGTGAGGAGAGCAGTCAGTGGACGCATCGAGTTGGCGCGGGAGGCGTTGGATGACGACGTCGGAACATTCGACGGCGGAAAGTGCAGCAACAGTTGGCGGGACGGAAGCAGAGCGCATCAGCGCCACCGGACGCTCGTTCCTCCGATTCGCGACGCTCCAGCTTGCCCTGGCTTGTCTGGGGAGCATTGCCGCGAGCCGAGCGGCTCGCGCTCAGGCCGCGCACGACTCTCGACTGCCTCGTGCATTCGCCGGCTGTTACGCGCTGAACCTCGCGCGCGAGTCCGGCCCGCCTCCGAGCAGTTGGTACGTCCGTCAGATCCCACCGGCGCATTTCCGACTCGACACCGCTCGCGTCGCGCACCCCTTCCCCGGGCTCGTCGTTCAGCCTGCGTTCCTCGGGGCACCTCCGGCTCGAATGCCGGTTCCGGCAGTGTGGAATCCTCTCGCTCCGGACTCGATCCGAATCGTCTGGTCTGATGGATACGTCGGCGTGCGTCTGGAGCTTCGCGCGCGCGGTGATACGCTGATCGGACGGGCGATGCCGTTCCAGGACGCCGTCTTCACCGGTGATCCGCCGCCTCCGGTAGCTTCCGCCGTCGCGATCAGGACGCCATGCCCGCCATGATCGCGAGCCGATCGCGTGCAGCCAGGCGTCCACCCGTTCGACATCGCGATCATTTAGAACGATCTCTCACCGCGACCTCAACGTCGCCGGATCGAGCCCGCGCCACATCTTGTCCGCGAGCTGCCGCGCCTCACGCAGAGCGCGAAGCCCGTTCGACTCGATCTTGACGTAGCGCCGTCCCTTGCCGCCGCGTTCGGGCGTTGGCTCGCCGATCCACGACGAGACGAAGCCCTTTTCCTCGAGGCGCCGCAGCGTGACGTAGACCGCGGCGCGCGCGACTTCCCGGCCCGTGCGTCGCTCGATCTCCTCGACGATGGGGATGCCGTACGCCTCGCCCTTCAGATGGACGATCGCGAGGAGCACGAGCTGCTCGAACTCGCCGAGACCTTGATGTGACATGGCCGAAAAGAATACAACGTCAACATAAGAGCGACAAGATAGATTGTTCGGCGCCCACTCCCTGAGACCATGAAGATTTCTCGAATCCTCGCCTATCGCGTCGAGTTGCCGCTCCACGAGACCACCTACAACTGGAGTGGCGGCAAGTCGGTGCAGGTGTTCGACAGCACCATCGTTCGCGTCGAAACCGATGATGGCCTCGTCGGACACGGGGAGGTGTGTCCGCTTGGGCCGTTCTATCTCCCGGCGTATGCCGAGGGCGTGCGCGCCGGTCTGCGCGAGCTCGGACCGCATCTCATCGGTGCGGATCCGCGCGAGCTCGCCAAGCTCAATCGGTACATGGACGCCGCGCTCAAGGGCCATCCGTACGTCAAGAGCGGCATCGATATCGCGTGTTGGGACATTCTCGGCCAGGCCGCCGGCCTGCCAGTCTGCGAGTTGCTCGGCGGACGCTACGGCGATGACGTGCATCTCTATCGCGCGATCTCGCAGGAAGCCCCGGAGGCGATGGCGTCGAAGGTCGCGCGCTATCGCGGTGAAGGCTATCGACGATTCCAGCTCAAGGTCGGCGGCGATCCGGACGTGGACATCGAGCGCATTCGCGCAGTCGCGGCGGAGCTGGAGCCCGGCGACCGCCTCGTCGCCGATGCGAACACCGGATGGGTGCAGCACGAGGCCATTCGCGTCGCGAAGGCCGTGCGCGACATCGACGTCTACATCGAGCAGCCGTGCCTGACGTATGAGGAATGCCTCGCCGTGCGTCGTCAGATCCCACATCCGTTCGTGCTCGACGAGAACATCGACGATATCAATGTGCTCATGCGCGCCAAGGCGGATCTGGCGACGGACGTCGTCAATCTCAAGATCAGCAAGCTCGGCGGGTTGACGAAGACGCGTCAGGCGCGCGATCTGTGCGTGACGATGGGCATCGCGATGACGCTCGAGGACTCATGGGGCGGCGATGTCGCGACCGCGGCGATCGCCCACCTCGCGCACAGCACCCCCACGGAGTTCCTGTTCACGACGACGGATTTCAACAGCTACGTCACCGTCAGCACCGCGGATGGCGCGCCGCAGCGCGCGAACGGGCGGATGGCAGCATCCACGCAGCCCGGGCTCGGCATCCAACCGAAGATGGACGTCCTCGGCGCACCGGTCGTCGACGTGCATTGAAGGCTTTGCGCGCGCTGCACGGAACTGAAGTACCGCGGGAATACGCGGAACCTGTATGGGTTGAGACGGAACGACGAAGTCCGTCCCCGCCGTGAACCGAAAGTATTGGCGCAGAACCGGCGTGAATGTCGTGGACGCTGATCGTTCAACAGCCGCCCAGGATGCCCCGAAAGGCAAGCCGAGCGGCTGTTGAGACAACACTCATCTTCCTTGGCGGTGCTGGTCTTCACCTGAGTGCCGACAGCGTCCCGTTCAATTCGTTTGCTTACTTCCCGCGGTAGTCCAGCAGTTCTGTAGTTGCCTCCCTCAAGCCAGATCGCGCTCAGCCCTCCGAGCCGCATCCAGAACAGCGCTGCGATCGGCGGCACTCCACCGTGCCGAGGCCCGCTCGACCGCGGCGAGAAACGCGGCGTGATCAGCGAACGGCGCCCCCGACCACACCTCGTCCAGGAACGTCTTGCCATCCTCGCCCTTGGCGTTGGCCACACCGGAATCGACGCCGCCGAAGGCAATCGTCGGCTCGTGCCGGCGAACGTACACGTGATACGGCTGCGACGGGCCCGTCTGTGGATCGGAGACGAAGAACGGCGCCCACGTCTGGCCGTTCGACGTGAAGTGCAGTGGCTTGCCCGCAACCGGCGTCATCGCGGAGGCGAAGTCGCCCGTCAACTTATAGTTCTTGTATAGCGACACGTTGATGAGGCCGGTCTCGAGCGTGTCGCCCACCGGCGCAGCTTGGATGGCCAGCAGCGTCGGACCGTAGTAGATCGCGTGAACCGCCGGGTCGTCGATCGTCGGTTCCGAGCGGAACGTCATCGGCATCGCCACCTCGATCCGGTCGCCCTTCTTCCACTGGCGATCGATCGTGGCGTACGTGCCCGGCGTCGCTGTGATCTGCTGCGGCGCGCCATTCACCGTGACCGTGTAGCCGCGGCGGACCCACGTGGGCACGCGCAGATTGATTGCGAGACGGCCGTTGCCGTTCACCGTGAAGCTGCTCGCCCCCTCGAACGGAAAGCGCGTCTGCTGCTCGATCGTGAATCCCTTCTCGCGCCAGTCGAGCGTCGACGGAATATAGAGATTCACGTACAGCGCCTTGTTGTCGGCCGACTGGAAGTAGATCGAGTCCTGATACTTCGTGTGGTTCTCCATGCCCGTGCCGCCGCAGCACGTGCCGAGGTTCCCGTAGCTGCGGCGCTCGCCCGGCCGCACCGGAACGAAGTACGTGACTTCCGGCGTGGTCACGCTATCGGTATCGCGGCGCGAGCCCAGGATCTGATTGAAGAGCGTGTGCTCATAGTAGTTCATGTACTTCGGATCCTGCTCGTGGAAGAACAGATTCCGGCTCAACTTGAGCATGTTGTACACGCAGCACGTCTCGGCGTGGTCATGATTCCTCGGCTCGGAGTACAGCGAGCCGGCGATCGCGTCGCGCTTGCGCAGGATCTCGCCGACGCCGAGTCCGCCGTGCGCATACTCGCGGTGCGGCACGATCATGGCCCAGAAGTTCTTCGCGGCCGTGTGGTACTCGGGCTGGTTGCTCTCTTCGTAGACGCGGAGATAGCCGATGAACTGCGGGATGTGCTGGTTCGCGTGACGGCCGTCGAGGATGTCGGTGCCCGCGGTCGTCGGGTCTTTGACGTTGCGGTTGTCGAAGTAGCGCGCGAGGCTGAGGTACTCCGGCTTACCCTTGATCGCGTGCAGGCTCGCGAATGCGTCGTTCGCGCCGCCGTATTCACCAGCGATGTACATGTTCCACATGCGGTCGAACTGCTCGGGGCGCAGCTTCGACAGCCGGCTGTAGGCCCAGTCGCTCGTCTTCGTCGCGACATCGAGCGCCTGCTGGTTGCCGGTGACGTTGTACGCGTCGAGCAGGCCGGCCAGGATCTTATGAAGAGTGTAATACGGCGCCCAGATGCCCTGGTTGCCGCCGTAGGTCGCGAACTCCTCGAGGCGAATGAACTGCGTCTCCGGGTACGCCGACAGGAATCCCGGATGACGACGGCCGTCCGTGGGCGCGACGACGAGCCCGTGTCGCCCCTTGCCTGACGCATCCGTCGCGCGCTTGCCGTCGGCTTCGTCGAACCGATACCAGAGCACGTTGCCGCCGCCGACGCTGCCGCCGGCGGACGCCAGGAGCGAGTTCACTTGGTCCGCCGTCAGGCCGCGATCAAAGATCTGGAATTCGTCGAGCTGCGCGTTGAGATACGATACGTTGCGCTGCGGGAAGACACAGCGGCCGAGCCAGTTGTCGGTCGTCGCGCCCAGGTCCGCGGGCGAGAGCGTCATGTTGGTGTTGGTCGCGACCGGCTCGCCATCGATGTAGAGCGTCGCCGTCGAGCCCGACCGCGTGATCGCGACGTGCGTCCACTTGTCGATCGGAAGCGCCTGCTTGGCGTCGAGGCGCTGCTCGCCATTCGCCCCGCTCGTGGTGATGGCGAAGCGTGGCGCCGGCGCGTCGTTGCCCGCACGGATCGTGAGATACATGTGCGTCTGCACGGGCTCGGCATACTGCGGGTTTGGCGAGCCGAAATCGAAGATCGCGGTGCCGTTGTTCAGCGTCGCCTGATCGGCGTTCGCACGCGAATCCGAGAGCATGTTGCGATCGTACTGCGACGGATTGATCCACAGTGCGATCGTGAAATCGCGCAGCCCGCTCACGACGCTCGCCGGAACGGACACATGCTCGGCCAACCCGATCGGCGAGCCGGTGAGACGTAGCGCGCCGCCGAACTTTCCAGTCACGCGAGGCGTCGGCTTCTTTGCCGCGGCCGCAAGCGCACTCTGGCACTCTGCCAGGCCGTTGACGATGTAGTCGAGCTTCCGCTTGAAGACGGGATCGCCGGTGCCTGCATAGGCCTGTGCAAGCATGCTCATGAAGTGGCCGGCGAAGTGGCCGCGGAGATAGCCCGTGCGGCTCTCCCAACTGCCGACGGCCTGTGCACCCTTGGTGTCGAGCCCGGCATTCGCGCGGAAGATCGACAAGATGCGATCGGGTCCGCCGTAGACGTCTTCGCCGCCGTAGCCGCGGCCGAAGGCGAGCATGCGGTCGCGCTTCTGGGTGAAGAGACTGTCGCCGAGTTTGACCTGGGTCAGCGCGAAGGGTCGGACGGCCCAACCGGCGCGCGCGGCGGCTGCGGATTCGGCAATGCCGGGCAGGCTTGCGGCCGCTTCGAGTCGCGGGACGAGCAGTGCGCTCGCGGCGGCGACGCTGGCCGTCTTGAGGAAGTTACGACGATCGGGATGTGGGGTGGGGTTGTGCTCGCGGGACACGGCTCCCTCGCTTGGGATAACGTATACAGTTGGCAGAATGATAAAGTACGTCGCGGGCGGCGATCTCGCGATATGAAACTCCGGACGGCGCGGTCTCGTACTTTGCGGTGTGAAGTACTCTGTATGGCCACCCACCTCCTCACCGCACCCAACCGTGTCACGACTCCTCCTCGGCCTGCTCACAGCCGTACTCGCCCGTCCCAGCATCGCGGCGCAGACGCCACAGACACCCGCTACCCCACCCCCGTCCTTCGAGATCCGCGGCAAGATCACCGACACCGCGAACACCCCATTGCCGCGTGCCTCCGTGTCCCTTCGCCTCAAAGGCTCCGCCGTCACCATCGCCGGCGCCATCGCCGCGAATGACGGAAGCTTTCGGGTCACCGGACTGCGGCCGGGCACGTTCACGATCCGCGTCGCCTTCATCGGCTACGCACCGGTCATCCAGGACGTCACGCTCAAGCCCGCGACACCGCTCCTCGACCTCGGCGTCGCCAAGCTCGCGCCCATTCCGAGAACGCTCGATGCCGTCACCGTTCGCGAGGAGCGTGCGGCCGTCACGACCGAACCCGATCGCAACAGCTACCGCGCCAAGGACATCGCGCCCGGCGCAGCGAACGCGAGCGAGCTGCTGGAGAACGTGCCCTCCGTCCAGGTCGACGTCGACGGCAAGGTGAGTCTCCGCGGCAATGAGAACGTCGTCGTTCAGATCAACGGACGACCCACGCCAATGCGAGGAACGCAGCTCGCGTCGTACCTCAAGACGCTCTCCGCGAACGTCGTCGACCGTATCGAGGTGATCCCCAATCCATCCGCCAAGTACGATCCCGAAGGCATGGCGGGCATCATCAACGTCGCCCTCAAATCGAACGTCGATCTCGGCCTGAGCGGCTCGATCAACACAGCCGTCTCGAATGCGGACCGGTACAACTCCGCCGGGAACGTCGGCTACCAGAGCGGCCCGTGGACCTCGTTCGTCAGCGCCGGGATCGTCGCCGATCGCCGCAGCGCCGCCGGCATCAACGACCGCGAGCGTTACGATGCAGCCAGTACGCTCCTCAGCACGACCGCGCAGGACATTCTCCTCACGCCATCCCAGAAGGGCCAGAACCTCAGCGCGACCGTCGACTACAAACTCTCGCCGCGCGACGTGCTCTCGAATGCGCTGATGCTCAATCATCGGTCGTCGGACGAAGCGTCCACGACGAGACAGGCGCTCCTCGACGCATCGGGCACGGACATCGACCGGTCCGTGCGCCCGAGGGACGCGGATTCGAAAGGTGTGATGTTCGACTATGACGTCGCCCTCAAGCGCACGCTCGCGCCGCGCGCGCACGAGATCTCGACGGAATTCAGATTTAATCGCTCGCATGATGAAGACGTCAACGACGAGCGACGGCTGGTCTCGGCGGGGTCAGGCTATGTCGACCGTCGACTGGATCGCAACGACGCCGTCGCGAAGCAATTCACCGGGCAGCTCGATTATCTCAAGGCCTTTCGCCCGCGCACCAAGCTGGAGACCGGTTGGAAGACGACCGAACGCTGGCTGGATCGCGACTACACGGTGATGACCGATGCGCCAGGCGCCGGCAGCTTTCTTCCGAGCCCGCTGAGCAATGCGCTGCAGTTCGACGAAGCCGTGCACGCGGCGTACGCGCTCGTGAGCGAGGGCGTGCAGAAATGGGATTTGCAGGCTGGCCTGCGCGGAGAGTATGCCACGCGCGTATTCAGCTTGTCGGCACAGCGCTTCCCGTACGACTACGCGAGCCTGTTTCCGAGTGCCGTCGCGTCGTACACCGTCGACCAGACCACACAGCTCAAGGCGAGCTATTCGCGTCGCATCCGCCGGCCGGGTACGCAGGAGCTCAATCCCTTCCCCACTTATTTCGACGCGGACAATCTCTTCCTCGGGAATCCGAATCTCAGTCCCGAATACACGGACGCGTACGAGCTCGGCTTCATGAAGAACGGATCGAAGGGCATGCTCCAGGTCTCACCATTCTACCGTCGCACGACCAACGTCATCCGGATCGACATCAACACGGCGGATACGCTCGAGAACCGGGAAGTGACGTCGATCAGCTACCGCAATCTCGCGAAGAGCGATTCCTGGGGATCGGATCTGACGGGACAACTCCGGCTCACGCCGCGCTTCACCGCGCTCACGAACTTCAGTGTCTTCAAACTCGTGACGGACGGCGGCTCGACGTCCGCGGTCGGGTCGGACGCGCTCGCATGGACCGGCCGCCTGAACGTCACCTCGGAGCTGACGAAAACGCTCACCCTCCAGGCCGCGTACAACTATCGCGCGCCGATGAAGATCGAGCGCGGCGAGTTCGGGGCGCAGCAGGCCGCGAACTTCGCGCTCCGTAAGAAGATTCAAGGCGACCAGGGCGCATTGCTGTTGCGCGTCGCGGATCCCTTCGAGCAGCTCAGATTCCGCATCCGCACCGGCGACACGAACGTCGTGCAGTTGACCGAGCGCAATCCCGACAGCCGCATGATCTTCCTCGCCTATCAGTACAACTTCGGTCGCCCGCCGCGCGTGCGGCAGGTCGCGCCCGAGCAGACCGGCGGTGGCAGCGTGGGCTTCGGCGGCCCGCCATCCGGGCCGTGAGTCATCGAGGCCGCTCCCACGCGGCGGCCTCCGGAAACACGGCATGATACCTGACGCTGCGCCGTGGCTCGGCCATCATCGAAGCCACGGCGTCGCGCCACGCAGCGTAGTGCGCGGTCTCCTTGTGCTTCCCCGGATCGTCGGGCGTGCGATAGATCTCGATCAGGAGAAAACGGGTCGGATCATCGTCCTGTTGCACGACGTCGAAGCGAACGATGCCCGGCTCGGTCACGCTCCGTCGCGCGTTCTCGAGTGTGGCGGCCTTGAACGCGTCTATGGCGTCGGCAAGTACATGAACGAACACGTGCACGATGAGCATGAGCGGTCCGGTATGGGTCACTCGACAAAAGTGGGCAACGTCGCGGGGCCCGCAAACTCCAACGCGAGCGGTGCCGCGCATGCCGGGGGTTGCGCTCTTCCGGCCCTGCCCTAGTCTAGCGTATGGGGTTTCCCCCGCATCGATCGGCGAATCGCTCGCCGTCGACCCGCTCACCGTATTACCCGCGAGAACCGTGAGGAGAGAACAGGAATGCTGAAGCACGTGTTGCTGGCCGGAGCGCTGGGCGCGTTCGTGTGCGGTCCCGCCGTCGCGCAACAACCGGGAGGCCGCGGCGGACGTGGCGGCGCTCCGCCCGGGGCAGCGGCGGGAGGCGCATCCTCGGAGAGTGAAGCCGGCGTGGCGCCGGTCGAGAAGGTCTCCACGACGCATCACACCGCGAGCATCGGCGGCAAGTCGATCGCGTATACCGCCAACGCGGGCACCATGATCATTCGCGACGAGGAGGGCAAGCCGAAAGGCACCGTGTTCTACGTCGCCTACACGCGCGATCAGGAGGATCCGGCCACTCGGCCCGTGACCTTCTTCTTCAACGGAGGCCCGGGCTCGGCGTCGATCTGGCTGAGCATGGGGCTCATGAGCCCCAAGCATCCCGAGATGGGGCCGAACGGCGCGCAGCCGGCACCGCCGTACAATCTCGTCGACAATCCGTACTCCCCGCTCGACGCGACCGATCTCGTGCAGGTGGACGCGATGATGACAGGCTACTCGCGTCCGGCCCCGGGGATCAAGGTCTCCGAGTTCACGGGAGCGTCGAACGACCTGTCGATGTTCGGGCAGTTCATTCGCAACTATCTCGACAAGTACAACCGGTGGGCGTCGCCGAAGTATCTCTACGGCGAGAGCTATGGAACATTCCGCTCTGCGGGACTCGCGTCCGAATTGCAGAGCGCCGAAGGGGTCGAGCTGAACGGGGTCATGCTTCTGGGCACGGTGCTGGATCTCGGCAACATCCAGCCGGGCGCGTCGAACGACATTCCCTACCTGAGCTTCCTGCCGACGTACACGGCGACCGCGTGGTACCACAAGAAGCTGCCCGCGGATCTCCAGAGCAAGACGCTCGAGCAGGCGGTGCAGCAGGCGCGCGTCTACGCGTTCGGCGACTACATGGCGGCGCTGGCGAAGGGCAACACGCTGACGCAGGCGGAAAAGAACGCGGCCGCGCAGCAGATCGCGCGGCTGACCGGCCTCTCGACATCATTCATCCTGAATACGAATCTTCGTATCGACCCGGGCGTCTTCCGGACGGAGCTGCTGCGCAACGAGCGCGAGACGGTGGGCCGCTATGACAGCCGGATGATCGGCCTCAATGGAAACGCCGCGAGCCAGCGACAGGATTACGATCCCTCCGACGTTGCACCGGCCGGCGCGTTCATGGCGGCGTACATGCGCTACCTGCACAACGACCTCGACTACAGAAACGACCTGCAATACTACACGGGCGGCCATGCCGGCCGCTGGGACTACTCCGGCCTGACGGGCGCAGGCAACCTCGGCGCCGGATATCCGAGCACGTCCGAGATGCTGCGTACCGCGATGGCGAAGGATCCCTATCTCCGAGTGATGGTCGGCGCGGGCTACTACGACATGGCCACGCCGTTCGCGAATGCGGAGTATACGTTCAACCATCTCGGCTACGATCAGACGTATCGTGACCGCGTGGAGTTCAAGTACTACAAGAGCGGGCACATGGCGTATCTCAACCAGGATTCCGCCAAAGAGCTGAAGAACGACATCGTGAAGTTCGTGCAGACGACCCAGCATCCCACGAACATCACACCGTGACGAGGTATAGCAGCCGTTGTCCTAGATCACGATCAGCGTCATGCGAGAGGCCGCGAGCAGCGGCCTTTCTGCTGATCAGGGTCCTGCGGCAACGCCCGCCGGCGAATGCGATGTATCTTCATCGTCTGCGCAGCTCGTGGGATGAAGAGGAAGGCTCATCACCAGGCACTCGGCGGGCGACCCACCGATGACGACGCGTGACGTGAGGCTCGAAACCGAGCGCCTGATTCTCCGGCCTCCCGATCTCGCGGACCTCGAGCGTTGGGCGGACATGATGTCGGACCCGGACGCCATGCGCTTCATCGGCGGTGTCGCGCCGAAGCCGCTCGCCTGGCGCGCGATCATGCAGATGGCCGGGGCCTGGTCGCTCACCGGGGTCGCCATGTTCAGTGTTCTCGAAAAGAGCAGCGGACGCTGGATCGGCCGCGTTGGTCCGTGGGAGCCGTTCGGCTGGCCGGGTGCGGAGGTGGGATGGGCGCTTCACCGGGACGCGTGGGGCAAGGGCTACGCCTACGAAGCCGCCGTCGCCGCGATGGACTATGCGTTCGGCGTGCTCGACTGGCCGAGCGTGATCCACTGTATCAATCCACTGAACGAGCCATCGCGCGCGCTCGCGCGGCGACTCGGCTCGACGATTCAGCGACAGAGCAACATGCCCGCACCGATCGAGCACGAAGTCGTCGACGTGTGGGGACAGACGCGTGACACGTGGCGCGCGCGGCGGACTCCAGGCTGACAGGAAATCGAGATCCTTCTCACCCGCTTCGATGAGCGGTGCGACGACCACGACACCAGCGTTGTTGACGACGCTGAATGTCATGTCGCCGTTGGGCCGCGTGTCGCAGTGTCGATCTGGCGGATGGCGCCGAGGTGGTAGGCGAGATGCGCGATGCTTCCGGCCATGGCCTTGAAGTCTCCGTCGCCAATCTCGCGCGGCTGACGAAGCGCATCACGCCAACGGCGCGATTCATCGTGCAGGGCGGCGCGGAGCGTCGTCCACTCGGCATCGGTGACGCGTTGCTTCTTCCAGCTTGCGGACCAATCTGCGTCCGCGAATGGATTTTCTCCAGCGGCCCAGCGATTCATCAACGAGAGACCGTAGCGCAGGTGCTCGATATGCGCCGCGATCGAGGCGCCGCTGGCGTTGCTGCGCGAGGCCGCCTCCGCCGACACGGCGTCCAACGAACGCAGCAGGCCCGCGTCGCCGGGATTCAGCATGAACGCCTGACCTTCTTCCGTGGACGCGCCGTCGACCAGCTCGGAAAACAAGGCAGTCAGACTCGCAGCGATGTCGTCAGTGTGAATCATCGAATGCTCACGAAGTGAAAGGCCGGATCATCACTCGGCTCCAACTTACCAACGTTGGCGCGCAATACTTCCCTCCTTACACGATCCGGACGCACGGCGGCGGCCGGCTTGACATGCGACCGGCGGGCACTCAAACTGGCCCTCGGCCGCTTGATCCACCACGCAGCCTCTCGAGGTTTCGCCCCAGCCGGAGCCCTGAGCGAAACAACGGGACTCACTCACGACGTCATGGATTCACTACTTCGCCGCATGGCCAGGCGGCTGGCGGGCGTGCTCGTCGTTGTGGCCGCCGGCGGCTGCGCATCATCGACCGATGCACGCGCGACGATCTCCGATGTTCATAGAATCCTCATACTCGGCAACAGCATCACGCTCCATGGACCAAGTCCGGACATTGGCTGGACCGGCGACTGGGGCATGGCAGCGACATCCGCCGCACGCGACTACGCGCACATCGTGGCGGCGCACGTTCCCGAGGCAGGCGTGGAGATTCGCAACATCTCGACGCTCGAGACCAATCCGGAGCTGTTCGCGCTCCACTCACTGGACTCGAGCCTGTCGCGAGCACCCGACGTCGTGATCGTGGAGCTCGGGGACAACGCTCGGGACGCCGCGACGTTTCGCACGGCGTACCAGGCTCTGATGGCTCGCATTTCGGCAGCGCAGCCCGCGAGAATCGTCTGCACGACGACCTGGTGGGGCAACACTACCATCGATACGGTCATCCGCTCGGCGTGCGGCGGTACAACGAGTCGCGTCGTCGACATCGGAGATCTGTACGTCAATCCACTCAATCGCGCCGGATCGGAGCGGCCGGGACTCGACAGCGGCGTGGCCATTCATCCCGGGGATCGCGGAATGACGCAGCTTGCCGGCGCGATCCTGCGCGCACTCGCCCAATAGTTCTCGGGACGACGGGGTTCCGCGAACTCTCACTTCCGCGCCCGCGTTGCCGCGCGCGACGCCGCGTCCCGGAGCTGCGTCCGTGCCGAGTCGACCCACGCGACGATTAGAGAATTTGGAAGGCCATGCGACTCATATCTCGAGCACGGCGCATCCAACAACGGCCGGGCTTGCTCCGCACGGCCCGCTCGCACCAGCGCGACACCGAGCAAGCATGAGTCCAACTCGGGCGAGGTGGCGGGCTTTGTGCGGCGTTCG
>Ga0070681_10004394_pt1 | contig 13428 bp, 10 predicted proteins | sample KBSC83BmetaG_FD_65650 | JGI IMG/M metagenome (GOLD analysis project Ga0070681, IMG submission 65650) | Corn rhizosphere microbial communities from Kellogg Biological Station, Michigan, USA - KBS C8-3B metaG | ecosystem: Host-associated > Plants > Roots > Rhizosphere | place: USA: Michigan... | reverse complement strand
CGATGGTCACGTCCGGCGGCGGCACTTCCACCGGCGGTTTCTCGAACTGCGGCGGTGGCGGCGGCGGCGGCTGATTCTGCTTCACCTCTTCCTGCACGATCTCGGTCTGGATCGGCGGCGCCAGCACCTCGATCGCCTTGCGCGCCAGGCCGGCCGCGAGTGCCCAGAAGATGAAGACGTGTAGCGCGGCGATCGCGAACAGCACCATGGTGCGTCGCGTGAAGAACGTGGAGTCGTGTACGTAGGCTGTCATGAGTTACAAATCGCGAACTTGTCTGAACACACCTGGTCCTGCGGTGAGCAGCATCAGCCAAAAGTCTTGTTCGTTGCCCTCTACCCGAAGGACCGGGACCCTAGGTCCGTGGCAGCTGCGCCTGCCGGACTCCTTAACGTCATACTTACCACGCGCTCGTTCCAGCATTCGGGCCGACGGGCGCGTGAATTTATTGAGAATCCCCCCGGACGGTCTTCGCTTGCGCGCAGCGACGAATGCTGCCGCGAACTGTAACCGCTGCCTTTAGGCCTGACAACTCCGGCGCAGGCTCAAGAATCGCGCCGACGTGCCTGTATTGGCACAGTGACGGCGCCCCGTGAGGCGCTGCTTACAAGCTGCGCGTATTTGGCGAGCGCGCCGCCCGTGGCATACGGCCGCGCTGGTTTCCAGGCCTTGCGGCGCCGGCGCAGCTCGGCGGCCGACAGCTCTATGCGCAGCTCGCGCTTGACCGCATCGATGACGACGGTGTCGCCGGAGCGCACCAGTCCGATCGGGCCGCCGACCGCGGCCTCCGGGGAAATATGTCCCACCACGAAGCCGTGGCTGCCGCCGGAAAAGCGGCCGTCGGTAATCAATGCGACATCGGCGCCGAGGCCCCGGCCGAATATGGCGCTCGTCGGGCTCAGCATCTCGCGCATGCCCGGGCCGCCGCGCGGACCCTCGTGACGAATCACGACGACATCGCCGGCGTGCACCCGCCCGGCGAGGATCGCGGCGGTGGCGCGCTCCTCGCCGTCGAACACGCGCGCGGTGCCCCGGAAGCGCTCGCCCTCGCGGCCGCTGATCTTGGCCACCGCACCCTCGGGTGCGAGGTTGCCGTACAGAATCACGAGGTGACTGTCCTTCTTGAGCGGTGCCGAAAGCGGCCGCACAATCTCCTGTCCGCTCATATACATCGGCACGTTTTCCAGATTCTCCCGCAGGGTGCGGCCGGTGACGGTCAGACATTCCCCGTGCAGCAGATCCGCCTCCAGCAGCATCTTCATGAGCGGCCGGATGCCGCCGATCTCGACCAGCTCCGACATGAGGTAACGGCCACTCGGCTTGAGGTCCGCGAGCACCGGCACGCGCCGGCCGACGCGCGTGAAGTCATCGAGCGTGAGGCGCACCCCGGCGTCGTGCGCGATGGCGAGCAGGTGTAGCACGGCGTTGGTCGAGCCGCCGAGCGCGATGACCACCGTGATGGCGTTTTCGAACGCCTTGCGGCTGAGGATGTCGCGCGGCTTCAAGCCCTCGAGCACCATGCGCACCACTGCCTCCCCGGCACGGCGGCAATCGGCGCGCTTGTCCTCCCCGACCGCCTCCTGCGCCGAGCTTCCCGGTAAGGACAAGCCCAAGGCCTCGATGGCCGAGGCCATGGTGTTGGCGGTGTACATGCCGCCGCAGCTGCCGGGCCCGGGAATGGCGGTGCGCTCGATCTCGAGCAGCCCGGCCTCGCTCAGCGTGCCGGCGGCGCGCGCCCCCACCGCCTCGAAGACAGAAATGATGTCGCGCCGCTTCGTTCCCGGACGAATGGTGCCGCCATAGACAAACACCGCCGGGCGGTTGAGCCGCGCCATCGCCATGGCGCAGCCGGGCATGTTCTTGTCGCAGCCGCCGAGGGCCACGAAGCCGTCGAAGCCGGCCGCCGCGGCCACCGCCTCGATCGAGTCGGCGATGATCTCGCGCGACACCAGCGAGTAGCGCATGCCCGGGGTGCCCATGGAGATGCCGTCCGAGACCGTGATGGTGTTGAACAGCACGCTCTTGCCGCCGCCGGCGTCCACGCCGGCGCAGGCCTCGCGCGCCAGCTCCCCGATGTGCATGTTGCAGGGGGTGACGTTGCCCCAGGTCGAGGCCACCCCGATCTGCGGCTTGGCGAAGTCGGCGTCCGCGAAGCCGACCGCGCGCAGCATGGCGCGCGCCGGTGCCTGCTTCAGCCCCTCCATCACCAGGCGCGAGTGCGCGCGCGGGTCAAGCGGTTTTTTCATGAGTCGCCTCGAGTGCACGTCGCATGCGTGAAAAGCCCAGCGCCCCGGCCAGCGTCATGACCAGCGGCGCCAGGAGCGAGAAGCGTCCCGCGCCGCGCTGCCAGGCCTCGAGCGCCATGTAGATGAGCACGCCGGCCGGGGGCGCCAGCCCGCCGCGCACGCCGGTGAGCGTCACGTGCACGCCCATGTAGTGCTGCGCCCGGCCGATCGAGGCGAAGTCGTTGTGACCGAGGTTCCAGCCAAGATTAGCACCGGCCTGGGCCGCACCGAGCAGCACCGCGCCGAGCCACAGCAGCGGCCGCGAGTTGCTGAACACCCCGAGGCACATGGCCGCGCTCGCCAGCACGATCGCCCAGCCCTGGCGCGAGCGGTAGCGCACCACGTGCGAGCCGTCGAACAGGCGCGCCCACCACGGCAGGAACAGCGGCTGGGTGAGGAGCGGCACCACGGCGAGCAGCGCGATCTGCAGGGCGCTGGCGAGGTGCAGCTGCTCGGAAAACACCAGCACCAGCTGTGCCGTCAGCATGAGCGTCCCGCCGCCGAAGATGCCCATCCACAGCATGTACTCGCGGTAGGCCGGATCCTCGCTGAGGATCTTGGTCAGCATGCGCAGGCTGAAGGGCTCGCTGCGGCCGGCGCTGGCGGTCTCGGCGGCCAGCAGCGCGAACTCGCGCCGCACGCGCATGGCGCGGTACAGCCACGCGCCGACGAGCCCGGCGAGCGCGCCGCCGCCGTACACCCAGCGCGCATCGAGGGCGCGCGCCTGCAGCACCCCGCCGACCAGCGCCGCGGACGCCGCCACGGTGATCGAGTTGACGATGACGATGCGCCCGGTGACGCGCGCCAGCACGTTGCGCGGATAGTTCGAGGTCCACACCGCCGCGCGCACGGTCAGGATCCCGGCCCACACCACGCGCGCGGCTACCACCGAGGCCACGGTCAGCACCAGGCCGCCGGCGGCATGCGAGGCGAACGAGACGCAACCGACCAGCAGCGCAAAGCCCGCCTGCAGCAGCACCATGAGGCGCACGCGCGCGCGGCCGTGGGCGAGGTTGGCCCACACGAACGACAGCACGTTGGAGAAGGCCGGCGCGCCCGACACCAGGGCGACCGCGATGTTGACGGCGAAGCGCGGCGCGACGCCGGCGAAGTGCTGCTTGACGAGCACCGCGGCGGTGGCCCCCTCGACCAGCCCGAGCGTGAAGCCGAGGAGACCCCAGGGCAGGATCTCGCGGCGGAAGATGCCTTCGGCGAGCGCGCTCGGTCGCGCCGGCGCTGGCGGGGTGAGGGGGACGGCTTCGGGCACGGAATTGAAGCTTAATCGCAGGCGCCCGCCCGCCGCCAAGGCGTTTGACAAGCCCGCCGGCGCTGTGCTCCTATCGGATCATCAGGCTTTGTTCGCATCCATGCCGCAAGACCACGTCACCGCCCTGTCCCTGACCGCGCCCACCGGCGCGCGGCGGTCGCTGCTGGTCATTCTGCCCCAGCTGCTGCTCCTTAGCGGAGCGCGGTGCGGGGCCCTCGCGAACGCCTGAACAAGAACCAGGCACGAGGGAAGCAAGAAACCAAAACCCCGCACCGGCCCAGAGCCGCTGCGGGGTTTTTCACATTTGGGTGGTCGCTTGGGCGCGCCCGCGGGAGACACGAGATGAAGCTGTATTCGCACAAAGACGTCGACAAGAAGGCACTCAAGGGCGCCCGCATCGCCATCCTCGGCTACGGCAGCCAGGGACGCGCCCATGCGCTCAACCTCAAGGACTCGGGGTTCGAGGTCGTGGTCGGGGTGCGCAAGGGCGGCAGCGGCTGGAAGAAAGCGCGGCGCGATGGGCTCGCGGTCGCGGAGCCCCCCGCCGCCGCCGCCGGTGCCGACCTCGTGGCCATGCTGATCCCGGACACGGCGCAGAAGGAGTTCTACCAGGGCATCCGCAAGCAGCTGAAACCGGGCGCCACCCTGCTCTTCGCCCACGGCTTCAACATCCACTTCCGCCAGATCAAGCCGCGCAAGGACCTCGACGTGGTGCTGATCGCGCCCAAGGGGCCGGGCGATCTGGTGCGCCGCCAGTACCAGCAGGGGCGCGGTGTGCCGTGCCTGCTCGCGGTGGCGCAGGACGCGAGCGGCCGGGCGCAGGCCCGTGCGCTTGCCTATGCGCACGGCATCGGCGGCACCCGCGGCGGGGTGCTGGCGACGACCTTCGCGGAGGAGACCGAGACCGATCTCTTCGGCGAGCAGGCGGTGCTGTGCGGCGGCGCCACCGAGCTGGTCGTCAAGGGCTTCGAGACCCTGGTCGAGGCCGGCTACCAGCCCGAGGTCGCCTACTACGAGTGCCTGCACGAGCTGAAGCTGATCGTCGACCTGCTGCACGAGGGCGGCATCTCCAAGATGCACCAGTTCATCTCCGAGACCGCCAAGTACGGTGACCTGACGCGCGGCCCGCGCATCGTCGACGCGCGCGTCAAGAACCAGATGCGCAAGGTGCTGAAGGAAGTGCAGTCGGGCAAGTTCGCGCGCCAGTGGATCAAGGAGAACCAGACCGGCAAGGCCAACTACCAGAAGCTGCTCGATGCCGACATGGACCGCCAGATCGAGAAGGTCGGCGCCACCCTGCGCGCGCGCATGCCGTGGCTGCAGGAGCAGCGGTGAGGCCATGAATACCACACCCGACCGCGTCCTCATCTTCGACACCACGCTGCGCGACGGCGAGCAGTCCCCGGGCTGCAGCATGACCCTCACCGAGAAGCTGCGCGTGGCCCGCGCCCTCGCCGAGCTCGGCGTCGACATCATCGAGGCCGGCTTCCCGGCCGCATCCCCGGGGGACTTCGAGAGCGTCGCGGCGGTGGCGCGCGAGGTGCAGGGGCCCGTCATCTGCGCCCTCGCCCGCTGCAACCCGGACGACATCGAGCGGGCCGCGCGCGCGCTCGCCGGCGCCGCCCGGCGCCGTCTGCACGTGTTCCTCGCCACCAGCGCCATCCACCGCCAGTACAAGCTCAACATGGCGCAGGAGGAGATCCTGCGGCTCGCCGCCGCCGGCATCGCCCGCGCGCGCGAGCTGTGCGCGGACGTGGAGTTCTCGCCCGAGGATGCCTCGCGCACCGAGCTCGAGTTCCTGGCGCAGGTGGTCGAGGTGGCGATCGCCGCCGGCGCCAGCACCGTCAACATTCCCGACACCGTCGGCTATACCGTGCCGGACGAGTTCGCCGAGCTGTTCCGTTATCTGCGCAAGAACGTGCGCGGCATCGAGAACGTGCGCCTGTCGGTGCACTGCCACGACGATCTCGGCATGGCGGTCGCCAACAGCCTGACTGCGGTCGTGGCCGGGGCGCGCCAGGTGGAGTGCACCATCAACGGCATCGGCGAGCGCGCCGGCAACTGCTCGCTCGAGGAGGTGGTGATGGCGCTGAAGACGCGCGCCGCGTTCTTCAACGTCGCGACCGGCATCAACACCAGCCGCCTCTACCCGACCTCGCGCCTGGTCTCGAGCATCACCGGCATGCCGGTCCCGCGCAACAAGGCGGTGGTGGGCGAGAACGCCTTCGCGCACGAGGCCGGCATCCACCAGCACGGCGTGCTCAAGCACCACTCCACCTACGAGATCCTGCGCCCCGAGGACGTGGGACTGACGCGCGGTCATCTGGTGCTCGGCAAGCACTCCGGGCGGCACGCGTTCCGCGAGCGCGTGCAGGCGCTCGGCTTCGAGCTGGACGAGCTCGAGCTCAACCGGGTGTTCGAGGAGTTCAAGGCCCTCGCCGACAAGAAGAAGGAGCTGTTCGACGGCGACATCGAGGCGCTGGTGCTGCGTGCGGAAGGCACGGCGGCCGGCCCCTGGACGCTCATCGAGCTCGGCACCGAGGCGCAGACGCACCGCGCGGCGCACGCCCGGGTGGTACTGCAGCACGCCGACGGGCGCAGCGCCGAGCGCACCGCGAGCGGCGACGGCCCGGTGGATGCCGCCTTCAAGGCCATCGAGGCGGCCACCGGCATCGCGGTCACGCTGCGCAAGTTCGAGGTGCAGGCGGTGTCCGAAGGCGAGGACGCGCAGGGCGAGGCGCGGGTTTACGTGGAGTACAATCAACGCAGCTATCGGGGCGCGAGCGTGAGCACGAACATCGTCGAGTCGGGCGCGCGCGCGTTCCTGGAAGTCATCAATCGCATCGAGCTGGCACGCTCGGGTGCGCGCACCCGCGAGGAGCGGGCCGTCGTCGGTTCCGCCTGAGGAGAGTCCATGCCCATTCCCGCGACGCAGTTCATCTGGTTCAACGGCAAGCTGGTGCCCTGGGAGAAAGCCACGGTGCACGTGCTGTCGCACGCCCTGCACTACGGCTCCTCGATCTTCGAGGGACTGCGCGCCTACGAGACCCCGCGCGGCGTGGCGATCTTCCGGCTGCGCGACCACACGCGGCGCCTGTTCGACTCGGCCAAGATCTACCGCCTGCAGATGCCCTACTCCGCCGAGCAGGTGAACGAGGCCTGCCGCCAGGTCATCGCCGCCAACGGCCTCAAGCGCGGCGGCTACATCCGCCCGGTGGCCTTCCGCGGCTACGGCGAGATCGGCGTCACCCCGAAGACCGACCCGCCGACGGACGTGGCGGTCGCGGCCTGGGAATGGGGCCAGTACCTGCACGCCGACGAGGAGGGCGCGGGGGTCGATGCCTGCATCTCCTCCTGGCAGCGCGTCGCGCCCAACACGCTCCCGGCGCTCGCCAAGGCCGGCGGCAACTATCTGTCCAGCTGGCTGATCGGCTCGGAGGCACGGCGCCTGGGCTTCGCCGAGGGCATCGGCCTGTCGCCCGACGGCACCCTCAGCGAGGGCTCGGGCGAGAACCTGTTCCTGGTCAAGGACGGCATGCTGCTCACCCCGGCGCTGGCGCACTCGGTGCTCGGCGGCCTGACGCGCGACACCGTCATGCGCCTGGCGCGCGAGCGCGGCATCGAGACGCGCGAGTGCGCGATCCCGCGCGAGCTCCTGTACCTCGCCGACGAGGCGTTCTTCACCGGCACGGCGGTCGAGATCACCCCGATCCGCTCCGTCGACCGCATCGCCATCGGCAGCGGCCGGCGGGGTCCCATCACCGAGTCGCTGCAGCACGCGTTCTTCGGCTTGTTCTCGGGCAAGACCCAGGACAAGTGGGGCTGGCTCGACTACATCGACATGTCCGCGCCCCGGGTCGCGGCCTCCGGCTGATGGCGCGCACCCCGCAAACGCTCTTCGACAAGGTCTGGCAGCGTCACGAGGTCACCGCCGAGAGCGCCGCGACGCCTGCGGTGCTGTACATCGACCTGCACCTGGTGCACGAGGTCACCTCGCCCCAGGCATTCGCGCTGCTGCGCGAGCGCGGCCTGCCGGTGCGCCGCCCCGAGCGCACGCTCGCCACCATGGACCACTCGACCCCCACCCTCACCGCCCAGGTGTTCGGCGGCGCTCCCATCGCCATCGACTCCGCGGCGCGCCAGGTGCGGGAGCTGGAGGCCAACTGCGCCGCCTTCGGCGTCGAGCTGCTGGGCCTCAGGCACGCCGAGCGCGGCATCGTGCACGTGATCGGGCCCGAGCTCGGGCTCACCCAGCCGGGCAAGACCGTCGTGTGCGGCGACAGCCACACGAGCACGCACGGCGCGCTCGGCGCGCTCGCCTTCGGCATCGGCACCACGGAAGTGGGCCACGTGCTCGCGACCCAGTGCCTGCTGCAGCGCAAGCCGCGCACGCTCGCCGTCAACGTGCGCGGCCGGCTCGCCGCGGGCGTCACCGCCAAGGACCTGATCCTCGCCATCATCGGCAGGCTCGGGGTGGCGGGCGGCACCGGCCATGTCATCGAGTACCGCGGCGACACCATCGCCGCGCTCGACATGGACGAGCGCATGACGGTCTGCAACATGTCGATCGAGGCCGGCGCGCGCGCCGGCCTGATCGCCCCCGACGAGACCACCTACGCCTACCTCGAGGGTCGCCCGCGCGCCCCGCAGGGCGAGGCCTGGGAGCACGCGCTGCATGAGTGGCGGCAGCTGCCGAGCGATGCCGGCGCACGCTTCGACGGCGAGGTCGAGTTCGAGGCCGGCGCGGTGGAACCCATGATCACCTACGGCACCAACCCCGGCATGGCGATCCCCATCGGCGCTGCGATCCCGCGCCGCCCGGAGGATCCGGCCTTCGGCCGCGCGCTCGCCTACATGGGGCTGGAAGCGGGGGCGCCCATCAAGGATCAGCCGGTGAACGTCGTGTTCATCGGCAGCTGCACCAATGCGCGCCTCTCGGACCTGCGCGGCGCGGCGCGGCTGCTGCGCGGGCGGCACATCGCCCCCGGTCTGTCGATGCTGGTGGTGCCCGGCTCGCAGCAGGTGAAGCGCGCCGCGGAGGCCGAGGGCCTCGACCGCGTGTTCCTGGAGGCCGGCGCCGAGTGGCGCGAGTCGGGGTGCTCGATGTGCCTCGGCATGAACGGCGACACCGTGGCCCGCGGCCAGTACTCGCTCAGCACCAGCAACCGCAATTTCGAGGGTCGGCAGGGAGCGGGCGCCCGCACGCTGCTGGCAAGTCCGCTCACCGCCGCGGCGAGCGCCGTGCGCGGCCGCGTCACCGATCCGCGCGAGCTGCTGTAGTGGCCGCGCTCACCGCCCTCACCTCGCGCACGGTGGTCCTGGCGGCGGCCAACATCGACACCGACCAGATCATCCCGGCGCGCTTTCTCACCACCACGACCCGTGCCGGCTTAGGCGCGCAGCTGTTCGCCGACTGGCGTTACGACCCGGCCGGCGCGCCGCGCCCGGAGTTCGTGCTGAACCGCCCCGAGGCCCAGGGCTGCCGGATCCTGGTCGCGGGCGACAACTTCGGCTGCGGCTCCTCGCGCGAGCACGCCCCGTGGGCGCTGCTCGACTACGGCATCCGTGCCGTGATCAGCACCCGCTTCGCGGACATTTTCGCGAGCAACGCGCTCAAGAACGGCCTGCTGCCCGTCGTCGTCGCGGCCGCGACCAACGCATGGCTGCTCGCTCGCCCCGGGATCGAGCTGAGCGTCGATGTCGAGGCCGGCACCCTACTGCTGCCCGACGGCGTGGCGGTGAGCTTCCCGCTCGAGCCGTTCGCGCGCCATTGCCTGCTCGCCGGCGTCGACGAGCTCGGCTTCCTGCTCGGCCGGCGCTGCGACATCGATGCCTTCGAACGCCGTGCATGAAGGCGCGCGTGGCGGTGCTCGCCGGCGACGGCATCGGCCCCGAGGTCACGGCCGAGGGCGTGCGCTGTCTTGAGGCCGTCGCCGCACTCTGCGGCCACGAGATCGAGCTGACACCCCTGCCCTTCGGCGGCGCCGCCATCGAGGCGGGCGGCGATCCCCTGCCCGAGGCGACGCTCGCGGCCTGCCGCGCCGCCGATGCGGTGCTGCTCGGGGCCATCGGCGGCCCGCAGTGGTCGGCGCCCGATGCCAGGGTACGGCCGGAAGCGGGCCTGCTGCGCCTGCGCCAGGAGCTCGGCACCTTCGCCAACCTGCGCCCGGTGACGGTGCACGCCGCGCTCGCGGATGCCTCGACGCTGAAGGCCGAGGTGGTGCGCGGCGTCGACCTCGTGTTCGTGCGCGAGCTGACCGGCGGCATCTACTTCGGCGACAAGCACCGCGACGCCACCGGGGCGAGCGATGTGTGCCGTTACTCGGTGGCGGAGATCGAGCGCATCGTGCGGCTCGCGGCGCAGCTGGCGCAGTCACGGCGCGGCCGGCTGACCTCCATCGACAAGTCGAACGTGCTCGAGACCTCGCGCCTGTGGCGCGAGGTGACCACGCGGGTGGTGCAGGACGAGTTCCCGCGCCTGAGGCTAGAGCACATGCTGGTGGACGCGGCCGCCATGCACCTGCTGCGCCGGCCGCGCGACTTCGACGTGCTGGTCACCGAGAACATGTTCGGCGACATCCTCACCGACGAGGCCGCGATGCTCGCCGGCTCGCTGGGACTGCTGCCGTCCGCCTCGCTCGGCGGCAGCGGCCCCGGCCTGTACGAGCCGATCCACGGCTCGGCGCCCGACATCGCCGGACGCGGCATCGCCAACCCCTGCGGGATGATCCTGAGCGTGGCGCTGCTGCTGCGGCACTCGCTGCGGCTGCCCGCGGAAGCGGCCGCGCTCGAGCGCGCGGTGAGCGGGGCGCTCGGGGCCGGTGCGCACACGGCCGACCTCGCCGGACTCCCGGGCGCGAGCCTGTCCACGCGGGCGATGGCGGACGCGGTGCTCAGCAGCCTGCGGCGGCCTTGACCGGCTGACAGGCCGGCAGCACCGCCGCGGCGCGCTCCAGCGCCCGCGCCAGGTCCTCGCGCAGGTCCTCGAGGCCCTCGATGCCGATCGAGAGGCGGATGAGCCCATCGCTGAGGCCGGCGCGCGCGCGCGCCTGCGGGTCCATGGCGGCGTGGGTCATGGTGGCCGGATGCGCCACCAGGCTCTCCACCCCGCCGAGGGACTCGGCCAGCGAGAAGCAGGCGAGGTCCGCGACGAACTCGCGCACCGCGTCGTGCCCGCCTGCCAGCTCCAGGGTCACCACCGCCCCGAAGCCGCGCTGCTGGCGCCGCGCCAGCTCGTGCCCCGGGTGGCTCGCAAGCCCCGGGTACCACACGCGCTGCACGTTCGGCTGCACCTCGAGCCACTCAGCGAGTGACTGGGCGTTGCGGCCGTGGTGCTCGAGGCGCGCGTGCAGGGTGCGCAGGCCCCTCAAGGTCATGAAACTGTCGAACGGCGCGCCGGTGAGCCCCAGACAGTTCGCCCACCACACCAGCTGCTCGTGCAGCGCCTTGGTACGTGCCACCACCGCCCCGCCCACCACGTCACTGTGGCCGTTGAGGTACTTGGTGGTCGAGTGCACCACCAGGTCCGCCCCGAAGGCGAGCGGCTGCTGCCACCCCGGCGACAGGAAGGTGTTGTCGACCACCACCAGCGCCCCGCACGCATGGGCGCGCGCGCTGACGGCGGTGATGTCGGTGATGCGCAGCAGGGGGTTGCTCGGGGTCTCGATCCACACCAGCGCCGCGGGCTGCGCGAGCGCGGCGGCGAGCGCCGCCTCGTCGCCGAAGTCGACGAACTCGACCTGGCGCTCGCCGCGGCGCCGCCACGCGTCGAACAGGCGGTAGGTGCCGCCGTAGCAGTCGTGCGGCGCGACGATGCGCGCCCCGGCCGGCGCCAGGTACCCGACCACGGTCACCGCGGCCATGCCGCTCGCGGTGACCACCGCGCCGGCGCCCTGCTCGAGGTCGGCGAGCGCCTGACCGAGCAGGTCGCGTGTCGGGTTACCCGAGCGGGTGTAGTCGTAGGCGCGCTTCTGGCCGAAGCCGCGGAAGGCGAACGTCGAGGTCAGGTGCAGGGGCGGCACCACGCAGCCGGTGGCGTCGTCGCACTCGATGCCGGCGCGCACGGTCTGGGTGACCTGGCCCGGTCCTGAGTTGGCCGCCTGATTCCACGGCGGGCTGAAGGGAAGTTTGCTCACTGGAAGCTCCGCGTTCATGTATCCGGTCTCACCGGACCCCTGCGGAGCGCGCCTGCCGGAACGGCAGGCTTTATCGCGTCCATCCCGCAGGCTCACACCCGCAGGCCACGCTGACCGCTCATCTGTCGACACTCTCGTGTCGCAGGAGTTGGCACCTTTCCAGGTTGGTTAGGCCTGGCGGTTGCCCCGGCGTCTAAGGGCCTTATCCCTCAGCCGGTCTCGATGAGTAATGGACAGTCTAGGGGTCGGCCGCAGGCCACGCAAGACGCGGGCGGTCTTGGCGGTTCCGCCCCGCTGCGCCGCGGCACTGTTTATGTTGCATCCCAGCCAACCCCACGCGGCCCGCCTGTCCGCTATACCTGCAAAGCGTGGGCACTGACTGGGGTATTCTCGTAAACACAATGTTCCATTCCGGCCGCCTGATGCAGGCAACGTGGGTCCTGGCGCTGCTCGCGGCCGCCGCGGGTGCGAGCGCGCAGGTGTCGGTCCCGCCGGAGCTGCGCGGCTGGGAGGACTGGGTCCTCAGGGGCCACGAGACCCATCGCTGCCCGTGGCTGCTGCCGGGCAGGCCCAGCGACGCGACGCGCGTGTGCGCGTGGCCCTCCGCCCTCGAGCTCAGCGTCGACGAGCACGGCGGCCGCTTCAGCCAGCGCTGGCAGGCGGCCACCGAAACCTGGCTCCCCCTGCCCGGCAACGGCGAGCACTGGCCCGAGGAAGTGACCCTCGACGGGGTTCCGGCCGCGCTGGTCGCGCACGAGGCGGTGCCGGCGGTGCACGTCGCGGCCGGCGTGCACATCGTGAGCGGCACCTTCCGCTGGTCGCGCCGGCCGGAGCTGCTGCCGCTGCCCCCGGCGGTGGCGCTGCTCAGCCTTGCGATCGGCGGGGCGCACATCGACAGCCCGCAGCGCACCGACGCGGGGGTGATCCTCGGCGCGCAGAGCGTGGCCCGCCAGGACGACCGGGTCGAGCTGCGCGTGTTCCGCCTGCTCGATGACGACCTGCCCGCCCTCCTCACCACGCAACTCGAGCTGTCGGTCGCAGGCGAAGCACGCGAGATCCGGCTGCCGGCGGTCTTGCCGGCGGGGTTCGTGCCGAGCGCCATCGACGGCCCGCTGGCCGCGCGGCTCGACCCCGACGGCACGCTGCGCGTGCAGGTCCGTCCCGGCGCCTTCCGACTGGCGCTCGAGGCGCGCGGCCCGAGCCCGGTGGGCGAGGTGAAGCTCGCCGGGCACGCGGCTCCCTGGCCGGCCGATGAGGTGTGGAGCTTCAAGGCGCAGGACCGGCTGCGCGTCGCCGCCGTCGAGGGCGCAAGTCCCGTCGATCCGGCGCAGGCCGACGTGCCCGGTGACTGGCGCGAGCTGCCCGCGTACCGGGTGAACGCGGTGACGCCGCTGCGGGTGGTGGAGCGCAGCCGCGGGCTGTCGGTACAGGCGGGCAATGAGCTGCGCCTGACACGCAGCGCCTGGCTGGACTTCTCCGGCGGCGGCTACACCATCGTCGACCGGTTGCAGGGTCAGATGCGCCAGGGCTGGCGGCTCGACCTGCGCGCGCCTTACGCGCTCAGCAGCGCGCGCGGCGGCGCCGACGAGCCGCTCCTCGTGACTGCCGGCGCCGATCCGCAGCTGAGCGGCGTCGAGCTGCGCGCACGCAGCGTCGAGCTGAGCGCGCTCTCGCGCCTGAGGCGCGCCGGCGGCGCCCAGCCGGCGACCGGCTGGCACGCGCGCTTCGCGGCGGTCAGCGGGC
>Ga0070681_10004393_pt1 | contig 13428 bp, 18 predicted proteins | sample KBSC83BmetaG_FD_65650 | JGI IMG/M metagenome (GOLD analysis project Ga0070681, IMG submission 65650) | Corn rhizosphere microbial communities from Kellogg Biological Station, Michigan, USA - KBS C8-3B metaG | ecosystem: Host-associated > Plants > Roots > Rhizosphere | place: USA: Michigan... | reverse complement strand
CTGTACCGCATCAGCGAGGGCCGCGTTATTGCCGGCGTTTGCACGGGCTTGGCCGCGTACTTTACTGTCGATGTTACGCTGGTGCGCATTTTGTTTGTGATACTTACGGTGCTGTTCCACGGAATCGGCATTTTGATATACATTATCATGGTGCTAATCGTGCCGCGCGCACGCACGCCTAAAGATTACGAAGAGGCCAGCGGCATCCCGCCGGTTACCGCCCAAGAGCTGGTCGACCGCGCCAAAAAAAGCATTGATGATTTTAAAACGTCGGGCGAGTGGCAAAGTTGGCGCAGCAACTGGAAGGACCAGCGCCGTGCGTGGAAGCACCAGCACAAAGCGTGGAAGCGCGCGCAAAAACAGCAGTGGAAAGCGCAGCAATACGTGTACGGCCACCCCAAAACATTTTTATCCGAGCTTAGCGAATTTATCTGGAGTATGTTTGGCCTTGTGGTTATCATATTTGTCGTATGGTTTTTGTACCACCACGTGGGCCTGGTGCAGCAGTTTATCGACTTTATGCACCGCACCTGGGACTCGTTCTTTTACTCGCTTACGCAAGCGACCGGTAACAAATAGGACATTGCCGCGTCTCCTGTGGTGCTACTTACTTTATTAACTAAATTGCAGTACGATACCTTTATATGAACGGACGAAACACGGCACTCGTTTTGGTAATTATCATAATTGTTTTGGGATTTTTTGCGTGGGAGTACCGTGACTCGGCATGGCTCGCGCCACTTTTGGGTACCAGTACCGCCGACGTGCAAAAGCAGGTGGGCAAGCAAGCGTATGCGTGCGACGCCGGTAAAACAATTATCGCCACGTACTACCAGGGCGCGGCACCTACCGCACCGGCAAGCTCTTCGACTCCGCCAACTCCTAACGGCTCGGTTGCACTGGTGTTAAGCGACGGCCGCAACCTAACACTCCCGCAAACCATTTCGGGTTCGGGCATCCGCTATGCATCCGCCGACGGCACAACGGTATTTTCGAGCAAAGGCAACACTGCATTTATTACCGAAGGTGCCGACCAGTCACAAACGTTTGCCAATTGCATCGCCACCAGCAACATATCGGGCCAAGAGTCATGGAAGACGTACGCATCCGCAGCCGCGGGCTTTTCAATCCGCTACCCGGACGGTTACACACCCGACTCAACGTACGTGTACCAAGCGCTCGGTCCCGGCAAAGATATCAACGGCACCAAATTTACCATTCCCTCTAGCATGGCAACCGGCACCAACCTTGCAAGCGACAGCTACATTAGTGTCGAGACGCAGCCTAAGGCAACAACCTGCAGCGCCAATCTCTTTTTGGATACCCAAATAGGCAGCACCACAAGCATAATCGACAATGGCACTACCTACAGCATGGCCAAAGGCGGCGGCGCTGGGGCGGGCAACCTCTATAACGAGTATGTGTACGCAATCCCAGGCACATCGCCGTGCACCGCGGTGCGTTACTTTATCCACTCAAGCCAAATAGGCAACTACCCGCCGGGCACCGTTACAGCCTTTGACCAAGCGGCGCTCCTTAGCGACTTCGACGGCATCCGCCGCTCGTTGATTCTCGCTCAATAAGAAAAACAAAAAGCTGCCTAAAAAGGGAGAGATGAACGGGAGCCCTACTCCCTTTTGTAGGCACTTTTTGTTTTTCTTATACGCTAAACGAAGGCATTAGACAAAAGCCCGCACTCGTGTCGCGGGTCTTTTTTATCTGTAAGCACCTGCTGAGCCTGCCGTCTTCATAGGTAAGCCCTATACAAAGGGCATTCAAAGCGCTTTATAAGCATTATATCTAACCATTTACGTAACAAAAATTATGAACTCAAACGCAATATCACTCCGCACGTACCTCCTTGCGCTCGGCACTGTCGGCGTGCTGGTGGCAAGTGCCATCGGCCTCTCGGCCCTGTTTGCAAGCGCATCAACAGGTCCCGCGGTCGTGACCTCGACCACTAACGCAAGCAACGCAGTTGTAACCTCTGCGCCCATCAACAGCAATGTGTTTGAAGGCGCATCGGTTGCCTCAAGTACCGCATCCAGTACCGCATCCAGTACCCCAACAGGTACGGTTACCTTTAACACATTCGCAAGCCTCAACTGCTCGGGTACTCCGGTTGTGCAGTCGGGTGTCGCATTGGTTAACGGTATGGCATCTTCAAGCGCTAACGCTGTTGGCCCAGCGGGTCTCTCGTACCTTGTTAACTATAACGGCGATGCAACTAACACCCCGTCGGTCAGCTCGTGCACCGTGGTAACTCCTACTTCGGCTGCAGTTACGGTAACCAACGCGCTCTCGGCAACGTCAGTTGTTGCAGGCTCGTCGGTCACTTCGCAGGCAACGCTTGGCGGCAACACAGCTAACGCAAGCGGCACCGTTGCGTACCACGTGTTTACCAACAACTCTTGTACGCTCGCAACTACCAGCCCCGCATCGGTAACGGTTACCAACGGAGTCGTACCTGCATCAGCGGCACTAGCCTTTAACCAGGCAGGCGCCTACTTCTGGCAGGCAGTGTACTCGGGCGATGCTAACAATGCGGCGGCAACCAGCTCGTGCGGCGCGCTTACTGTCAACGCGGTTGCGCCTACCGTGGGTACCATCAGCGGCAATGTGTTTAGCGATCTTAACTTCAACAAAGTTAAAGACGGTGCCGAGGCCGGCCTCTCGGGCTGGACGGTAGCACTGCTCGGCGGCAGCGCAAGCGGCCCCAGCATTGCAACCACCACGACCGATGCCAACGGCAACTACACATTCCCTAACCTTACGCTCGGCACCTACTTTGTAGCCGAGGTAGTACAGCAGGGATGGAAGCAGGAAACTGCCAACGCACAGGTTGTGCTCTCGGCGGCAAGCACTGCGGTCAGCGTCAACTTTGCCAACATCGCCAGCTCAACTAAAAATCACGAAGGTGATAACGACGGCGATGACAATGGCAACAAAGACCATAGCTTCCACCTTCCTAACTTCCACGCCAACTTCCACGCTTTTCTCAAAGGCCTTAACGGCAAGCACAAAGGCGAGGATAAAGTTAAACCCCATGCGTCTACTACCGCTCCGCAGGTAAAAGGCGATCATGGCCATGGACAGGATAACGATAACGACGGCGATTAATCAAAGATAAAAAGTAAAATCTCCCTTCAGGAGGAGTAGGGCTCCCGTTCATCTCTCTGGATGAAGGGAGTTTTACTTTTTATCTAACATACACTTATTTTTGCAACGTGCAGGTGGGTGGGGTAGCATAGGTAATCACTATGACCCAGCAAGAGGCTTTAACTATTTTACAAACCGGCGCAAACGTATTTTTGACCGGCGAGCCGGGCGCGGGCAAGTCGCACACCATTAATATGTACACGCGCTGGCTGCGCGAGCATGGCATCGAGCCGGCCATCACCGCTAGTACCGGCATTGCCGCCACGCACATTGGCGGTATGACCATACACTCGTGGGCGGGTATCGGCATCAAGCGCTCCCTGAGTGCCTACGACTTGGACAGAATCGCCTCGACCGAGCACGTGGTTAAGCGCATCCGCCGCACAAATATTTTAATTATCGACGAGGTGTCCATGCTGAGCCCCGACACGTTAAGCATGGTCGACGCGGTGTGCAGGGAGGTGCTCTCCAGCAGCAAAGCTTTTGGCGGCATGCAGGTGGTGTTTGTCGGCGACTTCTTTCAGCTCCCGCCTATCGTCAGGCGCGATGAGCAGCCAGACCCGCAAGACTTCCAAAGTGACCTACTGCTTGAAGAGGGCAAGCCAATAGCGCAGTTTGCATATGATTCCGAAGCGTGGCTGCGCGCCAACCCAGTTGTTTGCTATTTAACCGAGCAACACCGCCAAGACGACCCGGCGTTCCTCTCCGTGCTCTCGGCCATCCGTCGCAATATGTTTGATGAGACGCACATGGCGCATATTAACGGGCGCATCACCACGGTTGAAAAAGCTCCAACCACTGCGCCTAAACTCTTTTCGCACAATGCCGACGTGGACAGGATAAACGAGCATACGCTCGGCGGATTGAGCGGCTCGCCAAAGAGTTTTGTCATGGCCAGCTCGGGCGCGCCGCACATTGTCGCCGCGCTTAAAAAGAGCTGTCTCTCGCCCGAAGCGCTATTTTTAAAAGTGGGCGCGTCGGTGATGTTTACCAAAAACAATCCCAAAGAGGGCTACGTCAACGGCACGCTCGGCACGGTGCAAACCTTTAATAGTTTTAACGGCTACCCAACGGTGGTTACGCGCACGGGCAGGGCAATAGAGGTTGAGCCCGCCGAGTGGAGCGTCGAAGAGGGCGGCCGCATACGCGCGCGCATCACGCAGCTGCCACTGCGGCTGGCGTGGGCAATTACTGTACACAAAAGCCAAGGTATGAGCATGGACGAGGCGGTGATGGATTTGCGCCAGGTGTTTGAGTACGGGCAGGGCTACGTTGCTCTTTCGCGCGTGCGGCGCTTGGCGGGGCTCTATTTAATAGGCTACAACCAGCGCACGTTCGAGGTACACCCCGAGGTGCTTTTGCGCGACGAGCAATTTCGCGAAAGTTCCGAGGCCGCCGCCGAGGCATTTGCAAAGTTGGGCGCAACAGAGCTGCAGTTAATGCACGATAATTTTATCAAAGCGTCAGGAGGGCAAGTCGCCCCTCTTGATGAGGGTAAGACTAGGGCTAGCGCCCCGGAGCGCGCTCAGCAAGGGGGGCGACTTGCCCTGTTACGAGAAAAGTACCCCAACGCCTACCGTCCATGGAGCGAGGAGGATGACGAAAAGTTAAAAGAGTTGTTTGACGGCGGCTCAACGCCCGCAATTTTGCAAAAAGAGTTTGGCCGGCAAAAAGGCTCTATCCATGCCCGCCTCGTCAAGCTCGGCCTTATAGAAGACGACGCCAGTTAAGAAAAACAAAAGGTTTTTGTAAAATCTTTTGTTTTTCTTCTAAAGACTACCGAACAAAAGTCCTGCGCCAACCACAAGGCCGCCGCCCACCAACACCTGCAGCATCGAGTACCAAAACCCGGTGCGGAAGTAATGAAACCGTATGTACGCAATAATTAAAAGTTCGATAGCCACCACCACGTAGGCCAACACAAGCGCCACGTGCACATCTGATATAAGGAAGGGTAACGTATGAAAGATACCGCCGATAAAAGTCATCGCGCCAATTATGCCCCCGCGCCAAAGCGGGTGCCCGCGGCCGGTCATTTCGCCCGTGTCCGAAAGCGCTTCGGCAAAGGCCATGCTAATGCCGGCCCCAATCGCCGCCGAAAGGCCAACCACAAAGGCAATGTGGCTGTCTTTAGTTGCAAACGCCGCGGCAAAAATAGGCGCCAAAGTCGAGACCGAGCCGTCCATAAGACCCGCCAAGCCCGGCTGCACCACCTGCAGCAAAAAGTTCCTCTCATCTTGCCTGGTGTCCATGCTTCTATTGTATCGCATATATGTATTTCCCCGTCTTCGAGCTGGGTTAAAGGCTTAACCCAAACAACAGAAAAAGGTGCTAATGTTGAGCTATGATACTTTTCTTACTATTGGGCGTATTACTTGGCGCCGTGTCCATTATATTTATTTTACAAAATGTCGAGCCCGTTACGGTTAGCTTTTTTACCTACAGCCTTAATGGCTCTTTGGCATTGATACTCTTTTTGGCGCTCTTTGCGGGCGTCGTCATCACCATACTTATCTTGTTGCCCAGCTATGTGCGCGACGAGTTTCGCATCAGCCGCTTAAAGAAGCAAAATAAAGACCTCGAAGACGAGCTTGTAGCCGCCAAAAAGTCGATGCACACCATGGCAACCACGCCCACAGTAGCCGAGGACAACACAACCACGGTTATCTAAATAAAAAGCCCCGCAGTATTCGCTGCGGGGCTTTGCTTAGTCATTGGGCTTCAAAAACGGGTAGAGCAGACAGTGGTCGTGTGTTATCGATCCGTCGGGGTGACAGATAGTGTACTGAAGCTGGCGCTTGATGCGCTCTTGAAGGGTAAGAGGCTTATCGTTATCGGGTGCATGTATAAGGATAAGCAAGTGGTCGGGCGTGCCGTGGACCTTTGCACGGTGCGTCAGTGAAAAGGTCCCCAACTCGCTCGACATCACCTGACTCGTTGCATATACATCGTCTCGGTCGAAGTACCGGCTTATCTGGCTGTCCAAAAAGCCTTCAACATGGCTGTCGTCGTGATGGTGGTGCACCACCACCCATCCTTTGTCCACCTTTGGGTCCAGTTTAGTTACAAGCGTCCACTTCGGATGTACAAAATCATACGCCTCGCGGTCGTTAAAGGTGTATACCGGTGCCCGCCGCACAAACTTCGGCAGTTTTACGACGCCTTTGCGACTTTTTTGCTTGGCTATTTCCATATAGCCCTCCAGCCGGTAAATTTCAGGGAAGTAAAACTTTGGCACCGGCTTTTGGGTCTTTGGCACAAAGTTTAAAACAGACCCATTATCGTTGCTCATGTTGCCTCCAAGTTGGGTTGCTGTGAGGTGACAGTTCTGCCCGTACTATAACTACTGGGGCAGAGGTGTCAATTAAATCACAACACCGTACTTTAGAGAAAAAAGTACCCGCAAAAGGTTGTAGAAAAATCGCCAAAAAAGTATACAAAGAGGGTTAGACTTGGCCTAGCGGCCCGGAGTGCACTCTTTTATGCTATTTTGGCGATTTTTTATCGTTAACAGAGTAAGATAGATATATGTCCCGCATTGCTGTTGCTGCCATCGCCATCGTCTTGCTGGGTGCAATTGTCTTTTACTTTTGGCCCCGCAAGGCAGCCACCATCACCAACTACCCATCCAGCGGCACCGACCTCATCGCCTTTGGCGACTCGTTGGTTGCAGGCTACGGCGCCGATGATGGTAAAGATTTTGTCTCGCTCCTTTCGCATGACATCAATCAGCCAATAGTTAACTTGGGAGTCGACGGCGACACCACGGCCCAAGCGCTGGCCCGCATAAAACAGCTCGACAAGTACAACCCCAAGGTCGTAATCCTTTTAGTGGGCGGCAACGACTACCTGCAGCGCCGCGACATGACAGAGGCGTTTGTAAACTTGGGGCAAATTATTGCCGACATACAAAAGCGCGGGGCAGTGGTGGTGCTGGTGGGCGTAAGGCTCAACGCAATCTTGGGCAATTTTGACAAGCAATACGAGGCATTGGTGAGTCAATACAAAGTGGCCTATGTCCCCAATGCCATGGACGGCATATTGGGCAACCCCAAACTCATGTTCGACAACATCCACCCCAACAACGCCGGCTATCAAATTCTCGCTAACCGCATCCTGCCGGTTTTGGAGCAGGTTTTACAGTAGCGCAATATTGGCTGTTTGCTATGCTTTAGGAGTAACAGTAACTATTTATATATGCAAAACAAATATGGGCCTTTGGTTGTAACTATAGTGGCAGCGGTGGGGTCGTTTTTACTTAGCCACGTGTTGTGGCCCGACCCTGTCGGCGCGATGGCACCTATGGGCTTGCAGCTGCCGTTGTTTATCGGCATTGCGGTAGCCGAGTCGCTGGCGTTTGGGGCAGGGGTCGCCTTTTTAATCTTTGGATTTAGTTTTATGCACGGTCGCGGCGCCGGCGCCTGGGCAGCATTTTTGGCGACGGCGTGGCTCTTGGTGTCATGGTGGCCGCACGACAACATGCACCGTGTTAACGGCATGACTGACTACAACGGCCTCTTGCGCATCGAGTACACATTCCACGTTACGCTCATCATCGCAGGCTTTATCCTCGCCTCCTACCTCTGGAAGCAGTTTTCCCTCGCCCCCAAGACCCAATAACCTTAAATAAAACAGGGCGGAAATTATTTACAAAAAAAGCCCCGACTTGTGTCAGAGCTTTTTTCCATAGCGGGCCATACAACTGGCTGTGCGGTGTCAATAAAATAAAAAACGCGCGTCACTAACCAATTAGGTCGGACGCGCGGTATTTTTTAGGCTGCCATTTTCTGGGCAGCAAGTGAGATGATGAAAGCTCCCATCAGAGTCGGCCTGTAAAGCGTAACTTTGTACCCGCCCTGAGCTTTTGGGTGAGGTGCCTTTTCTGAGGTAACGATTCCGTTCTGCTTAAGATATCGCAAAGCGGCTCCGACTTCATTTTCGAGGTTCCAGCAGGTCATCCCACTGGGGACCGCGATTAGCTCACTGAGAGCTTTCGGGTAGGCAGTATCAGGATTGGCCTGAACTAGGGGCAAAACTTGCCCGGCTAAAGCCGCGATACGCAACTGACGTTTAGAAAGACTTTCGGTTTTCATTTCGATTCTCCAATGGTGTATGAGATACATAGCAGGGCCCCTAAACGGGGTGCCTGGAGGTATCTTGTTTACACAACGGAGAGGGGAACTGCTGACGGAAACCATACAAAATGACTGCCTTTGTGTCAATAAACTTTAAGTGACTTGCTAAAGAGAAGGCAAGTTGTAAGCTGCATAAATGGACATAGCATATACAGGATATTTAATGTTTGTCATTCCAGGCTTTGCGCTTGTATGGACTTTTAGGCATTTTACAAAAGTCCCAAAAATAGGGGAGTTTGAGTATGCGGCTTGGAGTTTTTTATGGGGAGTCTTCCTCACCATGTTTTTTGGTGTTTTATTAAAAATAGAACATAATCCTGGACCTATCTTACCTTTAGATAATCCAGCTGCGTATCTAGGTGGCCTAATTGGATACGCCCTTGCCGTTGCGACAGGTTTAGCTTTTCCTCTGGGATTTATTGGTGCAGCTATTTCTGAGCGAGGATTTTTTAAATGGATAGACAAGCAGTTGTTTAGGTTACTATTTTGGAATAGCTAAATTTCTGATGATATGATTAGGTCATATGGAACCTACTCCTGTCAAACCCTGGTACAAAAAGCCTATCTATCTCGCGCCTCTGGCTTTTCTTGTCTTTATCTTAGGTGCCAATGCATTGGGCGGAAATTCTACCGTAAATTCGCCGCAAGTTACTCAAACCGCAAATGCGCTTGAGGCTACCCAGGCTGCTACTGGGGTTACCTCCGCGCCCACACCGACTCAGCTTCAAGAGGCAACAACTACCCCTGTAAACACTACAGCTAGTAAACAAACCCAGCCACAGACACAAACGTCCTCGGGTCTTTCAAACGACAATTACTACACTAATGTCTCGGGCAGTGAGGTACATTCACCGGCCTACTCAAACAATAACTCAATCCCTGCCGGTGCATCGGCCCAATGCCGCGACGGCACCTACAGCTTTAGCCAACACCGTAGCGGTACCTGCTCGCGTCACGGTGGTGTAGCTATTTGGTTTTAGGATAAATAGCCAAATTTTCTATATTTGTTATGGTTGTTGTTAATGAAAGAAGCATCCGCTGGATTCGTTTTTCTTTGCTCTGATATCACGGAGGCGGAGTGTCTAAAAAGATCACTTTTTGGTGGAAAAGAAAAATATGTAAATCGAGTAAGAGGACTTGAAAAGGGGCATAAGCTCTTTTTATATAACTACAATACGAAAAAATTACACGGTGTATTTGAAGCTACAACTGGTATGCAAGAAAATATTGTCAAAAATGCTTGGAATGGGGAGTTTCCATGGCAGATTAAAGTTAAGAGAGTAACCGAAAACAAACCTGTCTCCAGAGAAGATATAGGTAAGACTCTTAAATTTGACATGATGGGTCGGCCTTCTGCACGTTTAAGTGTTGAAATTGTAAATGATCTAGAAAAACTTTTTAAAAGCAAAAAGCGTATTCGTACTTATGCAGATGAGACTCAATATTTTACAGATGACGGTCATAAAGTCAGAAGCAAGGCCGAGCAAATAATCGATAACTGGCTTTATAAAAATCGCATATCTCATGGGTATGAAGCATCGATTCCGAATGCTAAACGTTGCGATTTTGAGATCCAAACATCTGACGGAAAAATTTATATTGAATACTGGGGAATGAATGATACGTCATACATAAAAAATAAAAAAGCAAAGTTAGAAATTTATAAAAAGAATAATCTTAAATTGGTAAGTTTGTACCCAAAAGATTTAAGACATATTGAAAATATATTAAGCAAAGAGCTTTTAAAATAAGAGCTATTTCCACATGAACCCTTCAGTGGAAGGGGATATGAAAGTTTGGTAGGCTTATGTGATGTTCCACAAAAGTGCTGTGCTTTGTGCGGTGCTTACCTTAGTTGTAGCCGTGACTCCCTACATAGCTCTGGCGGACACGGCAAGCACGACGCCGGTGCTGGACCCTTACAGCTCGACTGATGTCGAGGCGGCGGTGCGCAGTTATTTTGCCGATATACCGGTGATGGCAAATATTGCCAAGTGCGAGTCTAACTTTAGAGAATATGACAGTGCCGGCAATGTGTTAAACGGCGGCAGCGGCGGGATGATAGGCGTCTTTCAAATTAACCGCTCGGTGCACAAGGCTTTTGCGCTGACGCTTGGCGACAACATCAACACGCTTGCCGGCAACATGGCGTACGCACGGTATTTGTATAGTAACGAGGGCACCACCCCGTGGGACTCGTCAAAATTTTGCTGGGGCACGGTTGCAGTGCAGGCTGCGGCATCAAGCTCGGTGGCGGTAAGTATTGCAACACCTGTGGCCACGCAGGCAGCAACCAGCGCGCTGAGTAGTAACCTAAAGTTGGGCACCGTCAGCCCGCAGGTGGTTGCTTTGCAACAGATGCTTAACTCGGCGGGGTACGTAGTGGCCAAAAGCGGGGCAGGCTCGCCGGGGCACGAGACGCAAAAGTTTGGCGCTGCTACGCTTGCGGCCGTGCAACGCTTTCAGTGTGTGCAAAATATCGCCTGCAAAGGTAGCGAGGCAACCACCGGCTATGGCCTAGTGGGCGCCAAAACCCGCACGGCACTGGTGCGCGCCGCCGCATCATTGGCCAAAGCCTAGATAAAAGACGTTGTGCTACAATTTACTTATGGACGCCATCAACAACATACTCAATTTAATACTCAACTTTTTGCTGCAGATTTTGACGCTTATCATTACGTTTTTTATCTCGATACTCGAGGCGATACTCCACTTTGCGCAAAGTTTGGTGGGCACTGTGCACTAACTACCTCTTATATTTATTAGTATGAATATTTTTAGCACTATGGCAGGCAAGGCAGTCGCGCTGATAGTGTTGCTTGTGATTATTGGAGGCGGCGCGTTTTACTTTACACAATATAAAGAGTCTTCGATGCCGGTGGCCTGTACTGCCGAGGCGATGCAGTGCCCCGACGGCTCATACGTTGGTCGCAGCGGGCCCAACTGCCAGTTTGTGTGCCCGACTGCTACCACCACAGCAACCTCAACTGGCGGTACTGCGGGTGGAGGAATTTTGCCGTACCACAGCGGTATCCGCGGCACGGTGATGGCCGGGCCCACGTGCCCGGTAGAGAAGAATCCGCCCGACCCCGCATGCGCCGACAAACCTCTTGCAACCACAGTGGCAGTCTTTCGCAAAGGCAACCCCGTGACTCCGTTTGCAATTACCAAAAGCGACGCTTCGGGCGCTTTTGAGTTTTCGATCCCGCCCGGCGACTATGTGGTGGGCGCGGGCGAAAGTGCGCTGCCGCGCTGTACCCAAACGAGCGTCTCGGTGGGGCCAAATGGCTACACCACTATAATGGTGGAGTGCGACACGGGCATTAGGTAATATGCCGTGGTTTACGATTGTACGGCGTAGGAGAGTCGTGCGCCGCCGCAGGTCGCGGCGCCGCGCAACCGCCAAAAGCAAAGCAGAGTTTACAACGTTGGCACCGGCCGCGCGTGCGTTGGTCCACGCGCGGCTTGGCTACTTTAACTCTTACTACGGCTTTACATACAAAAAGGTTTTTATCCGCAACACGCGCACGCGGTGGGGCACCTGCTCGGCGCTTGGCAACCTCAGCTTTAATTACCGCATAGTGCGGCTCCCGCCCGATTTGCAAGACTACATAGTGGGGCATGAGCTGTGCCACCTGGCGCACCTCAACCACTCAAAAGAATTTTGGAATCTTGTTGCCAGGGCGTTGCCTAACTGGAAGTCGCTTCGGAGAGAACTAAAAAAGCATCGTCTGGATTAAATTCATTCTAAATTAACTATCCTTTTGATATTGTCTGCGTTAGTAGGCAGGGGCGGGGCAACTCTTTACCGGTCGCACGTTGCAGCTCATTATTTTTTTCCTGAGTATTCATACTCGCCGCGCTTCACTACTATCCGGAGTGCCAACTGGCAGCGTATTAGTACCCGGATACAAGCCCGCCAACTCTTTTGGAGTTGGCGGGCGCTTTATTTTTTTGTGTGGTATAGTCGCGGTGAAGGTTTGTTCTTAACCAGTCCCGGAGGACACCATGAGGTATAGATTTGCCGCTTCCGCAATTGCCCGACGGCGGAAGTTTAAACGCTTATCAGTGTTCTTTATTACTTTGGTGATAGTGTCCGTCATCGCTTTCTTCGCATTTGCGGTTGTGTTTGTTTCCATAAGGCCCGCTGACGCGCGGGCTTTTTTCCTTTCCCAAACTAGTGTATCTTGTGTATATCTTCATACTACAGGTGTTATACTCTGCCCATGGGATTTGCGGCACCTGCAGAGGATGAGTTGGCAGACACCATTACTGTGGGCGCCTATTTACTGCGCGACAAAGACGCCAGCTACCTTTTGCAAATGTCGGGCGACTCTATGGCCGAGGCGGGGATACTCGACGGCGACATGGTGGTGTTTGAGCGCAGCCACGACTACCGTGCGGGCGACATTGTCGTGGTGCTGGGCGATGACGGTTACACACTCGAGTATTTTAAAAAGGGCACCCCGCGGCAGATTATTGGCGTGGTGACCGGCAGCTTTCGCAAATACAAATAAAATAATATATGGAACGGCAGATTGTACATTTTGACGGCGACTCCTTTTTTGCATCAGTCGAGCAGGCGCTCAACTACACACTGCGAGGGCTACCGGTGGTAACGGGTGCCGAGCGCGGCGCGGCCACCAGCGCCAGCTACGAGGCCAAGCGCATGGGCGTGACCCGCAGCATGACGCTTAAGCAAATTAAAGAAATTTGCCCCAACGTGGTCGTGGTCAACTCCGACTATCGCGCGTACGCCATTTACGCGCACCGTATGTACCGGATTGTCCGGCGCTACACGCCACTTGTTGAGGAGTATAGCGTTGACGAATGTTTTGCCGACATTACTGGTTTGGACAAAACGTACGGTATGACGTACACCGAAATTGCGCAGATGATTAAAGCAAAACTCGAAGAGTCTTTGGGGATTACGTTTGGCGTGGGGCTTGCACCAACTAAAGTACTGGCCAAAGCAGCATCCAAATTTAACAAGCCGGCCGGCTTTACGCACATACCGATAGAGAGGCGTCGCGAGTATTTGGCGCGTGTTGCCATTGGCAATGTGTGGGGAGTGGGCACGGCAACCGCGGCGCAGCTGCAGGGGCTGGGTGTTATGACCGCGCTCGATTTTGCC
>Ga0070681_10004392_pt1 | contig 13428 bp, 10 predicted proteins | sample KBSC83BmetaG_FD_65650 | JGI IMG/M metagenome (GOLD analysis project Ga0070681, IMG submission 65650) | Corn rhizosphere microbial communities from Kellogg Biological Station, Michigan, USA - KBS C8-3B metaG | ecosystem: Host-associated > Plants > Roots > Rhizosphere | place: USA: Michigan... | reverse complement strand
GCAGCTGTTCTTTCGCTACTACGCAGAGCATCTGTACGTTCAAAGCCGGGTCTACCCCGATGCCGCCCGCGTCCTGCGGATCCTCAGAGAGCAGGGCTTCCGCGTCGGGTGCGTGACGAACAAGTCCAGCCGCTTCGCGATTCCGGTGCTCGAGCTGGCGGGCTTGAGCGGATTCCTGGATCTCACGCTGTGCGCGGACCGGAACGAGGACCGTAAACCGAGCCCGGCGCTGCTGCTGAAAGCCTGCAGTCGGCTGCAGCTGTCTCCCAAGGAGATGCTGTATGTCGGGGACTCGCACACCGACGTCATTGCCGCTCACGCGGCTGGCTGTGGCGCGGTCGCAGTCACGTTCGGTTACCACAGGGAGGGATCGCTCGAGCGTGTCAATCCCGAGGCGACGGTGGCCAGCCTGACCGACATCGTGACGGACGTGTTGCCCTTGTTTTCCGGCAGCGCTGGCTCGTCGGCGCGCATACAAGAGGTGCCCACATGAACGCAAAGCTGGAAACACCCGTCGCGGACGCGCGCGACCGGGTCAACGTGTTGCGAGCCCTCGCCATGGATGCCGTGCAGAAGGCGAACTCCGGTCACCCGGGCATGCCCTTGGGGATGGCTGAGATCGCCGAGGTGCTCTGGCGCCGCCATCTGCGCCACAACCCCGACAACCCGCGCTGGGCAGATCGCGACCGCTTCGTCCTCTCGAACGGCCATGGCTCGATGCTGTTGTATGCGTTGCTGCATTTGACGGGATACGACCTGCCGATGGTGGAGCTGACCCGCTTCCGCCAACTGCACTCCAGGACTCCCGGTCATCCGGAGAGGGATGTCACGCCAGGGGCCGAGACGACGACGGGTCCTTTGGGGCAAGGCATTGCCAACGCGGTCGGCATGGCGATCGCGGAGAAGCTGCTCGCTCGGGAATTCAACAGGCCGGGTTTCGAGATCGTCTCGCACTACACCTACGTGTTTGTGGGCGACGGCTGTCTGATGGAGGGAATCTCGCACGAGGCGTGCTCCCTGGCCGGAACGCTCGGTCTGGGCAAGCTCATTGCGTTCTATGACGACAACGGTATTTCGATCGACGGGCACGTGCGCGGATGGTTCACCGACGACACGCCGAAGCGCTTCGAGGCGTACGGTTGGCACGTGATCCCGGATGTCGACGGTCATGACAGTGAGGCGATCGACCTCGCGATTCGCGAAGCGAAGGCGGCCGTCGACAGACCGTCCCTGATCTGCTGCAAGACAGTCATTGCGAAAGGGGCTCCCACCAAGGCGGGGACGCACGAATCCCATGGTTCTCCGCTGGGCGCTGCTGAAATTGCAGCAACCCGGGCAACCTTGGGATGGTCGGCGGCCCCGTTCGAGGTTCCGCCTCCGGTCTACGAGGCGTGGGACGCCCGTGAAGCCGGCAATGCGGCGGAGCTCGAGTGGATACGAAACCTTGCGGCCTATGGCGCGGAGTTTCCCGCCGAGGCTGCCGAGCTGCAAAGGCGCGTGCGCAACGAGTTTCCTGACGACTTCTCCGAGCGCGTCGGCGGTTTGCTGACTTCGGTCCGTGACAAGGCACAGAGCATCGCGACACGCAAAGCGTCTCAGGAGGCGATCGAAGGTCTGGCTCGCGGGCTTCCTGAGCTCGTCGGAGGGTCTGCGGACCTCGCGGGCTCGAACCTCACTCTATGGTCCGGCTCCCGCGCGGTCTCACGTGAGCGCGGCGGGAATTACCTCCACTACGGCGTACGCGAGTTCGGCATGGCCGCGATCATGAACGGCCTTGCCTTGCACGGCGGCTTCATCCCGTACGGCGGCACCTTTCTTACATTCTCGGACTACTGCCGAAATGCGATCCGCATGGCGGCGTTGATGCGTGTGGGCTCGATCTTCGTGCTGACGCACGACTCGATCGGACTGGGTGAGGACGGTCCCACGCACCAGCCTGTCGAGCACGTCGCCTCGTTGCGGCTGATCCCCAACGTGGACGTGTGGAGGCCATGCGATTCGGAGGAGACCGTTGTCGCCTGGGCGGCGGCGATCGAGCGGCGCACGGGACCCGCCTGCCTGGTCTTGAGTCGCCAGAATCTGGCGTTTCAGAAACGCGAGCAGCCCGTTAGCGCGAACATCGCGAAGGGCGGCTATGTGTTGGTCGAGCCCTCGGCCTCACCGGTCGCCGTCCTCATCGCGACCGGCTCGGAGGTGGCGCTGGCTGTAGAGGCGCAAAAGCGTCTCGCACAGAGCGGCATCGCCGTACGTGTCGTCTCGATGCCGTGTACCGGCGTCTTCGACCGTCAGGACGCGGGTTACCGCTACAGTGTTCTGCCGCCAACGCTGCCGTGCGTGGCGGTCGAAGCCGGCGTGAGCGACTTCTGGCGCAAGTACGTAGGCCGCGAGGGCCAGGTCGTCGGCCTCGATCGCTTCGGCGAGTCGGCACCGGCCGGTGAGCTGTTCCGGCTCTTCGGCTTCACGCCTGAGAGGGTCGTGGAGGCGGTGACTTCCGCCCTGGGTCATTGACCTCAGACCGTGCGGGTGGCCACCGCGGGGGAGATCTCCGTAGCGCGGCGCGCTGGGAGGAGTACGGACAACAGTCCGAGCATCCACACAAACAGCACTCCGCCCACCAAATAGTACAGCGGCAATCGAGGGGTTTGCATCGTGCGACTCATGATGACGCCTGCCACGAGAGCGAGTATGCAGCCGACCACGACGCCGCTGCTGGTCACGAGCCAGTTCTCGACCAGGAAATAGCGCAGTATGTGGAAGCGTCGCGCGCCGATCGCCCGGCGTGTGCCGATTTGCTTCGTGCGTGTAGTGACGTTGAACACTGCGAGACCGAAGATTCCGAGCGCGCTGACGGCAAGTACCAACACAGTGACGACACCCAGAACGATCGACCCCGTGCGCATCCCGTTGCGGGTGTCCGATGCCGTCTTTGTCAGCGTCTGGAGCTGCTCGATATAACGGCCGGGCACGCGATCGGCCATCTCCTTCTCCACTTGGGCCATCAGCTGTGACCGGCGTCCCGGCTGCGTTCTCACGACGTACAACGCGTTCGGTCCGGCAGGCGTGATCGGAGCCACGACAACCTGGTTGCCAAACTTCTCGAAAGGTCCGGAGATCGGTGCCGCCTGCAGCGTCTGGACGATACCGACGATCTTCGCGGATTTGTTCACCAGCCCGATATACAGGGGCTTGCCCAGCGCATCGCCCTTGGGAAACAGCCTGTTGGCGAGCGCCTGGGTGATGACGACCTCGGGGGCCCACTGTTGCAGCGCCGCGCCGAAGTCCGCAGTCGGCGGGGCGACCGACTCGGGCGAGAACGTGCGGCCGGCGGCCAGCTTGACTCCCAGTGTCTCGATCGCTCGCGCGGTCATCAGGTAGACGCGTGCGCCTTCCTTGACGGCTTTGGGATCCGGAGAGGCCGAGAACGGCATTCCGATACCCCACCAGGTCTGCGGCGGGCTGTTGGTGGCTGCGGCGGCGATGACGCCGGGCAGGGAATTCAGCCACTGCAAGTCCGTCTCGACCGCGCTCTTGTGGTCGTAGTCCGTCGCGTACGAGATGCTGCGGACCCAGAAGATGTTGCCGATGTCGATGCCGGTCGGTCGCGTGTAGGCTTCCATTCGCTGCGTGATCAGGTACGTAATGTTGACCAGTGCAGCGAGTGCGATGGCGATCTGCACGGCAATGAGGATGGGACCGGTGCGTGTGCGCCACAGGGCGCTCAGCATGTGTCGGATTTCCATCGCGGATCTCCTACTGGGCCTTCAGGAAGCTCGCCGGCGGCGCCTTGCCGATGCGCCAGGCGGGATAGAGTCCAGCCAGGACTCCGGTAAGGAGCGAAACGGCAATGGCGAGCGCCACCATGCGGTAGTCCATATGAGAGAGCGACTCCGCGAGCGCGCGCTTGTCCGGGCTATCGTCGGGCCCCGGGATGAAAGTCATCACGCGGATGGCCCACAGCCCCGCCCGGGCCAGCGCCAGCCCGATGACTCCGCCAGCCGCTGCGACAACGATGACTTCGGTCAGATGCTGGCGCACGATCTGCTTGCGACTCGCTCCGAGCGCACGGCGCAGTCCGGTGATCGGTGCCGCGCCCAGGAACTTGGCCAGCATCAGCCCGACGGTATTGAGGATGCAGACCGCCAGGAACAACAGTGCCAGCACAGCCTCGATCCGGCTCTCGTCCCCGATGACATCGTGCAGCCGCAGCCAGGTCGGGATGTCGACGATATAGTTGTTGGTCGGGCGCACAAAGCGGCCGTACTGCTTCTGATCGAGCGTGTAGTTGTCGACGAACTGCTTGAAGCGGCGTAGCTTCGCGGCGCCGGAGATCTCGACCCAGTACTGCAGCATCACGCAGTCGCTCGTCAGCAGCGACTCGAACCCTCCGATCTTGGCGTCCGGCGTCACGCAGCTGATCGATCCCCAGGTCTGCAGCTGCAGCGCCGTCGACCAGCCGAAGGGGATGTACAGATCCTCTGCGACATCGAAGCTGCCGACGGTGACATCGTAGTACTTCGGTTGCGGCATCCAGGTGTCGACTACGCCGAGCACACGGAACTGGCGTCCGTTGAGGGTCACCGTGCGCCCCACGCTGTTTGCTCCGTTGAAGAGTTTGTCGTTGAGATGCTTGCTCAGAACGACCACGGGCTCCGGCGTTGTGTCGGCGACCCGGGCCCATCCGGTGCCGTACAGCATCGGGACCTCGAACATCGGGAAAAAGTCGGCCGTCGTCAGTCGTGCGAAGACTCCGAAGGGCCTGACTCCCGGTTTTCCAGAATCCACGACTCGCCCGGTGCGATACATCATGACGGCGCGGTCCGGAATGTCGGACCGATAGAGCGCCCGCGCATCCCGGAAGGTCAACTGGTCCGGCGGATATTCCGGGTGGCGCTGCAATTCCTCGCCTGTGTGATCGCTCCCCCGGTTGTCGAGCGCTACCGCGAACAGGCGATCTTCCTTCCACCAGATCGGATGGCCGGCGCGTGCGTGATAGATGGTGATCGTGATCATCGCTGCACCGATACCGGCCGCGATTGCCGACACCATGAGGGCAGTCAGGATGGGATTGCGCCGGAAGCTGCGCAGCGCCAGCAGGAAATCGTGCTTCAGCATCATTGCCGCGCACCGATGGGAGTTACCGTGGCGGCGTGACCGAGGGCAACAGGCGCTGCGCGATTGCCGGCACGTGAGGCGGCAAGCTGTCCATCCACGATCTCTATGTGCCGGTGAGCGCGCATGGCCAGGTCAGGGTTGTGCGTGACCATGAGGATCGTGGTGCCGGCGCCGTTGATCTCCTCGAGCAGGTCCATGATCTGGCCCGACATCGTCGTGTCGAGATTTCCGGTCGGCTCGTCCGCCAGGATCACTCGCGGGTCGCCGGCCAGGGCGCGTGCAATGGCCGCGCGTTGCTGCTGTCCTCCCGAGAGTTGAGCGGGGACGTGCTTCATGCGCTGTGCCAGGCCGACACGCTCGAGTGCGGCGCCGACGCGTTTGCGCCGGTCCGCGGCGTTGATTCCGCGGTAGTGGAGCGGGACCTCCACGTTGTCGTAGATGTTGAGGTCCGGTATGAGATTGAAGCTCTGGAAGATGAATCCGATCTTCTCGTTGCGAATGCGCGAGCGGTCGTCGTCCTTCAGGCGGCTGACGTCCTTGCCGTCCAGCAGGTATTGGCCCGAGCTGAACTCCTCGAGCAGCCCGGCCACATTCAGGAAGGTGGTCTTGCCGGAGCCGGACGGGCCCGTAATGGCGACAAATTCGTGCGGCTCGACCTTCAGGCTGAACGACTTCAACGCGTGGGTCTCGACGACGTCCATCCGGAACACCTTGGATACCGCTTGCATCTCTATCACGTCAGCCCCCTGTCAATTTCCGAGCCGCACTTCGGGTGCATCGTTGAAGTCGCTCAGGCTCGAGATCACGAGCTGATCGCCTGGCGCGGCACCCGAGAGAATCTCCACCTCACCGACACTCATCGCCCCCAGGCGAGCCGTACGTCGGCGCGCCATCGGACCCTCGACTACGTAAACGGTGCCGCCGGAGTCGACGAACGCGCCTCGCTCCACCTTCACCACGTTCTTGCGGGAATCCATGACGATCCGCACGTTCACCCGTTGGTTTTGACGCAGGCCGATGGGGGCTGCGTCGGCGAACTTCAGACGGCCGCTGACCTCGCTGTCTTTGACCTCGGGCGAGACGGTCGTCACGCGTCCGGAGTAGGTCTTGCCGCCGTAGGCGATCTCCGCGCTCATGTCGGGCGCGATTTCGTTTGCGTAGGATTCAGGGACGCGGAACTCGATCTCCAGTGCGGTGAGGTCGACGACCGTCAGAAGCGCCGCATTCTCGGCGACCGAGGTCTTTTGATTGACCGCCAGGCTCCCGACCATCCCGTCCACAGGTGAGCGGACGGTGAGCTCCCCCACGCGTCGAGCCAGGTTCGCCACCACCAGTTTTTGCCGCTCTCGCTCCAGGCGTTTGTTCCTGAGCTCAAATCGCATGCTGTCGGTCTCGAGCTTCGCGTTCGCCTTGGCGTGCTCAAAAGCCAGCTGCGCGCTCTGGACATCGTCGCGGGCCTTCGCGAAGTCGCGCTCGGGGATGACGCCGTCCTTGCGGGCCGTCTCGGCTCGTTTGAATTCGCGCTGTGCCGCTTGAATCTGCACACCTGCCTGATCGATGTCCTCGGCGTTCTTCAGCTCCTGGCGGCGATCTTCGATTTCCTGGCGCCCGATCCCGACGTCCAGGCTGTCGAGCGTCGCCTGCTCCCGTTGGTACTCGTTGACGAGACTGGGACTGTCGAGCGTAGCGAGGGCCTGCCCCTTGGCAACCCGATCGCCCGCTCGGGAGGTAAACGTGACTGTCCCAGTGGACACGGCGTACAGGGTTGGGCTGTCGGCTGCGACGACGGTCCCTTCCGCCGCAACGTCCCGGACGAACGTGCCGCGGGTGACCTCGGCAATTCGCACTCTTTCCCGGGGAATGCCGACTCCTGTCCCCACCCATGCCCGCACGGCGAGGACTCCGGCGATAACCACGACCGCTGCGGCTGCGGCGATGACGATCCGCCTGCGGTTAGGCCCTGCCGGGGCGACCGTAACGTCCGTCGCAGACGTACCCCGGATCGAACGCGCCATGGGCGCGACTTCACCTGCGGCCGGTGGTTCGATTTCCGGTTGATCGTCGGTCGATGGCTGCAACATGACGCGTCCGCCTCTTGCCCCCGGAACGCCAGCGTGGACTACGACCCGGGCTTTGGCCTCCGGGTTCTCATCCATCATTACGTTGGAAACCGCACTCGGTTACATGGAGATGCGGCGAAGCGACAGGGGGGCGCGTTGGGCGGTTCGGTGCAGGCTCCCTGGGAGCCTGCACCGGGAGGAGCGAGGACGGGGCAGGGCGCTCAGTTGGGGCGAGCGGCCTTGGGCTTTTCTTGGGATTTGTCCGAGGTCTTGATGGAGGCGGGGTCCACGGCGAACAGCAGGTCCGCCATGTCGTCCGCGTGCTCTTCTTCCTTCGCCAGGATCTTCTCCAGCAGCGTGCGGGAGGTCGGGTCCTTATCGCCGAAGAACTGAATGATCTCGCGGTAGGTCTCGATCGCGATCCGCTCGGCCACCAGGTCCTCACGGATCATGTCCGCCAGGGACGAGCCTTCCTTGTACTCGCTGTGGGCCTTGCCCGTCAGGACTGCAGGGTTCATCTCGGGCTTGCCCCCGAGTTGCTTGATGCGCTCGGCCAGCCAGTCGGCGTGCTCCTGCTCCTCGTCGGCGTGCTCCTTGAACTCACTCTTCACGGCCTGCGAGTGGATGCCGCTCGCCATGAAATAGTGGAATTTGTAGCGGGCGACGCACACCAGCTCGGTGGCGAGCGCCTCGTTCAGAATGCCGATCGCCTGATCGCGGTCGAGCGCGTAGTCGGCGGTGACGGCGCCTTCCATGATCTGCTTGCGCGCGCGTTCGCGAATGTCTTTGAGCTGGCTCAAGTGACTCACATTGCTTCTCCTCTATGGGCGTTGCCGGCGGTGCGATACGGGCTCGGGTCAGCAGCAATATGCGCACCCGCCACCTCTCGAATAGCCCCCGAGGCGCGTGAATGGTACAAACCGGTCATGACGTCCAACTTGAACGAGAGCGAGGCCACCACTGGCGACGCTGCAATCCTTCAGCTCCGCGCCGCGGGCTATGCGCTCGTGCCGCCCGCGACCCTCGCGACGGTCGCGAGCCTCCACCCAGGGGACCTCGATGCGCTGCGAGACTCCTGGGAGGCTCTCCCGCCGGATGCCTATCTGCGCGACGGCGGGCGGTATAGATTCCGGCGGCACAGCTGTTTCACACAATCGTTCGTCGCTCCAGAACTCTCTGCGGTGGCCCACCGGGCGCACTGGCAGCCGACGACTTACAACGCACTGCACGGTGGCATCGAGCGCTGGTTCGAGCCGATCGAGCCGCGCGTGCAGTCGGCGCGCGCGTGGCGGCAGTTGCTGGAAGCACTCGGACGACTCTTCGCTCAGGTCTCTCCCGTCGATCGCTGGTACATCGAAGCCCACCAGTTTCGCATCGACGCGGCCAACGGTATCGGCCGCCCGACCCCGGAAGGTGCGCATCGCGATGGGGTGGATTTTGTCGCGGTGATTCTCGTTCAGCGACGTAACGTGAAGGGCGGCGAGACCCACGTTTTCGATGCGAACGGTCCCACTGGAACTCGCTTCACGATGCAACGGCCCTGGTCCGCATTGCTCATGGACGACGCGCGGGTGATTCACGAGACCACGCCGATTCAGCCCGAAGCGGGCAGCCCCGCGGAGGGCCGCCCCGCATCGCCTGCATTTCGCGACACGCTGGTGTTGACCTACCGGGCGGGCGCGTTTCAAGCCAGGTCGGGCTGAGGGCGGGCACGGTGGGCCGCGGCCGACACTGTGCGCCGGCACGCAATTGTGCACATCTCTCCAACCGTCGCATTTACGGCACAAAATTTTTCCGCGCTCATTCGCGATGTTAGCTCGCAAGTGACATAACAGCGACGTCGTTCGGCGACGCTGTGGCACGTTGACTCCCGTATCCTCCTGGATCAACCTCGCTCAACAGGCTCCGGTCCGGCCTGTTCCCGCACTCACTCGCAAGCGAGCATCCCCATGTCCATGACGAGTCTCCTGGGAATCACTCCGTGGCCCGCTCTCTCGGCGATCCTGTGGCTGGTCTTTCTGGTGGTGGCGCTTTATCTCGCGCGCCGCACAGCGCACCAGGCCATTGCGTCGGTTTCTGCGGCTCTCGCCAATGGGCTGCGGCTCGCTTCCCACTCCGTGTCGCATGCAGAGGCGAGACTCGGCGCACGCAATCGCGATGTGCTGCTTGCGCAGGGACGCGAAGCGAAAGAGCGAGTCGTGGAGCGCGAGTTTGTGCGTGTCGGCGATGCAGTTCGCAAGGATCTCGCGAACTATCCCGGACTGCATCGCGCGCTCAGCGAAGCGATCATCCGTATCGAGGAAGATCATCAGCGTGCGGTGGAGGTCCCCCCTGAGGCGCCAGGTTGGGTACAGGCCGTCGAAGCCGTCGCGAATATCGATGCGCGCCATGCCGGTGCCGACATTCTTTCCGACATCCACAAGTCGATGGTCAAGGCGCACGGCGAGGCGATGGAGGACTATCGCAAAGCCAGTGGAGAGCGTCACGCGCTGCTGCGCAAGATGATGCCCGACTGGCGGCTGATCCAGGAGACCTTGGAGCGGGTCAACCGGAGTGTCGGCAGCGTCGTCGAGCGCTCGCAGGCCATCGATCGTCACATGCAGGACTATGAGCAAATCGTGCACGGCGAGGATCGCTCGGTCGCGGTCCTGTCATCGTCGTCGCTGGTCTACTTCTTTGTGTCCGCTCTCGTGTTGGCAGTCGCCACCGCGGGCGCCGCGATCAATTTCACGCTGATCGCGCGGCCCATGGCCGAAATGGTCGGCGGGACGAACTTCATCGGTGCCTTTCGCACCGCCGACATAGCGGCCCTCGTCATCATCATGGTCGAGATATCGATGGGTCTCTTCCTGATGGAGTCGTTGCGAGTCACCCGGCTGTTCCCCGTCATCGGTGCGCTGCCGGACAAGATGCGCGTGCGAATGATCGGGGTCACGTTCGTCATCCTGCTGCTCATGGCGAGCGTCGAGGCGGGTCTGGCTTACATGCGGGAGGTGCTCCTGCAGGACGAGCTCGCCACGAGCGCGTTACTCAGAGGCGACGACGGCAGCGGCGGCATCATCAACGATCACCTGTGGATCACGACCGCGGCGCAGATGGGAATGGGCTTCATCCTGCCGTTCGCCCTGGTGTTTGTGGCTATCCCGCTCGAGACATTCGTCCACTCGTTGCGGACTGTTGTCGGACTCTGCGGGATCGGAGTGCTGCGTGCGCTGTCCCTGATCCTGAGAGTGCTGGGTGTCGGCATGCGCCACCTGGGTGTACTCGCGGAGCGCGCCTACGACCTCCCGTTGTTCGTGCCGCTGTGGATAGAAATGCGCTTGACCGAGTCCCGGGCGGCGGCTCGCTCGCAGAACGTCGGAGAGGCGCCCGCGGCCTGGCAGGAGGCTCAGTCATGAGGCGAACAGCCTGTTGCGCCGCTCTGGCGCTCATGCTCGCGGCGTGTGCGCCCACGGCCCCTCGCAATACGGGGGTCTATCTTCTCGTCGACACCTCAGGCTCGTACGACCGTCAAGTGAATAAGACGGAGCAGATCATTCTGTTCGCGCTGTCGCGCCTGCAGTCGGAGGACTCTCTGGCGGTCGCGCGCATCGATACAGGCAGTTTTTCCGAGCGCAACATCATCGCCAAGGCGACCTTCGACGACCGGCCGAGCATCGCCAACAAGCAGAAGCGCGCCTTCGCCAGCCACATCGAGAAATTCGTCGACAGCACGAGCCCCGCGGCCTACACGGACATCACCGGCGGTCTGCTGCAGGCCATTGAGTTCCTGAACGAGAAACACCCCGGACGCAAGGAGATCCTGATCTTCTCGGACATGAAGGAAGACCTGGCCAAGGGCTACGTGCGCGACCTGCCGCTCAAGCTGGACGGGTTTGAGGTGGTGGCGCTGAATGTCACGAAGCTCCGGTCCGACAACTTCGATCCCCGTGAGTATCTCGGCAGGCTGGACGCGTGGCGCGCGAAAGTGGAGAAGGGCGGGGGGCAGTGGCGGGTGATCAACGACCTGGATCACCTCGACGGCTTGCTGTAGGCGGCGCCGACGCCGGCCGGGTGGGCCCCGGGCCGTCCGAGCGCCTGCCCGCGCCACGTCGCGCCAGCTACATCGGCTGCTTCAGCACGCTGACGACCTGAGGCTCCATGTTCTCCTTCAGCCCGAGCACCGAGTACTGGCGCCCTAGCCCGGACTCCTTCGCGCCGCCGAAGGGAACAGTGGCCGATGTGGCGCGATGTTGATTCACCCACGCGGTGCCCACCTCCAGCCGCGCCGCGATGGTCGCAGCGCGCTCCGGGTCGTGGCTCCAGACTGAGCCGGCGAGCCCGAAGCGAGTGTCATTAGCGCGCCGTACGGCGTCGTTGACGTCGCTGAACTTCAACACAGGCACGACCGGACCGAACTGCTCCTCACGCACCAGCCGGCTGCTCTCGTCAATGCCGGTCACGATGGTGGGAGGGATGAAGTACCCGGGTCGTTTCGGCACCTCTCCACCGGCGAGAATCCGGCCGCCGACGCGTTTCGTGTCCTCCAGGATTCCGACGACTTTCTCGTACTGCATCTTGTTCTGGATGGGCCCGTACTGGGTTTGTGGATCGAGTCCGTCACCGACGCGTGCCTTGCGAGCCTCCTCTGCGAGAGCGGCGCACAAGTCGTCGTAGATCCGCTCATGGGCGTAGATGCGCTTGATGGCCATGCACACCTGTCCGCTGTTGACGCAGGCCGCGAAGAACAGTTTTGGCGCCACGGTCTTGGGATCCACGTCGTCGAGCACGATCGCGGCATCGTTTCCGCCGAGCTCCAGCGTTACGCGCTTGAGTGTGCCGGCGGCACTTGCCATGACTTTCTTCCCGGTGGCCACCGAGCCCGTGAAGGAGATCTTGTCGACGCCGGAGTGCTCGGTCATCCACTGGCCGAGATCGTCGCCCCCGGCCAGCACATTCAACACGCCGGGCGGGAATACATCGCGAAGCAGCTCGCCGAGTTTCAGCGTGCTGAGCGGCGTGTACGGAGAGGGCTTGAGGACGACGGTGTTGCCGGTATAGAGCGCCGCTGTGAGAGGGCCGACAGCCAGGTTGATGGGCGCGTTCCACGGCGTGATGATTCCGACGACGCCGAGCGGTCGATAACGCAGCTCGATCCGGCGCTCGGCATCCTCTGAAAGCTTCTCCACGGGAATTGCGATCGCCGCCATGCCTTCCGACTGAGTCGCGCCGCGGCCGATCTCATCGCGCGATTGTCCGATCGGCTTGCCTTGCTCACGGGTGAGGAGCTCGGCCAGGGAATCCTGATTGGCACGCAGCACAGCCGACATCCGCTTGATGGCGGCTGCGCGATCTGCGAACGACAGAGCGCTCCACGATTCAGCCGCACGCCGCGCCGCACCGACCGCTCGATCCAGCTCTGCCCGACCTGCCGCGGGGCAGCGGGCGAACACCGCTCCCGTGGCCGGGTTGATGACGTCGAGCGAGGCGCTGGAACGCGTGAGCTCGCCGCCGATGAGCAGGGAGAAATCTGTCCGCAGATTGGCCGAAGAATCGAATGGTTGTGCACTCATGGAGGCTCCCGTGGACGGCCCGGGCGTTAATCGCCCGTCGCCGACTCGCGTGGATTGTGTGGGGTCCTGCCGGCCGTTACGATAACAAACCTTGCCTGTCGCGGGAGCGCCGCTTCAGGCGCCATCTCCCTGAAAACTCCGTCTGTCCGTTCAGAACACCGCATGTCGACTATTCCAACCTGCAAGGCTCCCGACCCCGATACCCGCAAGCCGAAGTTCCGCCCGCCGCCGGGCTCTTGCGATGCGCACTGCCACATATTCGGTCCGGGTGACCGTTATCCGTACGCGCCTGACAGGACGTATACGCCGCCGGATGCGCCACTGTCGCGCTTCAAGGAGCTGCAGCAGATCCTCGGGCTCGAGCGTGCCGTGCTGGTGAACGCGAGCTGCCACGGCATAGACAACACGGTGATCGTGGACGCGATTGCACAGAGCGGCGGCCGTTACCGCGGCGTCGCCAATGCTGACGATTCCTTCACGGAGCGCGATTTCGGCAAGCTCCACGATGCCGGCTTTCGCGGTGTGCGCTTCAACTTCGTGAAGCATCTGGGCGGCATCCCGGACATGGACGAGTTTCATCGCGTCATCGCCCGCATCAAGCCGTTCGGGTGGCACGTCGACCTGCATTTCGATGCCGTGGATCTGGTGGAGTTCGGTCCGTTGCTGCGCTCGCTCCCGGTGCCCTTCATCATCGATCACATGGG
>Ga0070681_10004391_pt1 | contig 13428 bp, 10 predicted proteins | sample KBSC83BmetaG_FD_65650 | JGI IMG/M metagenome (GOLD analysis project Ga0070681, IMG submission 65650) | Corn rhizosphere microbial communities from Kellogg Biological Station, Michigan, USA - KBS C8-3B metaG | ecosystem: Host-associated > Plants > Roots > Rhizosphere | place: USA: Michigan... | reverse complement strand
CCCACAGCAGCGCGGCGCCGATCAGGCTGTACACCACATTATGCGGCGCGAAGGTCTCGCCGGTATGGGTGCCGTAGCCCTTGCGCTTGCCGAGCACGAGGCAGCCGACGAGGCCGGCGATGCCTGAATTGATGTGCACGACGGTGCCGCCGGCGAAGTCGAGCACGCCGTAGGAGGCGAGCCAGCCGAAGCCCCATACCCAGTGCGCGATCGGAATGTAGACGAAGGTGAACCAGCCGGTGATGAACAGCAGCAGCGCCGAGAACTTCATGCGGTCGGCGATCGAGCCGACGATGAGAGCGCAGGTGATGATGCCGAAGGTCAGCTGGAAGCAGCTATAGACCGATTCGGGGATGGTGGCCGCGAGATCGGCGTTGATGGCGTTGAGATCGGTCGACATCATGATGCGCGACAGGCCGCCGATCCAATTGTTCATCGGTGCGACGCCGTCGCCCGTGCAGACCCCGCCGTAACAGGTGAAGGCGAGGCTGTAGCCATAAATCATCCACAGCACGGTCACGAGGCAGGTGATGGCGAAGCTCTGCATCACCGTCGCCAGCACGTTCATCTTGCGGACCATGCCGCCATAGAACAGCGCCAAGCCGGGGATGGTCATCATCAGGACCAGCGCGGTCGAGGTGAGCATCCAGGCGGTGTCGCCGCTGTCGAGTTTGGGCGCGGCTGCGGCCGCCCCGGCCGCCGCCGCGGCCTCCTGTGCATGGGCTCCGAAAGAGAGCGCAAGCAGGGCAGCCAGCACCGAGGCAGCCAAGCTCGCTCGTTTGGTCAAGGACATGAAGCGTTTCCTTCTTTCTGACTTGGAACGACGATCCGATCGGGTGGGCATCGAGCCTGGCCGCTGGTGCGGCACGCTCCTAAAGCGCCTCGGCGCCTTGCTCGCCGGTGCGGATGCGCACCGCCTGAGCGAGATCGAGGACGAAGATCTTGCCGTCTCCGATCCGTCCGGTATTGGCGGCGCGCTGGATCGTTTCGATGGTGCGCTCGAGAAGATCGTCGGCGACCGCCACCTCGATCTTCACCTTGGGCAGGAAGCTCACGGAATATTCCGCGCCACGATAAATTTCGGTCTGCCCTTTCTGGCGGCCGAAACCCTTCACCTCGGATACGGTCAGTCCCTGTATGCCGAGCGACGTCAAAGCTTCGCGAACTTCGTCGAGCTTGAACGGTTTGATGATTGCGATGATCAGCTTCATGCGCGAGGTGACCCCCATCTGCTTGTCGCGTTGCGTCTGACCCAAGTCAGTCCCGGACAAAGGGGCCTGGCCGGGCTCTCGCCGGTTGCAGCCAGGCAGGTTCAAGATCCATGCCGCCGGCCGGCGTCGCGGATTTCTGGCGAATCTCCGAGCGATGGCGCGCCGCCGGCCAGGGCTGCCCGAATCGGCGCCAAAAACTTGCTCAAAAATTAGGCAAGCTCAACCTCACTGGCCTGGCCCGGCTGGACGGGCGGCCCGCGCGCCGCCATGGTGCGGCCATGAGCCTCGCGCGTTTCGATGTCGCGATCATCGGCGGCGGACCGGTCGGCGCGCTGCTTGCCCTCGCTTTGGGCAAAGCGGGCCTGCGCATTGCTCTCATCGACCGCACGGCGCCGCCGGTGATGCAAAGCGCGGCCTACGACGGGCGCGCCACGGCGGTCGCCCTCGGCTCGCAGCGCATTCTCAAGGGGCTCGGGCTGTGGCAGCGGCTGGCGGAAGCGGCCGGGCCCATCCTCGACATCCGCGTCTCGGACGGGCGCTCGCGCCTATTCCTGCATTACGACCATCGCAGCGTCGGCGACGACCCGCTCGGCTATATCGTCGAGAACCGCCATTTGCGCGCGGCGCTGGCGACGGAAGTCGCGGCCGAGCCCGCCATCGCCCTGTTCGCCCCGGCGACCGTCACCGGTCTCGCAGCGGACGCAACCGGCGTCACGCTGGCCCGCGCCGAGGGCGCCGAGCTGCGCGCGACGCTGGTGGTCGGAGCCGACGGCAGGGGATCGCTGGTGCGGCGCAGCGCCGGCATCGCCGCCACCGAATGGCAATATGGCCAGACGGCGCTGGTGTGCAGCGTGCGCCATGACGCGCCGCATCACGGCATCGCCCATGAGCGCTTCTTGACGCCCGGCCCGCTGGCGCTGCTGCCCTTGCGCGATCCGCATCGCTGCTCGGTGGTGTGGACCGAGCGCGACGCCACCGCGGCCGCGCTGCTGGCGCTCGACGATGCGGCCTTCTCGGCCGAAATGCAGGCGCGCTTCGGCGAATCGCTCGGCCGCATCCGCATCGAGGGCCGGCGCTGGAGCTGGAAGCTCGGGCTGCATCATGCCAGCCGCTATGCGGCGCCGCGCCTGGCGCTCGCCGGCGATGCGGCGCACGGCATCCATCCGATCGCCGGCCAGGGTCTCAATCTCGGCTGGCGCGACGTCGCGGCGCTGGCCGAAGTGCTGGTCGATGCCCGCCGCCTCGGCCTTGATATCGGCGCGCTCGCGGTGCTCGAACGCTACGAGGCCTGGCGCCGTCCCGATACGCTGTCGCTCATCCTCGCGACCGACGGGCTCAATCGGCTGTTCTCGAACGATGTCGCGCCGGTCCGTGTGGCGCGCGATGTCGGTCTCGGCCTGGTCAATCGCATCGCACCTTTGAAGCGCCGCTTCATGCGCCAGGCCATGGGCCTCGCCGGGCCGCTGCCGCGGCTGGTGCGCGGCGAGGTTCTTTAGCGGCAGCGGCAAGAACGGGGGATTCATGCTCGAAACGACGATCGCCGGCAGCCTGCCCAAGCCCTCCTGGCTGGCAAAGCCGAAGATGCTGTGGGCGCCCTGGGCGCAGGAGGGCGAAGCACTCGCCGAGGCGAAACGCGACGCGACGGTGCTGGCCCTGAAGGAGCAGGAGGATGCCGGCATCGACATCGTCAGCGACGGAGAACAATCGCGACAGCATTTCGTGCATGGCTTTCTCGTCGAGATCGAGGGCATCGATTTCGGCCGCCGCGTCGCCATGGGAATCCGCAACAATCGCTATGTCGCCGAGGTGCCGACCGTCACCGGACCTTTGAAGCGGCGGCGCTCGGTGCATAAGAGCGAGGCGGTGCTGGCGCGGGCGCATACGCGGCGCAAGCTCAAATTCACCCTGCCGGGGCCGATGACGATCGTCGACACGATCGCCGACGCGCATTATGGCGACCGCACCGCGATGGCGATGCGCTTCGCCGAGCTCCTCAACGAGGAAGCGCGCGAGCTCGAAGCGGCCGGCGTCGACGTCATCCAGTTCGATGAGCCCGCCTTCAACGTCTATATGGACGAGGTGAAGGGCTGGGGCACGGCGGCGCTGAACAAGGCCTGCGAGGGGCTGCGCTGCAAGACCGCCGTGCATATCTGCTACGGCTACGGCATCAAGGCCAATATCGACTGGAAGCAGTCGCTCGGCGGCGAGTGGCGGCAATATGAGGAGATCTTCCCCGCTCTTGCCGCGAGCCGCATCGATCAGGTCTCGCTCGAATGCATGCATTCCCGCGTGCCGATCGAGCTCTTGAAGCTGCTCGCCGGCAAGGACGTGCTGCTCGGCGCCATCGATGTCGCCAGCGACCGGATCGAGACGCCGGAGGAGGTCGCCGCCTTGATCCGCCGCGCCGCCGAGTTCGTGCCGGTCGAGCGTCTGCAGCCCTGCACCAATTGCGGCATGGCGCCACTCGACCGCGCGCTATCCAACGCCAAGCTGCGGGCGCTTGCCGCCGGCGCGGCGCTCGCCCGGCGCGCCGTCACGGGCAAGGGCTGAGCGCCCAACGGCCGCCGTAATCGCGGCCATACTGGTGGGCTCGGTCCCGGCCCCAGGGTGCTGTCCATGCCGCTCCGCCTCGTCCTGCTGGTTTTTCTGCTGCTTGCCGCGCCGGCGCCGGCGCCGGCGCAGGTCCCGCCGCCGCGTCCCGATGACGAGATCAGCCTCACCTTGCGCGCCGAGGGGTTCGTCGAGACCGGCACGGCGCGTGTCAGCGTCGCTTTCGATACGGCGCTCGAGGGCGCCGGCCTCGCGGCCATGCGCGACCGGCTGAAGGAGGTGCTCGAAAGCCTGGCGAGCGGCGCCGAATGGCGCTTCACCCGTTTCGACCGGGTGGTCGATCCGGCCGGGCTCGAGCGCTGGCGCGTCGAAGCCGAGGCAAGGCTGCCGGAAACCGCCCTTGCCGGCCTCGCCGACAAGGCGCAGCAGGCGAGCAAGCCCGGCATCCAGGCGCGGCTCGCCGCCATCGATTTCACGCCCACCCTCGAAGAGCGCCAGGCCGGCTATGCCAAGCTCCGCGCCCAACTCTATGGCGAGGCGGAGGCCGAGCTCGCCCGCCTCAAATCGGCCATCCCCGACCGCCCCTACCGGATCAAGCGGGTCAATTTCCAGGAGGACGGCCAGCCGCCGCGGCCGATCCCGCTCGCCGCCCAGATGCGCGCCGAGCCCCAGGCCGCGCAAATGGCGCAGGCCCCGCAAGCCTTCGCCGCCGAGCCGTCGGTGGCGCGCCACATCGCGCTCACCGCCCTCGTCACCCTTGCGGCCGCTGCAGGCCCATAGAGCAGGTTCGCAGCGAAACCTCTGGTTTCGCGGAAAAGATGCGCAGATCTTGGAGGTGGTACGCGCGCCGCGATGATCTGCGCCGGCTCGATCGTCTGGCTCGTGTGCGGGCGATCGGTTACAAACGAGGCGGATGATCTACGAGGAATCCGAAAGTTTCAGCGCGGCGGGACCGCTCGCTCGCTACCGCGCCGCGGTGACGGCTGGCCGTTTGCAGGGCGATGCCGGACAGGAGCATGTGGCGCGGCGCCTGGAGCAGCTTCATCACGAGCTGTCGGGCCATCGCGCGAGCGCGCCGGCGACCGCCTGGCGAGGCTTCTTCAAGGCCGACAGGCGCAAGCCGCCGCCGCGCGGCCTCTACATCCATGGCGGCGTCGGGCGCGGCAAGAGCATGCTGATGGATCTGTTCTTCGCCGCGGCACCGGTGGCGGTGAAGCGGCGCGTGCATTTCCATGCCTTCATGGGCGAGGTCCACCGGCGGCTGCACGAGCTCAGGCTGGCAAGCAAGAACGGCGTCGCCGATCCGCTGGCGCGCGTCGCGAGCGAGATCGCCGAGCGCGCCTGGCTGCTCTGCTTCGACGAGTTCGTGGTCAACGACATCGCCGATGCCATGATCCTCGCCCGCCTGTTCGAATGCCTTTTCGCCCGCGGGGTCGTGGTGGTCGCCACCTCCAATTTCATGCCGGGCGATCTCTACAAGAACGGGCTGCAGCGGGAACGTTTCGAGCCTTTCATCGCGCTCCTCGAAGAACGCCTCGATCTCATCGGGCTCGACGGCCCGACCGATTACCGGCTGCGCCGTCTCACCGGCCGGCCGGTCTATTTCTCGCCGCTCGGGCCCGATGCGACGGCGTCGCTCGATCGTGCCTGGGCCGATCTCACCGACGATGCGCCGGGCGCGCCGCTCGCCGTCCCGGTGCTCGGCCGCGAGCTGCTTGTGCCGCGCTTTGCCCATGGCGTGGCGCGCTTCGCCTTCCCCGACCTGTGCGAAAAGCCGCTCGGGGCGCCCGACTATCTGGCGCTGGCGGCCCGCGCCGATACGGTGATCATCGACGATGTGCCGCTGCTCTCGCCGGCCAACCACAACGAGGCGCGGCGCTTCATCACCCTGGTGGATGCGCTCTACGAGGCCAAGACCAAACTGCTGATGAGCATGGCGGCGCCGCCGGCGCGACTCTATCCGGAAGGCACCGGCGCCTTCGAGTTCACGCGCACCGCGAGCCGCCTCATGGAGATGCAGTCCGCCGACTATCTCGCCCTCGCCAGCGTCGCCGAGGCGGCCGAGTAACATTCGGGTAAGGTTACCTGCATCTTACACATGAAAATCGCGCCCGAGATGCTTGCCTCTGCAATGAAATCGCGATAGCAACCCTAGGACAACAGACGGGCTCCGCGGTGATCCGCGGCCCTCCAAGCGACAGGAATTCCATAATGGCTCGTCCCAAGATCGCACTCGTCGGCGCCGGCAACATCGGCGGCACGCTCGCTTACCTGGTCGGCTTGAAGGAGCTGGGCGACGTCGCCCTGTTCGACGTCGTCGACGGCGTGCCGCCCGGCAAGGCGCTCGACATCGCCGAGAGCTCGCCGGTCGAGGATTTCGATTCGCACATGGTCGGCGGCTCGGACTATTCGGTGATCGCCGGCGCCGACGTCGTCATCGTGACGGCCGGCGTCGCGCGCAAGCCCGGCATGAGCCGCGACGATCTCATCGGCATCAACTGCAAGGTGATGGGTCAGGTCGGCGAGGGCATCAAGAAGCATTGCCCCAAGGCCTTCGTCATCTGCATCACCAACCCGCTCGATGCGATGGTGTACATATTGCGCGAGAAGTCGGGCCTGCCGCACAACAAGGTGGTCGGCATGGCGGGCGTGCTCGACTCCGCGCGCTTCCGCTATTTCCTGGCCGAGGAGTTCAAGGTTTCGGTCGAGGACGTGACGGCCTTCGTGCTGGGCGGCCATGGCGACACGATGGTGCCGCTGGTGCGCTATTCGACGGTGGCCGGCATTCCGCTGCCCGATCTCGTGAAGATGGGTTGGACGACCCAGGAGCGGCTCGACAAGATCGTCCAGCGCACCCGCGACGGCGGCGCCGAGATCGTCGGCCTGCTCAAGACCGGCTCCGCCTTCTACGCCCCCGCTTCCTCGGCGATCCAGATGGCCGAGGCCTATCTCAAGGACAAGAAGCGCGTGCTGCCCTGCGCCGCCTGGATCGACGGCCAGTATGGCGTGAAGGGCATGTATGTCGGCGTGCCGGTGGTGCTGGGCGCGGGCGGCGTCGAGAAGGTGATCGAGATCCAGATGAGCGCGGCCGAGAAGGCCGAGTTCGACAAGAGCTGCGCCGCGGTGCGCGGCCTGGTCGACGCGGCCATCGACATCGACAAGAAGGCGGCGGCGGAAGCCTGAGCCATCGCCGACTTGGCTCCGGCCGATGCGCATCGATCGCCTCGATCATCTCGTGCTGACGGTTCGCGACATCCCCACCACCCTCGCCTTCTACGAGGCGGTGCTGGGGATGAAGCCGGTCCGCTTCGCCGCCGATCGCTGGGCGCTCGCCTGCGGCAGCCAGAAGCTCAACCTGCATCAGGCCGACCGGCCGGTCGACCCGAACGTCCGGCATGCGACGCCCGGCTCAGCCGACTTCTGCCTCGTCACCGCCACCCCCCTGGCCCAGATCATGGCGGAGCTGGCGCGGCACGGGGTGCCCGTCCTCCTCGGTCCGGTGCGGCGAACGGGCGCGGTGGGCGAGCTCGAATCGGTCTATATCTACGATCCTGACGAAAACCTGGTCGAACTCTCCAACCCGGTGGAATCGTGAGGAAAAAGGGCGCGCTCCGGGCAGCGGCTGCTTTCGCTCCGGCGCAAAGCCCGCTAATTTCGGGCTAGCTCCAAGGAAGTGGCGCGGCAATGAACATCCATGAGTATCAGGCGAAGATGTTGCTCGCGCGCTACGGCGTCGCGGTGCCGAAGGGCGGTGTCGCCTACACCCCCGAGGAGGCGATGGCCGTCGCCAAGGACCTGCCCGGCCCGGTCTATGTCGTGAAATCGCAGATTCATGCGGGCGGCCGCGGCGCCGGCCGCTTCAAGGACGATCCGCAGGGCAAGGGCGGCGTCCGCATCGCCAAGTCGGTGGAGGAGGTGGGGGCCGAGGCCAAGCGCATGCTCGGCCATGTGCTGGTCACCAAGCAGACGGGGCCCGCCGGCAAGGAGGTGAAGCGCCTCTATATCGAGGAAGGCGCCGACATCAAGCGCGAGCTCTATCTCGGATTGCTCATCGATCGCGCCACCAGCCGCATCACCATCATGGCCTCGACCGAGGGCGGCATGGAGATCGAGGAGGTGGCGGCGAAGCACCCGGAGAAGATTCTCAAGGTCGCGATCGATCCGGTGCAGGGCTTCCAGCCCTATCACGGCCGCGACATCGCCTTCGGCCTCGGTCTCAGCGGTCCGCAGGTCGGTGCGTGCGTGAAGTTTCTCGCGGCGCTGCACGATGCCTTCACCGCGCTCGACGCCTCCATCGTCGAGGTCAATCCCCTGGTCGTCACCGGCCAGGGCGGCATCGTCGCCCTCGATGCCAAGGTGAATTTCGACGACAACGCGCTCTTCCGTCACAAGGACGTCGAGGAGCTGCGCGACGAGGACGAGGAGGATCCGGCCGAGACCGAGGCGCACAAGCACGAGCTCAACTACATCCGCCTCGACGGCAATATCGGCTGCATGGTGAACGGCGCCGGCCTCGCCATGGCCACCATGGACATCATCAAGCTCTATGGCGGCGCCCCGGCCAATTTCCTCGATGTCGGCGGCGGCGCCACCAAGGAGCGCGTTACCGCCGCCTTCAAGATCATCCTGTCCGACGAGAATGTCGAAGGCATCCTGGTCAACATCTTCGGCGGCATCATGCGGTGCGACGTCATCGCCGAGGGCATCATCGCCGCGGCGCGCGAGGTCAGCCTGCATGTACCGCTGGTGGTGCGGCTCGAAGGCACCAATGTCGAGCTCGGCAAGAAGATCCTCGCCCAGTCGGGCCTGCCCATCGTCTCCGGCAACGATCTTGCCGATGCCGCCCAGAAAGTGGTCGCGGCGGTGAAGGAATCCGTGTGATGGCGATTCTCGTCGATAAGAACACCAAGGTGATCTGCCAGGGCTTCACCGGCGCCCAGGGCACCTTCCATTCCGAGCAGGCGATCGCCTACGGCACCAAGATGGTCGGCGGCGTCACGCCCGGCAAAGGCGGCGGCAAGCATCTCGATCTGCCGGTGTTCGACACCGTCCATCAGGCGATCGACAAGACCGGCGCCGATGCGAGCGTCATCTACGTGCCGCCGCCGTTCGCGGCCGACGCCATTCTCGAATCGATCGATGCCGAGCTGAGGCTCGTCGTCTGCATCACGGAAGGCATTCCGGTGATCGACATGGTGCGCGTCAAGCGGGCGCTGTCCGGCTCGAAGACCCGGCTCGTCGGCCCCAACTGCCCGGGCGTGATCACTCCCGACGCCTGCAAGATCGGCATCATGCCGGGCCATATCCATCGCCGTGGCCGCATCGGTATTGTGTCGCGCTCCGGCACGCTTACCTATGAGGCGGTGGCCCAGACCACCGCGGCCGGGCTCGGCCAGTCCTCCTGCGTCGGCATCGGCGGCGATCCGGTCAACGGCACCAATTTCGTCGATGTGCTCGAGCTGTTCCTCGCCGACGGCGAGACCGAAGGCATCATCATGATCGGCGAGATCGGCGGCACTGCCGAAGAAGACGCCGCCGCCTTCCTGAAGCAGGCCAAGACCAAGAAGCCGGTGGTGGGATTCATCGCCGGCGTGACGGCCCCTCCCGGACGGCGGATGGGCCATGCCGGAGCCATCATCTCCGGCGGCAAGGGCGGTGCGGGAGACAAGATGGAGGCGATGCGCGCGGCCGGCATCACGGTCGCGGCCTCGCCGGCGGCACTCGGCACCACGATGCTGGAGAGGATGCGCGGCTGATCGGCGTGCCGGCAGCGCGCAAGAGACAGGGTGAATCATGGCAATCCCGCGTGACGAAACTTCGGTGCTGAACGGCGGCAATGCCGCCTTCATCGCCGAGCTCTATGCCCGATTCGTCGAGGATCCGAGCTCGGTCGACCAGAGCTGGCGCGAATTCTTCTCGATGATGAGCGACGATGCGCGCGCCGTGCTCAGCGAGCTGAAAGGCGCCAGCTGGGGCCGGCAGCGCACCCGCGTGATCGGCGTAGAAGAGCCGCAGGCGGCAAAGAAGCCGGCCAACGGCAAGGCCAATGGCGCGATCGACGTCGCGACGGCGCGCGGCGCTATCCTCGACTCCCTGCGCGCCCTCCAGCTCATCCGCAACTACCGCACCCGCGGCCATCTCCAGGCCAACCTCGATCCGCTCGGCCTCGAGCCCCCGAAGTCGCATCCCGAGCTCGAGATCAGCCATTACGGCTTCACCGAAGCCGATCTCGGCCGACCGATCTTCATCGACACCGTGCTCGGCCAGGAGACGCTCACGCTCAGCGATATCCTGGGACGCATGCGCGCGACCTATTCGGGCACGGTCGGCGTCGAATACATGCATATCCAGGATCCCGAGCAGCGCGCCTGGCTGCAGGAACGCGTCGAAAGCGGCCTCAACCGCACCGACTTCACGGTCATGGGCAAGCGCGCCATCTACGACCGGCTGGTCGCGGCCGAGGCCTTCGAGCGCTTCTGCGACAAGAAATTCACCGGCACCAAGCGCTTCGGCCTCGATGGCGCCGAATCGCTGATTCCGGCGCTCGAGCAGATCCTGAAGCGCGGCGGCCAGCTGGGCCTGAAGGAAGTCGTCATCGGCATGCCGCATCGCGGCCGCCTCAACGTGCTCGCCAATTTCATGTCGAAGCCCTTCGCCGCGATCTTCTCGGAATTCCAGGGCAATTCCGCGAGCCCCGAGGACGTGCAGGGCTCGGGCGACGTGAAATACCATCTCGGCACCTCGGCCGACCGCGATTTCGACGGCGTGCAGGTGCATCTGTCGCTGACCGCCAACCCGTCGCATCTCGAGGCGGTCGATCCGGTCGTGCTCGGCAAGGTGCGCGCCAAGCAGCAGCAGAAGAAGGACACCGACCGCGTCGGGGTGATGGGTCTCATCATGCATGGCGACGCCGCCTTCGCCGGCCAGGGGCTGGTCGCCGAGACGCTGGCCTTGAGCGAGCTCAGGGGCTACCGCACCGGCGGCACCATCCATTACATCGTGAACAACCAGATCGGCTTCACGACGGCGCCGTCCTATTCGCGCTTCACGCCCTACCCGTCCGATCTCGCCAAGGCGGTCGAGGCGCCGATCTTCCACTGCAACGGCGACGATCCGGAAGCCGTGGTGCATGCGACACGCATCGCGACCGAGTTCCGCATGCGCTTCCGGCGCGACGTCGTCATCGACATGTTCTGCTATCGCCGCCACGGTCACAACGAGGGCGACGAGCCGGCTTTCACCCAGCCGCTCATGTACCGCAAGATCGCCGAGCATCCGACGACGCGCCAGATCTATGCCGATCGCCTCGTCGCCGAAGGCGTGTATTCGCGCGACGAAGCCGATCGCGTCTATGACGAGTTCATGGCCCATCTCGAGCGCGAATACGAGGCGGCCTCCTCCTACCGGCCGAACAAGGCCGACTGGCTCGAAGGCGCCTGGGCCGGCCTCGCGGCCGCCGCTGGCGACGAGCGCCGCGGCGAGACCGACGTGAAGCCCGCGGTGCTGAAGAGCGTCGGCACGGCGCTCACCTCCTATCCCAAGGGCTTCCACGTCAATCCCAAGATCGAGCGCCAGCTGCAGGCCAAGCGGCAGATGTTCGAGACGGGGCAGAATTTCGATTGGGCGACGGGCGAGGCGCTGGCCTTCGGCACGCTGCTCGCCGAGGGCGTGCCGGTCCGCCTCTCGGGCCAGGATTGCGGCCGCGGCACCTTCAGCCAGCGCCATTCGGTGCTGGTCGACCAGGAGACCGAGGAGCGCTATATCGGCCTCAACCATGTCAAGGAAGGCCAGCCAACCTTCGAGGTGATCGACTCGCCACTGGCCGAGGCCTCGGTGCTGGGCTTCGAATATGGCTACAGCCTAGCCGAGCCGCATGCGCTGGTGCTGTGGGAGGCGCAGTTCGGCGATTTCGCCAATGGCGCGCAGGTCATCATCGACCAGTTCATCGCCGCCGGCGAAGCCAAATGGCTGCGCATGTCGGGCCTCGTCATGCTATTGCCGCACGGCTATGAGGGGCAGGGGCCGGAGCACAGCTCGGCCAAGCTCGAGCGCTATCTGCAGATGTGCGCCGAGGACAATATGCAGGTGGTGAACTGCACCACGCCCGCCAACTACTTCCATGCGCTGCGGCGGCAGGTGCGGCGCAGCTTCAGGAAGCCGCTCATCGTCATGACGCCGAAATCGCTGCTGCGGCACAAGCAGGCGGTCTCGCCGCTCGCCGACATGGCGACCGGCTCGAGCTTCCACCGCGTGCTCCCCGAGGCCGGCAAGCTCCTCGCCGGCGACAAGGTGCGGCGCGTCGTGCTCTGCACCGGCAAGGTCTATTACGACCTCGCCGCCGAGCGCGACAAGCGCGGCATCAACGATGTCGCCATCCTGCGCATCGAGCAGCTCTATCCCTTTCCCAACAAGACGCTCGCCGCCGAGCTCGCGCACTATCCCAATGCGGATCTCGCGTGGTGCCAGGAGGAACCGCAGAACATGGGCGCCTGGACCTTCCTCGAACCCAGGCTCGAGCAGGTGCTGGGCGACCTCACCATCAAGGCGCGGCGGCCGCATTACGTCGGCCGGCCGGCGGCGGCCTCACCGGCGACCGGCCTCATGAAGCGCCACAATCGCGAGCAGGCCGGGCTGGTCGATGCGGCTTTGACGATCGCCTGACGAACAAGGGCTGCCGGGCGCAACCGGTGCTTAACGGAACCGGCTTAGGCTTGGCCGCCGGCAAGGAGATGAGGGGCTCATGGCGCAGATTACCGTCCCGACCCTAGGAGAATCGGTCACCGAGGCCACCGTCGCCAAATGGCTGAAGCAGGTCGGCGATGCGGTCAAGCAGGACGAGCCGCTGGTCGAGCTCGAGACCGACAAGGTGACGCTCGAGGTCAATGCCTCGACGGCCGGCACGCTCACCGAAATCGCGGTGCCGGCCGGCGGCAATGTCGGGGTCGGCGCCGTGCTCGGCACCATCGGTGACGGCGCCGGCGCCAAAGCCGCGCCGGCCAAGCCCGCCGCCGCCCAAGCCGCGCCCGCCGCCGCTGCGCCGCCGCCCAAGCCGGCCGCGGCACCGGCACCCGCCGCGGCGCCGCAATCCGGCCCGGCGGGGCGCAAGGCGCTCGCCGATTCGGGCATCGACGCGGCGCAGGTCGCGGGCACCGGCAAGGACGGCCGCATCACCAAGGGCGACGTGATCCAGGCGCAGCAGCGCCCGGCGCCGGCGCCTGCCGCGCCCGCCGCGCCGCGCGCCGCCGATCAGCGCGGCGAGGAGCGGGTGCGCATGACGCGGTTGCGCAAGCGCATCGCCGAGCGGCTGAAGCAGGCGCAGAACACGGCTGCCATGCTCACCACCTTCAACGAGGTGGACATGTCGGCGGCGATGGCGCTGCGGGCCCAGCACAACGAGCTCTTCGAGAAAAAGCACGGCGTCAAGCTCGGCTTCATGTCGATCTTCGTGAAGGCCTGCATCCTGGCGCTCAAGGAGCTGCCGGCGGTCAATGCCGAGATCGACGGCGAGGACCTCGTCTACAAGAATTACTACGATATCGGCGTCGCCGTCGGCACCGAGCAGGGGCTCGTGGTGCCGGTGCTGCGCGATGCCGACAGGATGGGCTTCGCCGATATCGAGAAGAAGATTTCCGAGCTCGCCAAGCGCGCCCGCGACGGCAAGCTCACG
>Ga0070681_10004385_pt1 | contig 13431 bp, 11 predicted proteins | sample KBSC83BmetaG_FD_65650 | JGI IMG/M metagenome (GOLD analysis project Ga0070681, IMG submission 65650) | Corn rhizosphere microbial communities from Kellogg Biological Station, Michigan, USA - KBS C8-3B metaG | ecosystem: Host-associated > Plants > Roots > Rhizosphere | place: USA: Michigan... | reverse complement strand
AGGACGAGCACCCGGAAGGCCGCGAGATCGACGCGCTCTACTCGCTCGCGCGACGCATGCGAAAGCAACCGCAGGACACGTGGCCGCACGTCCTCCTGATGCTCGGCGATCAGGTCTACGCGGACGAGGCGTCGCCGAAGGTGCGCGAGTTCATCGAGTCGCGACGCGATCCGAACGAGCCGCCGGGCTACGAGGTCGCCGACTTCGAGGAGTACGTGCGCCTCTACTACGAGACCTGGGGCGACACCGATCCGTCGATGCGCTGGCTGCTCTCCACCGTGTCGAGCGCGATGATCTGGGACGACCACGACGTGCACGACGACTGGAACACGTCGGACGTCTGGCTGGCGGAGATGAGGCAGAAGCCGTGGTGGGAGGAGCGCATCTCGTCGGCGGTGATGTCGTACTGGATCTACCAGCACATCGGCAACCTCGAGCCGCGCCATCTCGACGAGGACGAGATGTACGACCGGGTGAAGAACTGCGACGGCGACGCCGGCCCGATGCTGCGCGAGTGGTCGCACAAGGTGGCCCACGAGGTGGGCGGCGCGCGCTGGAGCTACGTGCGCGACCTATGCGGCGCGCGCCTCGTGATGATGGACTCGCGCGGCGGGCGCGTGCTGGATCCGGCCAAGCGCGCGATGCTGGACAACGACGAGTGGCAGTTCATCGAGGACTGCGCGACCGGGGGCGAGTTCGACCATCTGCTGCTCGGCACCTCGCTGCCCTGGCTCGCCTCGCCCGCGATGCACTGGCTCGAGGCCTGGAACGAGGCGGTGTGCGGCGGCGCATACGGCAAGCAGGCGGCCAAGCTGGGCGAGAAGCTGCGGCAGGGGCTCGACCTCGAGCACTGGGCCGCCTTCGAGCGCTCGTTCGAACACCTCGAGCGGCTGGTGCGCAGGGTGGGCAGCGAGGGCAACCCGCCCGCCACGATCGTCGCGCTGTCCGGCGACGTTCACCACGCGTACCTGATGGAGGCGGGCTTCCGCCGCGCGGACAAGGTGCGAAGCGCCGTCTTCCAGGCCGTCTGCTCGCCGTTCCGCAACCCGCTCGACCGCCACGAGCGCGCGACCATCAGGTTCGTGGCGACGAGAACGGCCGAGCTCCTCACCCACGCGCTGGCGAGAACCGCGGGCGTGCGCGAGCCCGAAATGCGCTGGCGGCTGGCCGGCGGCAGGGAGCCGTGGTTCGACAACCAGGTTGGCACGCTCGAGCTCGACGGCCGCCACGCGAGGCTGATCATCGAGAAGACCGTTCCGAACGACGACGACGAACCGCTTCTAGATACCGCATTGGAGTGTTGTTTGGCTGACTAGCCAGTGTGTTACGTTTCCGCCTTCGTGGGAGGCGCTGGTGCGCCAACGGAGGGAGCCAAAGTGAAGAGACTCGTGCTGCTGGCGTGCGCCTGCGCGCTCGCACTGCCCGGCGTGGCGACGGCGAAGGACTTCGCGTCGACCGCGCTCAACATCGTTCCGTCGGGCGAGTGGGGCGACGTCCCTGTCCCGCCGGGCGCCGACTCGCAGGCCAAGATGTACGACGGCCTCACGCCGTTGTTCAACCACGTCACGACGCGCGACCTCTTCAAGTACTTCAAGTCCGAGCGGCTCACGGACAAGGGCCAGGGCCACCTGCGCACCGAGCGCCCGCGCAAGGGCGTGCGCATCGTGCGCGACCGCTTCAACGTGCCGCACATCTACGCGAAGTCGCGGGACCTGCTCACGTGGGCGACCGGCTGGGTCGTGGGCGAGGACAGGCACCTGCTGCTCGACCAGGCGCGCGGCGCCACGCGCATCGCGGCACTCGACGTGCCGGGCGTGAACGCGTTCGACCTGGTCACGCACCTCCGGACCTTCGTGCCGAGCGCGCAGGCCGAGTCGATCGTGTCCCGCCAGACGCGCGCGCTCAAGCGCGCGGGCAAGAACGGCCGCGAGGTGCTGCACAACGTCGACGTTTACGTGAAGGGCGTGAACGCCTGGTACAAGCACAACGGCACGCCGGCCAACCCGCCGTGGAACCGCAACGACATCTACGCGACAAACGCGCTGGCCGGCCAGCTGTTCGGCCGCGGCGGCGGCAACGAGGTGAACAGCGCGATGCTGCTGAGCGGTCTCCAGCAGCGCCTCGGCGCCGGCCGGGGCACTCTGCTCTGGAACGACCTGCGCGAGCGCCAGGACCCTGAGGCCAAGGTCACGGTCGACGGCCGCTTCCCGTATGACCCGGCGCCCAAGCGGCTCGGCGCAGGCAACCAGATCATCGACGCGGGCAGCTTCGTGCCCACGTCCGAGCCGCGCGTGTCGGCCGCGGCGGCCACGAATCACGTGCCCGCGCACGCGAGCAACTTCCTGCTCGTGGCCTCGAAGCGCTCGAAGAACCACCACCCGTTGATGGTGGCGGGCCCGCAGATCGGCTACTTCTACCCGGGGCTCACCTTCGAGGAGGACCTGCACGCGCCCGGCATCTCAGCGCGCGGCGTGGCCCAGCCGGGCGGTCCCGGCGAGCTGCTGATCGGGCGCGGCCCCGACTACGCGTGGTCGCTCACCTCGGCAGGCAGCGACGTGATCGACAACTACGTCGAGACCCTCTGCGGCGGCAGCGACACGAGCTACATGTACAAGGGCAAGTGCCGCCCGATGGGCTTCGTGAACGCGGGCATCCTGAAGGGCAATCCCGACCAGGCGATGACCTACCACACCACCGTGCACGGCCCGGTAATCGGGTACGCGACGGTGAAGGGCGTGCGCGTGGCCGTGTCGCAGAAGCGCTCGAGCTACGGCAAGGACATCCTCTGGCAGCTGCCGTTCGAGGACCTCACGCGCGGCCGCATCCATGGACCGAAGTCGTTCTTCAAGTCGATGATGCAGTCGCCGTTCACGTTCAACACCGGCTTCATCACCGACCGCCACATCGCGTCGTTCACCACCGGCTTCCTGCCGCGGCGGGCGAAGGGCGTCGATGGCGGCCTGCCCACCAACGGCAACGGCAGCTACGAGTGGCGCGGCTTCGCGCCCGCCCGCCTGCACCCGCAGGGGGTGGACGCCAAGGACGGCACACTCGTGAACTGGAACAACAAGCCGGCGCGCGGCTTCCCGGCCGCGGACGACCAGTTCGACTACGGCGCGCTCTACCGAGTGCAGATGCTCGACGCGGGGCTCGCGCACCACAAGAAGCTCAACCTCGCACAGGTGGTGAGCGCCATGAACGGCGCGGCCACCACGGATTTCCGCGACGCGTTCCTGATGCCGGTCGTGGCGAAGATGCTGGCCAAGGCGCCGGCGCCAAACGCACGAGACGCGCAGATGCTTCAGCTGCTCATGCAGTGGCGCAAGCGTGGTTCGAGCGTGCTGGACCGCAATAACGACGGGAAGGTCGACGATCCGGGCGCGCCGATCATGGACGCCTTCGGGCCGCTCCTTTCCGACGCCGTGATGGACCCGGTACTCGGACCGCAGGCGTCGGCGCTCTCGAAGATGGTCGGCAAGAACGCCAGCGAGGGCAGCGGCTTCACCGGCGGCTGGATCTCGTACATCGACAAGGACCTGCGCACGCAGCTGGGCCAGAAGGTGAAGGGCAAGTACCACTTCCGCTTCTGCGGCAGTGGCAACGTGACAGCGTGCGCCCAGTCGATCTGGGGCGCGCTCGACGCCGCCGGCAACCAGCTGGCCGCGACGCAGGGTCCCAACCCGGCCACCTGGCGGGCGGACGCGAACGCGCAGCGAATCACGTTCCTGCCCGGCATCCTGCCGATCAAGATCCGGTACACCAACCGGCCTTCCGGCATCCAGCAGGTGATCTCGTTTAAGGGGCACAGGAAGTAGTCCACCGTCCACCGTCCACCGTCCACAGGTCAGCTCTGTGGACGGTGGTCTGTCGACGGCCCGCGCTCGGTACCCTCTGCCCGGTGGCAGGGGACCCACGTGTAGTCGATTACCTCCGCGAGGCGCGGGCCGATGAGCTCGCCCTCGCGCGAACTCTGCGAACGCACATCGCCGGGGCGCCGCGGGGCGACTATCGCGATGGCCTCCACGGCTACCTGACGGAGACGCGCGGACATGCGCGGCGCGTCGAGATCCGGCTCCATGAGCTGGGCGCCGGACCGGGCGCGCTGCGCTTAGGCGCGCGGGCGCTGAGGGAGGCGAGCAGCGGCGTCCTCGCCAGGAGCCGCGTGCCCTTGAAGGCGATCCCGCGTGCTCGCGAGGAGCCGCTGCGCGGCGCGCAGTTCGGCTGCGCCACGCAGGGTCTCGTGATCGCCACCTACACGGCTCTCGAGATGGTGGCGGGCCGCGCCGGCGACGGCGACACCGCCGCGCTGGCCGCCGACATCCGCGCCGAGGAGCAGCGGATGCTCGAATGGCTGCGTCACGAGATCGTGAAGCTCACCGATCCGTTCATTCGCGAGCAGCTCGACGGCGCCGACGACTGGGCTGAACACGGCGAGGTGGAGCTGGACGACATCCAGCGCGCCCTCGCCCGCTCAGAAAACCGGAACTAGGCTCGCGCGGGTTTGCGCCGGCGCGCGCCGGAAACCCACAGGACCATGAGCGAGAAGGACGCACGCGACCAAGCCAAGGAGAAGGTCCGCCAGCTCGAGGAGGACCCGCCCGAGAACCTCGACGACTGGCCTGACGACGAGGCCAAATACGAGACCTTCGGCGGCCCGGAGGGCGACCACTCATACGACGAGGGGCCCGAAGCCAAGTTAGGCCCACACGACGTCCGCCATCGCGACGATGGCTCGGTGACGGTCGAGGGGGAGGAAGTGGATCCGGACGAGGTGAAGGGCGACCCGATCCCCGGCGGCCCCACGGATAAGGACTAGTTCCTAGTTCCTAGTTTCTTGCCTTCGCGCGCGGCTTCGAGCCGTTCTCGTGTTGCTCCGTCAGCTCGCGCTTTAAGACCTTGCCCGTCGCGTTTCTGGGCAGCTCCTTGAGGAACTCGACCTCGCGCGGCACCTTGTAGCGCGCGAGGTTGGACTTCACGTAGTCCTGCAGCTCCTTCTCGCTCACGGAGCCCTTCTTCACCACATAGGCCTTCAGCCGCTGCCCGAACTTCTCGTCTGGCACGCCGATCACCGCGGCCTCGGCCACGTTCTGGTGCTTGGCCAGCAGGTCCTCCACCTCGGCGGGGAACACGTTCTCGCCACCGGACACGATCATCTCGTCGCTGCGGCCCTCCACGAACAGGCGCCCGTGATCGTCGAGGTGCCCGGTGTCTCCCGTGCTCATCAGGCCGTTCAGCATGTCCTTGTTGCCGCCGCCCGTGTAGCCCTCGAAGAGCATCTCGTTGCCCACGAAGATGCGGCCGGTCTCGCCGGTCGGCAGCTCGTTGCCCACGTCGTCGTAGATCTTCACGATCGTCCCGCGCGGCGCGCGGCCGGCGGTGCCCGGCGCGGCGCGCAGATCCTGGGGCGTCGCGATCGTGGCCCACGCCACCTCGGTCGAGCCGTAGAGGTTGTAGAGGATGTCTCCGAACTCGTCCATGAAGTTGATGGCCAGGTCGCCGGGCAGCGCCGAGCCGGACAGCGGGACGCACTTGACGGTGGATAGGTCGTAGCGCTCGCGCACCTCCTTGGGCAGCTCCATGATCCGCTGGACCATGACCGGCACCATCGGCACCGAGGTGACCTCGTGCTGCGCGGCGGCCGCCAGCGCCTGCTCCGGGTCGAACTTCCGCTGCAGCACGTAGGTGGACGACAGCACCAGCCCGAGCGACAGATGCGCGAAGCCCCAGCTGTGGAAGAGCGGGGCCGAGATGAGCCACTTCTCACGGGTCTTGAGCGGGATCTTGGAGAGCAGCGCCGCAGCGGGGTCCAGCGTCTCCGGCTGGCTGCGCGACGCGCCCTTGGGCGAGCCAGTGGTGCCGGAGGTGAGGATGATCGTGCGGCCCGGGTTCTCGGGCGGCACCAGGTCCGAGTCGTCGCCCGCGGCGATCAGCTCGTCGAGCGTCGGGTCATGGGCCTTCTCCTCGTCGTGCCAGGCCACAAAGCGCTTGCGCCTGTGCCCGGCATCGTCGAGCAGCCCGTAGAACTCCTCGTCGAAGATCAGCGCCACCGGCTTCTCGCGCTTGACCACCTCGGTGAGCTGCGGGGCGGCGAACGCGGTGTTCAGGTAAAGGCCGTGCGCACCGAGCTTGGAGAGCGCCACGACCGTCTCCACGAAGCCGCGGTGGTTGCGGCACATCACACCCACGAGGTCGCCCTCGAGCACGCCGTTGTCGGACAGCGAGCTGGCGAGCGAGTTCGAGCGCCGGTGCACCTCCTCGAACGTGAGCGTGCCGAGCTCGTCGATGATCGCCGTCTCGTTCCCGTAGCGGATGGCGGACCCCGCGAAGCCCGCGGCGGGCGTCGGGCCCCAGCGGCGCAGCGCGCCGAGCGATCGCACGATCCGGTCCGGTCGCATCGGCCGGACGAAGCCGGCGCCCGCGAGCACGCGCGCGGTGTGAACCTTGTTGGCCGCCATCGTGAGCGGACTCACCTGCGTCTCGTTCTTGCTCACCGTCTCCCCCTCCAGTTCTGCCCGGAGCCTCCCCAATGACTCCTTGATGTTGCGCCGCACGATCCTCGACGACAGCTGGTCGGTCAGAGGAGCGAAGAAAGTACCGGGTGAGTGATAGCTGAGCCGCAGCGTCACACGCGTAGATCCGTCGGGCTGCTCGCGCACACGCCAGCGGCCGCGCTGGTCGATCCCGGTGATGCTGGTCCAGGCCAGGTCGAGGCAGTCGTGGTACTCCACGACCTCGATCAGGCCGCCCACCTGCGCGGAGCCCACCTCCATCAGCATGCGATAACGCGTGCCGAGCCCGCTCTTGCGGCGGCCCTCGACCTCCCAGCGGGTCACGCCCGCGAGCACGCGCGCCAGCCCGTCGGCCGACGAGATGATCTGCCACACCTCCTCAGGCGTGGCGTTGATGTCGATGCACTCCTCGATCCGCATCAGCCGATCACCGGAAGTCGCCGCTCGCGGGCCAGCGTGTCGAGCACGGTTTGCATGCGCGCGATCACCTCGTCGTAGATCTCATCAACGTCCGGGTCGCGGCCGAACTCGCGCCGCAGGTGGATCGGCGGCAGCACCTCGATCGAGATCTTGGACGGCAGCGGCACGTGCCCGAACATGTCGCCGATATTGAGCCCCCAAGGCAGCGCCAGCGACACCGGCAGCACCTTGAGGCGGAAGAGGCGGTCCAGCCGGAACAGGCGCGCGAGCCACTCGCCGCGGGACAAGAACAGCGCGGTCTCCTGCCCGCCGATCGACACCACCGGCACGATCGGCACATCCTTGGCGAGCGCCAGCCGGATGAAGCCCTTGCGCCCGCCGAAGTCGACCTTGCCGGACTCCCAGCTCGGACGGTGCACCTCGTAGTCGCCGCCGGGGTAGACGAGCAGCGCGGCCCCAGACGACAGTGCCTTGTCCGCGTTCTCGGGCGACGCCGCCACCGTGCCGTACTTGCGCAGGTAGCCGAGCCCCGGCATCGCCAGCACGAGGTTGTGGGCGAGCTGGAAGAAGCGCCGCTCAACCCCGAAGTAGGTGTTGAAGGCCAGTGTGAACACGATCGTGTCCGGGGTGACGTTGCCGCCCGAGTGGTTGCCCACGAGCAGCACCGGCCCCTCCTCGGGGATGTTCTCGAGTCCGCGCACGCGCCCGCGAAACCAGATCGTGGCCATGAGCCAGAGCCGGGGCAGCGTCTCCCGGATGTAGTCGGGATCGCGCTCGTCCAGGTCCGCGCGCGGTATCCGGCGCTGGAATTCGCTCGCCAGGCTCGACGCGATGCGCGCCGCCAGGCTGGCCATCTGCGCCGGGGAGCCGGCCCCGTTTGTCGCTGCGCGCTCGGACACTGCCCCCTCCGCCATGCCCGAGGCATTCTCCATCAAACGGTGTAACTGTGCGCCTGGCGAAGCTTTAACGGAATCCTCACTACCTGTTTACGCGCGGTTTAGGGCATTCGCGGAGCCTGTCCGGACCGGCGGTAGCTCCCCCCGCGCCCGGGCCTCTGAGACGCCCTCCCCTGCCCAAGGCCCGGGCGCGGAGCCGGTACCCCCGTCCCGTCCCCGGTCTCTTTGGGAGGAGAACCCAGATGGCCCTGATGATCGAGGATCGCTCGTCGCACACGGACGAGCTCGCACACGCAAACTCGCGGCTCGCGGATGCGTTCGCCGAACGTGATCGCGCACGCGCCCGCTACGAGGCGGCCATCGGCACGAGCTGCGAGCTCAGTGCTTACATGCGCCTGCGCCAGGCAGGCCAGCACGTGTCGGCGTGCGACAAATGGCTCCGCTGGGTGGAGTCCGAGAACCCGCTCGCGGCGCCCCGACCCGAGCACACGCCGTTCGACGACCTCGTCGCTCTCTGACCATGTGTTAGAGAACGCTTAGCGCACCGGCGTAGCATCACCCCCGTGCGCATCTTGGTTGTCGAGGACGAGCCGGCGATCGCGGACTTCTTGCGCCGGGGCCTTCAGGCCGAGGGCTACGCGGTGGACTGCGCACACGACGGCGTGGAGGGCGAGCGCCGCGCGCTGTCCGGGGAGATCGATCTCGTGATCCTCGACACCATGCTGCCGGAGCGCGACGGCATGGACGTGCTCGACACGATCCGCGCTCGCAAGCCGGCGCTGCCGGTGATCATGCTCACCGCGCGCAACGACGTGGAGGACAAGGTGACCGCGCTCGACGGGGGCGCGAACGACTACGTGACCAAGCCCTTCTCCTTCGACGAGCTGGCCGCGCGCGTGCGCGCGCACCTGCGCAGCCCAGAGCAGGGCCGCGCCACGGAGCTGACCGTGGCCGGCATCAGACTCGACTTCCTCACCCGCAGAGTGGAGCGCGGCGGCATGCCGATCACCCTCTCCGCGCGCGAGTTCGAGTTGCTCGCCTACTTCATGCGTCACCCTGGTCAGGTGCTGTCCAAGCAGCAGATCCTGAGCGCCGTGTGGGGTTACGACTTCGACCCGGGAACAAACGTGGTCGAGGTCTACGTCGGCTACCTGCGCCGTAAGCTTGCGGCGTACGGCGGGCCGGCGCCGATCGAGACGCTGCGCTCGGTCGGGTATCGCCTTGTCGATCGTGAGTAAAAATCCGTTTCCGCGCGGACTGCGCGCCAGGCTCACCCTCGCAATCGCCGTCCTCGTCATCCTCGTGGTGGCCGCGAGCTTCGGCGCGATCTATCGCGGCACCGGGCAGCAGCTGCGCAAGCAGCTCGACCGCGATCTGGTGGCGCAGGCAGGCGCGTTCGCGGCCGCCCTGCCCGGCGACGCCGACAACCAGCACAACCTCACCGCGGTGATCAGCCGCTACGTCACGCACCAGCCGTTCCGCGCCAGCTCGCAGCTCCTGTACGCGCGGCTGCCGGATGGGCGCGTGATCACGAACGAGCCCGCGCTGCTCGGCGTGCAGGAGGAGGGCGAGAGCGAGCCCGAGTCCCCGGCGTCCCGGCGCGAGGAGGCGCTGGCCGCCGCCAAGCTGCGGGCGGCGCCCGAGGGCTTCACCACCATCGATGCCGCCGACCTGGGCGGGCTCCGGATCTACGTCCGTCCCGTGAGCCGCCAGGGGGTTGCGGTGGCGCACGTGGCCGTGGGCGAGCCGCTTGCGCCGGTGGTGCGCGCGCAGCACGGCGTGGCGCGCACCTTCCTCGTGGCGGGACTGCTCGCGCTGCTGGCCGCGATCATCACGGGCTTCCTGCTGGCCGCGCGCGTGGCCCAACCGCTGCGCCGGATGGCGGGCACGGCCGCCGAGGTCAACGCGGGCGACCTCTCGCACCGCATCGGCCCGATCGGCGCGAGCGACGAGATCCAGGTGCTGGCGGATTCGTTCGACCACATGCTCGACCGGCTGGACGACGCGTTCGCCCGCCAGCGCGCGTTCGTGTCCGATGCGTCGCACGAGCTGCGCACGCCGCTGACCGTGGTGCGCGGGCAGCTCGAGGTGCTGGCGCGACAGCCCAACGTGACGCACGAAGAGGTGGTTCGGGTCACGCGCCTGGTCAGCGCCGAGACCGAGCGCATGGAGCGCCTGGTGGACGACCTCCTGATGCTCGCGAAGACCGAGGAGGGCAGCCCCCTCGAGCGCCGCCGCATCGATCTGAGCGAGTACGTGGGCGACATGTTCAACGCGCTCAGCCTGACTGCCGATCGCAACTTCGAGCTCGGGAAGGTGAGCGACGTCTCGATCGAGGCGGACCCGGACAGACTGGCCCAGATCATCCACAACCTCACGCAGAACGCCGTCGCACACACACAGGAGGGCGGCCTGGTCCGGCTCTCGGCCGCCGCGAACGGGCGCTACGTGCGCTTCGCCGTGGAGGACGACGGGCCGGGTATCCCGCCCGATCAGCGGGACCGCATCTTCGACCGCTTCCACCGCACGGACATCTCGCGCGCTCGCGCCACCGGAGGCAGCGGCCTCGGCCTGGCCATCGCACGCGCGCTGGTGCAGGCGCACGGCGGGCGCATCCGCGCGCGGGAGTCGCCCGAGGGCGGCGCGCGTCTGGAGTTCGACCTGCCTCGATAGCTCCGTTGGAGGAGCCGCCCCTACCGCGTTGAAGGTATGCGGCGTGACCCGGCTGCTCGCACTGTCGGAGGCGCTGGCGCGCGCCCACGAGGGGACGGCGACGCATGCCCAGTCGGTGGCGGAGCTGGCCGAGCGCGTGGGCGCCCGGCTCGGCATGCGCGGACCCGATCTGCGCGCGCTGCGCTGGGGCGCGCTGCTCCACGACGTGGGCAAGATCGAGATCCGCGGCGAGGTGCTGAACAAGCCCGGACCGCTGACCGACTCCGAGTTCGACGAGATCAAGCAGCACACGGTGGTGGGCGCGCTGATGGTCGAGCGGCTGGCGCGCTTCGGCAAGGTGCACCAACTCGTGCGCTGGTCGCATGAGCGCTGGGACGGCGACGGCTACCCCGACGGCCTGGCAGGCGTGGCGATTCCGCTTGGGGCGCGCGTGATCTGCGTGTGCGATGCGTACGACGCGATGGTGTCGAACCGCCCGTACCGCTCGGCGATGAGCGTGGAGGATGCGCTGGGCGAGCTGCGCGCGGGCGCGGGCAGCCAATTCGACCCCGCGGTGGTGGACGCCGTGGTGGCCGAGCTGGCCGGCGACCACAGCCTGGGCGACGCCCGCATCGCCTGACCGGTACAAAGCGCGGGTGAGCACCACCGGCGCAGAGCTGTTGGTCAGCGGCCTGGAGGCCGCCGGCGTGAGGGTCTGCTTCGGCCTGCCCGGAGTGCACAACCTGGCGGCGTGGAAGGCGCTGGACGGTTCGAGCATCCGGCTGATCGGCGTGCGCCACGAGCAGACCGCCGTGTACGCAGCCGACGGCTACGCCCGCGCGTCAGGCGAGGTGGGCGTGGCGATCACCACCACCGGCCCGGGCGCGGCCAACACCTTGGGTGCGCTCGGAGAGGCCTGGGCCTCTGGTTCTCCCGTCGTCGTGATCGCCACCGACATCCCCACCACGATCCGGCGCCCCGGCGTGCACCGCGGGTCGCTGCACGAGGCCTCGGACCAGGAGGCGATGTTCAAGCCGGTGACCAAGGAGACGCTGAAGGTCGGCAATGCGGTCGAGCTCGGCTTCATCCAGGCGGCGATAGCGCGGGCGGCCGAGGCGCCGAGCCGTCCCGTGTACGTGGAGATCCCGACCGACCTGCTGTCGGTGACGCTCGAAAGCGTGGAGGCGTCGAGCACGACCGTGAGGCTCGAGGTGTCCACCGAGGTGGCGACGGCGGGGGCGCTCGACATGCTGGAGGGCGCGGAGCGTCCGCTGATCTGGGCGGGCGGCGGCGCGCTGCGCGCCGGGGCCGGCAAGTCGATCGGCAAGCTCGCGGAGAAGCTGGCGGCGCCGGTGCTGACCACCTTCATGGCGCGCGGGCTGCTCGGCACCGAGCACCCGTGCGCGGTCGGGCTGCCGCCGCACCTGCCGGCCGCGGGGCGGCTGTGGGACGAGGCCGACGTGGTGATCGCCATCGGCACGGACTTCGACGGGATGATGACCCAGAACTGGGCGCTGCCCAAGCCACCCAAGCTGATTGCGATAAATGTCGACCCGGCGGACGCGGCGAAGAACTACACGCCGGATCTGCTGCTGGAGGGAGACGCCGCCGAGGTGACCGCCGTGCTGGCCGCCCAGGCTCCGGAACGCGGTGACGTCGGGGAGCTGCAGTCGCGCCTCGAGGCAATAAGGGCGGAAGCGCTCGAGGGTTTGCAACGCGAGCACCCCTCCGAGATGCGGTTCCTGTCCGTGTTCGCTGAAGCCGTGCCGGACGACGCCGTCGTGGTCGCTGACATGTGCATCGCGGGCTACTGGCTCGGCGCCTTGCATCCGGTCTCCGCACCGCGCCGCCTCGCCTACCCGATGGGCTGGGGCACGCTCGGCTACGGCTTCCCGCTGTCGATCGGGTCGGCCATGGCGAACCGCGGGCCGGTGGTGAGCGTGTCGGGCGACGGCGGCTTCCTGTACGCGTGCGGCGAGCTGGCGACGGTGGCTCAGGAGCAGATCCCGATGACCGCTGTGATCGTGGACGACGGCGGCTACGGCATGCTGCGCTTCGACCAGCGCCACCGCGGCGAGCCGACCTTCGGGGTCGACCTGGCCACCCCGGACTTCGAGGCGATGGCGCGTTCGTTCGGCATCGAGGCGGAAACGGTCGACGGCCTGGGCGACGAGTTCGGGCAAGCGCTGGCGCGCCAAATCGCGCTCGACAAGCCCAGCGTGCTCGTGGCCCGCGCCGCACTGGACCCGCCTCCCACGACTTCGCCGCGCTGGTACCGACGCGGGGCTTAGCAGGCGTTTTGGTATGAAGGGGGCATGCACCTGACCTCGCACGCGGATCAGGATCGGATGGTCGAGGAGATCCGCAGCATCTCGTTCCCCACCGCGATGCGTGGTTACGACCGCGACGCGGTTGATGCGTACGTCGAGCGCGTGAACCGCCTGATCGCCGAGCTGGAGATCAGCCGCTCACCCGAGGCGGCCGTGAAGGCCGCGGTCGCGCAGGTGAGCGAGGAGACGCGCAGCATCCTCGAGCGCGCCCACGAGACCGCCGAGGAGATCACCTCGCGATCGCGCGCCCAGGCGGACGACCGGGTGCAGGTCGCGGAGCAGGAGGCGGCCAAGATCCGCGAGGCGGCCGAGCGGCGCGTGTACGAGCTGGACACGGACGCCGAGGCGATCTGGGCCGAGCGGATGCGGCTGATCGGCGACGTGCGCGACGTGGCGGATCGCCTGCACGCCGTGGCGGACGAGGCGACCGCGCGGTTCCCCTCGGCCCACCCGGACCATGACGTGACGCAGGCGCTGCCCGCCGGGGCTTCCAGCGACGACGAGACCGTTGAGGTCTTCGACGCTGAGACGGTTGAGGGCGAGGCGGAGTCCTCGTCCGAGCCTGAACAGCAGCAATAGGGGCCAGGCCCCAGCGTCGCTATCCACTTTGTTCACGTATTGCGT
>Ga0070681_10004384_pt1 | contig 13432 bp, 13 predicted proteins | sample KBSC83BmetaG_FD_65650 | JGI IMG/M metagenome (GOLD analysis project Ga0070681, IMG submission 65650) | Corn rhizosphere microbial communities from Kellogg Biological Station, Michigan, USA - KBS C8-3B metaG | ecosystem: Host-associated > Plants > Roots > Rhizosphere | place: USA: Michigan... | reverse complement strand
CAAAATACGCTGAACTTGGACACGTCCGGCGATCTCGCGACCGGGAACGCGCGGATACGAAATCCCCGGCATCAGCCCTTCTTTGGCAATAGCATCGCTGTGACAGATGCCGCAAGCCTCAACCTTGCTGCGGACCTCCGGGCTCCGGTATGGGACGCTCGACCAGCTCGAAATTTCCACCGGCCTTTCCAATCTGAACAGCTCGCATGGTTTGTCTCTACTTCTTCAGAAATTTGAACGCGTGATTCCACGTGTTGGTGCGGACCCCGTAAAGAACCCAGATAATACACAGGGGCTCGAGGAGGCGGGCGGCATCGATACCACCGAGATCAATGGTGTTCCACCCGAAAGCCGTCAGCACATCGGTGACTGTTGTCTTGGCGGCGCTGTCATTGCCGCCAATGAACATATCGGGTGGGCCGCCGGGAAAGTGCGGCTTAAAAAAATGGGCGTGCCCAACCGTATTGAAAGCTTTCACTACGCGCGCCTGAGGCACCCAGCGTTGCACCTGCTCACCACCGGAATCAGTGTGGCCCAGTGCCAGCGACGGCGGAGCACCCGGCGTAAAAGCCAGCGGATTGGTCGCATCGATGACGACTTTCCCGGCCAGGTTCTGCACACCCGCCAGGCGAAGGGCGTTCTCCGTACCGCTCCACAGCGTGCATAACACAGCCAGTTCAGCAAACTGCGCGGTTTCGGCGAAGCTTCCCGCCGAAGCAGCATGTCCGATTTCTGACGCCCATGTTTTCACCTTTGGATTGTTTGCGTCTCGGGATCCCATCTTCACTTCATGGCCCAGACTCGCGAACCCTCTTCCGAGAGCCTTTCCGACATCACCCGTTCCTAGAATACCGACGCGCATAGGGACAACTCCTCCTTAGGAACTAATTGAGCGGCGCGCCAGCTCGGAACACGGCACCCATTCAATCTTGTTGCCGAATACTTTTTGGATTCGCTCGGCTAAGGCAGAAAGTCCGTCTAAGCCCAAAGCGGTGCCCTGAGTGTAAAGAGATTGCCAGTGCGTCAACAGCACGACGGGATCGCCCGAATCGATCAACTGTCGAATCCGGCCTGTCCGCCCGTCAGCGGAGATAAGCCGGTCAATACCTTCATTGATGAACTGCAGCCGCTCGCCGCGCGTGGGATGCTCCATGCTCCAGAAAATATCCGGCGCGTTGGCCGGCACGCTGACCACGGTCTGACCGCGCTCCGCGGACTCGTACTCCACCACGCATTTCCGCGGCGCATTCCATCCGACGCTGTGTAGGAAATACCAAGGGAGTTTCCGGCTAAAAACCTTCCATTGCGCATCGGCGAGGGCTTGCGCGTACTTCTTCTCACAATCAATTCCCGAATTCCAGGGCGACGTGATGCCGGTAGCTTCGAGTCCGACGTTCTTCAGGATCTGAAACGCCAGGACGAAATACTCGACCACTTCCTCGGCGGAGGCGCGCGAGATCCAAACATCTTCGAAGATGTGCTGGTACTGTCCGGTCTTGAGATCGTAGGCGCGCAGATGTGTGAGGAACTCCGGGGTGATATCGAAACGCGGCGCGATGCGTTCACGCACGATTTTCAGGAAGGCATCGAGATGCTGCGGTGGCACGCGCTTCAGAGACTTGTCGATGCGGCCGAGACAGCTCGGCATGGGAATGATAGTGATTTTTCCGCGAAGGCCGTGTTTCTCGAAGACGGCTGCCACACGCTGTGTGAATTCAGCGGGAACGAGAAACGGTGTCTCGTAGCCTGGGATTTCGTAGAACAGCGGATCGACGGGCGATCCATCATCAATGATCAGCGAAATCGGAATTTTACCGGAGGCACTTGGCTGTTGTGCGAAGAGAGCTTTGGCCGGAAGCGCCGCGGCTGTTCCCTTCGCGATCATCTCCAATAGCTCGCGCCGGGTTTGGGGCATGCAGGATCCTCTTTTTATGTGAGATATTCTTTTGCGCTTGCTGGAATCGCCAGCAGAATTTTCGTCGCCGGCAACTTGCGCCTCAGGAGTTCCATTTCATCCGCCGCGGTAGTGAGCGGCAGCGGTACCTGCCCTCCCTCGGCCACCGAGCGGCAAAATGCCATCATGATTTCGAAACCCTTATAGGCACCGGCAAAGTTGCAGGAATGCACATGGCTCTCGTCATCGAGCCAGCCCGCCATTTCCTGGATATACGGCGGCATGTCGAGATCGTAATTCATCGATCCCTCTCCTGAGCACGCCCCACCTTTGGTTACCGCGCGCCACCCGCCGCCAGTGAGGACCTCGGCAAAGCCGTCGGTACCCTGTGCGCCGATGCGGCACTTCCGCCACCAATAATCGACCTCCGGCACATCAGGCGCACCAGCTCCGCACTCGAGGACGCCATGCACGCCATTGGCGAAGTGAATGAAACCGGCCACGTAGTCTGGCGACGGATGAATGTCAGAGAGCTTGCCGCGCCCAGCGGCCTGGGCCATCACCCATTCCGCTTCCACATCGCCGTTGAACCAGCGCACATAGTCGATCAGGTGCGAAAGCATATGCATCATCCAGCCGGTTGCGGTTCCGTAGACGGTCTGAATCCGTCCTAACGCACCGCTCTCTATCAGTTCTCCGACCTTCTGATAATGGGCTCCGTACCGGTGCTGATGACTGACCACTGCTTTGATGCCGCTCTTGGCGATGAGATCGCGGATCTGAAAACCTTCGGCGCTGGTCAGCGCGACGGGCTTTTCCATGGCGATCAGCTGTGCACCGCTCTCGATGCCGATGCGAACCATCGAAGCGCGAATACTGGGCAGCGTGCAAAAGCAGAAAACATCCGGGCGCACCGCCTGCGCCACCTTCGCGGCATCGGTACCTCGCACGGTAACGCCCAACTTCGCGCCGGCATCATTCAGCCGTGTTTCATCGATGTCGCAGATCCCCGCAACTTCAAAACGAGGATTAGCTTGAAAAGCGGTGGCATGATGCATGCCGCGCTTGCCCATGCCGACCACTACGACTCGATATTTTTCTTTCAAGTGTTACCCCGCCGTCCTGTCCCAGTCGAGAACCTTGCCGATCACGTAATCCACCTCCTGCGGGGTGAGTTCGGGAAACATGGGCAGCGAAACGCAGCTGGCAGCATTGCGCTCCGCGTTGGGAATCGCGCCGGCGATGCGAGCTTGTTTGCCCCAGGGATAACCCTCTTGCTGATGAATCGCGATGGGGTAATGAGACTTGGCATCAACGCCGTTCTCACTCAGAAAATTGAGCAGCGGATCGCGATGCTCCGGGCGCTTGGTCTCTATGACGTAGAGATGGTAGACGTGCCGGTAGCCTGGAACTTCATAAGGCAGCGTAAAATTGCGCGCGTCCTTGAGACATGCGGAATAGCGCGCCGACCATTTGCGACGCAGGTCGTTGCCTTCATCGATGTGCTTCAGCTTGGCGCTGAGGACGCCGGCGTGGATATCGTCCAGACGGCTGTTATAGCCCATGCTATGGCACGATCGTTTGTCCGAACCGTGATTCCGAAGTTTGCGGATAATGCGGTCCACTTCCGAATTGTTGGTGATTACCGCGCCGCCGTCGCCAAATGTACCGAGGTTTTTCTGCGTGATAAAGCTGGTGCAAACCGCATCGCTAAGCTCACCGACTTTGAACCCGTCGCCGCGCGCACCGATCGCTTGTGCATTGTCTTCGATGACGAACAGCTTGCGCTTGTCGGCAATTTTGCGAATGGCCTTCATGTCCGCGCACTGACCGTACAGATGAACAGGGACCACAGCTTTGGTCTTGGGCGTAATCGCGGCTTCAATTTTCGAAGGGTCGATGCAGTTCGTCTTCGGATCCGAATCGACGAAGACGGCTGTGGCGTTGGGAACCCAGATCGCTTCGGCCGTCGCGAAAAAAGTATTCGGATGCGTAATGCATTCGGCGCCCGGGCCGATCCCCAGGGCCATAAACGTTAGCCACAACGCGTCCGTTCCATTTCCGACGCCAACGGCGTACTTCATTCCGTGATAGTCCGCAAGCTCCTTTTCAAAGCGCTTGAGCATGGGGCCCATCACGTATTGCCCGCTCTCGAGCACCTCCTCGATATTGCGGTCGATCTCAGATTTGATGTTGTGATACTGTTTGACGTGGCCGTAAAATGGCACGGTCATCCGCAAGGTACTCCTTTCACTGGATCGTGACTCGAACCCTTATCGTTGTGCGCCCTGAGGCTGCCGGATAACCGTTCGACACGCTGGATTCAGACAAATTTTACAATTGAGAAGTCATTATACAACGCGCAGAGTGACACTGCGGTCTTGCTTCATGACAGAATTGTTACCGCGATGCCGGGCGCGCTCAGCATTCACGAAGCGTATCAGCGAGGAGATATGGACGCCCTCAGGACGCTGCTGGGAAATCCACCGGACTTTCCGAACTGCGTGGGGCCGCGCGGGGCGGGCGAAAAAATTCTCGAGTACGCCATCTATCATAGTCCCTTAGCCTTCGTGCGCGCTCTTTTAGAACTCGGAGCGGACCCGAATTACGATGACCCAGCCGGCTTTCCGTCGCTAATCGCCGCGCTATCCTGCGATCGGGCGGACCAATACGAGATCGTAGAACTTCTGCTTGATTCCGGCGCGGATATCCAACAACGCGGAGTAAACGACTACACTCCGCTGCACTATGCCGCCGCACGGAACGATGTGAAGCTGATCCAGCTTCTGCTCTCGCGTGGCGCAGATCCGAATGCGAGGACGGGGATCGACGATTTCACGACGCCGCTCGAAGAGGCCGAGAGCAGGCATTACACAGAATCGGTACAAATCCTTAAACAGGCGGGTGGAGGCGCGATTGATGGATAACCATCAATCCATTGAATCGCAGATCACCGGCTATTTCCCCAAGACTACGGGGGTACCCCCAGGCTGGACAGCCTCGGATCGCGTGGAAGAAATATGCAGCGTAAGTCATTGCATCAATTCCGGGCCGTACGGCTGGATGGATAAGTGGCTGCACAATGAGCTCGGGTTCTTCAACACCCGATCGGATGCTGTTGCCGTGACGAGAGGCGATAACTCGTTCAAACTATTCGCATACCGGCTGTTGCCGCTTCGTTTCAGGGACGGCAACGCCGAGTCTTTTGCCATTGCACTGTTTCACGTGGAACAGCTCCCGTCGAGCTTTGTTTCACTCGGTTTCGACGCCGTGAGCAAGAGTGTCTCCTCGTTTTTCGAGTGCTCCCCTTTGTCCTGCAATAACATGGCGGCGGAGGCGCCGGTCAACCGCTTCTGTCTTCTCGAAACGCGCGAAGAGGCTATGGCACTCGCCGAGCGCTGCTCACGCGGAGAAGGAGAGCCAGGCCCGTACTACGTCTTCGAGGTCCTTCGGGAACCCAGCTAATCGAGCCTTGCTGTTGACGGTCGACAACAGCCGAATTGGCAGCAACCCTTGTCCCCGCCTCAGCACACAGTGATCCGGAGCGCGTTAAGCGCTACGAATCGAACGATAAGATTTCAGGCAGTCGGATTTTTGTGCTGGGTCGCTGGCATCGAGACAGCGAAGGATGCGCAGACCGATTGAAACAGGTCAGCGTTTCTGCTGACGAATGTGACGCACTCAGCCCCATCAGAAATATAGGATTCGGGATGAATCCTTTCTAGCTGATCCCAGAACACGCTGGATCTGACATCGTCGGGAAGGTCGGGCGAGAAATAGTGATTTACTAATGCAACGATTCTTCCGGGCCGCGAACGAGACTCTTCGGTCCAGGGATTTTCATTGACGATAACTTCGCCCAAATCGGCACGTGCCTCAAATATGTACCACTCGTCAAAGCCGGCGTTTTCCCGCCCGTGAATTTGGTACGAGATTCCCTCCGTACTTTTCAAACACGGACTATATCCCACGCGTCCTAGGCACTCCCAGCCTGGCAGTTCTTCCGCCCACCACTTAGGGTCACCGCTGTCTGTGGAGGTCACGGCGAGGTAATGTCCCAGCAGTACTTCGGGACACAGCCGAACAATGTCATCAATAAAGTGTTGGTCACTCGTCACCCATTGGTAGCATCCTCTTGAGCCCACTACAAGATTGGGATTAGAGTGTTCGCCCCTTTCAACGTGCACCCTGCCATCGTAATCGAACACTTGCTTGCGGCACAAACGTCCGGTAAACAAAGCTACACGCCGCCCAAGCACCGATGACGCCGTACTACGTCTTCGAGGTCTTTCGGGAACCCAGCTAATCGGGTGGGCACAACCGATTCCCTGGCGGTCGCGGCTCGGAATTATGAGATTGAGTTGCGCGCGCAATTCGAAAAGCCGCTCACTTCTTGCGCATCCAGACGTCCCATGTGACCGGCCCGGCTTCCTCATCGGTTATTGGACGGCCCGCCACCTTGAGGACAAGCTTAATCTGACCGTGATGGTAGCCCTCGTGCCAAACCATGTGCTGCAGCAGGAGGATCGGGTGGTCGTAGTGAAGGTTCATGTCCCGGCCTGCCTCCACCCTGTTCTTTACCGCGTCCCGCACCGCCTGGGCACTCTCGTTCAGCATCTGCGCGATGCGAGCACGGTCACGCTCGACCACCCACTCTTTCTCGGGCAGGTTTCTGGCGAACTCGGGGGCGTCCTCGAAGACGAACACAAGTCGTACAAAGTGGATATGTGTGAACAGCTCCGCGATGGAAGGGCTGCCCTCTATCGCTCTGGCCTCCAGCCCGCCCTCCGGGAGGGCCCGGAGTAGGTTGAGCAGGATGGTGTTGTTCCGGTCCCAGGAGTCCAGCAGAGCCTCAAGCAGGCGTTGGTCTGGTCCGTCCGGCATATCAACTCCCCCTTCGATGCGAAAATTGGCAGCCTGCTACTGAGACGCTAGAACGCGAAACGCCGCTAAAGCGTCGACCCCTCGTGCAAGCGTGCTTGCCTGTCGCGCTTTTCCTGGTCTGCGAGACAGTAAGGCGTCCAAGGAATGGCTTCCAGTCGAGCCGGCTCAATCTCGCGGCCACACTCGATGCATTTGCCATAGGTGCCGTCTTCTATACGGCGCAAGGCGTCCCGCACCTCGGTGAGCATCTGAAATTCGAGCGTGCCTTCCTGAAAGGCGTCGGACTTATTCTCGGATGAGACGGCGCGGTCGCCGGAATCTCCCACTTCGGCAACCCGCGAATCTCGCGCCTCGCTCTCCAGACGCAGAATAGTGCCAGACAGTTCCTTCTCTTTGTCGAGCAGCCGCTGCTTAAAATGTTTAATGTTAATGGCCACGTGCTGAGTATACCTACTGTTTCACGCCGAATGCGTAAACATTGCCGTCGAACGTAGTAACAAACACGCGTCCACCGGAAATCGACAGGCCGCTGAAGTGCGTCCATGACGGCATCGTATCGCCGCTCGAGTAAAGATCCTTGCCGGTTGCGGCATCGAGCGCGTACAGAACCGTGTTGCCGGCATGCTTTGCGGCACGTTCAGCCGACGTGAACAACGCACCATCCCCCTTGGACTGGCGGGCAAACTCCCCGTTTGATACCGCAAACACCAGACCGCCTGCGACGATAGGAGGTTCGGGCAGGTTCATATCCCGTGAGATCCAGGCGGGAGCGACCGCAGGCTTGCCATCTTTTTCCTGGATGCGGAATGCCATGATGCTGCCGTTCGGCGCATCGCCATTGACGAGCGGAAATTTCACCGCGCTTGCGGCCGCGCCCAATGCAGGAGCGAATAACCAGCGATCTTTCTTTTCGTCCTCCACGGTTGCCAGCGCGCCCCAGAAGCCGCGGCCCGCGAAATCAGCCTCCTCATTGACAAATACCGGACTGCGAAACAACGACGTTTTGTGGTCGCCGCCGCCGATCTGCTTCGCGTCGAGCAGATACACGACTCCTTCTTTTCCGCCGGCAGCGACAACCTCGCGGCCGTTCATCGAAAACACCGCCGGCGACAGACTACCCATATCCAGATCTTTCCGAGTCAGATAATTGTGGTTCGGAGGAGTGAAGTAGTCGACGAGTTTCAGATCCTTTTCCGAGAGCTGCAAAATGGTGTCCGGTAACTTTCCATTCGCCGGGTCGTACATACCGTCGCCGGTGCCGGCAAACACCATTCCGTCCTTGCTGACGGCTACACCCGCGCGGCCCCAGATGCCGGCGCCACCGCTACTCGCCTGAAAGAAGTTGATTTTATGATCCGGCGTGTTGAGGTCCACTGTGTATACACCGGATTTCGCTCCGTTGCACCCTTGCGAGGTAGTCGTGTATAGGAAGCCATGAACCAGGTTCAAGCTCCAATTTTTTGAAAATGGAGGCACGAACTGAATGGGTGGCATGCGGTCCTCGCCGTCGGTGATATTCAAGACGTGGAGTTTTCCGTCGCTGGCGATAGAGTAAACGCTGGCCTTCAGCCCTTCCTTTCGAATCAGGGGCGTCGCATTCAGAGCATTGGGGCACAGCCAGAACGGCGTCTGCTTGGATTTGCCTTCAACGGCGAATGACTTTTTCCAAAGCAACTTGCCGGTCCCGGCGTCGAGGGCAAAAATATTGTCGGAGGATCCGCCCACCACGGCGATTTCCTTCATGCCTTTATCCGTAACGACCCATTCCATGGCGACGGCGGCAGTGAGCGAATTCAACTCGCGCGGCTGGTTGTCCAGATGCGTCTTCCACAGCAGGGCCATCGATTTCACATTGTCGCGATTGATGTCGGTTTCGAGGGGGCTGGAGCTCGTTCGCTGGGGATCGTTTCCGAAAGAAAGCCAATCGGCCGCGGACAGAAGCGAGATCGAAGCGAGCAATGCACCTAAGTATGGTTTCGATTGCATAGGGATGATGCGGGAATTATATACCGGACAACCGCTCCATTACTGTCGCAGCTCGGAAGCGCGCCCTCAGATAAGGCCGAGCATGCTCGGCCACTACAAGCAATTGGAAGTGCGCCGAAGTGCGATCAAGTTCGCGGTAGAATGCCGGAAGGTTATGCAAAAAGAAATTTGTGATATCGGACTGATCGGTCTGGCCGTGATGGGTCAGAATCTGGTTTTGAATATGAATGACCACGGCTATCGGGTGGCGGTCTTCAATCGAACTGTCTCCAAGGTCGATGATTTCATCAACGATGAAGCGAAAGGCACTCAGGTAGTTGGCACGCATTCGATTCCGGAACTGGTCGAAGCGCTGAAGAAACCGCACCGCGTGATGCTGATGGTGAAGGCCGGCGAGACGGTCGACCACATGATCGACAGCCTGCTGCCGCATCTCGAAAAGGGAGACATCATCATCGACGGCGGGAACTCGCTTTATACGGATACGAACCGGCGAACCAAATTTCTTGCGGAGCGAGGAATTCTGTTCATCGGAACGGGCGTTTCGGGAGGCGAGGAAGGCGCGCGCTACGGCCCATCTATCATGCCGGGCGGAAATCCGGCGGCTTGGCCGCACGTGAAAGAAATCTTTCAGTCGATCGCAGCCAAGGTCGAGGATGGCTCGCCCTGTTGTGAATGGGTGGGGGAGAATGGCGCCGGGCACTACGTGAAGATGGTCCACAACGGCATCGAGTACGGCGACATGCAGCTCATTTGCGAGGCGTACCAGTTGCTTAAGGACGGACTCGGTTTGAATGCCGACCAGCTTCACGAGGTCTTCGCGGAGTGGAACAAAGGGGAACTCGACAGCTACCTCATCGACATCACCGCACAAATCTTCGCGAAGAAAGACGAAGACGGAACTCCGCTAATCGACAAGATTCTGGACACCGCCGGGCAAAAAGGAACCGGAAAGTGGACTGGCATCAGCTCGCTCGAATTGGGCGTTCCCGTCACTCTGATTGGAGAAGCTGTCTACGCGCGTTGTCTTTCCGCAATGAAAGACGAGCGCGTGGTTGCGTCCAAGATCCTGGGCCGCCCCCAGCGCGGCACAGATGAAGATCGCAACGCTTTCATCGAGGAGGTACGGCGGGCGCTTTACTGCTCGAAAATGATTTCCTACGCGCAGGGTTACATGCTGTTGCGGGAAGCGGCGAAAGATCAGGGATGGAATTTGAATTTTGGCGGCATTGCTCTCATGTGGCGCGGGGGGTGCATTATTCGCAGCCGCTTCCTCGGGAAGATCAAACAGGCTTACGACACGAATCCGCAACTGACGAACCTGCTCTTGGACGAGTTTTTCAGTAAAACATTGAACGATTACCAAGCTTCGTGGCGGCGAGCGATTGTGCAGGCAATCCAGCTTGGAGCGCCCACGCCGGCTTTCTCCACAGCGCTTTCTTTCTATGACGGCTATCGCAGCGCCCGGCTTCCTGCGAACCTGCTGCAGGCGCAGCGAGACTTTTTCGGCGCGCACACTTACGAGCGCGTCGATAAGCCGCGCGGCCAGTTCTTTCATACGAACTGGACGGGACGCGGCGGCAGGATTTCTTCGGGGACGTACAACGCATGAGTTATGGCCTGAATATTCGGAAAGAGGGCGCTCTCGATCTTATTTCGCTCGGCGCCGTAGTCCACCGGCTAGACCCCGGTATCATCCCGTTCCGTAAGGCGAGCGAGTGTCGCATCCATGTGAGCGGCGGCGAGTACAACGTGGCTGCGAACCTGGCAGACTGTTTCGGTTTGCAGACGGGAATCGCAACCGCGATGGTCAATTATCCAATCGGCGAACTGGTCGCCGAGCGGGTGAAGGCCATGGGCGTGAGAGCTTTCTACAAGCGTTTCGAACATAACGGGGTGACCGGCCCGAACATCGCGGCCGTTTACAGCGACCAGGGTCACGGCGTGCGCGCGCCCGTGGTTTTCTACAATCGCTCGAATGAGGCGGGTGCCTTGCTCAAGCCCGGTGACTTCGATTGGAATGCCATCTTCGCCGGCGGTGTTCGCTGGTTTCACAGCGGCGGAATTTTCGCAGCGCTCTCACAGACCACGCCGGAGTTGATCATTGAGGGCATGCAGGCAGCCAAGGCGGCAGGCGCGATCGTTTCGTTCGACCTGAACTTCCGGGAGAAGCTCTGGAAAGTCTTCGGTGGCCAGGACCGCGCGGTGTCCGTGATCGCGCGCATCTTGAAAAACGTCGACGTTCTGGTTGGAAATGAGGAGGATCTGCAGAAGGGGCTCGGCATCCCCGGTCCCGAAGTCGCGTCGAAGTCCAAGCTCGACCCCGGCGCTTTTTTCGGAATGATCGACCGCGTCATAGAGAAGCAGCCACAAATTAAAATTGTCGCAACGACTCTGCGCGAGGTCCACTCGACCAACCGCCACAACTGGGGCGCGGTGGCCTGGATTAACGGCAAGACCCACCTCGCTCCCACTTGCGACTTGCACGTTTTGGACCGCGTGGGCGGTGGCGATGGATTCGCTGCCGGCTTTTTCTACGGGATGTTAACGGGGGAGCCAGCTGACGAAGCTATGAAACTCGGCTGGGCGCACGGCGCGCTATTGACGACTTTTCCCGGCGACACGACGATGGCAACGCTCGATCAGGTGCGGGCCTTCGCAAGGGGTGGTTCAGCGCGCATCCAGCGCTGAACAAGTGGAATAGGCATTCATGCCTGTGCAGTACCGCCCGGAAGAAGTACACAGGCATGAATGCCTATTCTACTAACTCGAAGCGGATGCACGCGCGGCCGAGATAGATCTCGTCACCTGCACTGAGGCGCTCGCCGCGTTGTCCGCCCGGCGGCACCTCAATCGAGCGGCCGTCACGAAAGATGCGTGTCCCGTATTCGCTGCCGTCATCGCAGATCCGGTACGCTCCTGCTTCACGATCGAGACGGATGTGAGCGTGGCCCCGTGAAACGGTCGCATTGGTTTCGTCCGCGCCTTCTTCGAAAACGATGTCGTTGCGGCGAACGACGCGCTGGCGGAAATCGGTGAGTTCGAGCAGCCGGCCGATGTTTGTACGGGGCTTATCGAGCACGAACGATTCCTGATTGGCTTTACCGCGCAGCACGACGGCTCGAGCGCGCGCAGGCAAGGGCTCCGCGACTGCTGTCGGAGCAGGCACGTCTCGAATCTCGTACACGACTTCGAAACTTTTCGGGCCGGCTTCGGCTGCTTGAATGTCTATCGAAAAACCCGCCGGAATTTCGCACCTGGCGCCGGCCAGGCATTCGCGGACATCATTTTCAAGGCGGCGGTCCTGGCCGAATGCGGACTCGAACAGCGCTCGCCGTGCAGGATCGACTGCGACCAGGCAGACGCGCAGGTGGTTATACGGAAAAATATGCTGGCCGCGGCTCACTGTCTGGATTTTGTTTTCGACATCTTCAAGGATCGCGCGGTGTATGAGCAATAGTTCGTTGGATTCCGCCGGTCCGAAGGCCTTCTGCGTCCATTTACGGAACTCACGCTCGATGGCTTTTTCCACTTCCGAGAAGAAGCTCATGGCCGATCCTCCGCGCCACCGATCAATTGCAGATCACGCGCCGCTGAAACGATGCCGGACGCGCCTGCCGCCGGATAAGCGCCGCCGTACTGGCCATTTTCGATGAGAATCGAGAACGCGATCCGCTTGGCGACTTTTCCGTAAGGCGCGAACCCGATAAACCAGGCGTGCGACGGAGCGTCCGCGAGTTCGGCTGTACCGGTTTTGCCCGCCATGGGAATGCCGCTGGCGGCGCGCTTGCCGGTACCGCCCGTCACCACTTCACGCATGAAACGACCAAGCGCGGCTGCCGCATCGGAACTGACCACCAGCTTCGGTTCTGCGGGGTCTTTATTGCTGTCATCGAGAATCCATCTGCTGGCCGGCATGAGCCCTCCATTCGCCACCGTTGCTGCGACGCGCGCCATCTGTAACGGCGATGCGACTACCTGCCCTTGACCGTACGACGATTGCGGCAGCGACTTGCGGAGCTGCTCCGGTGTGTTCGGCGCCGCGACGGCAATACCGAGAAGGTTCGCCGTATCCAACAATGGCTTGGCGCCGACGTCATAAGTTCCGAGCTGGGCAAAATAGGCGTTGCAGGAGACGACTATGCCGCGCTCCATATCGATTGTGCCGTGAGGATTCTGATCGCGAATGTCATCCCGGATGGGACGATTCGAGCCGCGGATGTAATTGCCGGCGCGGCCGTCCGGCAGCCGGATGCAGGAGTATTGCGCGTGTGCCAGCGACGGATCTTTTCGCAGTGCCGCCATCGCAGTGACTACTTTGAACGTAGAACCGGGAGGATACAAACCGTAGCGCGCACGATCGAGAAAAGGGTTCGGATTGTCGCCGGATGGCTCCGGCTGCTCTTCCGCTCCGGGGCCCACGGGTGCGAGCGGATAGCTGACGGATGCTAGCAGCTGACCGGTTGCGGGGTCGAGAACGACGACCGCGCCTTTGTCTTTTCCGGCTTGACGCAGCTGTTGCTCGAGAACCTGAGCGGCGCGTACCTGCAGGCGGGCGTCGATAGACATGTGCACATTGCGCGGGCGGTCGAGAACGCGGCGAACGGCGGGGTGGTCCGGTTCGTAACGATGGCGCAGAAGCGGAACAAGCTCACGGTAATCGTACCG
>Ga0070681_10004383_pt1 | contig 13434 bp, 14 predicted proteins | sample KBSC83BmetaG_FD_65650 | JGI IMG/M metagenome (GOLD analysis project Ga0070681, IMG submission 65650) | Corn rhizosphere microbial communities from Kellogg Biological Station, Michigan, USA - KBS C8-3B metaG | ecosystem: Host-associated > Plants > Roots > Rhizosphere | place: USA: Michigan... | reverse complement strand
GCGATCCTGCTGGCGACCATGTTCTTCGGCTGGTTCGGCACCGTGATCGACGAGAACCAGCACGGCATCTACAACATGCAGGTGGACCGCTCATTCCGCATGGGAATGATGTGGTTCATCTTCTCCGAGGTGATGTTCTTCGCGGCGTTCTTCGGCGCCCTGTTCTACTCGCGCATCTTGTCGGTGCCTTGGCTGGGCGGCCAGGGCGTGAAGTTCGCGACCAACTACTTCCTGTGGCCGCATTTCGAAGGCACTTGGCCGACCAACGGCCCGGGGCACGTGGGGGGCCTTGCGGACTCGAGCTTCCACACGATGTCGGCATACGGCATTCCGGCGCTCAATACCCTGATCCTGCTCACCAGCGGCCTGACGGTCACCATCGCGCACCATGCCTTGCAGTCGGGCAAGCGGGGCGTCCTCAAGGTGTTCCTCGCCCTCACGTTCATCCTCGGGTTCACGTTCGTGGGCATGCAGGCCCATGAATACGGCGAAGCCTACAAGGAGCTGGGGCTGAAGCTCTCCACCGGCATCTATGGTTCGACGTTCTTCATGCTCACTGGCTTCCACGGCCTGCACGTGACCATCGGCGCGATCATGCTGACCGTGATCTGGCTGCGGGTGCTGCGTGGCCACTTCACCCCGAAGCGCCATTTCGCCTTCGAGGCCGTCGCCTGGTACTGGCACTTCGTCGACGTCGTGTGGCTCGGCCTGTTCATCTTCGTTTACTGGCTGTAGCGCAAAGCGCGGCCCATTACGGGACGCAGGCGACGTTGCCGGCCGGCTATTTGAGGTCGTGGGGCGCGATCAGCCCCACGCGCCATGCGAGCATCAGGAGCAGGAACAGCACCAGGGACAGCGCGATGCGCACGGTGAGCGCCCTGCTCAGCTTGCGGGACTCCTCCTCGCTGCCGCGCCCGCCCCGGGACAGGTGCAGCAGGGCGGACCCCAGGCTGACGACGATGGCCCCCAGCACGAGGAGTATCAGCACACGAATAAAATCTTGCATGGTAGAGCTAAGGCGGATGACGGCCGCCGTATTGTCAGGCATCCCGTAGGCACATGGAAATCCGCGTCGCTGGTCGAGTGTTTGCCCCATCAGTGAGGATGACCTCCCTGACGGTGGTGCTGTTCGTGCTGTTCGTGTTCCTGGGCCGCTGGCAATGGCATCGCGGCAATGCCCGCCAGGAAGAATGGGACAGCTTCTCACGCGGCGCGGACAAGGTCGTTGCCCTCGGCGCTCAGGCGCTGAGCACGGTGGCGCAGTTCCAGCGCGTGAGCCTGCAGGGCCGCTTCGATGCCGCTCACCAGTTTCTGCTGGACAACCGCTCCTACGAGGGCCGCCCGGGGTATGAAGTGCTGACGCCACTGTTGCGTAACGCAGGTGACGTCGCGCTGGTCGATCGCGGGTGGGTTCCTTTCTCGGGACTGCGCTCGCGCCTGCCTGGAGTGGCCATCCAGTCGCACGATGAGATCACCGTGACGGGCCGGGTAAGTAAGCTCCCCAGCGCAGGCCTTGCGAGCGGCCGTGCCCCGCCGCCCAACCAGGGTTCCTGGCCGAAGGTCACCAGTTTCCCCAACATGGCTGAGCTGAGCGCCGCCTTCGGAGCGCCGCTGGAGCAGGACATCGTGCTGCTGGACCCCCGCGATCCGGACGGTTATGTGCGCGACTGGCACCCACCCGGCCTGGACCCGACGCGCCATTGGTCGTATGCCGTTCAATGGTGGGCGTTTGCAGCGGTGCTGTTGTTCCTGTGGGTGCGACTGAACCTGCGCAAAGTGCCGGAGGCCGGGGCATGAGCGTGCCCTCACCGTCGGAGCTGCGGATGCGCAACCTGCGCATGCTCGCCGTGCTGGCGGCGCTGTTCCTGCTGCCGCTGCTGCTGTCGTTCTGGATGTACTACGGGACCGACTGGCGGCCTGCCGCTCACGTCAATCACGGTGAGCTGATCTCTCCCGCCCGTCCGCTTCCCGCCACCAGGCTGCCCCTCGTGATGGGAGCGCCTCGCAGCGGCACTCTGTTCCATCGTAACTGGTCGATCGTCTACATCGGCGCCGGCCAGTGCGACGAGAACTGCCGCAACGCCCTGTACGTGATGCGGCAGACGCGCCTCGCCCTCAACAATGAAATGACCCGCGTCGATCGTGTGTTCCTGGTCACGGCCAGCTGTTGTGACCGTGACTTCCTTGCACGCGAGCACGGCGGCACGGTAGTCGTCGATGCAACCGGACCGGACGCGAGGGCGTTGCTGCAGTCATTTCCCGACGGGCGCGAGACTTCGCTGTTCATCGTCGATCCGTTGGGCAATCTGATGATGCGCTTCGATACCCGCCAGAACGCCAAGGGGCTGCTGCAGGACCTGCAGAAGCTGCTGCGGCTGTCGAGCATCGGGTAGCTGGAGGATGCTCAAGCCACCCGGTTCGCGCTGGATTGCTCGACGCTCCGCGTCTCGCCCCTCCGGGGCCGCCCGCCGGGCGTCATCAGGGATTCTGCGCCTCGCTCTCGCCGGCGTGCTGCTCGGCTTCTGTGTGGTCGTTCTGGGGGCCTATGTGCGGCTCTCCGCGGCCGGCCTCGGATGTCCCGACTGGCCCGGATGTTATGGACACGCCACCGTGGTGGGCGCCGAACAGAGCGCCGACGCACAGGCTGCGTATCCGAACCGGCCGCTGGAAACCGGTAAGGCCTGGCGTGAGATGACTCATCGCTATGCCGCCGGCACGTTGGTGCTGATCATCATCGCCATCGCGGCGTTCGCGATCGCCACGCGGGAAGCGCGCATCGTGCCGCTCAGGACTGCACTGGCTCTGTTCGGGATTGTCCTCCTGCAGGCGATCCTGGGCATGCTCACCGTCACCCTGCTCCTGAAACCCCTGATCGTGACTGCGCACCTGCTGTTCGGCCTCACGACACTGGGATTGATCTGGTGGCTGTTCCTGTCCTTGCCGCGGCAACGATGGGGCGCGCTGCATCCCGGGGGTGCGGCTTCGGGGAGCGGCCGTGCATTGGCGATCTTCGCGCTGTGCGTGCTCGGCATCCAGATAGCCCTGGGCGGGTGGACCAGCAGCAACTACGCGGCCGTGGCATGTCCGGACTTCCCCAGGTGTCAGAACGCCTGGTGGCCGCAGGCGGACTTCCGCGATGCCTTCGTCCTCTGGCGGGGTCTCGCCATCAACTTCGAGGGCGGCGTCCTGGACAACCCGGCCCGGGTCGCCATCCATCTCACCCACCGCATGGGCGCTCTGGTGACCGCTCTGGTGCTCATCACGGCGGCCCTGGCCACCCTGGTGCGCACGAGGCAGCCAGCTACGCGAGCGGCTGCCATGGCCGTGCTGGCCGCCCTGGCGCTGCAACTCTCGATCGGCATCGCCATGGTCATGAAGGGCTTCCCGCTCTGGCTGGCCACCGCTCACAACGCCGGCGCCGCGCTGCTGTTAATGGCAACGCTCGCGCTTGCATGGGCGTGGAGCCGTTCGGCACAATCCCGGGCCTTCTGACGCTTCAACCAACCCCGTTAGAAGTTTGGAAACGCGGCCGGCCCACCGGCCCAGCCCCCGTCCCGGACCTCTTGCCACTGGAGAACCCTGATGCCCTCAGCAGCAGGTCAAACTGTACGTAACGTACTGGTGAAGTACGAGAAGGAAGTTCTCGCCGAATGGATGCGCTTGCAGCTCGCCGCGACCACATTGCGCGCGGACCTGATGAAGGAGAACGAGCTGCGCGAGCAGTCGCGCGATCTGCTGAGTCTGCTGCGGCCGGCACTGGAGAGTGGCCGGTTCGACACCCTGGAGAGCCCGGATTGGAACCAGGTGAAGGAGTTTCTTGCACGCATATCGCGCAGCCGTGCACAGCAGGGCTTCGCACCGTCGGAAACCGCGATTTTCGTACTGTCGCTGAAGCAGCCGATCTTCGACCGGCTGCGCAACGAGATCACTGAGACCCAGGCGCTCGCCGACGAGCTCTGGGTAACCACCGTCGTGCTGGATCGCCTCGCCTTGTTCACGACGGAATCGTTCCTGAGGACCCGCGAGGCCGTGATTCAAAGCCAGCAGCGCGAGCTGCTGGAGTTGTCGACGCCCGTCGTGGAGCTGTGGGAGAACATTCTCGCGCTGCCGCTGATCGGCACGCTCGACAGCGAGCGCACGCAGGTGGTGATGGAGAGCCTGCTGCAGAAGATCGTCGAGACCGGCGCGACCATCGCCATCATCGACATCACCGGGGTGCCGACCGTGGATACCCTGGTCGCACAACACCTGTTGAAGACGGTCGCGGCCGCACGCCTGATGGGCGCGGACTGCATCATCAGCGGTATTCGTCCGCAGATCGCACAGACGATCGTCCATCTGGGCGTCAACCTCTCGGAAGTCACGACCAAGGCGACCCTGGCGGCGGCCTTCGTGGTCGCCATGCGGCGCGTGCAGGCCAAATTGCCCACGGGCGTCGCCTGAGGGAGCGGGGGCCATCCATGGAGAAAATTCCGATTCTGCGGATGGGCAGGTTTCTCCTGGTGACGATCCAGGTGGACATGCACGATCGGCTGGCCCTGCAGCTTCAGGAGGATCTCACGGAGCGGATCGTCGCGGTGCGGGCGCGAGGCGTGCTCATCGATATCTCCTCGCTCGAAGTCGTGGACTCATTCATCGGCCGGATGATCAGTAACATCGCCGCCATGGCCAGCGTGTTGGATGCGCAGGCGGTGGTGGTTGGAATGCAGCCCGCCGTCGCCATCACGCTGGTCGAGCTGGGACTGTCGCTCGAAGGGGTGCGGACCGCGCTCAACGTCGAACGCGGTATGGCGCTCCTGAACGAGCTGGTGGCTGCGGAGCAGCGCTGACGCGCCGCTCCCGCCACCCTCGCAGGTCTTGAAACATGCCGATCGTCGCACGCGCCGTCCTGCCTATCCGCTCGCAGGAAGACGTGGTGCGCGTGCGGCAGGTGACGCGCGAGAATGCGGTGGCGCAGGGCCTCACGCTCGTGGATCAGACGAAGCTCGTGACGGCAGCCAGTGAGTTGGCGCGCAATACGTTAGATTACGGTGGCGGCGGAGAGGTCGAGATCCTCAGGCTCGAGGAGCTGCCACGCAGAGGCGTGCGCCTGAGCTTCGTCGACCAGGGCCCGGGAATCCCCGACGTCGAAGCCGCGCTGCGCGATGGCTTCACGACGGGGGGCGGACTGGGGCTGGGCCTGGGCGGTGCTCGGCGGCTCTGCAACGAATTCTCCATCGACTCCGCTCCCGGGAAAGGCACGAGAGTCACGATCGGGCGATGGCGGTAACGGTGTCATCACAGGCGCTGATCCAGATCGATGATCGCAGCCAGGTGGGGGAGGGACGGCGCGCAGCCGCGCATCTGACACGAGCCCTGGGCTTTGACGCGACCGCTGCAGGGAACGTGGCGCTGGCGGTCACGGAAGCGGCTACCAACATCGTCAAGCATGCGCGGCGCGGCAAGCTCGTGCTGCGTTGCCTGGAGCGTGGCGGTATCGGCGGTTTGGAGATACTGGCCCTGGACCAGGGCCCGGGCATCACCAACATGGGAGCCAGCCTGCGCGACGGACATTCGACCTCGGGCAGCATGGGCACGGGGCTTGGAGCGTTGAGTCGCATCAGCCACTCGATGGATATCTACACCCAGCCGGCGAAGGGGACGGCGGTGCGTCTGGAATTCTGGGCCGCTCCGTTGCTCAAGCCGGCGCGGACGCCCCAGATCGGCGCGGTTTGCCTGCCCAAGACAGGCGAAGTGGCCTGTGGGGACGCCTGGGCTGTGGCGCGCGACGGGGTGGACTGGAGCTTGCTGGTGGTCGACGGCCTAGGACACGGTACGGACGCCGCGCGTGCAGCGCGTACGGCGACTGAAGTCCTGGGCAAGCATCCGGCGGTGGCGCCCGGTGAGCTTCTCCGGCTCATGCATCTGGCAATGGCCAGCACGCGTGGCGGGGCCGCCGCGGTTGCGAGGTTCGGTACTTTGCAGGCGCAAGGGGTCTTCGCAGGCGTGGGCAACATTGGTGCTCGAACAGAGTCCCTGGCGAGCCGGCGGCAGCTCGTCTCCCACAATGGGACGTTGGGCCACTCGCTGCGCAAGGTTCAGGAGTTCTCCTTCGACTTTGCGCCGGACGCGGCGCTCATCCTGCACAGCGACGGGCTCGCCGGACACTGGGCGCTTGCAGATTACCCGGGTCTCATGGCAAAACATCCAGGCCTCATCGCAGGCGTGCTATACCGCGACCACGATCGCGGACGGGACGACGTCACCGTAGTGGTCATAAAAAGAGGGATGGGCACGTGACCGCCAAGGCCCTTCTGACCGTCGCTCTGCATTACGAACAGGATGTGGTCGTCGCCCGGCAGCGCGCCCGCCAGGTTGCGGGGCTCATCGGTTTCGACTCCCAGGACCAGACGCGGATTGCCACCGCGGTCTCCGAAATCGCCCGCAATGCTTACCGTTATGCGGGCGGAGGCAAGGTCGAGTTCCGGCTCGAAGGCGAAAGCGCCCCGCAGGTGTTGCTGGTACGGGTCCGCGACGCGGGCCCCGGGATCAAAGACCTCGACCAGGTGCTCAGCGGCCAGTACCGCTCGCAGACCGGCATGGGCATCGGCATCAGGGGTGTCCATCGGCTGATGGACCAGGTCGATATCCATACCAGTGCCGGTGCCGGCACCGACGTCGTGCTGAAGAAGATCCTGCCGCCCCGCGCGCCTTTGGTGACGCAGCCGGACCTGGCGCGCCTCACCACTGAGTTGGCCACAAGAGCTCCCGTCGGGGCCTATGAGGAGCTGCAGAACCAGAACCGCGAGCTCGTACGTGCGTTAGGGGAGCTGCGCGAGCGGCAGGATGATCTGCTGCGTCTCAATCATGAGCTCGAGGATACCAACCGCGGGGTCGTGGCTCTGTACGCGGAGCTGGACGAGAAGGCCGATCACCTGCGGCGCGCGGATGAGATGAAATCCAGGTTTCTCTCCAACATGAGCCACGAGTTCCGCACACCGCTCAACTCGGTGCAGGCGCTCAGCCAGCTGCTGCTGGACCGCGTGGATGGCGATCTCACCAGCGAACAGGAGAAGCAGGTGAGTCTCATCGCCAAGGCGGCGGGCGATCTCGCCTCACTGGTGAATGACCTGCTGGACCTGGCGAAGATCGAGGCCGGCAAGATCGACGTGCGGCCAACCGAGTTCTGCGTGGCCAACCTGTTCAGCGCGCTGCGTGGCATGCTGCGCCCGCTGCTCCCCGGGGAGAGCCTGAAGCTGGTGTTCGATGAGCCGCCGCCCTCGCTGGTGCTCGTGACCGACGAAGGCAAGGTCTCGCAGATTCTGCGCAATCTCATTTCCAACGCCATCAAGTTCACGGAACAGGGGGAGGTGCGCGTCTACGCCGAGGTCTGTGGCGATGGCCGTCTGGTGCGCTTCGGCGTCGATGACACGGGCATCGGCATCAGTCCCGAAGATCAGGTGCGGATCTTCGATGAGTTCACGCAGGTCCCCAATCACCTGCAGAACCGTGTGAAAGGGACCGGTCTCGGCCTGCCGCTGTGCCGCCGGCTCGCGCACCTGCTGGGCGGGGATGTCCAGGTACAGAGCGAGCTGGGTGTGGGCTCGAAGTTCACGGCGACCGTGCCGATGCACTATGTCGAGCCGAGCAAAGTCTCCGAAGGCGCTCGCGAGCAGGAGCTGGAGACCGGACTCGCGCCGGTGCTGTTCGTCGAGGACGACCTCGAGACCCGCTTCCTGTTCGAGAAATACCTGCGCAACTCGACGTACCAGGCGGTGGGCGTCGGCACCCTGCGCGAGGCGCGCGAGGTGATGCGTCGCATCCGGCCCCAGGCCATCGTGCTGGATATTCTGCTGCGGGGCGAGGACTCCTGGCGCTATCTCAGCGAGCTCAAGACCGACCCGGCCACCGCCAACATCCCCGTGCTGGTGCTCACTTCCGTGAATGACGAGCGCAAGGGTCTGGCCCTGGGCGCCGACGGGTACTGCCTCAAGCCCGTGAGCAGCGCTGCCCTGCTGGAGCGGCTGGATGCTCTCACCGGCAGGCGTGTCCTGATCATCGACGACGATCCGGCCTCACGCTATCTCATCCAGAAACTGCTGACCGGGCGGCATACCTGTGTGATCGAAGCCTCCGACGGGCGCAGCGGCCTGATCGCCGCGCGGCGCAGCCGCCCGGCCATGATCTTCCTGGATCTGATGCTCCCCGACGTCGGCGGCGAGCAGATTCTGGAGGCCCTGCGGACCGACGGCGATCTGCAGTCGGTGCCCGTGGCGGTCGTGACCTCGCGCTTGCTGTCACCGGCGCAGCGCGCAGCGCTCGAAGCCCGGGCACAGGCAGTACTGCAGAAGAGCGACCTGAACTTCGAGAGCACCCGCGCGTTTCTCGCCGCAAACGGAATGTGAGGCATGAGCGCCCACACGCTGATCGTCAACGTCGATGACAGCCCGCAGCTGCGGTATGCGAAGACACGCATCCTGCAGAGGGCCGGCTATGAGGTCGTGGAAGCCGGCACGGGCGGGGAGGCTTTGAAGTTCGTGCGCGAGATGATGCCACAGCTGGTCCTGTGTGATGTCGCGCTGCCGGACATGAGCGGTGTCGATGTCTGCCGCCGCATCAAGAACGATCCGGCCACCGGCTCGATTCCCGTCATTCAGATCTCGGCCACCTTCGTCTCCGAGCAGGATGAGAAGGAGGGCCTCAAGGGCGGCGCCGACATCTACCTGACCGAGCCTCTGGAGCCCAAGGAGCTGGAGACGGTCGTCAGCGTGCTGCTGAGACTGCGGCGCACGGAGGCGGAGGCGCTCGACAAAGAGCGCGCGGCGCGTGCCCAGGCCGAGGAAGCGACGCGTCTGAAAGACGAATTCCTGGCGACCCTTTCGCACGAGCTGCGCACTCCGATGAACATCATCATCGGCTGGGCGCACCTGCTGCGCGCGGGGCCGCTGAACGAGCAGCAGAAGCTGCGCGCCGCCGAATCCATCGAGCGCGCGGCCCGCTCGCAGGCACAGCTCATCGAGGATCTCCTGGATGTGTCGCGCATCGTCACCGGTAAGTTCCGCCTGAAGATGCAGGATGTCGACATCGGAGCGGTGCTGCGCATGGCGGTAGAGAGCCTGCGACTGGGTGCTCACGGGAAGCAGGTGGTATTGACGCTGTCCCAGCCCGAGACTCCCGCCGTGGTGCGGGGCGATGCCGACCGGTTGCAACAGGTGTTCTGGAATCTCCTCTCGAACGCCGTCAAGTTCACACCCGCGGGAGGCTGCGTCGACGCTCAGCTCGAGCAGGCCGGTGACTACGTACGGATCAGGGTCACGGATACCGGCATCGGTATTGCGCGTGAGTTCCTGCCATTTGTGTTCGACCGCTTCCGTCAGGCAGATAGCACCAGCACGCGGCAGCACACTGGAATGGGGCTCGGACTGGCTATCGTGCGTCACGTCATCGAGCTGCACGGCGGCAAAGTTCAAGCCGACAGCCCGGGCGAGAACCTGGGCTCCACGTTTATCGTCACCCTGCCGATGAGGGCGGCGGCACCGACCGACCCGGCAAACGGGTTCGCGGAGGAGGAGTCGGAGCCGGACGCCGCCGGCACCCGCGTGCTGCTGATCGAGGATGATCCCGACGCTCGCGAGGTGGCGGTCGCCGGGCTGGAGAGGGCAGGATTCGAGATGCGCTCGGCGGGATCGGCGCGCGAAGCGCTGGCGATTCTGGAAGGCTGGAAGCCGGACGTGGTGGTCTCGGACATCGGCATGCCGGGCATGGACGGATACGAGTTCATCCGCGAGCTGCGCTCCCGGGCTCCGGAGAGGGGCGGACATGTCGCCGCTCTGGCCCTGACCGCCTTCGCCCGTCTCGAGGACGTGGCCCGCGCGCGCGCCAACGGCTACGACGGGCATATCTCCAAGCCGGTCAATCCGAAGGAGCTGGCGATGACCATCGTCGAGCTGCGGCGCCGGATAGGCCCGACGGCCACGCACTAGGTCACTGCCGATCACCCCGGCCCCCTTCTTTTCGCCGGCGTGCCGTCCCGGCGGGGGGTACCGATCTGCTACCCTGCGCACGTGTCGACGACATCCGATCTGGGCGTTTCCGCCCCCCCTCTCTGGCGACGCTACTTCGAGCTGACCAAGCCGAAAGTGGTAGCGCTGATCGTCTTTACGGCGATCGTGGGCACGCTGCTCGCCAGCCCGGGCGTACCGCCCCTGGATGCGCTGGTTTGGGGAAATCTGGGCATCGCGCTCGCCTCGGCGTGCGCGGCGACCATCAATCACGTCCTCGACCGTCGCATCGATGAGCAGATGGCGCGCACCCGCGGCCGGCCCTTGCCGACGGGGACGCTGACCGAGCGGAAGGCGCTCGTGTTCGCGGCCGTGCTCGGCGTGACGGCGATGGCCATCCTGTCGTTCCTGGTCAATCGGCTCACGGCGGTGTTGACGTTCATTTCGCTGATTGGCTATGCGGTGATCTACACCGTCTGGCTCAAACGCGCCACGTCCCAGAACATCGTCATCGGCGGCGCGGCCGGCGCGGCCCCGCCGGTGCTCGGATGGGCGGCTGTCACCAACACCATCGATCCCAACGCCCTGGTGTTGTTCCTGATCATTTTCATCTGGACGCCCCCGCACTTCTGGGCTCTAGCCATCGCACGCCGCGATGACTACGCACGCGCGGGTATTCCGATGCTGCCGGTTACACATGGGGTCGAGTTCACGCGCCTGCACGTTCTCCTTTACACGGTGCTGCTGACGCTGGTGACCCTCCTTCCCTTCCTGACGCGAATGAGCGGCATCATCTACCTCGCCGTCGCGTTGGTTCTGAATGCCGTATTCGTCTACTACGCGCTCGCGATGAAAATCACGGCACGGCAGGAGTTGCCGATGCGCGTATTCCGGTTCTCCATCACCTATCTGATGTGGCTGTTCGCCGCCTTGCTGGTCGACCACTATCTGCCGACGACTCAAAACCTCGTTGCTTGAGCCCGAGCCGCCGGCATGGGGCCGGGGCGCGTGTCGGAACCGCCGCGATCGCCGCTCCCGCGAGACTTCCTGGTCACTGGGAGCGCGTCAGGGCCAGTTGCCACGAAGTGAGGAGCCGGTCTTCCAGCAGCAGCAATCCCGAAGACCGATAGTGGGTGGCGTCCAGCTGCTCCAGATGCTCCGCGCCGTGATAGCCGGAGGAGCCGCCGCCGTAGACGGAGAAAATGCAGCTCCCGACCACCGAGAAAGTGCCGCTGAGCTTGCCGAGGGAGGCGTTCTCGGCATCCCACTTGAGCGTCTGGTTGCCGAGGGCACCCGGGTTCCCGGTGGCGATGGAGTAGGCGTTGACGAACTCGATCGTGGGCGAGCCGAGCACTTTCACGGTGCCCGAGAGCAGCCAGCACTCGCTCTTGTGAGTGATGTCGGTGCGCCCGAGAGCCGCCAGCGCCTCACCGTCGGCGCGCCAGAACGTGCCCTCGGCGGTCCAGACTCCCGGCTCGAACAGAAACGTATGCTTCATGCTCCACGCTCCTGTGTGCGGCGCGCGAACAGGTGGTCCCCCACGAACGGGTTCGTGCGCCGCTCGGCGCCGAACGTCGACAGTGGACCATGTCCCGGCAAGAACCGCACATCATCTCCCAGCGGAAAGAGATTCTCGCGTATCGAGCGAATCAACGTGGCGTGATCGCCACCTGGAAAGTCCGTCCGGCCGATGGAGCCCTTGAAGAGCACATCGCCGACGATGGCGAAGCGAGCGGGCTCGTTGAAAAAAATGACGTGGCCGGGCGTATGCCCCGGGCAGTGCCGCACCTGCAGGGTGAGCTCGCCCAGCTGAACCTGGTCGCCTTGACCGAGCCAGCGCGTGGGCTCGAAGGGCTCGGCGGGCTCGAACGCGAACACGCGCGCCTGCTCGCCGAGCGCCTCGATCCAGAACCGATCGCCTGGGTGCGGGCCTTCGATGGGCAGGCCGCTGCGCCGCGCCAGCTCGCCTGTAGCGCCCGCATGGTCGATATGCGCGTGCGTGAGCAGAATTTTGCGCAGCTCGAGCTTATTCGCGGCCACGACGTCCAACACCCTGTCCAGGTCGCCGCCCGGATCGACGATCGCCGCCGCCCGTGTGCGATCACACCAGATCACCGAGCAGTTCTGCTGGAAAGGGGTGACCGGAACGACCTGAAGCTGCATCGAGCCTCCGTGACGTGCGCTTGAGCTAGCCCATTATGGCGCGCCGGGGAATTTCCGGGTACGTTGCCGGAGCGCAACGGCGGAGACGATTGTCATGTTGATCGAGCGGATCTGGCCCGGAAACGACTATCGCAACTTTCACTACCTGCTCGCGTGCCCCGAGACGGGCGAAGCGCTGGCCGTGGATCCGCTGGACTGGCAGCGCTGCCTGCAGGTGGCGCGCTCCAAGGGGTGGACGATCACCCAGATCCTGAACACTCACGAGCATCTGGACCACACGGGCGGGAATTCCGGGCTCATCGAGGCGACACGCGCGCGCCTCCTGGCTCACGCAGGCGCGGCGACACGTATTGGCGGCGTCGACCGCGGGTTGAGCAAGGGCGACGTCATCCGCGTCGGCCGCACGGTCGAGCTCGAATGCCTCGATACGCCTGGTCACACGCTGTCGCATATCTGCCTGTTATCGCACACCGAGCAGCCAGCGCTCTTCAGCGGGGATACATTGTTCAATGCCGGCGCTGGAAATTGTCATAGCGGCAAGGTAGAGCTGCTGTACGAAAGCTTCAGCGCGCAGCTCGCGCGACTGCCGGACACCACGCGGCTATTTCCCGGACACGAATACCTCACCCGCAACCTGGAATTCACGCTGGATCGCGAGCCCGATAACTCCGCGGCGCAGGCGCTGCTGGCCGAGGCCAAATCCCGCAACGGCGGAGAGGCTCCGGTCACGACCCTGGGGCAGGAGAAACAGGTCAATACGTTCTTCCGCCTGAGCAGCCCTACGGTGATCGCACGGCTGCGGGCTGCCTTTCCGCAGATCGGGGAGCAGCCCGATGCGCGGACGGTTTTCCTGAAGCTGCGCGAGCTCCGCAACAGCTGGTAGGCTGCGTTTTCAGCCGTTCCTCGCAAGAGACCTCCAGACCATGCGCAGCCGATCCCGCCTCTGTCTACCGGCCCTCCCCCCGTCCGCCCGTGGCAGCCTGGTCCTGGCGGTCAGTCTCTTCGTGGCAGCACCCGCCGCATGGTCGCTGGGAGACGCGCCCGCAACCATCCCGAAGTCGGCCACGAGCGCCGGCCCAGGCGGCCCCGGTGCCGCCGCCCCGACGCCGGATATACAGGCAAAAGTCCTTTACAACGAGGGGATCGACGTGCTGCGCAGGGCGGACAACGCCGCCGCCCGTGCCGACGGCGCGGATGACGCCCGCACCCTGTATTCAGTCGCGCTCGGTAAATTTCAGCGCGCCGTCCGACTCGATCCGAAGATGCACCAGGCCTGGAACTACCTGGGTTA
>Ga0070681_10004381_pt1 | contig 13434 bp, 10 predicted proteins | sample KBSC83BmetaG_FD_65650 | JGI IMG/M metagenome (GOLD analysis project Ga0070681, IMG submission 65650) | Corn rhizosphere microbial communities from Kellogg Biological Station, Michigan, USA - KBS C8-3B metaG | ecosystem: Host-associated > Plants > Roots > Rhizosphere | place: USA: Michigan... | reverse complement strand
CGAGGTTTCTTTGCCATGAATAGTAGCGCCATGATAGCGCCATTCGCCAGTCCGCTCTAGCTAGCCGGTTGGTTTGAAGTAATAGTCGCAGTTCACAGTCGCGGCATCAAGGAACTCGGCAGCAGCGGAAACGCGGGTTCGTCTGCATCGCCTTGCAAAAATGCTTCGAACAGGCGATTCAGCAGCCCGCTCCGCGAGGCCAACTGCCGGCGTCGCTCGTTCACAAACGAGAAGCGGAACGGCGAATGAACCTCCAGTCGCGCCAGGTAATCTTTTGAATAGAATTCTGGCACGTCGCCTGCGGACCGGATCAGCAGTGACCGCGAACTTCTCTCGATCATGTCTCTTAGTGCACGGCAGTCCGGTCCGGGCAGTGTTTCCATCTGATGCATCACGCGATCGGCGAATTGCAAAGTGCGGCTCGTCAGCTCATCCAGCGGCTCCCGTCCGGCAATCTCCGAGAAAACCGTGAGCATCCCATCCTCGTGATCCTGGCGAACATCCTGCAGATCGTCCGCTAATTGCAGCAGCACCCCCCAGCCGAATACGAACTGTGCCTGCTCGCGCGACAACGAACCCGCCGCCAGGTAGCCATCCGTCAAAACGGAAGCGCCTCCTTTATCGAAGCTGAGTTTCACTACGTCGATTCCTTGTGAGCCTAGCCCGCGGCGGAGAAGGCTGATGCTGCTGTTTTGAGCGCGATGGATGGCAAGAAGACTGGTGAAGATCTGCGGCCAGGCGGTACGGTCGTACTGCCTTTCAATGAGCCCGATCAGCTGCCAGATGGTAATTTCACGGGAAGTCGCCGGAGCCGCGTCAGCGCCGGCTAGACGATACCCGAAGCGACTGCTAAAGCCCAGCTTCTCCTCACGCGAGACCGACGGATCGTCCAAATAATTGTCGGTGTAGGGGTACAACATGCTGTATGCGAAAATCGAGGGTGTCAGATGCATGCTCCGGCCCAGCAGCACCTGCAGAGCGCACGCCGTCCAGGCATTCCGGCTGGCTTGCAAAATATCGGTCGTGCTGACGTTCGGATCGAAGCGCCGCGCTTGCCTTGCCAGTTCCGTGCCGATTGCCGAAAAGCCGCCGCCCAGCAGCAAATCGACGTGCGGCTCCTCGAGTTCCAGACCCGCTCCGGCGAACCGTACGAATGCGGAAGTCATTCGCTGCCGGCTAGCCTGCCGCTCAGATCGGGTACGCGGTAAACTCCGCAATTCCAGTTCGATGCTACGCAGGAATTGCTCGAGGTGCCGCTCCCGATGCGTCTGCTCCTCGGCGGTAAACGGCTGCTTTAAACCGGGCAGAACGGCCGGGCTCGCCCGCCAAAGAGCAATCGATTCCTCAAGCCATTCATCCACGCTTCGTCCATCGTAAATCGAAACGCGGAGAAACTCAGCCGGCCGGCGGGTGGGCGCGGCCACTTGCGCGTATCTCGATCTGGACTTTGTCGCTGACGCGAAGAATGAAGTTGCTGGGATTTTTCATGCCCCATTTCACGTAGGGAATCACAAAATGGGTGGTGGCCGTGACCTGCTCCCCTTGCATCTCGACCCGGATCGGAAACGTTACGTCATGATCGGTCCCATGGATCTTGAAAATACCGTGTACTTGAAGATCTGCGGATCCGTCAGGCCCAAAATGTCCGTCGAAGCGGTCCGGGGCAAAGACCGCGTCGGGATAACGGCTACTCTCGAGGACGTCTTTGTGCAGGCGTCGATCCCGCGCAGTGCTGCCGCTGTCTCCGCTGGCTACATCAACCATGACTTCGCCCGCGGCTTTCCCGGTCGTGGGATCGAAACGAACGGTCCCACTCTTCAATTTGAAGGTGCCGTGTACGGTATGGACCACGTCCGGCAGCGTAAAGTTCACGACACTCTGTGCAGGGTCGAGATCGAGGACCATCTCCTGGGCGGCAACGCGAGGTGCTGACTGCAGAGCGGCGCACGTAGAAAGAACCAGCACAAAAGTAGTTCGACGCATTGTTTTTCCTCGAGATCGGGATCATTGTAAAACGGTTCGAGCCTGGGGCCCCACGAGCATCCGCCAATCCAGTGGAAGAATTCCTTTAAAGAGAGACACGGCAGGCGAGAGGGCGCCTACATGCGCGGCCAGCAGAGGAGAAAAAGCAGAGGGTTTTGCGGACAATGCGCCGAGCGCGCGTTCGCGGACCCATCCGAATTGATCCAGCGAAAGCATCAGCCTGGCCATGACGGCTGGCCTGCGCAGGAGACAACCGTGCTCCACTTGATATGAGGCCAGATTGCCGGTTTCGAGCGCTTTCGCGAGAGCCATGGCCTGCTGAAACGAAACGCACAGTCCTTCACCGGTGATGGCATCGACAGAACCGGAGGCATCACCGATAAGCACGACTCGTCCACGGACCACACTTTTCAGGGTGCAGGAAGCGGTGACGGCGCCTCCTTCCGCACCGACCGCAGTGTTCCCGTTCAAGCGTTCCATGAGCTCGGGGAACATATTCAGCGTCTGGTCGAACCTGAGGTGCCGATCGCGGGAAATGACGACGGCGCAGACTTCACTGGAACTTACGGGCGTGACGTAGATCTGGCAGCAGGCGCCCCAGTAGAGCTCCATACAATCCGTCCAGGGCGCCACGTGATAATGTCTGCGGAATCCAAAGCGGCGGCTGTGATGGCGAAAAAGATCGAGGCCTGACCAACGACGAATCATCGAGTTTTGTCCGTCGGCCCCGACGATCCACCGGCAGGACGTTACACGGCCGTCAACAGTGACGCCGGCATCGCAAATGCCGCCGACCCGTACGCCCCAGCGGAACGAGACCCCGGCCTCCGTGGCACGTTCGAACATGGCTTGATGCAGAATGGTCCGGCGCACACCACGTCCACACCCGGAGGGGAAACTCGCATCTACCGATCTTCCAGACCCAAGGAAGCGGATGCCGCGAAACGGGAACGAATGTTCCACGGGAACGGTGACGCCAAGCCTGCGCAAGGCGGTCAACGCGTCCGGCATCAGGCCTTCCCCGCACGGTTTTGCGATCGGAGGCTGCGCACAATCGGCAACTACGACTCGGAAGCCCTTCTCGCGGGCTGCTATGGCCGCAGCCAGTCCTGCAGGGCCTCCGCCCACTATGAAAACATCGGTTTCCAATTGGGCCATCAGATGTCGATCACGCGCCGCGCCAGACCTAGCGCTTCAGACCAGAAGCTGCTCGATGAATGCATCAGCTCGACGGCATCCGCGACAGCCGCGATAAAGGCGTCAAGCTGGCTGTCATTGATGACCAAAGGCGGCGCTACTTTAAGAACCATGAAATTGTTTCCACAAATTTGGGTCAGGATGCCGTGATCGCGAAAAAGCCGCATCACCAGTACCTGGCCGAACATTCCGGGGTGGATCCGCAGAAATGTCTCGAAAGGGATGCGCAGGCTCAGTTTCCTTGGAGCAATGAACTCAATTCCGCTCATCAATCCGACACCGCGAACATCCCTCACCATTTCGTAACCCGCAAGGACATCGCGGAGACGGCCCCGAAGGTAATCTCCGGCTCCAGCGGCGCGCTCGCCCAGCCGTTCCCGCTCGAGCACATCGAGGGTGGCGAGCCCGGCACGCATCGCGAGGCTGTTTTCGCTATACGTCGAAGTGTGAATGATGGCGCGTTTCAGGGAGCCGTATACGGAATGATAAATCTCGTCGGACATCAGTAACGCCCCGCTCGGAATGAGGCCGCCGCTGAGAGCCTTTGCGAGGACCACCATGTCGGGATCAAGATCGAAATGCTGCGCAGCGAGGAAACGGCCGGTGCGATACATGCCCGTCTGTACCTCATCGAGCACGAATAAACTGCCGTAGCGACGGCACAGCGTCTGTGCCGTTTTGAGGTATGAAGGTTTGGGCATGCGTATCCCGCCTTCGCCCTGGATCGGCTCGACAATGAACGCGGCAAATCGTTTGGAAGCCAGCTTCTGCTCGAGCGCCTCCGGGTCGTCGAACTGAATGGCTTCTGCTCCGGTCAGCAGCGGACCGAAGCCGTCGCGCCAAAACGAATTGCCCATTAGCGAAAGGGCCCCGCAGGTAAGTCCGTGAAAGGCGCCGTTGGTGTAGAGCAGCCCGGAACGGCCTGTATGAGCGCGCGAAAACTTGATGGCCGCTTCGACACCTTCGCTTCCGGAACTCGCGAAGAACACCTTCTTCAGGCGGCCGCCGGCGCGCGCGCAAAGTTTTTCAGCTAGCTCTCCCGCGAGCTCGGGAACATGGCTTTGCAACATGGCCGGCCCACTGCGATCCAGTTCCTGGTGTAGCGCCTGTACAATGGCGGGGTGATTATGGCCGGCGTTATGGACGCAGTACCCGGAAAGAAAATCGAGAATGAGACGCCCATCGTGCGTGTGAAGCTCCGCTCCGAGACAACGCTCGTAGCGGGCATTCATCTGCAGAATTTCGAGCAGCTTCACCCATTGCGGGTTCACGTGATCTGCGTAGACGGCATCGGAAGTCGTTGCGGAGCTTGTGTTGTGTGCCAAGACAAGAGCTTCCTCTAGGGGCGATTCATCTGTTGGTAGTACCGAAGGCTAAGTGGACGCGACATACCGCGTCCGGGTTACAACGGCTTAATGAATGCCGATGGGTTCACTCCTGCCGCATCCGTTACCACTACAATAGGTTCCGTTGTTTCATGCAGATCCCCTGACAACCGATGAGACCCATCCGCACGCTATTTGAGCGCCCGGCGGCCGGCACTGAGCCAGTGCTGCCGGAAGATCTTCGAGCATTGTACGGAGGAGATCTGCAGTTTCCGGTGGACGGAGGTGGGCGGCCTTACATCGTGGGAAATTTCGTCAGCACGCTCGACGGCGTGGTTAGCTACGAGATACCTGGAAAAGCCGGTGGAGGCGACATCAGCGGGTTCGACGAAGGCGACCGCTTCATCATGGGGCTGCTGCGCGCATCCGCAGATGCGGTCTTGATAGGCGCGGGCACGTTGCACGAAGTCCTGCGCGGCCACGTCTGGGCAGCCGAATTCGTGAACCGTGCCGCGAGTGAGTCGTACGCGCACTACCGCGAGGAGATATTGCATAAGTCGAGATTTCCATTGAATGTGGTCGTGAGCGGTAGTGGAAGAGTCGATCTGGAAAGGAACATCTTCCGCCGCTCCGACGTGCGTACGATCATTGTCACCACTCCCGATGGCCGGGACCGGCTGATGTCGGCGGGCGTCCAGTCACTCCCGGCTACTGAAGTACGCGCAATCCAGCCGCAGGGCTCGCTGCTCGCGGCCGCGGATATCGTTGACCTTCTGTGGCGCGACTTCGATGTGCGATTGTTGCTGCATGAAGGTGGGCCAATACTGTTCGGGACTTTCATCGCACAGAAGCTCGTCGATGAATTTTTTCTCACGATTGCACCGCAGCTCGCGGGCCGCAGTGTGGTGAAACCTCGGCCAGGGATGGTATCCGGAGTGGAGTTCTCGCCCGATACGGCGCCTTGGCTCGATATATTAAGCGCGAAGCAGAACGGCGATCATCTCTACCTGCGCTACCAGCGGCGCGCCTGAGCCGCTAAGTCATAAAAGTACCGCAACGGATAAGTCTTTCGTTTTTGTAGCGCAGGGCTGCCGCCGGGGTTGCGGAGGACCTGCGGCACCTTCGTCGGTCATCAAAAATCCGCGTGGCCCCCGCGCTCACAAATTAAAAAGCATTCGATCGCACTTCGGCGTGTTCCGAGCCGTTACGGTGCCGGCCTCTAGACAGAAAGCGGCATGGACCTGATTCGCTTTCCCGTCGCTTGGAAAATTGCATTTGCCACTGCCGGCGCAAGTCCCACTATGGGCGTCTCTCCGGCACCCGCGGACGGCAGATCATTGCGGTCGACCAACACGGTCTCTATCAGAGGCATGTCGGCGAAGCGCGGCACACGGTAGCGCGACAGCTTCGGATTGAGAATCTTGCCATTATCGAAATGCACCTGCTCAAATAGCGCGCCACCTACGGCCATCATGATTGCCCCTTCAATCTGGTTGCGCAGGTGATCCGGATTCACGACGGCGCCGCACTCAAAAGCCTCCACTACGCGCACGATCTTCGGGACGCCCCCTTCGACCGATACCTCCGCGCAGATCCCCAGATAGCTGCCCTTTTCGAAACCGAGCGCCAACCCGTAGCCGCGCCCTCTCGCGGCCTTCTGCTTTCCCCAGCCAAACTTCTCGGCGGCGGCAACCAGCACGGCGCGCTGGCGTTCGTCTTTCAAATTCTTCAGGCGGATATCAAGCGGATCGATTCGTAGCTCGTGAGCGATCTCATCCATGTGGCTCTCACGGGCGAAATGGTTGGCGGTGGCCGCAAGGCCCCGGTAGGATCCCTGGCGCAGCGGAGACTTCGACGGATGAAACACGATGCGGCGGTGGGGAATATCGTAGGTGAGTTGCATCCCGGAAGATCCGGAGTTGTAATTGTGAAACTCCCAGGCCGTCATGGTGCCGTCGTTGCGGGCGCCGCTCAATATCTCGATCACTCCCGCCGGCCGCACGTAACCCCAGGTAAACTCTTCCTCGCGCGTCCATACGATTTTGACGGGCTTCCCGGCGGCTTTCGCCAGCCGCGCCGCTTCGATAGCATGTTCGCCTGAGTGCTTTCCACCGTATGCAGAACCGGTGTCGGGTACGATCACGCGCACGCGCTCTTGAGGAATACCGAACGCCAGAGCCAGTTCTTCCCGCACGCCGAATGGCCGCTGCGTACCCGCCCAGACGGTCAGCTTATCGCCGTTCCATTCGGCGACCGCTGCCCGAGGCTCTAGCGGAACGTGCGCAATATAGGCAACGGTGTAGGTCTGAGAAAACTTGCGGTCAGCCTCAGCCATCCCCTGCCCGACCGATCCACCGCTCTGCCGGTCCTCCCCTGCTTCGGCATTGGACTTCAGATATGAGTAGAGCTCACGCTCGGATGGCTGTGCCTCGGTCTTCCACTCGGCCTTAACTGCCTCGAGAGCGCGTTGTGTGGATTCAGAATCGGGCCCGGCCACAGCAACGAAATCTCCGTCGCGCGCGACCGTGACGCCGGTAATATTTTTGGCTTCCGCATCGTCAAGACTCGCGAGGGTTGCGCCGAATACCGAGGGACGAAGCACTTTTCCATGCAACATGCCTGGACGTTTTAGATCGGATGTGTACCGGTGCTTGCCGGTTACGAAATCGCGTGCATCCACTTTCGGCACAGAGTGGCCGGCGATTTTCCACTGCGTACTTGGCGTGAGCGGCGCTTTCTGGCTGATGCTGTGGACCAATTGCTGGCCGCGCGTCAACTCGCCGAATCCCTCCGAATGACCGTTCGCCGTCACATGGCCTTCCGCAACGTGGACGGCTGCGCGCTCTACATTCCACTTCGAAGCCGCCAGATCGATCAGCGCCTCACGTGCCGCCGCAGCCGCTTGACGGAGCAGTGGCGCCATGGTCGGTGTGCTGCGGCTTCCGAAAGTACCCATGTCGTAGGGCGTCAGATCGGTGTCGGCCATCAGCAGCTGGATAGTCGTAGCCGGAGCGTGCAGTTCCTCAGCCACCGCTTGCATGAGCGATGTGCGGATGTTCTGGCCTACCTCCGTTTTGCCTGTGTATGCCGTCACTACGCCATCCTCACCGATATGGAGCCACGCAGAGATTTCCTTCGGCGGAGCATCGTTTCGACTGCGGCGGCCGGACTCCTGGGCATCAATAGCTTCAGCCGCGCACAGAACCACAATGCCGCCTCCCAAAGCAGACAAAAAATCGCGACGGCGAAGTTCCTGGCTCATGCCGGCCTCCGACGCGCCGCAATCCGCACGGCTGCGGCAATACGCGGATACGTGCCACACCTGCAGACATTCCCCTGCATGGCGTGCACGATCTCGGAATCGTCCGGATGCGCATTCTTGCTCAGCAATGAGACGCCGCTCATGATCATGCCGGGCGTGCAATAGCCGCATTGCATAGCTCCGGTTTCAATAAAGGCTTCCTGTAGCGGGTGCAGTCGTCCGTTTTGTTCCAGCGCTTCGATCGTGGTGATGCGTTTCCCCGCCGCGGCCGACACCGGCGTGATGCAAGAGCGCACCGCGGCGCCATCCAGAAGCACCGTGCAGGCCCCGCATTGTCCTTCGCCACAGCCGTATTTCGCGCCAGTCAGATCGAGGTCGTCGCGTAAAACGCTCAACAGGCTGCGCTGCGCGCTGGCATTCACACGATGTATGCTTCCATTCACATCGAGGTCGATGAACTGTCCCATACTCTTATTATGGAACTGCTTATGTGATGGTGGGATTCGCTGCTGGCGCTCGCGGTACTTCTTTGGATGCGTCGATGAAGACGCAAGCGATTGCGCCCAAAATCACCAGAATGCTACCGGTGTAAAGGCCCCATGACCATCCCGCATACTTGGCGACCAGCGGGACAAGCACCGGGGAGAAAAAGCCGCCAATGTTTCCTCCGGCATTAAGGATTCCGCCTGCCGCTCCGACTTGTGACCCACCGATATCGATGGTGGTTGACCAGAACGGGCCCTCGCAAGTGGAAACGAAACCGATTGCGACCGCGAAAAGCACGGCGCTCGCGTCCGTAGTGGGTGCGTTGACGCCGGCATAAAGTAACACCGCACCGGCGCTCAGACCTACGATAGGCACCACACGACGGCCGAACTTATGCCCGTAAAGGCGCGTCAAGATGTCGGAAACCCATCCACCCATCGGCATCATAACGAGCATGACCAGAAAAATTACGGTCGTATAAAGCGCGCTCTGCGTGAAGCCGGTATGGCGTACCTCGCCGAAGTAGTAATAGATCCAGTAAAAGAAAATATATTCGAAGTAGCCCAGCGTAAAATAAGCGAACGTCAGCAGCGCGAGGTTTCGATTCAGCAGCAGCCTGCGCCATGATCGGGGCTGCGCGAGGAGCCCCGTCACGCGCTCCGCGTCGCGCGGCAGGCGGCGCACATAAAGAAACCATAAAAGCGCAAGCAGAGCTGTGGCGGCGCCGGCAAGATAGAACGAGTTCCGCCACCGGAAGAGGGAAATAAGCCACTTAAAGACGATGGGCGAGACCGCTCCACCCATGCAGGCGCCGGCAATAATAAACGCCTGCACGCGAGCAAGATAGTGCGTAGGAATCCACGCAGCACACATCCTTGCGCAAGCCGTATATATCGGAGAGCTTACCGCTCCGAAAGCGAAGCGGATCACGATCAGCACCGGCACCACGCCGAGAAAAGCCAGCGCGGGATGACCACCGAACGGCGTCAATGCGGTGAATAGTGCGGCTGACAGACCCATCAGCAAGAGCGTTTTTCTCGGCCCCAGCCGGTCTGCCAGATCGCCGCCCGGAACCATAAAGAGGGCGTAGCTGAGGATAGCTGACGAGTAAACCCATCCCATGCGTTCCGGCGCCACGCCGAATTCTTTCATGATTTCGGGACCGGCGATCGACATGATCGTGCGGTCGAAGTAGCTCATGACGCTGTAAGCGAACATCAGAGCGACAAGTGCAGACTGCTCGCGGCCGAAGCGGGCACTGTAGCGTTCGCTGATGGCGGTACTCATTTTTGTTTCTTTCGTTTCAACGATAAAGGGGGAGGCCAATCGTCTTGGGGTCGTAGGGAACGAACTGGCCACGGCTGCGATACAGCTCGTGATACTTACCGAGTTTATCCGTATCGATTTCGATGCCTAATCCAGGACCTCGCGGAATGCCCCAATCAGGCGACGTCGCAATCGGGATCGGCTCTTTTAAAATGTCGTCCTGCATCATGTGCGCGGTTTGCTGATTGCCGTCGACAATATTTGGAAGTGTCAGTAGTATATGATGCGCCGCGGTGGCGACAATTCCGAGTTCCCCGTGCGTATGGCGGCAGATTTTCAGACATTCGTAGTGCACCACCCATGAGAGCCTTTGAAACTGGGCGAGGGAGCCGGTGAAATACGGGCTGAAGCAATAGACGTCCGCGGCGCGCGAGGTGATCTGCCGGTAGGCTTCGGTAGGCGACCAGAGGCCCTCGTTTGCAGAGAGAGCAATCGGGCAACGCGAGCGCACCTCCTGCATACCAGTGATGGGATCCTGAGGCACCGGCTGCTCGATGAAATCGATGTTGTACTCATCAAAGCGCGCGAGATTGCGCAAGGCCTCATTAACGGTCCAGGCTGCATTCGCATCCAGCCGGATCTTAGCTTTAGGGCCGACGGTCTCGCGGGCGATTCGAATCATCTCCAATTCGGCTTCAAAGTCCACGCCCACTTTCATGTAGAAAACGTGAAAGCCTTTGGAAAGGCCATCGCGGCACTGCGCGCGAATGTCGTCAGGGGGGCCCCACGACAGATAGAAAAAGTAATTGGCGCTGTCGCGAACCCTGCCTCCGAAGAGGTTATAGAGGGGCTGGCCGCAAGCTTTCCCGCAAATATCCCACAGGGCCATGTCGATTCCCGGATAGGCGAAACAAGCGGTGTGCTGCCTCCACGACCAGATGCCGCGATGCCATAACTCGGCGCGGATGCGCTCGCTTTCCCACGGACTTTGGCCCAACACGAACGGGGCCATGCCCTTGAGAGCTTCAAGCACCGATTCCAGGTTGGCTCCACTGCAGCTTTCGCCCCAACCGGTGAGACCGTCATCGGTGGTCGCTTTGACAATGACGTCAGTAACGCCATCGCGGTTGACGAGCGAGCTTGCCTCCCGGTGTGTATAGGGAACACTGACGGGGATGAATTCCAGGCTGGTAACTTTCATTGTTTTGATTAATGCTGGCTGATCGGCTAGCGTATCACAGCGGCTGTAACGATTGACACAGCAGCGCATTCGAGGCCGATCACTGGTAAAATATATGCGCACTGTTTTTGTGTCCGGATTCCAACGGAGGGGCTGGATGAAGCGGCTTTTCTTCGGCCTGGCGGCGATCTGTAGCGTTGCCGGCCTCTACGCGCAACAACCCAGCGCGGACGTCAGTTACTTTCGCGAAATTCGTCCCGTGATTCAGCGGAGTTGCCAGGGCTGCCACCAACCCGCCATGAAGTACGGCGCTCTCGACCTTACCCGCTACGAAACTTTCGCCGCTGGCGGCAGTAAAGGTCCAGGGTTTAAGGCTGGAGCTCCTCAGGAAAGCGTAGTGCTCGCGTATTTAAAAGGCGAGAAGCAGCCGCGGATGCCCTTCGGCTCACCCGCTCTTCCCGACGATCAAATCGAATTGTTCCGGCGCTGGATCGCGGCAGGCGCAAAAGATGATACGCCGGCTGAAGCACGGGAAACGGCTGCCCTCGATAAACCGCCTGTATATCATCTTGCGCCGGTGATCACCGCGCTTGCGTATTCGCCCGATGGATCCCTGCTGGCCGTTTCCGGTTATCGCGAAGTCCTGCTCCACAAAACCGATGGCAGCGGATTGAGGGGCCGGCTGGTTGGGCTTTCGGACCGCATTCAGGCGCTGAAGTTTTCGCGCGATGGCAAGATACTGGTTGCCGCAGGCGGGACCCCGGCGCGCTTTGGCGAAGTCGAGCTGTGGGATGTGGCGGCGCGCAAGCTCCAGCACTCGGTCACGCTAACAAATGAGACCGTGTTCGGCGCTGCCATGTCACCGGATGGCTCCCGCGTAGCGGTTGGCTGCGCGGACAACAGCGTCCGGGTCATTGATACGGCCGCAGGCAAGGAGGTGCTGAAAATTGCAAATCACGAAAACTGGGTGCTCGGCACAATCTTCGGCGTGGACGGCAAGCGGCTCGTTTCGGTGGGACGCGATCAGGCCGCAAAGCTGACTGACGCGGCGACCGGTCAGTTCATCGAAAACGTCAACGCCCTGCGTGGCGAGCTGGCGGCGATTGCGCGCCATCCCTCGCGCGATGTCATTTTGATCGGCGGCACGGAGCGCGTTCCCTACCTATATACGATGGATCGCTCGGCATCCATGAAGATTGCCGACGATTCCACGCTAATCCGCAAATTCGAGACGCAGGACGGAGTCATTTTTGCGCTTGCCTTCTCGCCCGATGGGAACCGCATTGCGGTGGCTGGCGCGTCGGATGAAGTTCCGATCTACCAGACCGAAACGGGCGAGCGTACGGCCACCTGCAAAGCGCAGAAGGGAACGTACGCGGTGGCGTTCAGTCCTGATGGGGAACAATTGGCGTCTGGTGGTTTCGACGGCAAAGTGCGGTTGTGCGAAGTAAAATCCGGCAAGCTGATTCGCGATTTTGTGCCGGTGCCAGTTGAGACGCAACTGGCTGCTGCGAGGTGATGCCCATGTGGAGAAACGCGGGTCTGGTCGTTTCGCTTGTATTCGCTGCCTCCGCGGCGACTCCGGTGCTGACGGAGCTCGAGCCGCGAGGCGCGCAACGCGGAAAGTCCTTCACGCTGACGATCGCCGGCAAAGACCTTCCTGAAGGCGCGCAAGTGCTGTCGAGCTTGCCGGCGGCACTTACGCCGCTCACACCGGCACAGGAGAAGATGGGGTCTGGAACCAAGCTCCCGTTTCTGGTGGAATTGAAGGCCGACGCACCCATCGGCGCCTATCCAATTCGCATTCAAACGCCGGATGGCATTTCAAACATCCTTTTATTCACCGTAGGCGCGTTTGCGGAGGTGACTGAGGAGGAATCCAAGCCAGAGTCGCGCGAGCATTCGAACGATTCGATCGAAACCGCCCAGCGAATTGATGCGCCCATCACCGTCAATGGAACTTTGCAGGGTCCGGATCGCGATTACTACCGGATACATGCCAAGCATGGCGAACGGCTGGTTTTTGAAGTGGAAGCCCGGCGCATCGGTTCGGCCATCGACCCGGTACTTCGCATGGTGGACGCCTTCGGAAAGCAGATTGCCCGCAGCGACGATACGCCCGCCCTCGGAGTGGATTCGCGCCTGGATGTGACTTTCCCGCGGGACGGAGACTATTACGCCATCGTGCACGATGCGCGCTTCAGCGTGCAGTCGCAAAATTTCTACCGCCTGAAGGTCGGCAATTACTCCTACGCGGACGGCCTCTACCCGCTCGGCTGGAAGCGCGGCGAAAAAATCGACGTGGAACTTTTCGGCGGCAATCTGGCAGCTCCGATAAAGACTTCGGCGGATCTGTCAGGAGTCAATCCTCAACTCGAATTCACTCCCGTGAGCATTCCGGGACAGCCGGGTAGCCTGCCGCTGCTATTTGCCGTAGGTGATCTTCCGGAGAAGCTGGAGCCGGTACATCCGCTCGGCGAAGCCATCGCGCTCGATCCTTCAACCGTGATGAACGGCCGGATTTCGAAAAATGGGGAAATCGACAAATACAAGCTGTCTGTATCGCCCGAAGACCACTGGCAGTTCGATTTGCGTGCGCGCGGTCTGGGTACCTCGCGTCTCAATGGAGTGCTGACGATCTACGATGCCAAGGGCAAGAAGCTCGCTTCGGCGGGCGACCAGCCGCCCAAGGAAGATGTCTTTTCGCTGCTTTCGGCCGGGCGAACCAGCTCGGA
>Ga0070681_10004379_pt1 | contig 13438 bp, 8 predicted proteins | sample KBSC83BmetaG_FD_65650 | JGI IMG/M metagenome (GOLD analysis project Ga0070681, IMG submission 65650) | Corn rhizosphere microbial communities from Kellogg Biological Station, Michigan, USA - KBS C8-3B metaG | ecosystem: Host-associated > Plants > Roots > Rhizosphere | place: USA: Michigan... | reverse complement strand
CGAGGGAGGCGCCCTGCAGCGTGTACTGATATTGCGCGTTGCTGGCGCGGCCGCCGGCGCGGATGTCCTGCACCGCCTGCAGGAACAGGGTCGCACCTGGCACAATGGCCAGCTCCCGTCGCAGCCTTCCGATCACCTCGTCAACGCTCGCACGGCGCTCGTTCAGCGGCAACAGCGACCCGAACATGAAGCCCGAGTTGGTCTGGCCGCCGCCAGTGAAGCCGACTACGGTCTCCACCGCCGGGTCCTTCTTGATGATGGTGCCGAACTGCGCGAGCTTCTGCTGCATCAGCTGGAACGAGATGCTCTGGTCGGCCGTGATGATGCCGATGAACCGTCCGGTGTCCTGCTGCGGAAAGAAGCCCTTTGGGATGACGATGTACAAATAGACATTGAGACCGATGGCGGCGAAAAAGACCAATACGATGACCAATGGATGCTCGAGCGCGCTCGTCAACGTCCGGCGATAGAAGCTGAGCATCGCCTCGAAGAAGCGTTCGCTCATCCGGTAGAGCCGGCCGTGTTCGCCGCTGTTCCGGCTCAGCAGCACCGCACACATCATCGGCGTCGTCGCCAGCGAAACCGCGAGCGAGATCAGGATCGAGATCGAGATCACCATGGCGAATTCGCGGAACAGGCGGCCGATGATGCCGCCCATCAGCAGGATCGGGATGAATACCGCGATCAGCGAGATGCTCATGGAGAGCACGGTGAAGCCGACTTCGTTGGCGCCCTTCAGTGCCGCGTTCAGCGGCGACATGCCTTCCTCGATGTAGCGGGTGACGTTTTCGAGCACGACGATGGCGTCGTCGACGACGAAACCGGTCGCCACCGTGAGCGCCATCAGCGAGAGATTGTCGAGACTGTAGCCGATCAGATACATCGCACCAAACGTCGCAACCAGCGACACTGAGACCGCGACAACGGGGATGAGGGTCGCACGTAAATTCCGGAGGAACGCGAACACCACGATGATGACGAGCAGCACGGCAAGCACCAACGTCCGCTCGACGTCGTGGAGCGAGGTGCGAATGGTGGTCGAGCGGTCCACGCCAAGGGATATGTCGATCGCGGGCGAGATCGATGCCCGCAGCGTCGGCATCAGCGCCTTCACCGCGTCGACGGTCGAGATGATATTGGCGCCGGGCTGCCGGTACAGGATGATCAGCACGGCGGGCTTGCCGTTGGCGAGCCCGGCATTGCGCAGGCTTTCGACGCTGTCGATGATCTCGCCGAGATCGGTGAGATGCACCGCCGCGCCGTTGCGGTAGGCGACGATCAGGGATTTGTAGTCGTCGGCCTTGTTGGCCTGGTCATTGGCGTAGATCTGGTAGCGCTTGTCGCCGACATCGATGCCGCCCTTGGGGCTATGTGCATTGGCGCTGGATAGCGCCGCGCGCACGTCTTCGAGCCCGATGCCATATTTGAACAGCGCCTGTGGAATGAGTTCGACGCGCACCGCGGGCAGCGAACTGCCGCCGACCACGACCTCGCCGATGCCCTCGACCTGGGACAGTTTTTGCGCCAGCACGGTGGAGGCCGCGTCGTAGACGTCGCCGCGGGTGGCGGTATCGGAAGTGAGTGTCAGGATCAGGATCGGTGCATCGGCCGGATTGACCTTGCGATAGGTCGGATTGCTGCGCAGGCTGGTTGGAAGATCGGCGCGCGCCGCGTTGATCGCGGCCTGCACGTCGCGCGCCGCGCCATTGATATCGCGGTTGAGCCCGAACTGCAGCGTGATGCGCGTCGTGCCGACCGTGCTCGTGGAGGTCATCTCCGTCACATCGGCGATCTGGCCGAGATGGCGTTCGAGCGGGCTCGCCACGGTAGTTGCGACATCCTGCGGGCTGGCGCCGGGCAGTCTCGCCTGCACCGAGATGGTCGGAAAGTCGACCTGCGGCAGCGGCGACACCGGCAGCTTGAAGAACGCCACCGCACCGGCCGCCGCAAGGCCGAACGTCAGCAGCGTGGTTGCGACCGGCCTTCGAATGAAGGGGGTTGACGGCTCCATGGCTCAGTGCGCCCCGCTCGCCGGGTGCGCGCTTGCGGGCCGTCCGGCAAATCGGATGGCGAGGCGATCGAACCAGAGATAGATCACGGGCGTCGTGAACAGCGTCAGCATCTGGCTGACCAAAAGGCCGCCGACGATGGAGATGCCGAGCGGGTGGCGCAATTCCGAGCCGGCGCCGGTACCCACCATCAGCGGCAGCGCGCCGAGCACGGCGGCCATGGTGGTCATGATGATCGGCCGGAAGCGGAGCAGGCAGGCCTGGTAGATTGCTTCACGCGGCGGCTTGCCTTCGTTGCGTTCGGCGTCGAGCGCGAAGTCGATCATCATGATCGCGTTCTTCTTGACGATGCCGATCAGGAGAATGATGCCGATGATCGCGACGATCGTCAGGTCCTGGCCCGCCGCCATCAGCGCGAGCAGCGCACCGATGCCGGCCGACGGCAGGGTCGAGAGGATGGTGAGGGGGTGGATGAAGCTCTCATAGAGCACGCCGAGCACGATGTAGACGGTGACGATCGCGGCCAAAATCAAGAAGAGCTGGTTCGACAGCGAGGACTGGAACGCCAGTGCCGCGCCCTGGAAGCTCGTGATCACCCCGAGCGGCTGGCCGAGATCGACCTGCGTCTGCTTGATCGCTGCAACCGCGTCGCCGAGTGCCGCGCCCGGCGCGAGGTTGAACGAGACCGTTGCCGACGGAAATTGTCCGAGATGGGAGACCTGCAGCGGCGCGGTTTCCTCCCGCATCCGGGACAGGACCGCGAGCGGCACCGGCGTCGAGCCGACCGAGGAGGGCAGATAGATGTCCCGCAGCGACTCCAGCGAGTTCTGCAGCGCCGGATCGGCCTCCAGGATCACGCGCTTCTGGTTGGAGTTGGTGAAGATGGTCGAAACGATGCGCTGGCCGTAGGAATCGTAGAGCGCATTGTCGACCGTGGCCGGCGTGATGCCGAAGCGCGCCGCCTGGTCGCGGTCGATCTCGACAAAGACCGAGAGCCCCTGCGCCGAGATGTCGGTTGCGACATCGCTGAACTCCGGCAGCGTCCGGAGCTTGTCGACCAGTTTCGGCGTCCATTCCGCGAGCTGGACCGGATCGGCATCCTGGAGGATAAACTGGTATTGCGTCTTGGAGACGGTGCCTTCGATGGTCAGGTCCTGCACCGGCTGCATGTAGAGCGAGATGCCGGTCAGGTCGCTGGTGGCGTTCTTGATCCGGCGCATAATGGCGGAGATGTCAGACTTGCGCTCGTCATGCGGTTTCAGGTTGATCAGGATGCGGCCGCTGTTCAAGGTCGTGTTGGTGCCGTCGATGCCGATGAAGGAGGACAGGCTGTCGACCTCGGGATCCCTGAGGATGATGCTGGCAAGCTGCTGCTGCCGCTCCGCCATCGCCGCAAATGAGACCGACTGCGGCGCCTCCGAAATAGCCTGGATCACGCCGCTATCCTGCAACGGGAAGAAGCCCTTGGGGATCGCGACATAGAGATAGGCGGTGAACCCGAAGGTCGCGAGCGCGATCAGCAGCACGAAGGTCTGCCGATCGAGTACCCAGTTGAGCATGTGGCCGTAGATTTCGACGACCTTGTCGAAGCCTTCGCGGCTCCAGCGCTGGAACGCGTTCTCGTGCTCTTCGCTCTCGGCCTTGAGCAGCTTGGCGCAGGCCATCGGCACCAGCGTCAGCGACACCACGGCCGAGATCAGGATGGTCACCGAAAGCGTGATCGCGAACTCGCGGAACAGCCGGCCGACCACGTCGCCCATGAACAATAGCGGGATCAGCACCGCGATCAGCGACACCGTCAGCGAGATGATGGTAAAGCCGATCTGCTCGGAGCCTTTCAGCGCGGCATCCACCGGAGAATAGCCTTCCTCGATGTAGCGCGAGATGTTCTCGATCACGACAATGGCGTCGTCGACCACGAAGCCGGTCGCGATCGTCAGAGCCATCAGCGAGAGGTTATTGAGGCTGAAGCCGAACAGGTACATGGCGCCGAGCGTGCCGACCAGCGACAGCGGCACCGAAAGGCTCGGGATCAGCGTCGCCCGGGTCGAGCGCAGGAACACGAAGATCACCAGCACGACCAGGATCACCGCGAGCGACAGTTCATATTCGACGTCGCGCACCGAGGCGCGGATGGTGACGGTGCGGTCGGTCAGGACGGCAAGGTCGATCGCGGCGGGCAGCGTCGCCTGCAATTGCGGCAGCAGCGTCTTGATGCCCTCGACCACCGAGATGACGTTGGCGCCGGGCTGGCGCTGGATATTGAGGATGATCGCCGGCGTCTCGTTCATCCAGGCGCCGAGCTTGTCGTTCTGCGCGCCGTCGACGACGTCGCCGACATCGGAAAGGCGCACCGGCGAGCCGTTCTTGTAGGCGACGACCAGCGATTTGTAGTCGGCGGCGTTGCGGATCTGGTCGTTGGCGTTGATGGTGTAGGCGCGCATGCCGCCGTCGAAATTGCCCTTGGGCGTATTGACGTTGGCGTTGGCGAGCGTGGTGCGGAGGTCGTCGATGTTCAGCCCGTAGGCGGCGAGCTTGCGGATGTCGGCGCGGATGCGCACCGCGGGCCGCTGCCCGCCGGAAATGCTGACGAGACCGACGCCCGGGAGCTGCGAGATCTTCTGTGCGAGCCGCGCGTCGACGAATTCCTCGACCTGCGTCAGCGGCATGGTCTTCGAGGTCAGGCCGAGGGTGAGGATCGGCGCGTCCGCCGGGTTCACCTTGGCGTAGATCGGCGGTGCCGGCAGGTCGGAGGGCAGAAGATTTCCGGCGGCGTTGATCGCGGCCTGCACCTCCTGCTCGGCGATGTCGAGCGAGATGTTCAGGCTGAATTGCAGGGTGATGACGGAGGCGCCGGCCGAACTCACCGAGCTCATCTGGTTCAGATTAGGCATCTGGCCGAACTGTACTTCCAGCGGTGCGGTGACGGACGATGTCATCACGTCCGGGCTCGCGCCGGGATAGAAGGTCTGCACCTGGATGGTCGGGTAATCCACTTCGGGCAGAGCGGCGACCGGGAGGAAGCGGAACGCCAGCATGCCCGACAGCATGATGGCGATCATCAGGAGCGTCGTTGCCACCGGCCGCAGGATAAATGGCCGCGACGGGTTCATTGTTTCGGTTCGCCCTGTTTGGGCTCGCCCTGATTCTGGTCACCTTGCTTCTGCTCGTCGTGTTTGGCCTCACCGTCCGAGCGCCGTCGCTTCTTGCCGCCGGCTGCCTTGTCGCCGGCCGGCGTGGCAGCGCCGGCTGCGGGGTTATTGCCGCCGGCCTCGGCGCGCACGATGACCTTCGCGCCCTCGCGCAGCTTGTCGGCGCCATCGACCACGATGCGATCGCCGGGCTGAAGGCCCGTGAGTACCTCGACCCGATTGCCGCTGGTGACGCCGAGCTTGATCGGGCGCACCGTGACCGTGCTGTCCTCCCCCAGCAGATAGACGAAGGTGCCGGGCACGCCGCGTTCGATGCCGGCGGTCGACATCGTCACCACGTCCTTGTGGGTGTCGAGCAGGAGGCGGATGTTCACGAACTGGTTCGGATAGAGCGTCCTTGCGTCGTTGGCGAACTGGGCGCGGAGCTTGATCGTGCCGGTGGTCGGATCGATCTGGCTGTCGAAGGTCGTGAGCGTGCCGTCGGCGAGCGTGCTGGCGCCAGAGCGGTCGAGCGCAGTGACGGGAAGGGTTGCGCCGGCCTGCAGGCGTTTCGAGATGGCCTGCAGATTGTCCTCAGGGACGGTGAACAGCACGCTGATCGGCTGGATCTGCGTGATCACCACGAGGCCGTTGGCATCGCCCGGCGTGACGTAATTGCCCTGGTCGACGAGACGCAGGCCGACGCGGCCATCGAGCGGCGAGACGATCCGGGTGTAGGCGAGATTGACTTCGGCGGCCTTCACCATTGCGCGGTCGGCTTCGACCGTGCCCTGGACCTGCGCCACCAGCGCGGTCTGGGTGTCGAGCTGCTGGTGCGGTACCGCGTTTTGCGCGGCAAGGCCCTGGTAGCGTGCGAGGTCGACCTGCGCGCCTTTCAGTTGGGCTTCATCGCGCGCGAGTTGGCCGCGCTGCTGCGCCAGCGCCGCCTCATAGGGACGCGAATCGATCTCGGCGAGCAGGTCGCCCTTCTTGACCTCGTCGCCTTCCTTGAACACCACCTTGATCAGATAGCCGCTGATCTGGGTGCGGATGGTGACGCTTGCGAGCGATGTCACCGTTCCCAGCGCATTGAGGTTGACCCCGATATCGCCCTTGCCGACGGTTTCCGGAACGATCGACATCGGCGCGCCGCCGAAGCGGCCGCCGCGTCCGCGTCCCGTTTGCTCCTCGGGCGCGGCCTGATGCCGGGTCCACCAGACGATGCCGGCGACCAGAAGCAACACGACGAGAGAAGCCACGACGACACGTCCGCCCGAGCGCGGCTTTGTCGGCGAACGCTCGTAAGCGGGGGCTTGCTTCGGCGGCTTGAGCGGCTGGTCCATGAAGCGGTCGTCACCGTGGGTTGGAACGGGAAATTGCGTCGCCGTCTTTTACCGCTTCCGCAACCGCCGGGATATTCCCGGTCCCGATATTTTGACCGGTCCAGCCAGGGATTGTCGCCTTAACAATCGGAAAGAATGGGGGTTTATCCCGCCTCGAATCGCCTCGGATGTCGCCTTTTTACGCCATGCGACTGCCGCGCGGGTCCTTTATTTGTCCTTACAAGTGGATGACGCCGCGTCGCGCCGCATGCGCGACCGCGTCGGTTCGGCCGGTGGCGTCGAGCTTGTCCAGGATCGAGCCGACGTGGAACTTGGCGGTGTGGACGGATATTCCGAGCTGTTTGGCGATGGCCTTGTTTGATGCGCCCTCGGCCATCAGCGCCAGCACGTCGAGTTCGCGCGGGGTCAATTCGACCTCCAGCGCTTCGTTCCTGCGTTCCCGCGAGACGATTGCGACGTCCGCGGGCTGTCCCGGCGCGGCGAGGCTGAGGCCGGCAACGCCCCCCAGGAGGGAGGCGAGCCGGTCCGCAAGCGCGGGATCGTCGATCTCGATCGCAATGGAGATGGTTGGCGAAACGTCCTCGCTCACTTCTCCGGCCTTTCGCCGATGGTCAGCTTGAACGTCATGGGCTCGTCGGCGCGGCGCGCCGCCACATCCACGACCGAGCCGACGCTGTCGGGACCGAGCGCCCTCAGCAGCGATCGCACGCCCGTCAGCTTCTCATTGTTCCAGCCGACGATCACGTCGCCCTGCCGGATGCCGGCGGCCGCCGAGGGGCCGGTCTTGTCGACGCTCATCACCATGGCGCCGACGCCGTCTTCGAGCTTGACCGGCTGCAGGCCGAGACCGAGGTAACCCCGCGCGACCCGGCCGTGCGTCTCGAGCCTGGCAGCGACGCGCTCGATCGTGGCCGTTGGGATCACGAGCACGCGCCGCGGCCCGCGCACCGCCATGCCAAACGCCGCGCCGGAGGCGTCCAGCGCGAGGCCGCCTTCATGGCTGTGCGGCAGGCGGACGTCGAGCTCGATCCTCACATCGATATCGCCGCCGCGCAGGCTGCGCCAGCGCTCGCCTGTCAGCGATACCGCGCCGAGCGCGGCGGTCGGATTTCCGCTCTCCGCGGCCACGACGACCGCGAGCGAGCCGAGCGCCGGCACGCGAGAGATCAGTTTGACCGGTGCAAGTCCGACGCCGTCGAAACGAAGCAGGGCGATGTCGGTGGTGTGATCGCGGCCGGCGATGGTGGCGGGCCGCGTCGTGCCGTCGGACAATTTGATCGCGACGTCGCCTTCTTCGGCGAGCGCCTCGTCGGCGGTGACGACCAGGCCAGCCTTCCAGACAAAGCCGGAGGCGCGCGAGCGCCGCGAATGCACGGAGACGATCGAAGGCCGCGCGGCTGCGACCACGCCTTCGAGGGCGGAGGACAGGGAGGAGAGGGTGGTTTGATCGGTCATGTGAAGCTCCAGTTAGGTTGGGCCTAATCTGGAAGTTCGCAAGGCCTTGCGGTACTGCCCGCATGGGCGGGACTTGCTGGGATACCTCTACCGCTGTGATCTATACCCTCACCCCGCGACCGCGAGCTGGCCGCCATATTTGGCGCGCAGTTCGGTCTTGAGCAGCTTGCCGGTCGCGGTGTGCGGCAGCGACTCCACGAAGATCACATCGTCCGGCATCCACCATTTGGCAATCCGGGTCGACAGGAATTCCAGGATCGCTTCCTTGGTCGGATGTGCGCCGGGCTTGGGTTGCACCAGGAGCAGCGGTCGCTCCTGCCATGTCGGATGCGGGATCGCGATGACGGCCGCCTCGAACACGTCGGGATGCGATAGCGCGAGATTCTCGATCTCGATCGAGGAGATCCACTCGCCGCCGGACTTGATGACGTCCTTCAGGCGGTCGGTCAATTGCACATAGCCGTCGGGATTGATGGTGGCGACGTCGCCGGTGCCGAACCAGCCGTCGTCGCCGACGACCTTGCCCCCTTCACCCTTGAAGTAACCCGATATCACCCAGTTGCCGCGCACCTTGAGCTGGCCGACCGTCTTGCCGTCGCACGGCAGCGGCTCACCATCCTCGCCGGCCACACGCAGTTCGACGCCGAAGATTTGGCGTCCCTGCTTGACCTGCATGTCGACGATTTCGTCCGGCTTCGCGCCGTCGTGCTTGGCGAGCGGCATGCCGAGCGTGACCAGGGGGCTCGTTTCCGTCATGCCCCAGGCATGCAGCAGAAAGACGCCGAGAAGATCGCGGAATTTCTCGATCGTCGCGCGCGGCGCGGCGGTGCCGCCTGAGAAGACGAGCTTCAGTTTCAGCTTCGACAGATCGAGCTTGCTGCGATTGTTCTCGATATAGGCGAGGAAGTTGAGCCAGATGGTTGGAATGCCGCCGGCCTTGGTGCAGCCCTCCTGCTCGAGCAGCATGTAGATGCTTTCCGGATCGAGCTTTGGCCCGGGCAGCACGAGCTTGGCGCCGCACATGGCGGCCGAAAACGGCAGGCTCCACGCGTTGGCGTGGAACAGCGGCACGATCACCAGGATCGAATCCTTGGCCGACAGCGCAAAACCGTCGGCGGCGCAGGCGGCGAAGGCATGCAACACGGTTGAGCGGTGGCTGTAGAGAACGCCCTTGGGATTGCCCGTGGTGCCGGACGTATAGCAGAGCGTGCAGGCGGTGTTCTCGTCGAACTGCGGCCAGGCGTAGTCGGGCGACGCCTGCGCCAGCAGCGTCTCGTAGCACAGGAGATTCTTGACCTTGACGGAAGGCATGTCCTTCTCGTCGCATAGCGCGATCCAGCCGCGCACCAGCGGAAGCTGGGGTGCGAGCTGCTCGACCAGCGGCGTGAAATCGGGATCGAAGAAGACGTAGCCGTCCTCGGCATGATTGGTGATGTAGACGAGCTGTTCGATGAACAGGCGTGGATTGACCGTGTGCAACACGCGGCCGGAGCAGGTCACGCCATAATAGATCTCAAGGTGCCGCCACGAATTCCAGGCGAGCGTCGCAACGCGGTCGCCCGGGCCGATTCCGAGCGCGCCCAGCGCATTGGCCACGCGCTTGGCGCGCGTCGCGATCTGCCCGTAATTGGACCGGTGCATGACACCCTTCGGATCGCGCGAGACGATTTCGGTTTCGGCGTGCCAGGTCGCAACATAATCGACCAGGTCCGAGATCAGCAGTGGCCGGTTTTGCATGAGCCCAAGCATGGGACCTCCGTCTTGAACGTTTCTCCGTCATCGAACGCGCCCCGTTTTTCTTGTGTTCAGGCGCCCGATATGATGGACATCATTAAGCCCCAGGGGACCGGCGCAAGTCCAGCCCTGCGCGCCGGTCGCCGCCGTCAACTTCATGAACTACGAGGGCTGGGAATGGGGCAAGATCGCAGCCGGCGGCTCGCTGGTGATGGCGCCGGTCTTGATCTTCTCGCTCGCGGTGCGGCGCTATCTCGTCAGCGGGCTGACGGCAGGCGCGTTGAAGGGCTGATCACGCCATCGCCGGCATTCGGCCGAGCAGGCGATCGAATGCCGCGCGCAAGGTCGCTTCCGGATTGGACACGCCCGATCGGCTGCGCCAGGCGACATAGCCGTCGGGCCGGACCAGCACCGCGCCGTCGGCGTCGATGCCGTACGACAATTGCCACTTTCCGTCGGGATCGCTGACCTCGGTATCGGCGCCGATGATGTGCGCGACCAGCGGCGGCCACGACGGCGCGGCGGCCTGCGCGGTGCGCCGCCACGCCTCGCCATCATTGCCCGCCAGCAGCAGGAAATGCGGTCCGATCAGGTCCACGGTCGAGATCTGCTCGTTGCCGCGCTGTAGCCAGACATGCGGGGCGCGGCTGCCCGGACGTGCCGAGGGGAGATATTCGGTGACGGGATCGTCGATCGCTGCGGGCGGTGTGCCGTCCGGGATGACTGCATTCGATTGATAGCTGGCGCCGAAGATCAGGCCCTGTTCGTTCAAAAATTCCCGGCGCGGCAGCACGCCGGCCTTGTTTTCGGTGCGGCCCATCGACATCGCATTCGCAAGCGAAGCCTGCGTGGTGCTGGTGGCGAGGGGCTGGCGTTCGTCGTGATAGCTGTCGAGCAGCGACTCGTCCGCCTTGCCGCGCAGCACGGCCGCGATCTTCCAGGCGAGGTTATGGACGTCCTGCACTCCGGTGTTGAGGCCGAAGCCGCCGGTCGGCGGCATTTCATGCGCGGCGTCGCCGGCGAGGAAGACATGGCGGTCACGGTAGCGGTCGGCGACGATGGCAGACGCCTGCCACGGGCTCACGCCCAGCACGGAGACCGGAATATCCGGCACGCCGATGCCCTTGCGGATCAGGTCGATGCAGAATTGCGGCGTGAAGTCCTCCGGCATCCAGCCATATTTGCTCGGGCTGTGGATCAGGAAACCCCAGCGGTCCCGGCCGTTGATGGTGAGGAATGTCGCGCGCAGGCCTTCCTGCTCGACGAAATAGAGCGCGGCCGGGCGATCCTTCACATACTGGGTGAGCTCGGCGTGGAACAGGATATTGACGCTGTCGTAGACCTTCTCTTCGCCGGCCATCGTGACGCCGAGCGCACGCCGCACGCGGCTCTGCGCGCCCTCGGCCGCGATCAAATAACGCGCGGAGAACGGCGTTTCCGCGCCCGTGGTGCGATCGGTCAGCATGACGCTGACGGCATCGCCCTTCTGGGTGAACGACGTCATCTCGGTGTTGAAGCGCAACGCGCCGAGGCCCGCGGCTTCCGCATAGCGGCGGATCACCGGCTCGAGATCGTCCTGCGCGCAAAGGCAGTTCTTGCCGGGCGTAACCGCCATGTTCTTGGCAATCGCACGGCCCGGCACGCGGCGCTCGATCTCGCGGCCGGCGAGTGTTTCCGTCCAGACGATCAATCCGGTGCCGCCTTCGGCGAGCCCCGCCGCGCGCACGGCGGCGTCGATGCCGGATTGGCGGAAGACTTCCATGGTGCGGGCGTTGATGCCGCGCGCCTTCGGCGTCAGTGCGGTGCCCGGGTGACGCTCGACCATCAGCGACCGCACGCCGTGCTGGGAGAGAAATAGCGAGGCTGAAAGTCCGACCGGCCCGCCGCCGGAAATCAGAACAGGAATCTCGAGCATGTTTCTTGTCCTTCTTGGCTCGGTTTGATCAGGCAATGTCCATCGGCTTGCCGTGAGGCTCCCGCCTGAAGGCAACGATCGCGATCAGCGCCGCCAGCTCACAGGCAGCAAGGAACAGGAACGCCGGCGCGACTGCATCAGTCGTGGCCTTCGGGGAGACGATGTCGCCGCTGCCCGCGATCAGCGCGAGGCATACCGGTCCCAAAATCTTGCCGACGCCGTTCGAGGCCTGCGCCAGTCCGAAGGCGCGGCCGCCGAGCGAGACTGGAAACACCTCCACCACGTAAGGCGACATGTTGGAGAACTGGCCGCTATAGAACATCGCACCAAAGATCACGAGCAGTGCGAACACCGACCAGCCCGCCACGAATTCGCGGTAGAAGGTGAAGATCGCGAGCATGATCACGACGGAGCAGGCCGTGCCGACGATGGCCGCGCCGCGGCGGCCGATATAGAGCGGCAGCACCGAGAACAGCACGCGGCCGAGCAGCGAGAAGATGCTGGCATAGACGAAGTAATGCGCCGCTTCATGTGCGCTGATCTTCAGGAGTTGCGACAGGATGGTCGGGCCCCACAGGATCACGCCATAAGTGCCGGTGGAAATTCCGATCCAGATGATGGCGACCCACCAGAAGCGCTTCTGGTCCTGCAGCAGCTCCCGGATCGATGCTTTCCGCGTCGTTTCGACCGCTTTCGGCAGCGAGATGCTGTCTTCGGCAACGCCGAGCAGCTTTGCGGCCTCGCGCCGCGCATCGGCGTTGCGGCCGCGCGACAACAGCCAGCGGATCGATTCCGGCACGATCAACAGGATCAGGAGCGAGGTGACGACCGGCAGCCCGCCGGTCGCGGCGACGCCGCGCCATCCGATCACCGGTAGCAGGCCCGCAGAGATCATCGCCGCGAACATGGTGCCGAGCGCCACCGGCACCACCATCATGCTCGACACGAAAGTGCGATAGCGCGTCGGCGTGATCTCGACGATCAGCGGATTCTGCGCGGTCGTTGCCGTCATCGAACCGAAGCCCACCACGAAGCGCAGCAGCGAGAACTGGATCCAGGCGCCGTCGGGGATGAAGGCGCATCCGGCGGCGCCCAGCGCGAAGATTAAGCCGCCACCCCAGATCATCCGCTTGCGCCCGACAATGTCGGCGAACTTTCCGCCGATCGTCGCGCCGGCGATGGCGCCGACGCCGGAGGAGAGCAGCATCATCGCGCTCTGGCCGTAGGTGAGATGCCAGCCGGGGGCGAGCACGGAGACGAGATAGCCGACCAGGAAGAAGTCGTAGAATTCGAACATCTCCTGCATGACGATCAGTGCGATCGTCACATAGTAGCGCGGCGTCAGCCTGGATTTTTCGAGGGCGTCGAGCCAGTCCTGCGCGGCGCTTGCCGGATTATGGGCTCGTGCGGTGCCGCCTTGCACACTTCCTTGAACGATTCCCTGGGCGTCGAGCGATACGTCGGCCATGTCTCTCCCCCGGATGCCCGACTGCCGCCGTCATGCGCAGCGGTTCGAAATGCCTGACGATCCTGCGAAAAAGTTAGCACCCGGCGTTTGATTGCGATAATATTGAATTGTCATCAGTTTGATCGAATTTCGGCATCACGTAAAATGGACCTGCGCCAGTTCCGCTACTTCAGCCAGGTCGCGCGGCGCGAGAATTTCCGCAAGGCCAGCGAGGATTTGCACGTCGCACAATCGGCGCTGACGCGGCAAATCCAGATCCTCGAGCGGGAACTGGGATTTCTGCTGTTCGATCGCGTCAAGCGCGGGGTGCGGCTGACCGCGGCGGGCCAGCGCCTGCTGGAGCGCTCGCAGCATATCCTTGGCGAGGTCGACCGGTTGAAGGA
>Ga0070681_10004378_pt1 | contig 13439 bp, 10 predicted proteins | sample KBSC83BmetaG_FD_65650 | JGI IMG/M metagenome (GOLD analysis project Ga0070681, IMG submission 65650) | Corn rhizosphere microbial communities from Kellogg Biological Station, Michigan, USA - KBS C8-3B metaG | ecosystem: Host-associated > Plants > Roots > Rhizosphere | place: USA: Michigan... | reverse complement strand
CCGTTCTACACGGGCAAGCAGAAGATCATGGATACCGCCGGGCGCGTGGACAAGTTCAAGAAGCGCTACGCCCGCAAGAGCTCCGCGAAGGCCGCCGAATAGGCGGCGTGCGGCGCCCTGCGAGAAGGCAGCCCCCGGGCTGCCTTTTTTGTTGGCGCGCCCCCTAGAATGCCAACCATGAACGCGCGCCTCGACGACCTGCCGCGCGGGCGCATCGCCTACGACGGCACCCCCTCGCCGTTCAAGACCGCGCTCTTCGTCATGATCTGCGCCACCTGGCTGCTGCCCGGCCTGGTCGGCCACGACCCCTGGAAGGTCGACGAGGCGACCACCTTCGGCGTGGTGATGCAGATGCTGCATGGCGGCGACTGGATCGCCTTCGGCATCGCCGGCGAGCCGTTCCCGGGGCACCCGCCGCTCTACTACTGGCTCGCCGCGCTCGACGTGAAGCTCTTCGGCTGGCTCTTCGCGCCCCAGGACGCGGCGCGCCTCACCTCCGGCCTCTTCATGGGCGGCACCCTCGCCCTGGTCGCCGCGGCGAGCCTGGAGCTCATGGGCGAGCGCGCGATGCGCGCGAGCGTGCTGCTGCTCCTGGGCTGCGTGGGACTCCTCGCGCGGGCGCACGAGATGGTCCCGGACCTCGCGGGCGTGACCGGCCTCGCCCTCGCGCTCTACGGGCTCGCCGTGGCCGACCGGAAGCCCGCCACGGGCGGGATCCTCACCGGCCTGGGCGGCGGCGTCGCGTTCCTCGGCGGGGGTTTCCTGCCGCTCGGGATGCTGGTCATGCTGCTGGGCCTCCTGCCGCTCTGTGCCGCGTTCTGGCGCACGCGCCGCTATGGCGCCACGCTCGCCCTCGCGCTCGCCACCGCGGCGCCCCTGGTGGCCGCGTGGCTCTTCGCGCTGGAGCACGCCTCGCCCGCCCTGCTCCACGAGTGGCTCGCGCAAGCCGCGGGCGGCCGCTGGAGCAATCCCCTGGGCGGGGACGAGGGCGCGCTCGACATGCTGTTCTTCGTGCGCATCCTGCCCTGGTACGCGTGGCCGGCGTGGCCGCTGGCGGCGTGGACGCTGTGGCGGTCGCGGCGCACGCTCGCCGCGCGCCGCGACCTGATGCTGCCCCTCGTGGCGTTCGCGGCCTTCCTGATCATGGACTCGGTATTCGGCCAGCCGCGCGACGTGAACGCCATCGCCCTCCTGCTGCCGCTCGCGATCCTCGGCGTGGCGGAGCTGGACACGCTGCCGCGCGGCGCGGCCGGCGCGCTCGACTGGTTCGGGATGACCACGTTCTTCCTCTTCGCCGCGCTGCTCTGGATCGCGTGGTTCGCCGCGCTCACCGGGCGGCCCGATTTCGCCGCGGCGATGATCAGGAACGAGGTGCCCGGCTACCACACGCGGTTCAATTTCCTCGCCGTGGCGCTCGCGGCGCTGCTCACGCTGATGTGGTCGGCGGTGGTGGTGCGCTCGCTGCGCTCGACGCGGCGCGCCCTGGTGAACTGGGCCGCCGGCATCACCATGGTGTGGATGCTGGTCATGACGCTCGGCGTGCCGCTGATCGACCAGGCGCGCAGCTACCGGGCGCTCTCCGCGCGCGTGATGGACAACCTGCCGTCCGGATACGGCTGCGTCGCGGGCCTGAACGTCGGCGACGCGCAGCGCGCGCTGCTCGACTACTTCGTGACCCTGCGCACGGTCCCGCTCGAGCAGCCCGGCAGCGCGCGCTGCCGCGCGCTCCTGGTCCAGGCCGTCCCGCTGCGCGCGCCCGCCGTCCCGCCCGGCTGGCGCGAGACCTGGCGCGGGTCGCGCCCCGGCGACCGCAACGAGCTCTTCATCCTCTACCACCGCGACTGAACCCTGGAGTCAGAGTCGGGGGTCAGAGTCGGGAGTCAGAGTCATGACTCTGACTCCCGACTCTGACTCCCGACTCTGACTCCTTTATTTCTGCAGGCGGCGGTCGAGGAGCTCGATCCAGTGGAGGACCGGCAGCGTGGTGCCGGCGCCGAGGTGGGCCAGGCAGCCGATGTTGGCGGTCGCGATGAGCTGGGGATCGCCGGCTTCGAGGGCGCGTACCTTGTTGCGGCGCAACCGCCGGGAAAGCTCGGGCTGGAGGATCGAGTAGGTGCCCGCCGAGCCGCAGCAGAGGTGCGCATCGGCCACCGGGGTGAGCGCATACCCGGCATCGCGCAGGATGGCCTCGACCACGCCGTCCAGCTTGAGGCCGTGCTGCAGGCTGCAGGGCGATTGGAACGCGACCCGCTCCGATTCCGACGCGCGCGCCACCCCGGCCAGCCGCGCCGCCAGCGCCGCACGCTCGGCCGCGACCACCTCGGAGATGTCGCGCGCCAGCTCCGCGATGCGCGCCGCCTTCGACGCATACGCCGGATCGTCGCGCAGCAGCCGGCCATAGTCCTTCACCGTCGTCCCGCACCCGCTCGCCGTCACCACGATCGCCTCGGCACCCGCCTCCACGTGCGGCCACCACGCGTCCACGTTGGCCCGGACGAACGCGAGCGCGTCCTGCTGGTAGTCGAGGTGGAAGGGCAGCGCCCCGCAGCAGCCCGCCGCGGGCGCCTCGACGAGCGACACGCCCAGCGCGTCCAGCACGCGTGCCGCGGCGGCGTTGATCGACGGCGCCATCGCCGGCTGCACGCACCCCGCGAGCGCCACCATGCGCCGCGCGTGGCGCGCCGCGGGCCAGGCCCCCGGGTCGCGGCGCGGCGGGATGCGCCGCGCGAGGCCGTCCGGCAGCACGCCCTTCACGAGCCGGCCCAGCGCCAGCACCGCGGCGAAGAGGCCGCGCGACGGCAGCGTGCGCGCGAGGAACCAGCGCCGCAGGCGATCCCACGGCGCGCGCGCGACCCTCTCCTCGAGGACGGCGCGCCCGATATCGACCAGCTTGCCGTACTCCACGCCCGACGGGCACGTGGTCTCGCACGCGCGGCAGGTGAGGCAGCGGTCGAGGTGCAGCTGGGTACGCCGCGTGACCGGCGCGCCTTCCAGCATCTGCTTCATGAGGTAGATGCGGCCGCGCGGGCTGTCCAGCTCGTCGCCCAGCAGGTTGTAGGTGGGGCACGTGGCGAGGCAGAAGCCGCAATGCACGCAGCGGCGCAGGATCGCGTCGGCCTCGGCGCCGCGCGGCGTGTCCTTGATCCAATCGGCGAGCCGGGTCTGCATCTTCCCTCAGAAGTCGTACATGCGGCCGGGATTGAGGATCCCCGCCGGATCGAAGGCGGCCTTGAGGCGCCGGTGGATCTTCATCACCGCGGGCTGCAGCGGGTGGAACACGCCCACCGATTTGTCGCCGCCGCGAAACAGCGTCGCGTGCCCGCCCGCGCGCTCGGCGGTGGAGCGGACCTCGAGCGCGTTGGCGGCGCCATGGATCCAGCGTACGCCCCCGCCCCACTCGACCAGCTGCCGGGAGTGCGCGAGCACCGGCTCCGTGGTCTGCGGGAGCGACACGCGCCAGAGCGGCCCGTCGCCCGCGAAGAATGCCAGGCGCTGCTCGCGCAGCTCCCGCCAGTAGTCGCTCGCGGCGTCCTGCGCGCCGCCCAGCTTCGCGCACGCGCTGTCCACGGCCGCCGGCGCGCCCGACAGGCGCACGCGCAGCACGCCGTCCTGCCACGCGGTGGCCGACAGCGGCAGCGGCTGCCCGGCCCATGCGTTCGCGCGCGCGATCGCCTCCGCCTGGTCCATCTCGAAGACGAGCGTGGCCTCGGCGGCCGGGCGCGGCAGCACCTTGAACGAAACCTCCGTCACGATGCCGAGCGTGCCGAGCGCTCCCGCCATGAGCCGCGAGACGTCGTAGCCCGCCACGTTCTTGATCACGCGCCCGCCGAAGGAGAGGTCCTCGCCCTTGCCGTTCACGATGCGCGTGCCGAGCACGAAGTCGCGCAGCGCCCCGGCGTAGGGACGCCGCGGCCCCGAGAGCCCGCACGCGACGGCGCCGCCGATGGTGGCACGGGCCGCGCCTTCCGCGAAGTGCGGCGGCTCGAAGGGCAGCATCTGGCGCTCGGCCGCGAGCGCGTGCTCCACCTCGGCGAGCGGCGTGCCCGCCCGCACCGTGAGCACCAGCTCGCGCGGCTCGTAGGCGACGATGCCCGCGTAGGCGCCCATCTCCAGCACCGTGCCGTCGCGCTGTCCCGCGCCGTAGAAATCCTTCGTCCCGCCGCCGCGGATGTTCAACGCGGCGCCGCGTTCCGCGTGCCCGCGCACGAGCTCGCAGAGTCCGGCGATGAAGTCGTCGGCCATGGTCAGAACCTCGGGATGTCGGGGCGCGGCACGGCGCCGCCCCGCACGCGCATCCCGCTCCACTCGGTGCAGCGGCGCAGCGTCGGCACGGCCTTGCCGGGATTGAGGATGCCGGCGGGATCGAACGCGGCCTTCACGGCGTGGAAGGCGGCGATCTCCGCGGGCCGGAACTGCACGCACATCTGGGCGAGCTTCTCGATGCCCACGCCGTGCTCGCCGGTGATGGTGCCGCCGGCCGCGACGCACGCCTCGAGGATGCGCCCGCCCAGCTCCTCGCCGCGCTCGAGGTCGCCCGGCTTGTTGGCGTCGTAGAAGATGCAGGGGTGGATGTTGCCGTCGCCGGCGTGGAAGACGTTGCCCACCAGCAGCCCGTACTCGGCGGCGAGCGCGTAGACCTGCTCGAGGATCGCGGGCAGGCAGCGGCGCGGAATCGTCCCGTCGATCGCGTAGTAGTCGGGGAGGATGGTGGCGAGCGCGGTGAAGGCGCCCTTGCGCGACTTCCAGAGGCGCTCGCGCTCCGCGGCGTCGGCCGCGAGGCGCACCTCGGTGGCACCGCTCGCCTCGAGGATGGCACGCACGCTCGCCGCGGCCGCCTCGGCCTCCTCGGTGCAGCCGTCCACCTCGGCCAGCAGCAGCGCCTGGGCGCCGGGCGGCAATCCCAGGGCCCAGCAGCGTTCGCACGCCTCGATCACGACGCGGTCCATCATCTCCAGCGCCGCCGGCACGATGCCCGCGCCGATGATCTCGCCCACCGCCAGCGCGGCCTCGCGCACGCTGGGAAACGCGGCGAGCAGCGTGCGCGTCGCCTCGGGCAGCGGCAGCAGGCGCACGGTGACCCGCGTGATGACGCCCAGGTTGCCCTCGCTCCCGGTGAGGAGCGCCATGAGGTCGTAGCCCGGCGCATCGAGCGCATGGCTGCCCGCCTCGACCAGGTCGCCGTCGGCGTCGATGGCGCGCATCGCGAGCAGGTTGTGCGTGGTGAGGCCGTACTTGAGGCAGTGCACGCCGCCGGCGTTCTCCGCGACGTTGCCGCCGATGGAGCACACGAGCTGGCTCGATGGGTCCGGCGCGTAGAAGAGGCCCGCGGGCGCCGCGGCCTCGGACACCTGGAGGTTGCGCACGCCGGGTTCCACCACCGCGAGGCGCGCCTTCGGATCGAGCGCCACGATGCGCTTCATGCGCGTCATCACGAGCAGCACGCCGTCGTTCCTCGGGATGGCGCCCCCCGAGATGCCGGTGCCGGCGCCGCGCGAGACCACCGGCACGGCGAGCTCGCGGCACGCGCGCACCACGGAGCGCACCTCGCCCTCGTCGGCGGGCAGCACGGCGAGCATCGGCGTCTCGCGGTGGGCGATGAAGGCGTCGGTCTCGAAGGGCTTGAGCCCCTCCTCGTCGGCGACGATCGCGAGCGGCGGGCGCACGGCGCGAAGCGCGGCCAGCATGCGCGAGCGCGCCCCGGTCGCGCCGAGCGCCGCGGTCGCCATCAGAAGCGCGGCAATTCCGGGTGGGGCAGCGCCCCGCCCTTCACGCGCAGCGCCCCGTACTCGGCACAGCGGCTGAGCAGCGGCACGCCCTTGCCGGGATTGAGGAGCCCCAGGGGATCGAACGCCGCCTTCACCGCATGGAACTGCGCGAGCTCGGCGCTCGCGAACTGCGAGCACATCTGGTTGATCTTCTCCACGCCCACGCCGTGCTCGCCGGTGATGGTGCCGCCCACCGCGATGCAGAGCTCGAGGATGTCCGCTGCGAAGCCCTCGGTCTTCTCCAGCTCGCCGGGGATGTTGGCGTCGTAGAGGATCAGGGGATGGAGGTTCCCGTCGCCCGCGTGGAAGACGTTGGCGCAGCGCAGGCCGTAGGCGGCCGAGAGCTCCTCGATCCGGCGCAGCACGCCGGCCAGCGCCGCGCGCGGGATGGAGCCGTCGATGCAGTAGTAGTCGGGCGAGATGCGGCCCACGGCGGGGAACGCCGCCTTGCGTCCCGACCAGTAGCGCAGGCGCTCGGCCTCGCTCTGCGAGCAGCGGATGTCGGTCGCCCCGCAGGCGCGCATCACCTCGATCATCTTCTTCGTCTCGTGCTCCACGTCCTCGTGCGTGCCGTCGGATTCGGCGAGCAGGATGGCGCCCGCCCCGAGGTCGTAGCCCGCGTGCACGAAGTCCTCCACCGCGCTCGTCGCGAGCCGGTCCATCATCTCGAGCCCCGCGGGCACGATGCCGGCGCCGATCACGCCCGCCACCGCCGCGCCCGCGCTCTCCACGTCGGGAAACGACGCCATCACCACCTGGGCGGTCTGCGGCCGCGGCAGCAGGCGCGCGGTGACCTCGAGCGTCACGGCGAGCAGGCCCTCGGATCCGGTGACGAGCGCGAGCAGGTCGTAGCCGGGCGCGTCGAGCGCCTCGCTGCCCAGCTCCAACAGGTCGCCCTCGATGGTGGCGACGCGCACCCGCATCACGTTGTGCACCGTGAGCCCGTACTTGAGGCAATGCACGCCGCCCGAGTTCTCGGCCACGTTGCCGCCGATGGAGCACGCGATCTGGCTCGACGGGTCCGGCGCGTAGTACAAGCCCAGCGGCGCCACGTGCTGCGAGATGCGCAGGTTGGTCACGCCGGGCTGCACGCGGGCCTTGCGGGCGGCCTGGTCGACCGCGACGATGCGGTTGAACTTCGCGAGCGAGAGCAGGATGCCCTCGGCGTGCGGCAACGCCCCGCCCGAAAGCCCGGTGCCCGAGCCGCGCGCGACCACCGGCGTGGCCGTCTCGCGCGCCACCTCGAGCACCGCGACCACCTGGGACTCGTCGGCGGGGATGGCCGCCACCAGCGGCGTCTCGCGGTAGGCGGACAGGCCGTCGCACTCGTAGGGCTTCAGGTCCTCGCGCGCCACGAGCACCGACGCCGCCGGCAGCGCGCGCGCGAGCAGTGCCGCCACGTACTGCTGGCGTTGGCGCGGCGTGGGGGGCGGCGGTGGATTCTCGGGGACGGCGCTCATGGGAACCGGCGCGGGGCTGGGCTTGCCTACAATCATACCGTGACGCTCCAACTGCTCTGGTACGCCGCCGCCACGCTGCTCGTGGTCCTGGGCCTCGTGGGCACCGTGCTGCCCGTGCTGCCGGGCGCCCTCTTCGTCTTCGGCGGGCTCCTGCTCGCCGCCTACGCCGACGGGTTCGCGCACGTGGGCTGGGGAGGGCTGGCGGTGATCGGCATCCTCGGCCTGCTGTCGCTCGCCGTGGATTTCGCGGCCTCCGTCCTGGGCGCCAAGCGCGTCGGCGCGAGCCCGCTCGCCCTCGTGGGCGCCACCGTGGGCGCGCTGGCGGGCCTCTTCCTCGGCATTCCCGGCCTCCTCTTCGGCCCGTTCGCCGGCGCCGTGCTGGGCGAGCTCGCGGCGCGCCGCGACCTGCGGCAGGCCGGCAAGGTGGGGCTCGGGACCTGGCTGGGGATGCTCTTCGCGGCCGTCGCGAAGCTGGTGCTCGCCTTCGCGATGGTCGCCGCCTTCGCGGTGGTGTACCTCTTCAACCGCTAGCTAGGAGAGCACGGCGAGCTGCTGGTTGGCGTTCTCGAGGCGCTCGACCAGCGTGTTGAGGAAGCGCTCGTCGAAGAGGCGGCGGCAGGTGGGAGAGGCGGCGCGCAGGTCCGCGGCGCGGATCTTCATCACGATGCAGTCGGAGGTGGTGGTCACCGTGGCGGAGCGGTGCGAGCCGCCCTTGTTCTGCGCGAGATAGGACATCTCGCCGAAGCAGTCGCCCGCGGAGAGCACCGACAGCGTCTTCTTGCCGCGCGTCACGCGCACGTAGCCGCCGGCGAGGATGTAGAACGAGTCGCCGTGGTCGCCCTCCTTCACGAGCGCGGTCTCGGGATGGAACTTGGCCCACTTGCTGATGCGCATCACCTCCCAGAGCTCGTTCTCGGGGAAGTCGCCGAAGAACGGCAGCGTGCGCAGCAGGCTGAAGCGCTCGGCTTCCGACTGGTCGCGCCGGCCCTCGGTCTTCTGGTCCTTCTTCCAGGTCTCGGCGAGCGCCTGGCCGAACTCTTCCCACGTCGGGTAGCGCTTCGCCGGGTCCTTGGAGATCGCCTTCATCACGATCCCGTCCAGCTCCGGCGTGACGTTCGCGTTGTGCACGCGCGGCGGCTCCGGGTCGGTGTTCACGATCTGGTAGATCACGCTCATCGTGTTGGCGCCCGCGAAGGGCAGCCGGCCGGCGAGCAGGTAGTACATCACGACGCCCAGCGCGTAGATGTCGGTGAGGTGCGAGCCCTGCGCCGCGCCCGTGACGAGCTCGGGCGCCATGTACGCGGGCGAGCCCACGTTGGTGATGATGGTGCGGTCGGAGACCTTGTTGATCGCGGCCCCGAAGTCCGCGAGCTTGATGTCGGTGCCCTCGTTGTGGAGGATGTTGCCGGGCTTGATGTCGCGGTGCGTGAGGCCGAGGGTCTGCGCGAAGGCGAGCGCCCGCACGCACTTGAAGATGATCTCGGCCACCTCGCGCGGCTCGAGCAGGCTCCCGGCCTGGCAGAACTTCTCGAGGGTGCCGCCCTCGACGTACTCCATCACGATGTAGCTGTACTTGTCCTCCACCACCGCGTCGTAGATCTGCACGATGTGCGGGTGGTTGAGCTTGCCCGCGAGCGCGGCCTCGTTGAGGAACATGCTGCGGTAGAACGCCTCGTCCTCGCGGTTCTTGAGCGCCTCGGGATAGGCGACCTTGATCGCCACCTTGCGCTGCGCGAAGGGATCGTCGGCGAGGTAGACCTTGCCCGTCGCCCCGCGGCCCAGCTCGCCCAGCACGCGGTATTTGCCGATCGCCTGGCGCTCGGTCATGGGATGCAATGGCTTTCCGTGGCGCCTCTAGGGGGGCGCCGCGGACGCAATTATCCCCGAAAGCGGGCCGGCGGGCTGGTTACTTTTCTCACATCCGGGAGCCCGAAAAGTCCCCCCGGCGCGCCACCCCCGGCTCAGGCGAGCGCCCGCGCCACGCGGCTCACGAACCCGCCCGCGTGCGCCGGATCGACCCACCGCGCCACCGCGACCATGTCGTGCTCGGGATCGATCCACACGTAGTTGCCGCCCGCGCCGGTCATGAACCAGCTCGCATGGCTCGCGTCGGCGAAGAGGCGCCCGTCGCGGTTCAGCCATACGAGGCGCCCGTAGAACGGAGCGATCGCGCTGGGTTGCCGCATCCGCTCCACCCACTCGCGCGGCACGAGCTGGCGGCCCGCGTGCACGCCGCCGTCGAGCAGCAGCTGCGCGATCCGCGCCTGGTCGCGCGCGCCGATCGACACCCCCGCGCCCCAGTGCGTGCCGCCCGGCACCGAGGGCATGCGCTCGCCGTCGATCTCGACCCAGGCGTCGCCGTAGCCTTCCCAGCGGAAGTCGCCGCCCCCGCCGATCGGGCCCAGCACCGATTCCAGGAAGACCCGCGGCAGCGGCCGCCGGAAGACGTGCAGCAGCGCGAGCGAGAGCTGGTTGATGCGGACGTCGTTGTACTCCCAATAGGTGCCCGGGGCCTGCAGCGGTCGCTTCTCGCCCTTCTTCCCGCCCGGCGGCTTGGGGTCGTGCGCCACGCGGCGGTAGTGCTCCACCTGGTCGGGCATGCCGAAGCACTCGCCTTCCCACTCGCTCGTCTGCGTGAGCAGGTGCTCCCACGTGATCGGGCGGTTGTGCGGCGAATCGAAGCCGATGCCCGGCAGGCGGTCGCCCACGCGTTCGGCCGGATCGAGCAGGCCGCGCGCGTGCGCGATGCCCGCGAGCAGGGCGAGGTAGGTCTTGGCGACGCTGAAGGTGAGGTCCGCCCGGTCCGGCTCGCCCCACGCCGCGACCTCCTCGCCGCGCACGCGGATCACGCCGCTCACGCCGCCGCGCGCGTGCACCGGCCCGCGCAGGCGGTTGAAGGGCGGCGGGTCATCGTGGTGCACGCCCCAATGCGCCGGATCGGCGGCGGGATCGCGCGTCCAGGGGACCTCGTGCCCTTGCGCGAACGCGATGGCCGGGGTGAAGTCGCGCCTCAGAAGAGTCCCGTGATCTTGCCGTCGTCGGTCACGTCGATCGCGCAGGCCGAGGGCACCTTGGGCAGGCCCGGCATCGTCATGATGTCGCCGCAGACCATCACGATGAACTCGGCGCCCGCGGCGAGCCGCACCTCGCGCACGTTCACCACGTGGCCGGAGGGCGCGCCGCGCAGCTGCGGATCGGTGGAGAACGAGTACTGCGTCTTCGCAACGCAGATCGGGTAGTGGCCGTAGCCCGACTCCTGGTATTTCTTGATCTGCGCGCGCACCTTGGAATCCGCGGTGATGTCGGCGGCGCCGTAGATCTTGGTGGCGATCGCCTTCATCTTGTCCCACAGCGGCAGGTCGGTCTCGTAGACGTACTTGAAGTCGGTCGGCTCGTCGCACAGCCGCACCACCTCGCGGGCCACGTCCGCCGCGCCCTTGCCGCCCTCGGCCCAGTGGCGCGCGAGGATCACCTTGGCGCCGTGGTGGGCCATCTTGTCCTGCAGCATCTTCACTTCCGCGTCGGTGTCCTCGGTGCGGTGGTTGATCGCCACCACGCACGGCAGGCCGTAGTTGTTGCGGATGTTGTTCACGTGGCGCTCGATGTTGGTGATGCCCTTGGCGAGCGCCTCGAGGTTCTCGCGGCCGAGCTCCTTCACGTCGATGCCGCCGTGGTACTTCAGCGCGCGGATCGTGGCGACCAGCACCACGGCCGAGGGCTTGAGGCCGGTCTTGCGGCACTTGATGTCGATGAACTTCTCGGCGCCCAGGTCGGCGCCGAAGCCGGCCTCGGTGACCACGTAGTCGGCGAGCTTCAGCGCCGTCTGCGTGGCGAGCACCGAGTTGCAGCCGTGGGCGATGTTGGCGAACGGGCCGCCGTGGATCATCGCGGGCGAGTGCTCGAGCGTCTGCACCAGGTTGGGGGCGAGCGCGTCCTTCAGGAGCGCGGCCATCGCGCCGTGGGTCTTCAGGTCCTTGGCGAGGATGGGCTTCTGCTCGCGCGTGTAGCCGCACACGATCTTGCCCAGGCGCTCCTTCAGGTCCTTGATGCTCATCGACAGGCAGAAGATCGCCATCACCTCGGAGGCGACCACGATGTCGAAGCCGTCCTCGCGCGGGAAGCCGTTGGCCGGGCCGCCCAGCGCGACGGTGATCTGGCGCAGCGCCCGGTCGTTCATGTCCAGCACGCGCTTCCACGCGATGCGGCGCACGTCGAAGCCCAGCTCGTTGCCGTGGTTGATGTGGTTGTCGATCATCGCCGCGAGCAGGTTGTTCGCGAGCTGGATGGCGTTGAAGTCGCCGGTGAAGTGCAGGTTGATGTCCTCCATCGGCACGACCTGGGCGTAGCCGCCGCCCGCCGCCCCGCCCTTCATGCCGAACACCGGTCCCAGCGAGGGCTCGCGCAGGCAGATCATCGCCTTCTTGCCGATCTGGTTCAGCGCGTCGCCCAGGCCGACCGTGGTGGTCGTCTTGCCCTCGCCCGCGGGCGTGGGGCTGATCGCGGTGACGAGGATCAGCTTGCCGTCGGGCTTGCCCTTCAGCGTGTCGATGTAGGGCAGCGCGACCTTCGCCTTGTAGCGTCCAAAGAGCTGGATCGCCTCGTCGGGAATGCCGAGCTTCTTCGCGACCTCGGCGATGGGCAGCATCTTCGCGGCCTGTGCGATCTCGATGTCGCTGGGAACAGGCTTCTTCGGTTTCGCCTCGGCGGCGACTGCGGTAACCATTCGGGGATCTCCTCGGGAAAAGCGGCCGGCCGGCGGAGAGAACCTCCCCGGCCATCCCTCGAAGTATAGAAAGCGGGAGAATGGCCGGGCCTTGACACGGGTCAAGCACCCGCCGAGCCCCCCATGCACCCCCACGAAGCCCTGGTCCGCGAGCTCTACGCCCGTTTCGCCGCGCGCGACGCCGAAGGCATGGCGCGCTGCTACCACCCCGAAGTCTTCTTCTCCGACCCCGTGTTCCGGGACCTGCGCGGCGAGGCCGCGGGCGACATGTGGCGCATGCTCCTCGGGCGCGCCGCGGACCTCGCCGTGACGCTGGAGGATGCGAGCGGCGACGCGGACGGCGCGCGCGCCCGCTGGACCGCGCGCTACACGTTCCGCGGCCGCCCGGTGGTGAACCGCGTGCGCTCGATGTTCGCGTTCCGCGACGGGCTCATCTGCCGCCACTACGACTCGTTCTCCTTCTGGGGCTGGGCGGGCCAGGCGCTGGGCCCCCTGGGCACGGCACTGGGCTGGTTCGGGCCCTTCAAGTGGAAGGTGCGGCGCGACGCCGAGCGCGGCCTCCGGCGCTTCCAGGCGCGCGACGCGGCCTGAGCGGCGCCGGAGCGCCGCGCTTTCCGGATCGCCGGCGCCTCCCTAGTCCAGGTTCAGCGCGTTGGTGAGGTCGCCCATCGGCGGGTTGCCGTTGGCGCGCAGCGCGTCGTCGCGCGCCGTCACGCCGGGCAGCGGGTCGGTGCCGAAGACGCGCGTGATGAGGCGCAGCACCGAGCCGGTGTCGTACGGCGTGTGGTCCACGGCGCCCTTCCTGGCGAGCGGCGAGATGATGATCGCCGGGATGCGCGTGGAGGGTCCCAGCAGGTCGCCCTTGGGCGGGGCGACGTGGTCCCAGAAGCCGCCGTTCTCGTCGTAGGTGATGACGATCACCATCTTCGAGTACTGCGGGCTCGCCTGCAGCTTGGCCACCACGTCGGCGAGGTGCGCGTCGCCCTGGGCCACGCCCGCGTAGCCCGCGTGCTGGTTCAGGTCGCCCTCGGGCTTGTAGAACGCCACCGGCGGCAGCGTGCCCGCGGCCGCGTCGGCCACCAGGTCGTTGTAGTCCTTGAGGTGCGAGGCGCGGTACGCGGCGTTCGCCGCCGGGTCCAGCTTCGCGAAGTAGTTGAACGGATGGTGGTGCGCCTGGAAGTTGGGCACCGTGTTGTTGTAGATCACGCTGCGGTCGCTCGAGGCCTTGGCCCAGGAGCCCGCGTACCACTTCCACATCACGTTCTTCGCGTCCAGGCGGTCGCCGATGGTGGCCTGGGTCTGCGGGGGGAGCGTGGTGCTCACGCCCGGGTCGGCGAGGAGGTGCGTGGCGTCGCTCGCGGGCGGCGCGTTGCCGCTCGGCTGGTACGGCGGCTGCATCGTGTTCACCGCGCGGAAGGTGCCGTCGCCGAAGTAGTTCCTGGGAACGATGTTTCCGGACAGCGCGAAGGTGGGCGGGCCGTCGAGCGCCGA
>Ga0070681_10004374_pt1 | contig 13442 bp, 10 predicted proteins | sample KBSC83BmetaG_FD_65650 | JGI IMG/M metagenome (GOLD analysis project Ga0070681, IMG submission 65650) | Corn rhizosphere microbial communities from Kellogg Biological Station, Michigan, USA - KBS C8-3B metaG | ecosystem: Host-associated > Plants > Roots > Rhizosphere | place: USA: Michigan... | reverse complement strand
AGCCCGGGCATTCCGGACATCAGCCAGAACCTGGAGCAATTCCAGCAGTTGGAATTATCCAAGGGAATCAAAGAGCAAATACTGAGCAAGAACGCGCTTACGATGTGGCCCGAGTGAGCGCGGCCAGAGCAGGGAACCAGCCGCGCATTCGAGCAACACGTTCAGGCCTCCATCAGGCTACGGTTCTTCGTCCGGCTACAAGATGCCAGATCAGCGCTATAACGGCCAATACCAGCAGCAGATGGATGAACCCGACGGTCACGTGGAAAGCCACAAAGCCAAGAATCCACGCGATGAACAGGATAATCGCTAACAGCAATAGCATTTCTATGCCCCCAATCTCGAAACGGTTTGTTGAGTGATTCGATGGGAGCCTTAGCGGCTCTGTTGCTTTGCTTGCGAAGGTAAAAATTTCTGCAGCGGACAACCTTGGCAATTCGGAGTACTGCGGCAGTACAGGTTTCCTGCGCGGACGATGAGCGCATGCAGTTCGTTGTAGTGCTGCGCCAGTTCTGTTCGCCGAGCGCGGCTCATGCGCGAAACCGAATGGCGCGGATCGTTGCCGTGCGGATCGCTCGTGAGTTGCTCAGGAGCAGCGCTGGTGATCGCGGCTTCGATCAGAAGCCGGATGTCGTCATATTTGGCGTTGCTGGAAATCATGGCATGACGTTCCAAGATGCGCCGCGTATAGGCATCGACCACGAACACTGGATGATTGCCGGCATAGAGCAGGATGGAATCTGCTGTTTCTGGTCCCACACCGTTGAGGGCCAACAGCTCGGCGCGAAGCTTCTCTGTGGGCTCGGCAAACATGCGTTCGAGCGAGCCGGAGTAGTTGGCATCAAGAAAGGAAATAAGCGCCTTCAGCCGTTGTGCTTTTTGGCGGAAATAGCCTGAAGGCCGAATGAGCTGCTCAAGTTCCTGGGAAGGCAGCTCTCGCAACGCTTTGATGCTCAGCACACGAGCGCGTCGAAGGTTGGAGATCGCCTTCTCCACGTTCGACCAGTTGGTATTCTGCGTCAAATACGCGCCGACGATCACTTCCAGGCGTGACTGCGCCGGCCACCAGTTTTGCGGGCCCCAGTGGGCAAGGAGAGAGCGGTAGTAAGAAAGAATCTCCGATCGGATGATCGGGTGATCTGGTGATCGGGTGATCTGATCTCGTCTAAAGTTACCAACGCTGGTCACAGGTGGGCCGCTAGTGAGCGGTCATATTAGATTATTGCAGAGGAACTGTCTTCCGATCACCCGATGAACCGATCACCGGATCACCCGATCTAAGCATTCGTATGGTATTGCGCCTGCATGTCGCAGGATTCACGGCATGGGCGACAATAATATTGGCCGTCTTCGCAGAGCCTGACGTCGTATTGTGCGCGGCAAAGCCAGCAGTACTTCGTGCAGGTACAGCTCCGCTCAATCTGGTCGCACATGACGCAAACGAAATCTTTGGGCATGGGCGGAGCTTAGCCGAGGACATGCTGAGCTGCAAGGTTACGAACGGATCTTGAATCGGGACATCGGGTCATCGGGACATCGGAACTGGCGCGATCAACACTGGCAGAATGCGCGGTTTTTGCGGAATCCAATTCTGTTGAAATGATATGAACGAGTGCTGGTCTTCCGATCACCCAATATCCCGCTGCCCCGATCACCCGATCTTCCCATTCATTGACCCTCACAAAACGCGGATGTTAACCTTGAAGGTTCGTCACGGCTCGTCGGGGGACTCTGTGCCCTGGTCGCCATCCACGAAAAGGAAAAGTAGCTTGTCTTCAACCAGTGAGACCCAGACCCTTCGCAAGACAGCGCTTAACGCGCTGCACCGGCGCCTTGGCGCCAAGATGGTTGATTTTGGCGGCTGGGACATGCCCGTGGAGTACCCCTCCGCTGGCGGTTTGATGAGGGAGCACGTGGCTGTGCGCACTGGCGTTGGCATGTTTGATGTCTCGCACATGGGCGACATCCTGATTCGCGGCCCTGAGGCGCTCAAGGCCACGCAGTGGATCAGCATGAACGATGCTTCCAAGCTGCAGGAGGGACAGGCGCAATATTCGGCCCTGCTCTATCCCGAAGGCACGTTCGTGGATGACGTAATCGTTCACAAGCTGGGCAACAATGATTATCTGCTGGTGATCAACGCGGGCACGCGGGAAAAGGATTACGGCTGGGTCAAGAAGAATGTGAGCCGGTTCCACTGCCACGCTGATGACGTTGGCGACTATTACACACAGATCGCCATTCAAGGGCCAAAAGCTCAAGCAACGTTGCAGAAGCTGACCGACGTCGATCTCTCACAAATCAAGAATTACTGGTTCAAGTACGGTACCGTATGCGGATTGCCCAATACCATGATCGCCCGCACGGGATACACGGCGGAAGACGGCTTTGAAATTTACGTCTCTTCAGATGTGGCTACCAGCGAGCGTGTATGGAACGAAGTTACAGACGCTGGAAGAGGATTCGGAATTGTTCCGTGTGGTCTGGGTGCGCGCAATACGTTGCGGCTGGAAGGGCGCATGGCGCTTTATGGGCATGAGATTTCTGACACCATCAACGTATGGGAAGCTGGTCTTGATCGTTTTTGCAAGATGGAGAAACCGGACTTTATCGGTCGCGGGGCTCTGGAGCAGGCTAAAGCTGCCGGCTTGAAGCGCACGCTGGTTGGCCTTGAGGCGGTGGAGCGGGGTATCCCTCGTGACGGTTATAAGGTTCTCGACGACGGTGGCGCCGAGATCGGATACGTGACCAGCGGATCCTATGCGCCTTTCCTGAAGAAAAATATCGCCCTGGCCTACGTACCGCCGTCGCACTCGGAGCTGGGCCACGAGGTTTCTGTGGAGATCCGCGGGCAGAAAGTAAAGTGCAAAGTAGTTCCGACTCCGTTTTACAAGCGGCCGAAAAAGGCATAGTCACTCCCAAGAAGGCAGAGGACGACAGCATGGCATATCCCAAGGACTACAAGTACACCAAAGAACACGAGTGGATTCAGATCAGCGGCAATACCGGACTGGTTGGCATCACAGACCACGCGCAGGAGTCTCTGGGCGACATCGTCTTTGTGGAGCTGCCTAAACTGGGAGCGAACCTTGAAACTGGAAAAACATTTGGCACGGTGGAATCGGTGAAGGCTGTTTCGGAACTGTATGCACCGGTATCAGGCAGAGTGACGGCCATTAACGACTCCCTGAGCCAGTCGCCGGAACAGATCAACAAGGATGCACACAGGGCCTGGATGATAAAGATGGAACTCGCGAATCCTGAGGACCTTAAGTCGCTGCTCTCCGCCGAGGATTATGAGAAATACATTGCAGAGGAGAAGTAAACTTCGTCGTCATTCCGAGCGTATCGAGGAATCTGCTCTGCCGCTTGCCACTTTGTGCTGCTCGCACCACAAGCAGTGGAGCAGATCCCTCAACTACCCATCTCGCGCTGCTGGAGGTTGGGGTGTGGATGACACTCTTCAAGTTTTAGAAGGCTGACGATTCCAACTACATGCGCTATCTTCCTAAATCTCCCGCCGACCGGCAGCTCATGCTGCGCGAGATCGGCTGTAAGTCGATGGACGATTTGTTTGCGCCCATTCCGGCTGAGTACCGCCTGAACCGCGACTTGAAAGTGCCGCGGCAGATGGCCGAGTCGGAAATCATCGACTATTTTCGTCAATGTGCTGAAACCAATGCTGCCGGGTACGCCGTGTTTCTCGGCGCCGGCGCCTATCACCATTACCGCCCCGTAGTGATCGATTCGCTGATCTCGCGCGGCGAGTTCTTTACAGCCTACACGCCGTATCAGCCGGAAATCGCGCAAGGCACCCTGCAGGCCATATTCGAGTTCCAGACCATGATCTGCGAGTTGACCGGCATGGAGGTGGCCAACGCCTCCATGTATGACGGTTCGACAGGTGCGGCGGAAGCGCTGCTGATGGCCGCGCGCATTACTGGACGCAAGGCGGCCGTGGTGGCCCGCTCAGTCCATCCCGAATATCGCGAGGTCATTCGGACCTATATTCAGCATCAGGGCGTGCCACTGAGCGAATGCGGATATCTGCAAAACGGCCGCATTGATATGGCGAGCCTGGAAAAGCAGATTACGGCAGATACTGCATGCGTCCTCATCCAGTCGCCGAATTTCTTCGGCACAATTGAGGACATTCCCGACATCGCCGACCTGGCGCACAGGAAAGGCGCATTGCTCGCTGTTTCCATTGCGGAAGCTCTGTCGCTCGGGGTAGTGAAGCCGCCTGTGGAGGCCGACATTGTGTCTATGGAGTCACAATCCTTCGGGGTACCGCTTGGTTATGGCGGTCCCTATGCCGGCGTGCTCGCGACCAAGGAAAAATACGTTCGCCAGATTCCCGGCAGGCTGGTGGGCGAAGCTCGGGACAAGAACGGCAAACGCGGGTTTGTGCTTACCCTTTCCACGCGCGAGCAGCACATCCGGCGCGAGAAGGCCACCTCCAACATCTGCACCAACCAGGCGCTGATTGCCACCATGGCCACCATTTACATGACTGTGTATGGCCGCGAAGGGCTGAAGGAGCTGGCGCAGCAAAACCTCGCCAAAACCAGCTATGCTGCGGGCGAATTCGCCAAAAAAGGAAAAGTGCTCTTCCAGGGAGCGCCGCGCTTCAATGAGTTAGTGGTGCAGACGAAGGAAGATCCTTATCAGATCAATGAGCGCTTGTTGCAGAACAAGACCATTGGAGGGTTTCCGTTGCGAAAGTTTTATCCTGAGCTGGGGAATGCCGCCCTGTGGTGCTGCACCGAGATGAATACCAGAGAGCAGATTGACGCGGCGGTGAAGGCGGTGGCCCAGTGAGCGATCAGGACATCAAGAAAGCTACGCGCCACGTCAATCAGAATGAAGCGCTCATTTTTGAGCGCTCGTCGCCGGGCAAGAAGGGATACAGGCTGCCTCCGCTGGATGTTCCGGAAGTGGACCCCAAGAAGGCCCTGGGCGACTGCGCGCGGGAGGACCTGGGCAACATGCCGGAGGTGAGCGAGATGGAAATCATCCGCCACTTTACCCGCATGTCCACGTGGAACTATGCCATTGATCTCGGCATGTACCCGCTCGGCTCCTGCACCATGAAATACAACGCGCGAGTGAATGAAGTGGTGGCGCGGCTCTACGGCCTGGCGGAAGCGCATCCTTATCAGCCGGAGCGAATTTCGCAGGGCGCGTTGCGCATCATGAAGACCCTGGCCGACTGCCTGCTGGACATCACTGGCATGGACGCCATCACACTGCAGCCAGCCGCCGGAGCGCACGGTGAGATGACGGGCATTCTGCTCATCCATGCCTGCCTGAAAGAGAGAGGCAATCCGCGGAAGAAGATCCTTATCCCGGATTCCGCCCACGGCACCAACCCCGCCACGGCGGCCATCTGCGGTTATGCAGTGGAGAACCTCAAGTCCAATGCGCAGGGCATGGTGGACATCGGAGCGCTGGCAGCGCAGATGAACGAAGACATCGCCGGGCTGATGCTCACCAATCCCAACACGCTCGGCATCTTCGAGCAGGAGATCCATAAAATCGCTGACATTCTCCACGAAAAAGGCGGGCTCCTCTACATGGACGGCGCCAACATGAACGCGCTGGTCGGGAAGACGCGTCCCGGAGATTTCGGCGTTGATGTAATGCACTTGAACCTGCACAAAACCTTTTCCACGCCTCATGGAGGCGGCGGCCCGGGTTCGGGACCAGTGGCGTGCAAAAAGGAGCTGGAGCCGTTCCTGCCCAAGCCAATTGTGGTAGAGAAATCCGATGGCACGCTGGGCTTTGACTATGACCGGCCGAAATCTGTGGGACGCGTGCGCATGTTCTATGGCAACTTCGGCATGCACGTGCGCGCCCTGGCTTACATTATGGCGAACGGGCCAGACGGTCTGCGCCAGACCACGGAAGATGCCGTCCTGAACGCGAATTACGTCCGCAGGAAACTGGAAGGCGATTATGAACTGCCCTACAGAAGCGCTTCCATGCATGAGGCGATCTTCAGCGACCGCTTGCAAGCGCAAAGGGGCGTGAAGACTGGCGACATCGCCAAGAGGCTCATTGATTACGGCTTCCATCCTTATACCGTCTCCTTCCCGCTGGTGGTGCCGGGAGCTCTCATGATCGAGCCGACGGAAAGCGAGTCACTGGAAGAGCTGAACCTGTTTGTAGATGCCATGAAGGCGATTGCCCGTGAAGCAGCGGAGGACCCGGAATTGGTGAAAAACGCGCCTCACACCACGCGCGTCTCCCGGCTGGACGAGACGGCGGCAGCCCGCAAGCCGGTGCTGCGTTGGAAGCCGGCCACAGCCCAGCCTGAGGGAGAATCACTGTCGAGACGTGAAGAAGTCGCGGTCGAACGATAGGATTGTTTCTGATTATCGAAGCAGCATGTAGGCGAATGGTCTAGAATCCTGACACGCCATTATGGTGTCTAATAAAAAAAGGCCTTTTGCCTGCTCGATAATGAAGCGTTTACTCATCTGCATCTTTCTCTTAGTGGCCACTGTGGCACTTGCCGCGCCGGCGCCGCAAAGCGTTCTTCCAGTCTCCTTTGATGGGTGGCAACTCGAGAAAGCCTCTGTAAGGACCGGCTCTGATCCGGCTTCCGTGGACGGCGCCGACGCCGGCGTGCTCAAAGAATATGGTTTCACAGGCTTTGAATTCGGCACGTACGCACGCAACGGGCGCAAGATGCAAATCAAAGTTGCCGAGTTCGGCGATGCCAGCGGAGCCTATGGCGCATTCACGTATTATGTGCAGCCACAGATGCTGAAGGAAGAGATCGGCGACGATGCTGCTTCCAACAACAAGCGCATTCTGTTTTTCCGCAGCAATCTATTGATCGATGCGGTACTGGATGAAGTGACGGCCATGTCGGCGGCAGATCTGCGTTCGCTGGCTGACGCTCTCCCCAAAGCCAAGGGGAGTCTTTCCGCGCTGCCGACGCTTCAAGGCGATCTTCCGAAGCAATCGTACATCCCGAATACGCTGCGCTACATTGAAGGACCAGTCGCGCTTCAGCGGTTGGGCGTCCCGATTCCTGCGGCACTGGTGAACTTCAGCATGGGACCGGAAGTCATTTTCGCGCGTTATAAGACTTCGAACGGTGAAGCGTACATGACTCTCATCGGCTATCCCACGCCGCAGATTGCCGCTGACCGCATCAAAGCATTCCAGGCTGCCGGACTCCCGGGCGGTCCTTTCTTTTTTAAGCGCAGTGGGCCGCTGGTAATCGCCGTGAATGGAAACGTGCCTGAAAGTGAAGCGCAGTCTCTGCTGGCCTCAGTCAACTATGACGCCAATGTCACCTGGAACCAGCCGACAAAGCAGAACCCGCGTGACAATATGGGCAATCTCATCGTGGGAATCTTCATGCTTATCGGAGTGATTCTGGTTATTGCTCTGATTTTTGGCTTTGCATTCGGCGGAGTACGGGTCCTGGCAAAGAAATTATTTCCCAACCGGGTATTTGATCGTCCGGAGGATGTGGAAATCATCCAGCTGCACCTCAAGTAGCTATAAATTACTGAAAAATAGCGGACTTAGACTGAGGGAAAGCGTCAAACTGACAAAAAATGTCATTTTCAGCTTAGTGTTGACGTTTTAGTTAAGTTATTGAAAAGAAAGACATTTATTCTGGAGAAATTCCTTGACACTGCCTTTCAGCCGCCCATAAGATTTTTTCCAGAAAGTTCTGATGGTTTTTTGAACCTCCGTTGGAACTATTCTCCCTTGAAAGAAAGGCCGTCCAGTTGCCGGACGGCCTTTCGTTATTCTTTGTCGCTTCGCTCCAAACCGCTTTCGTCTCTTTCCCCAGGATAGAGCATCTGTGCGCCCAATCACCCGCCTCGCCACGCAAGTCGGGCTCGGCGGGAAGTCAGCAGAGGCGATTCAACGTCCCTTCGTTCCGAACCGCCGACGTGGTTCGTCACCTCGAAAGAAAGATTCTGCTCTTGAAGCGCCCGCTTCGCCATGCACCCGGCTCGGCGGGAGGCGAGCGGAGGCGATTCACGTGGCTTCGCTAACCGGCCAACGTTCTTCTTACCTCGATGTTCATTATGCTCCTGACGAGTCCGTTTCCGCGCGTCAGCCGTCCTCGTCCCGAAACGGAAGCAAAAATTTCTGGCGCTGCGCTTACCACCGCTGACATTTCTGTCACCTTTGCAAGGTAATCTCGTCCACCGTAAATTCATGCTGAATTGTTTTCGCAAGCCACAGCGGTTCCATCTCTTTCTGAGCCGAAGGCCTGTTTCTCTTTGTTGCAATCCCTGAAGTGGTTCGAGCAGGCGAAGGAGCGGCTCCGTCCCGGCTCGCGTCAGCTAAGATGAAATTGGATATCATCCTCGACGCCCCGGCATTCGGTTGTTGAGTCCATGAAAAGATCACGAAGGGCTTACAGCCTAAGCGAGTTCGTGGGATCTGCAGGAGATTGGCACCGACCGGCTCGACCTTCGAAGAGGCGTTGTCTCCCGTCGCATCCCGCTGAGAGTCCTTTGCATTCTAAAAGGTGTTTAAGAATCGGGCTGAAGCTCTGCGGCCTCAAAATTCTTGTTTTTTCCGTGAAACCAAAGTCACCTTGACAGCTCAATGTAAAGGAGAGCTATCCGGGAGCTTCTCCTACATCCCTATGATCCAAGAGGGCCACTCCCGTGAAGAGATATGCAATCCCCCTTTCCTTTGTAGTAGCTACTCTGGTCGTTGTTTCCCTGTATGCAGAACATAATAAACGTGCAGCCGCTCCCGCTGATCGCGTAAACCAGGAGAATGCCGAGCGCCTGGCCGACCAGGGGCGTCAGATTTTTCGATTTGATACTTTCGGCGATGAAGATTTCTGGGGCGGCACCCTGGGTCTCCATAAAGCCATCGAAGGCGCTAAGTTCGGTGGCGTAGGACCGGGCGTTTCACCGGCTACGGCGCTGGCGGTCGGCTTGAAGGTTGATCAGGATGCGCTGCCCCTCGCGGTGGTGCAGGCGATCCAAGCCGGTCAGGTTGACCTTAACGATCCGGCCACCACCCTTGCCTTACTGAAACTGAATGCTGTGGTAGGCGTCACTGGGTTCTTCAATACTGATGGTTCGCTCAAGTCCATCGGCATTCAGTGCGCGCTTTGCCATTCCACCGTGGACAACGCCTTTGCCCCGGGAATCGGCCATCGGCTCGATGGATGGGCGAACCGTGACCTCAACGTGGGCGCAATCGTTGGCTTGGCGCCAAACCTCCAACCTGTAGCCGACCTGCTGGGTGTGGACGTTGGAACAGTTCACACTGTCCTCAACAGTTGGGGACCAGGCCGCTTTGATGCCGAGCTGTTTCTGGACGGCAAGGCTTTCCGTCCGGATGGCAAGAGCGGATCCGTGCTGATCCCGCCCGCGTTTGGTTTGGCCGGAGTGAACCTGCATACCTGGACGGGCTGGGGCTCAGTAACGTACTGGAATGCCTTCGTCGCCAACCTTGAGATGCACGGCAAAGGCAATTTCTCTGATGCGCGGCTGGATGATCCCAAGTTTCCTATCGCGCAAAAAGCGGGGTCGGCTCACGTCCACAGTGATGTTGACCTGATCACCTCGAAACTCGGTCCGCTGCAGGTTTATCAGCTCGATATTGCTGCGCCAGCGCCGCCCAAAGGCAGCTTTGATCCCGCAGCCGCCAAGCGGGGCGAAGCGCTGTTCAACGGCAAAGCCCAGTGCAGCTCCTGCCACGTTCCTCCGCTCTATACCGAACCCGGCTGGAACATGCACACTGCTGCCGAGGTTTGTGTTGATGACTTCCAGGCCAGCCGTTCTCCTGACGACCGCTATCGCACGTCTCCTCTGAACGGTATCTGGACGCACCAACAGGGCGGCTTCTATCACGACGGGCGTTTTCCGACGCTGACTGCTGTGGTTGATCACTACAACAGTTGCATGAACCTTGGCTTGTCCGGCCAGGAAGAAAGCGACATTGCTCAATTCCTGCTGTCATTGCCAAATCAGAACCAGCGTGAAAAAGATCACGATCACGATCGCGACTGATCGAATCACGGGTGGAAGGGCAAGGCGAAATGCCTTGCCCTTCGTTTTTTTAGGTCGCTGACGCGACCAAACATCATGGATGGGCTCTGATGATGCGATCGTCGCCGGGATGATTTGGCACTGTTGTGTGCAGGTTGCTGGTGCTGAAATACAAGAAGCCATCAGGACCTTCAACCACGTCGCGAATCCTGCCAAAGCGGTTCTGCCACAAAATCTGTTCTGATTCCACGGTCCTGCCTCCCGGACCATTCAGGAACAACTGATGGACGTGATGAGCGAAGGTATTGTTCGCCAGGCCGAGCAAAGCAATGAGCAGGCTGCCATCCCACCCCGAAATTGTGGCGCCGTGATAGAACGTTGCGCCCGAAGGAGCAGCAGTAACGGGATTGAACAGGCGGACAGGATCGACAAAACTTGGGTTATTGCATATTCCTACGCAAGTGGGCCAACCATAGTTGCCGCCAGCGAGGATGATGTTCACTTCATCGTTTGACGTTGGACCGTGATCAGTTCCGTAGAGCTGGCCCGAGCTGTCAAACGCCAGCCCCTGCGGATCGCGGAATCCCATTGCGTACACAAACGGATTGCCCGGGAAAGGGTTCCCGGCTGCAGGAGTGCCATCCAGGTTCATACGGAGGACCTTCCCGTTCATTGAAGTGATGTCTTGCGATGAGGCGGGAGTATCGTGGTCTCCAGTACTGAGATAAAGAAGTTGGTCCGGCCCCACCTTCAGTCGCCCGCCTGTGTGGTCCGGAGCCTGAGCTCTGTAATCGAACAGCACTGGTCCGAGCGTGCCGGAGTTCCCTGTCACCTGCACGCGCGCGATGCGGCAGTGCAATCCATCCGCAAGATTAGTGCAGTAATGGATGTAGATCGTGCCGTTGGAGCTGAAGGCGGGATCCAGAGCCATGCCGGTTAGTCCTGCCTCAAATCCAGGCGTTTGCGAGTGGATGTCGAGCACCGGCGTCGCTACGAGGCCTGTGCGGTCGATGACCCGGAGACGGCCAGGAGGTTCAGTGAAAAAGAGGCGGCCATCGCGCGCGAAGGCGAGCGACCATGGATTGTCGAGCCCGGTGGCAACGTCTTCTGTATGCAGCGTCTTGTCATTGGCCACAATAGGGCTCGGCGATGGCGTAGGCGAAGGACTCGGGATGGGGGAAGGTGAAGGACTAGGGCTGGGCGAAGGACTGGGCGAAGGACTGGGAGTCGGCGAAACATTCGGAGTCGGTGAAGCAGTGGGACTAGGCGAAGGACTGGGAGTAGGCGAAGCCACGGGCGTGGGGGAAGGAGTGGGTGCCGCAGTCGCCGAACCTACACTTCCGCAGCCGGTCAGAGTGAAAAATAGAATGAAGAAGGCGAACACGTAAAAAACACATGCAAAAGCACATGTATACGAAGAGGGTGTATCGAAGCGGCGCATGGAAAACTCCGTAGGGTGAATTCCAGGGGGCTATGGTGGGTTCAGATGCCCTGAGCTGCTGCTGTTTTGTCCGTAGTTGTTGCTGAAACTTCAAAAATCCATGTTTTTTCTGGCTAAGAGGGACTAAGACGCATAATGTCAGTGGGCAAAGGTAAAACGGGATGGAGCGCTTTCGCTTCGACAATCTCCGAGAGCTGTTCGCCAAAGCGAATGAAGAAAAATCGGGCGATCAGTTGGCCGGCATTGCAGCTGGTTCGGAGCAGGAGCGCGTCGCGGCCAAATTTGTCCTGGCTGATACTACCCTCACCAGAATCGCCAGCAATCCTCTAATCGACCCGGACGGGGATGACGTCAGCCGGCTGATTCTGCAAACACAGAATCAGGCAGCCTTCTCGCAGATCAAAAGCATGACCGTCGGCGAGTTTCGCGAGTTTATCCTCAGCGATGAAACAACTGGAGATCATCTTGCCAGTCTGAGCTGGGCCATTACGCCGGAAATCGCGGCCGCCGTTGCCAAGCTGATGAGCAACAAGGATCTGGTGCTGGCTGCCTCCAAAATCCGCGTCATCACGCGGTGCTGCAATACGATGGGCGAAGCCGGTGTGCTGGGAATTCGTCTCCAGCCCAATCACCCGGCTGACGAGGTTGCAGGCATCCTTCTCTCTGCATTCGATGGCCTGCTCTACGGCTGCGGCGATGCTGTGATTGGGGTCAATCCCGCCACTGATTCCGTGGAATCGGTTTCCGCCATCCTGCACGCTCTGCACAGATTGATCGCAGCCTATCACATACCCACTCAGGCCTGCTGCCTTGCCCACATCTCGACACAACTTGCGGCGATGGAGCGCGGCGCGCCTGTGGACCTGCTGTTTCAGTCCGTCGCAGGAACGCAGAAAGCGAATGAGAGCTTCGGGATTTCACTGGAGATGCTGCGGGAGGGGCAGCAACGAGTGTTGGAACAGCATCAAGATCGGGTGATCGGGAGATCGGGTGATCAGGTGATCGAGCGACCAGAGGAAATTGACTTCACGGGTTATTCCAATGCTGATGCCGACCAGAGTTCCTTAGGTACGAGTACAAATTTCAGATCACCCGATGAACCGATCACCGGATCACCCGATATGAACGTTATGTACTTCGAAACCGGGCAGGGAAGCGCACTCTCTGCTGATGCGCACCATGCTGTTGATCAGCTCACGCTGGAAGCGCGAGCTTACGGCGTTGCGCGCGTATTCGAACCTTTTCTGGTCAACAGCGTGGTCGGTTTTATCGGGCCGGAGTATCTCTATGATGAACGCCAGATTATTCGCGCCGGCCTGGAAGACCACTTTATGGGGAAACTTCTGGGGCTGCCGATGGGCTGCGACGTTTGTTACACCAACCATGCCGCCGCAGATCAGAACTCGGCTGACAACCTGCTCATGCTGCTTACGGCAGCCGGCTGCAACTATTTTATGGGGGTGCCCTGCGCCGACGATGTGATGCTGAATTATCAGTCCACCAGCTTCCATGATGCCCTGGCCATGAGGCGATTGTTCAACCTGCGGCCCGCGCCTGAATTTTTGCAGTGGCTCCAGGAGATGGGTATCTTCCGCGATAATGAGCCGGCAAAGCTGGATTCAAACGCACGAAAGCAATTGGCGGCAGCATTCCAGAGACTTCTTAACGCTTAACTCATCACGGAAACACGGAAGCACGGAGAAATAACTAATTTGTTTCTGAGTAGCCATGCAAGAAAGTCTGAATACCGAAGAGGAACGTCACGGATGGTAGTCAAGTGGACCTTACTGCCGTTTGGCTTTTTTCTTATCCTGTTTCCGTGACTCCGTGGTCAGAATGATCTTGGATGACTGACAAAAGCATCGAGCCCACCTGGACCGGCATGATTGATCGTATCCGCGATCGCACGCCGGCGCGCGTGCTGGTCGATCGTGCCGGCGCCGGCTACCGTTCCGCCACGCAACTTGAGTTGCGCGCTGCCCATGCTGCTGCGCGCGATGCCGTACGCG
>Ga0070681_10004373_pt1 | contig 13443 bp, 11 predicted proteins | sample KBSC83BmetaG_FD_65650 | JGI IMG/M metagenome (GOLD analysis project Ga0070681, IMG submission 65650) | Corn rhizosphere microbial communities from Kellogg Biological Station, Michigan, USA - KBS C8-3B metaG | ecosystem: Host-associated > Plants > Roots > Rhizosphere | place: USA: Michigan... | reverse complement strand
ACCGCCCTGGGGCGTCCAAGCTGCGCGGCCAACCGCCCATAGGTCATGGTCTCGCCGACGGGGATGGCGCGCAATGCCGCCCAGACCTGACGCTGGAAATCGGTGCCGCCCGTCTTGACCGCAAGCGCATCGATGGCGGAAAGCGCTCCGCCATAATAGGCCTCCAGCGCGCGCCGGGCGTCTGATGCTCCCGGCCGCGTTTCCAGCCGCGTCCGCCCGTCGCCATAGTGCAGGCGCAACAGCCGATGCATACGCGCCGCATGGTCGTCCCAGTCGAGGGCGCGCAAATCGCCCTGGTCATCGGTCACGAGAAGCATCGTACCTGTCGGTGTCCGGACACGTTCGACGAAGAAGCGATAATCGGTCATGGAGAAACTCCTCATTCGAACGCTCAGGCTAGCCTTGTCGTCGAAACCGGGCTCGCGGCTTTCGGACGCGATAGGCGACAGTCGTTTGGGGAGATTGAACGGTCCACCGAGTCCGAAAACCGCGAGACAGCGCTGCGTGATGGGGCAATAGTGCGGTATGGACCTCGACCACGACGCCTGCTACCGCGCCATCTCGGTCCGCGACCCCCGCTTTGATGGCCGCCTCTTCACGGCCGTCAAGACGACGAGGATTTATTGCCGTCCGATCTGCCCCGCGCGGACCCCGCGCTCGGAGAATGTCGTCTTCTATCCAACCGCCGCTGCAGCCCAGGAGGCCGGCTTCAGGCCATGTCTCCGCTGCCGGCCGGAGACCGCGCCAGATCTCGGCGCTTGGCGCGGTGTTTCGAACACCGTCTCGCGAGCGCTTTCGCTCATCGAGATGGGTGCGCTGGACGAGGCAAGCATCGGCGCCCTGGCCGATCGCCTGGGGGTCGGCGAGCGGCAGCTTCGCCGGTTGTTCCGTCAGCACCTCGGCGCCTCTCCCATAGCGGTTGCCCAGACCCGCCGGGTCCTGCTCGCCAAGCAGTTGATCCACGAGACATCCCTGCCGATGACCGAGATCGCCATGGCAGCCGGGTTCGGTAGCCTGCGCCGGTTCAACGAGACTTTTTCGACCCTGTTTCAGCGACCGCCCACGGCGCTGCGCCGATCGACCGGCGGCGACATATCGGCCGGCGTGCACGGCGAAGTGACGCTGCTCCTGCGCTACCGGCCGCCCTATGACTGGCGAGCCATGCTCGATTTCCTGCGCGCCCGCGCGATCGCCGGGGTCGAAAGCGTCGAGGGCGACGTTTACCGGCGAACCATCGGCCTCAATGACCTGCACGGAACTGTCGCCGTGCAGCCTGCCGACGGGAATGCCCTGCGGGCGGTTGTCCGCTTTCCCAAGCTTTCGGCCCTTCCCAACATCATCGCCCGCCTGCGCCGCGTCTTCGACCTCGCCGCCGACCCCGATGCGATCGCGCTCCAACTCACAAAGGACGCTGCGCTTGCCCCGCTCGTCGCCGCACGCCCCGGCCTGCGCGTGCCCGGCGCCTGGGACGGGTTTGAACTGGCCGTGCGCACCGTCCTTGGTCAACAAATCACCGTTCCGGCCGCTATCGGCCTGGCCGGCAGGCTGGTGGCTCGCTTCGGCGAAAAGCTACGAGGCCCCGACCCGATCCTGACTCATGTCTTTCCCGAACCCGGCGTGCTTGCCGATGCCGATTTGTCGATCCTCGGCATGCCCAAAAGTCGCGCCAAGACTTTGTCGGCCGTCGCCGCGGCGGTCGTGGCCGATCCGCAAATCTTCGCAGCGGGGCGTAGCCTCGAAGAGGCCGTCGCCCAACTTCGCGCGCTGCCCGGAATCGGCGAATGGACGGCGCAATATATCGCCATGCGGCAGTTGCGCGAGCCCGACGCCTTTCCCGCCGCCGATATTGGCCTGATGCGCGCCATGGTTAACTCCAAGGGTGTGCGGCCGAGCGCCAACCAACTTCTTACCCATGCGGAACAATGGCGCCCCTGGCGAGCCTATGCCGCTCAACACCTGTGGGCGAGCGCCTGAGCACATGCCGATGCGGCCGGGGCTTGGTATCCCCGCGCGTTTCAGGATCGTAGATTGGCGCGATATCTAAACTAAATGTCTCAGTAGCTGGCGGATGGGGCGGGATTCGAACCCGCGAGACGATTCATCACCGTCTACACACTTTCCAGGCGTGCGCCTTCAACCGCTCGGCCACCCATCCACGGCGGCGCCGCTTGGTATCGTGCGGGGGCGCCGGCAGGGCGCGGAGACTAGCGGAGGCGAGGGACGGACGCAACTGGCCGGACCTATGCTACAATACGGCGAGCTCGAACGGGAACGGGGCCGCTTGGTGATGGTTGTCGGGCGCATAATCGGCTGGATATTCCTGCTCATCGGGCTCTTCGTGCTCAGTCGCGATCTGATCCTTCTCGGCATCGGCTACGATCTCTTTGCCTGGCTGAACACGCGCCATGCCGCGCCGATCGTGCTCGGCGAGCTGTGGTACGCCATCAACCCGGCGAGCCTGCAGCTCCTGCAACCGGCGATCCAGCGCCACATCCATCCCGCGTTATGGGATTGGGTCGTTCAGCCGATGCTGCTGTGGTGGGCGTGGCCCGTTTTCACTGTGCTCGGCAGCGCGCTTCTCGTGCTCTGCCGCCGCCGTGGCGACAGGCCCCGCCGGCGCCGGCGCTAAGCGCTCAGCCGTCGCCCATCTTGAGCGCCGCCAGGAAGGCGGATTGCGGGATCTCGACCTTGCCGAACTGGCGCATGCGCTTGCGCCCTTCCTTCTGCTTCTCGAGAAGCTTGCGCTTGCGCGTGATGTCGCCGCCGTAGCACTTGGCGAGAACGTCTTTGCGATAGGCCTTGACCGTCTCGCGCGCGATGATCCGGCCGCCGATCGCCGCCTGGATGGCGATCTGGAAGAGCTGGCGCGGGATGAGATCCTTCAATCGCTCGCATAGCGCCCGCCCGCGCTTCTCGGCGGTGCTCCGGTGAACGATGAGGGCGAGCGCGTCGACCGGCTCGCTGTTGACCAGGATGTTCAGCAGGACGACATCGCCCTCCTCGTAGCCATCGATCTGGTAGTCGAAGCTGGCATAGCCGCGGCTGATCGATTTAAGGCGGTCGTAGAAATCGAAGACGACCTCGTTGAGCGGCAGGCGATAGACCATCATCGCGCGGTTGCCGGCGTAAGTCAGATCCTTCTGCACGCCGCGCCGCTCCTGGCAGAGGGTCAGCACCGGGCCGAGATAGTCGTCGGGAACCAGGATGGTCGCCTTGATCCACGGTTCCTCGATATGGTCGATGCGCACCGGATCGGGCATATCGGCGGGGTTGTGCAGCAGCATCACCTCGCCATTGGTGAGATGCACCTTGTAGACGACCGATGGCGCCGTGGTGATGAGGTTGAGGTCGAATTCGCGCTCCAGCCGCTCCTGGATGATCTCGAGATGGAGCAGGCCGAGAAAACCGCAGCGGAAGCCAAAGCCTAGGGCTGCAGAGGTCTCGGGCTCGAATTCGAAGCTGGCGTCGTTGAGGCGAAGCTTCGCCAAGCTGTCGCGCAGCCGCTCGTAATCGGCAGCGTCGGTCGGGAAAAGACCGCAGAACACCACCGACTGCACGGGCTTGAAGCCGGGCAACGGCTCAGCAGCGGGGCGGCGATCCTCGGTGATGGTGTCGCCGATGCGGCAATCGGCGACCGTCTTGATCCCGGCGGTGATGAAGCCGATCTCGCCGGGGCCGAGCTCGTCGACCGGGACGCCCTTCGGCGTGAAGATGCCGGTGCGCTCGACATTGTGGACGACGCCGGTCGCCACGAAGCGGACCTTGAGCCCGGCGCGCAGCACGCCGTCCTTGACGCGCACCAGGATGACGACGCCGAGATACTGGTCGTACCAGCTATCGACCAGCAGCGCCTTCAAGGGCGCCGCGCGGTCGCCCTTGGGTGCCGGCAGCCGGTGGACGAGCGCCTCGAGCACCGCCTTGATGTTGAGCCCGGTCTTGGCCGAGATCTCGACGGCGCTCGACGCGTCAAGACCGATGACGTCCTCGATCTGCTGCTTGACGCGCGCCGGTTCGGCGGCGGGCAGGTCGATCTTGTTGAGGACGGGCACGATCTCGTGATTGGCCTCGATCGCCTGGTAGACATTGGCCAAGGTCTGCGCCTCGACGCCCTGACTGGCATCGACGACGAGCAGCGAGCCCTCGCAAGCGGCGAGCGACCGGCTGACCTCGTAGGCAAAATCGACATGGCCGGGCGTGTCCATGAGATTGAGCTCATAGGTCTCGCCATTCTCAGCCTTGTAGGTCAGACGGACGGTCTGTGCCTTGATGGTGATGCCGCGCTCGCGCTCGATTTCCATCGAATCGAGCACCTGCTCGCGCATCTCGCGCTGTTCGAGCCCGCCACAAGCCTGGATGAGCCGGTCGGCGAGCGTCGACTTGCCGTGATCGATATGCGCGATGATCGCGAAATTGCGGATGTGCTGGAGGTCGGTCATGAGGGGCTTTCCGAAGCGGGCTGGAACATAAGGCGCATCCCGCCGGGGTGCAACGGCAACCGCCGGCGTGAGCAATCGAGGTACCGCCCCTGCCGGACGGAATACAACCGCCCGGTTTGTTGTTTATTGAGCTAACCAGTTTGTTGTACGCGCATGGGCTCGGGCGGCGGAAACGGCTGGCAAGTTGGGCGAGGCCTATCGCGTTGTGCCGGCGATCCTACCATCGGCACCAATAGAGGAGCGTTTCCGATGCTTAGAAATACTTCGCGTTCCGTCACCACGCCGCGGCTCGGCAACGAGCAAAAGCCGGTCGGTCAGTCCGCGGCCGTCGGCGTCTTCGGCCGCCTGTTCCGCCGTCGCCCGCAACCCACGACCTTTCAGCGCTGCCTTGCCGTTCACATGCATTTCGCCAAGCCCCAACGCGGCAGCTACACCTGAATCGGCACCCGCGATCCAGTGTCGGGCGACCGAGGTGTCGAAGGGTCGCCACAATCGTCAGGGAGCGCTCGTCCTTTGCTCAGGTGGCCCATAAGCGCGGTTGCGTCGAACGGCGCCCGGCCCTTGGCATCGTTGTCGAAATAGACGTAGACGTCGCGGGATTTGACTGAAGCTGAAGGTGGCGCGCCGATGCTAATGGCATCGCGCGGCGCTTTGCCTGCTGCCCATGCGGAAATGCGGGCGGCCCAGCGCGCCAATGCCACATCGGCGTAGCCGCTGACATAGAGTTCCTCCGAACCGTGCAGGCGCAGGTATACGAAATCGCTGGTGAGGTCTTCAAAGTAGGGAAAATCGGCGCTATCGGCAAAGACGAGCGCGACGCGGTGACGGCGCAGCAAGCTGACGAAGCGCATCGTCATGAAGCTGCGATGGCGAACCTCGACCGCATAGCGTAACCGAGACGCTGGAACCGGCCCCATCCACGAGCGGCCAGCAACCCGGTGGTCATGCCGTCCGGCGAGTTGCGCGGCTTCCGCCGTGTTGCGAGGCAGCAAGCGGAGAAACGCGTCGAGACGAGCCTCGTCGAAGGCAAAATCGGCTGGGAACTGCCAGAGAATCGGCCCCAGCTTTTCTCCCAGCCGCAATACGCCCGAAGCAAAGAAATTGGCGAGCGGAATCTCGACGTCGCGCAGCTTCTTCATGTGAGTGATGAAACGGCCGCCCTTGACGGCGAAGACGAATTTCTCGGGAGTGGCGGCGTACCAAGCGGCGAACAGTTCCGGCCGCTGCAGGGAATAGAACGTTCCATTGATCTCGATCGTCGCGAATCGGGTGCTAGCGTGAGCGAGTTCGTCCTTCTTCCGCAGTTCTTTCGGGTAGAAAACACCGCGCCACGATGCATAGCGCCAACCGGAAATTCCAACCCGAATGCAGCCGGTCCTGACCCGCGGCATTGTTCATTCCTTCACGCCAACATGATGCCAAAGCTTCGAAGGAAAACACGGGCGGGCTGCGCGCCATTCCGTCATTCACGACATGAGGGCGCCCAGCACGGCGTTGAGACGCTGGCGGCCTGCCTCGGTGGCGCGCAATCCGACGCCATCGAGCATGAGAAACCCGCCATCGACGAGACGCTCGAGCCGTACCGGATCAAGCACGACCTCAGGCTCGGCGCCGCATTCGCGGCGGAAACGGGCGCGCGGCAGAGCTTCGCCGAGCCGCAGCCCCATCATCAGCATTTCCTCGAGCCGTTCGCGGTCGCAGATCGGAACGCGCTCGTCAGTCCCCTCGCCGTGCTTCGCGACCGCGGCCAGCCAGGTTTCCGGCGCGCGGAGCTGGCGGGTGGCGATCTTCGCGCCGTCGAGCGTCAGCCTGCCATGCGCCCCCGGACCGACGCCGACATAGTCGCCGTAGCGCCAATAGACCAGATTGTGCCGAGATTCGCCGCCGGGGCGCGCGTGGTTGGATATTTCATAGGCAGGCAGACCGGCCTCATTCAGGCGCTCCTGGGTGAGTTCGTAGAGCGCCCCGGCGCGATCGTCATCGGGCACGGCAAAATCGCCGCGTGCATGCGCGGTGTGAAACGCCGTGCCGGGCTCGATGGTGAGCTGGTAGAGCGAAAGATGATCCCCGGCAAGGCTCAGCGCGCGCTTGAGCTCCACATCCCATTGCGCCGGCTCCTGCCCAGGCCGCGCATAGATGAGATCGAAGGAGAAACGCGGAAAATGCCGGCGAGCAAGCTCGATCGCCGCGATCGCCTCGTCGACGCTATGGCTGCGGCCGAGAAACGACAGTGCAGCGGGATCGAGCGCCTGCACGCCGAGCGAGGCACGGTTGATGCCGGCGGCGCGGAAATCGCGGAAGCGCTCGGCCTCGACCGAGGTGGGATTGGCTTCGAGCGTGATCTCGGCATCGCCGGGTAAAATCCAGCGCTCGGCAATGCGGTTGATCAGGGCCGCCGCCGTCGCCGGCGCCATCAGCGACGGCGTGCCGCCGCCAAAGAAGACCGACGACACGACCCGCCCCGCCGTCTCGGCCGCGTAATGGTCGATCTCGGCGAGAAGAGCGCGCCGCCAGGCATCCTGATCGATCGTCGCCCGGACGTGGCTATTGAAATCGCAATAAGGGCACTTCGCCTTGCAGAACGGCCAGTGGATGTAGACGGCGAAGGGGGATGGTTCGATGTCCCTCTCCCTGGGCGGAGAAGAGATTGCAGGCGGAGTCATCATTCCCGCCGCGAAAAGCACGTCGCGACAAGCTGGCGGAATGCCGCGGCGCGGTGGCTGACGCGGTGCTTCTCATCCTGGTCCATCTCGCCAAATGTAAGATCGCGCCCATCCGGCAGAAAGATCGGATCGTAGCCGAAGCCGAAGCCGCCGCGCGGCGGCCAAACCAGCGTGCCGTGAACCTCGCCGCGAAAACTCTCGAGATGGCCGTCCGGCCAGGCCAAGGCCAACACGGCAACGAAGGTCGCATGCCTGTCCGCATGGCCGGCGAGCCGCGCTTCGACCCGGCGCATGGCAAGCGAGAAATCCTTCTCGGGCCCGGCCCAGCGCGCCGAATAAATTCCCGGGTCGCCGCCGAGCGCCCGGACGACGAGCCCGGAATCGTCGGCCAGCGCCGGCAGATCGGCCGCGCCGGCCGCCGTCTCGGCCTTGAGCGCCGCATTCGCCTCGAAGGTCGCGCCGGTCTCCTCCGGCTCGGCCAGGCCCAGCTGGTCGGCAGACAACGCCGTCACTCCGAAGGGCGCCACCAGCGCGGCAATCTCGCGCAGCTTGCCGGGATTGTGGGTGGCGATGACCAGCCGATCGCCGGAGAAAGCGCGGTGCATTGTCCGCGGCACGGATCGCGACCCTCAGCCCAAACCAAGCGCCCGGCGCTGCGCCGCGACCAGTTCGCCGATCCCCTTGCGTGCGAGTTCGAGCATGCGGGCAAAGCGCGTCTCGTCGAACGGACTTTTCTCGGCGGTCGCCTGGATTTCAACCATGCCGCCCTTGCCGGTCAGTACGAAGTTGCTGTCGGCCTGGGCCGCCGAGTCCTCGACATAGTCGAGGTCGAGCACGGCCATCCCGTTATGGATGCCGCACGACACCGCGGCGACGGCATCGGTCAGGGGCAGCGCCGCGATGAGCTTGCCGGCGACCAGCTTCTGCAGCGCCGCATGCAGGGCGACGTAGCTGCCGGTTATCGCTGCCGTGCGCGTGCCGCCATCGGCCTGGAGAACATCGCAATCGATGCGAATCTGTCGCTCGCCCAATGCTTTGAGATCGGTGACGGCGCGCAGCGAGCGGCCGATCAGGCGCTGAATCTCCTGCGTGCGGCCACTCTGCTTGCCGCGTGCCGCCTCGCGATCGGTGCGCGTCGACGTCGCGCGCGGCAGCATGCCGTATTCGGCGGTGACCCAGCCGGAGCCGGTATTGCGCAGGAAAGGCGGGACGCGTTCCTCGACGCTCGCCGTGCACAACACATGAGTGTCGCCAAAACGAGCGAGGCACGAGCCCTCGGCATATTTGGAGAAGCCTGGCTCGAGTGAAACCGGGCGCATCTGATCGTCGGCGCGGCCGGACGGTCGCATGTCGGCACCATGAAAAGAGTTGGATCGGCGAGACCCTAGTGCCGCCAGCCGACCGCGTCCAGCCAAGATGACAGGCGGAATGCCGTCCCGGGCCAAAGCCAGGCGCGCTTCCGCGCACCTTTCGCGAGGCTGGAGCCGTCGAGCAGGTTGAGCCCCGGGGCCGAGTTGACGCTAGGGCACCGCGTTCCTACATTGCGACAGCGCCCGCCGCTTGCGATTCCGCCTGCGGCGGGTGCCTGAGATTCAGCAGGAATGAAACCGACGCCGCAACCGCTGATCAGCGAGCTCAACGAACGCAGCCGTGAGATTTTTCGCCAGATCGTCGACGCCTATGTCGCGACCGGCGAACCAATCGGCTCGCGCACCTTGTCACGCCGGCTCGGCCAAAACCTCTCGCCGGCGACGATCCGCAACGTCATGGCGGATCTCGAAGAGGCCGGCTTGCTGATGGCCCCGCATACATCGGCCGGACGGGTTCCGACAGATGCCGGGTTGCGTCTGTTCGTGCACGGGCTGATGGAGGTGGGCGGCTTGTCCGAGGACGAGCGGCGCAACATCGACAGCCAATGCGCCGCCGCCGGCAAGAGCGTGGCGCAGGCGCTCGAGGAGGCGACGACGATGCTGAGCGGCCTGTCGCGCTGCACCGGCCTCGTCCTCGCGCCGAAGACGGAGCGGCCGCTGAAGCACATCGAATTCGTCCCGCTCGGACCCGGCCGCGCCCTCGTTGTCATGGTGACCGAGGACGGGCTGGTCGAGAACCGCGTCATCGAAGTGCCCCTCGGCTCGCTGCCGGCAACGCTGATCTCGGCCGGCAACTACCTCAACGCCCGCCTCGTCGGCCGCACGCTCGACGAGGCGGAGGCGGCGATCGCCGAGGATGTCGAGAACAACCGCGCCCAGCTTGACGAGCTGACGAGCAAGCTGGTTGAGGCCGGCCTCGCCACTATGGCCGGCGGCGGTAAGAACAGCGCGCTGATCGTCCGCGGCCAGGCGAAACTGCTCGAGGATGTCACGGCGCTTGCCGATCTCGAGCGTTTGCGCGGCCTTTTCGAGGCCCTCGAAACCAAGGAGTCGATGCTGCGCCTGCTCGACGCCACGCGCACCGGCGAGGGCGTCCAGATCTATATTGGCGCCGACAACCCGCTATTCGGCGCCTCTGGCTGCTCGATGATCGTCGCGCCGTATCAGAACAGTCGCGAGCAGATCATCGGCGCGATCGGCGTCATCGGCCCGACCCGCATCAACTACGCGCGCATCATTCCGATGGTCGATTACACCGCGAAGGTGATCGGCCGCCTTGTCGGATAAAACAGGCTGAGTCGGATAAACAGACCGAAATTGTGGATGGCGATATGACGGACGATACCAGGAACGGCAACGGCAACGCCGCCAACGAGAACGTGGGCGACGACTCCGCGATCTCGCTCGAGGAGCGCCTCCTCGCCGCCGAGGCGGAAGCGGCGGCGTTCAAGGACAAGGCCCTCCGCGCCATGGCCGAGGTCGAGAACATCCGCCGCCGTGCCCAGCGCGAGCGAGACGATGCGGTGAAATATGCCGCGACCAATATCGCGCGCGACCTCTTGAGCGTGGCCGACAATCTCAGCCGCGCACTGGCCAGCGTGAACGAGACGCAGATCGCCGACGAGACCACCAGGAACCTCCTCACCGGCGTCGCCGCGACCGAGCGCGAGCTGCTCGCCGCCTTCGAGAAGAACGGCATCAAGCGGATCGACCCGAAGGGGGAGCGCTTCGATCACAATTTCCACCAGGCGATCTTCGAGGTGGAGAACACCGGCAAACCGGCCGGCACGGTCATCGAGGTGCTGCAGCCGGGCTACGTGCTGCACGATCGCCTGCTCCGCCCGGCCATGGTCGGCGTCGCCAAGGGCGCCCCTGCGGCCTCCTATCCGGACCAGGATGAGGGCGAGCCGCCAAAGGCCGGCGAATATTTCGACACGACGGCGTGAGGCATGGGCGTTCTGGCTATGTTCCTGCCGCTGGCTATCGTTCCACGAGAGGCACGCCCACGGCGCCGGAGCGGCGATGAAAGTCGCCAGCCGGCCGTTGTATGCCGCGCGGCAGGGACTTATATAACCCTGCATTCGAATAGGGACTTGCGCCCATCAATACTTCTAGGGGGGTGACGCGGTGCCCTGAGGGGCCGCGCGACCCTGCTGTAAACGAGAGGACTGACATGAGCAAAGTAATCGGCATCGATCTCGGCACCACGAATTCCTGCGTCTCGGTGATGGAAGGCAAGGCGGCGAAGGTCATCGAAAACGCCGAGGGTGCGCGCACCACCCCCTCGATGGTCGCCTTTACCGAAAGCGGCGAGCGGCTCGTCGGCCAGGCGGCCAAGCGCCAGGCGGTGACCAACCCCGAGAACACCTTCTTCGCCATCAAGCGTCTTGTCGGTCGCCGCTTCGAGGACCCGCTGGTCAAGCGCGACATGGATCTCGTCCCCTACAAGATCGTCAAGGGCGACAACGGCGACGCCTGGGTCGACACCCGCGGCAAGAAGCATTCCCCCTCCGAGATCAGTGCATTTATTTTGCAGAAGATGAAGGAGACGGCGGAGAGCTATCTCGGGGAGACGGTGACGCAGGCGGTCATCACGGTGCCGGCCTATTTCAACGACAGTCAGCGCCAGGCGACCAAGGATGCGGGGAAGATCGCGGGGCTCGAGGTCCTCAGGATCATCAACGAGCCGACGGCGGCGGCGCTCGCCTATGGGATGGAGAAGAAGGGGAACGGCACGATCGCGGTCTACGACCTCGGCGGCGGGACGTTCGACATCTCGGTGCTGGAGATCGGCGACGGCGTCTTCGAGGTGAAGTCGACCAACGGCGACACGTTCCTCGGCGGCGAGGATTTCGACAAGAAGATCATCGACTACCTCGCCGACGAGTTCAAGAAGGAGCAGGGCATCGACCTGCGCTCGGACAAGCTCGCCCTCCAGCGCCTGAAGGAGGCGGCGGAGAAGGCCAAGATCGAGCTCTCCTCGGCGATGCAGACCGAGGTCAACCTCCCCTTCATCACCGCCGACCAGACCGGCCCCAAGCACCTCAACATCAAGCTCACCCGCGCCAAGCTCGAGGCCCTGGTCGACGACCTCATCCAGAAGACCATCGAGCCGTGCCGCGCCGCCATCAAGGATGCCGGCCTCAAGGCCTCGGAGATCCAGGAGGTCATCCTGGTCGGCGGCATGACCCGCATGCCCAAGGTCATCGAGACGGTGAAGCAGATCTTCGGCCGCGAGCCCAACCGCAGCGTCAACCCCGACGAGGTCGTCGCCATCGGCGCCGCCATCCAGGGCGGCGTCCTGAAGGGCGAGGTCAAGGACGTCCTCCTCCTCGACGTCACCCCCCTCTCCCTCGGCATCGAGACGCTGGGCGGCGTCTTCACCCGGCTCATCGACCGCAACACCACCATCCCGACCAAGAAGAGCCAGACCTTCTCGACCGCCGAGGACAACCAGACCGCGGTCACCATCCGCGTCTTCCAGGGCGAGCGCGAGATGGCGGCCGACAACAAGCTCCTCGGCCAGTTCGACCTCGTCGGCCTGCCCTCGGCGCCGCGCGGCGTGCCGCAGGTCGAGGTCACCTTCGACATCGACGCCAACGGCATCGTCAACGTCTCGGCCAAGGACAAGGCGACCGGCAAGGAGCAGCAGATCCGCATCCAGGCCTCGGGCGGGCTCAGCGACGCCGATATCGAGCGCATGGTCAAGGACGCCGAGAGCCACGCCGAGGAGGACAAGAAGAAGCGCGACCTCGTCGAGGCGAGGAACCACGCCGAGGCGCTGATCAACACCACCGAGAAGACGGTGAAGGAGGCCGGCGACAAGGTCTCCGCCGAGGATAAGAGCGCCCTCGAGGCGGCGATCGCCGAGCTGCGCAGCGTCACCGCGAGCGACGATGCGGCGGCGATCAAGGCCAAGACCGAGGCGCTCGGCACCCTCTCGATGAAGCTCGGCGAGGCGATGTACAAGGCCGGCCAGGCCGAGGCGGCCGCTTCGGGCGGGCCCGGGCCCGGCGACGGCGGCCCCACGGATCACGGGGCGGGCGGCGGCCAGGGCGCCGGCGGTCACGGGCCGGGCGACGACAAGGTGGTCGACGCCGATTTCGAGGAAGTCGACGACCAGAAGAAGCATAAATCGGCGTAATGGCGAAGGCACACCCGATCGGACCCCCTCTCCCGCTTGCGGGAGAGGGATGGGGTGAGGGGCGGTTCGATCGTTTTAAGGGTTTTACCACGAAAGACACGAAGGGCACGAAGAAGGCGAGATCATGCGCTTCGGGCAAATAAACCATTGGTATCCTTCGTGTCCTTCGTGGTGAACCCTTGTTTGTGTCCCCTCACCCTGCCCTCTCCCGCAATGCGGGAGAGGGTTCTCGTTTGTGCGGCTGCTCGCAGATCGACGGCAGGGCTTGGGTGATCGATGGCTAAGCAGGATTTTTACGAGCTCTTGGGCGTGCGGCGCGGGGCCAGCGCCGAGGACATCAAGAAGGCCTATCGCAAGCTGGCGATGCAGCACCACCCCGACCGCAACCCGGGCGACAAGGCGTCCGAGCACAAGTTCAAGGAGCTGAGCGAGGCCTACGAGGTCCTCAAGGACGAGCAGAAGCGCGCCGCCTATGACCGCTTCGGTCACGCCGCCTTCGAGAACGGCGGCAACGGTCCCGGCGGCGGCGCCGGCTTCGGCTTCGGCGCCGGCGGCTTTGCCGACATCTTCGACGAGATGTTCGGCGATTTCGTCGGCGGCCAGCGCGGCCAGGGGCCGGGGCGCGGCAGCGACCTCCGCTACAACCTCGAGATCAGCCTGGAGGACGCCTTCAAGGGCAAGCAGACGAGCGTGCGCGTGCCGACCCTGGCGCAGTGCGAGACCTGCCAGGGGAGCGGCGCCGAGGCGGGGTCGAAGCCGGTCAACTGCCCGACCTGCAAGGGCGCGGGCCGGGTGCGCGCGCAGCAGGGCTTCTTCACCATCGAGCGCAC